>OFCW01000300.1_pt1 | contig 13775 bp, 13 predicted proteins | sample 1520951 | NCBI WGS metagenome assembly OFCW01 (sample SAMEA4349680, study PRJEB24078) | microbial mat metagenome | biome: Terrestrial Biome; feature: Habitat; material: Microbial Mat | place: India | collected 2012-06-12 | depth 10 m | reverse complement strand
CGGTAGGCGACGTCGATCGTGATGCCTTGCTCGCGCTCGGCTTCCAGGCCGTCGGTGAGCAGCGAAAGATCGACCGTATCGCCCACGGTGCGCTTGTGCTTGGCGCGCGAGATCGCGTCGAGCTGGTCGGCGAAGATGCCCTTGCTGTCGAACAGCAGGCGGCCGATCAGCGTGCTCTTGCCGTCGTCGACCGATCCGGCGGTAATGAAGCGCAGCAGGCCGCGCTCGGCGCTGGCGGTCGAAAGTACTTGTTCTGCAACTGCTGCGTTCATCAGAAATATCCTTCTTTCTTGCGTTTTTCCATCGATGCTTCGGAGGTCTGGTCATCCATGCGGGTGGCGCCGCGCTCGGTGATCTGCGTGACCGCGGTTTCGGCGAGGATCGCGTCGACCGTTTTCGCGTCGGAGGCGACCGGGCAGGTGCAGGAAATGTCGCCGACGGTGCGGAAGCGCACCATGCGGGTTTCGACGGTTTCGCCTTCCTTCGCCGGCGTCAGGTGGGTCAGCGGCACCAGGAGGCCGTTGCGCGGGATGACCTGGCGCTCGTGCGCGAAGTAAATCGACGGCAGCGCCAGCTTTTCGCGGGCGATGTACTGCCACACGTCGAGCTCGGTCCAGTTCGAGATCGGGAACACGCGCATGTTCTCGCCCGGATGCACGCGGGTGTTATACAGGTCCCACAGCTCGGGGCGCTGCGCCTTCGGGTTCCACTGGCCGAATTCGTCGCGGAACGAGAAGATGCGCTCTTTCGCGCGCGCCTTTTCCTCGTCGCGGCGCGCGCCGCCGATGCAGGCGTCGAACTTGAATTCGTCGATGGTTTCCAGCAGCGTCACCGCCTGCGCCGCATTGCGCGAGTCGGTCTGCGGATTGCGCAGGCGTACCGTGCCGCGCCTGATCGAATCCTCGACCGAACGCACGATCAGGCGCTCGCCGAGTTCCTTGGCGCGGCGGTCGCGGAATTCGATCACTTCCGGGAAGTTGTGGCCGGTGTCGATGTGCACCAGCGGGAACGGGAATTTACCGGGGCGGAAAGCCTTCTCGGCGATGCGCAGCAAGACCACCGAATCCTTGCCGCCGCTGAACAGGAGCGCCGGATTCGTGCACTCGGCCGCGACCTCGCGCATGATGTGGATCGCTTCCGATTCGAGCCAGTCCAGGTGCCGGTTGCTGGCTGCGTCCAAAAAGAGTTTTTCGACTGCTGTATTCATGTTTTAGTTTGCTACCGATTTGATTCTGACGAGCTTGCCATCGACCACGTGCAGGCCGCATTCCTTCGTGTCCGCGCTTTCCCACCACCAGCGTCCGGCGCGGACGTCCTCGCCCGGCCGGATCGCGCGGGTGCAGGGCTCGCAGCCGATCGACGGATAGCCCTTGTCGTGCAGCGGGTTGTACGGCACGTTATTGCTGCGGATGTACTGCCATACGTCTTCTTCCGACCAGTCGGCCAGCGGATTGAACTTGGTCATGCCGTGCGCGGCGTCGTCTTCCTGCACCGCCAGCTCGGCACGGGTGGTCGACTGCGCCCGGCGCTGCCCGGTGATCCACGCCTTGTTGCCGGCGAGCGCGCGCTTGAGCGGCTCGACCTTGCGGATGCGGCAGCATTCCTTGCGCAGCTCGACGCTGTCGTAGAACGCGTTCAGCCCGTGCTGCTGCACATAGGCGTCGACCGCGGCCTGCTCCGGCTTGTACAGCTTCACTTCGTAATCGTAGGTCTCCCTGATGCGGTCGAGCATGCCCAGCGTTTCCTGGTGCAGGCGGCCGGTCTCCAGCGAGAAGATCGCAATCGGCAGCTTGGCGCGCAGGATCATGTCGGTCAGCACCATGTCTTCGGCGGCCAGGCTGGAGGCGAATACGGCTGGCGTGAAGTCGCTGGCGATCCTGTTCAGCGTGACCTGCGTTGCGGCCACTAGAGCATTGAAATCGTCGGTCTTCATGGGTTATTCCTGCGCGGCCTTCTGCCCGCGCTCGACGCGGCGGAACAGCGGCAGCTTCCGGTCCCAGGCGGCCGAATAGGCTTCGGAGAAATCGAACAGGCCTTTCAGCGCCTCGTGGATGCTGCGGTCCTCGCGCGTGGCGAAGGCATTGAAGCCGACGCGCTGCATGTAGAACATCTGGTCGCGCAGCACGTCGCCGATGGCGCGCAGCTCGCCCGTATAGCCCAGGCGCATACGCAGGTTGTAGGCGATCGAATAGCCGCGGCCGTCGGAAAACTTGGGGAAATCGACCGCGATCACCGGCAGCTTTGCCACGTCTTCCTTCAGCACTTCGGGACGTTCGTGGCTGGCGATCCAGACGCCGATGTCGGCACGCTTCTTCAGGCTGGTGCGCTGCGCCTCCCACACGGCCAGCGGCACGATGACTTTGCCGGCGGGGACGGCGACCGATTCCGGCGCCTCGCCTTCCGCCAGGCGCAATACGGTCCAGTCGTCGCTGACGATGGCTTTGTCCTTGATGATTTCACGCATATTCGTCTTCCCCTACCAACGCGCCGCCGCCTTCGATCGGCGTCGCATACACATATTCCTTGAACGGCTCGACGCCGATGCGGCGCACGGTCTCGATGAAGCGTTCGCCGGCAATGCGCTCACGTACATAAACCTGCAACAGGCGGTCGATCACCTCCGGCACCTGGTGCGCCGAGAACGACGGGCCGATGATCTTGCCCAGCGAGCTGTTGTTGCCTTGGGCGCCGCCGATCGAGATCTGGTACCACTCGGCGCCATCCTTGTCGACGCCGAGGATGCCGATGTTGCCGATGTGGTGATGGCCGCAGGCGTTGATGCAGCCGGACATGTTCAGCTCGATTTCGCCGATGTCATGCTGGAAGTCGAGGTTGTCGAAACGCTCGGTGATGGCGGCGGCGATCGGAATCGACTTGGCGTTGGCCAGCGAGCAGAAATCGCCGCCCGGGCAGCAGATCACGTCGGTCAACAGGCCGATGTTCGGCGTGGCCAGGTGATGCGCCTTGGCCTGCTGCCATACCTCGAACAGGTCGGATTGCTTCACGTCCGCCAGCACCAGGTTCTGTTCGTGCGTGACGCGCAGTTCGCCGAAGCTGTAACGGTCGGCCATATCGGCCACGAAATCCATCTGCTCGGCGGTGCAGTCGCCCGGCGGCACGCCCGGCTTCTTCAGCGACAGCACCACGGCGGCGTAGCCGGGCACCTTGTGCGGCTTGACGTTGCGCTTCATCCAGTTGTCGAAGGCCTTGCTTTCCGCTCTCTGCTGCCTGAGCAGCGCGTCCTCGTCGGCCAGCTTTTCATAAGCCGGCGGCGCGAAGTAGGCGGCGATGCGGTTGAATTCCTCCTCGGTGATCGTGCCGGGACCATCCTTCAGGTCGGCCCATTCTTCTTCCACCATGCGCGCGAATTCCTCGACGCCGGTCGCCTTCAGCAGGATCTTGATGCGCGCCTTGAACTTGTTGTCGCGGCGGCCGTACTGGTTATATACGCGCAGGATCGCTTCGATATAGGTCAGCAGGTGCTGCCACGGCAGGAACTCGCGGATGAAGCTGCCGAGGATCGGGGTGCGGCCCAGGCCGCCGCCGACCAGCACGCGATAGCCGATCTCGCCCTGTTCGTTCTTCACGATCTGGATGCCGATGTCGTGCATTTGGATCGCGGCGCGGTCTTCCTTAGCCGCGTTGAAGGCGATCTTGAACTTGCGCGGCAAATACGCGAATTCCGGATGGAAGGTGCTCCACTGGCGCACGATCTCGGCATAGGGGCGCGGATCGACCACCTCGTCGGGCGCCACGCCGGCGAATTCGTCGGTGGTGTTGTTGCGCACGTCGTTGCCCGAGGTCTGGATCGAGTGCATTTCGACCGAGGCCAGGTGCTCGTAGATATCGGGCACGTCTTCCAGGTTGATCCAGTTGAACTGGATGTTCTGGCGCGTCGTGAAGTGGCCGTAGCCGCGGTCGTACTTGCGCGCGATGAAGGCCAGCTTGCGCAGCTGCGTCGACGACAGCATGCCGTACGGGATGGCGATGCGGTACATGTAGGCGTGGCGCTGCATGTACAGCCCGTTCTGCAGGCGCAGCGGCAGGAATTCCTCTTCGGTCAGCTCGTTGGCGAGGCGACGGCGAACCTGGTCGCGGAACTGCGCGATGCGTTCCTTGACGATCAGATGATCATATTGGTCGTAACGATACATCTCTCTCTTCCAATCTCTTAAAAAACCATTTTCGCGGCGACGCCGGTGAGCGTCGTGGCCAGCAGGCCGCGCAGAATCTTTTCGGGCATCGCCTTGGCGGCGAGCGAGCCGAGCGTAATGCCGGGCACCGAGCCCAGCAGCAGGGTCAGCAGCAATTCCCAGTCGATCGAGCCCAGCCACCAGTGGCCGAAGGCGGCGATGGCCGTCAGCGGCACGGCGTAGGCGATATCGGTGCCGGCGATTTCCGCCGGGGACAGGCGAGGATACAGTAATACCAGGATCGTTGCACCCACGGCGCCGGCGCCGATGGAGGAAATGGTCACCAGGGTGCCGAGCAGGGCGCCGACGAGTATGGTGGCGATGGCCAGTTTCCTGCCCTGCAGCTGTTTTTCGGGATGGGCGAGCACCCAGGCCTGCATGCGGCTGCGGAACAGCAGCGCAATTACGGTCAGCAGCACCGAACCGGCGATCGAATAACGGATGATGTTGGCGATTTCCTTGTCCAGCGCGCCGAAATACTTCAGCCCCAGCGTCGCCGCGACGGCGGCCGGCAGCGCGCCCAGGCACAGGTGGCGCACCACTTCCCAGCGCACCGTGCCGCGCATGCGGTGCGCCAGCGTGCCGGCGGCCTTGGTGGTCGATGCGAAAGCCAGGTCAGTGCCGACCGCGACCGTGGGCGACACGCCGAACAGCAGGGTCAGCAACGGCGTCATCAGCGATCCGCCGCCCACGCCGGTCAAGCCGACCAGGACGCCGACCGCGAATCCGGAAAATACATAAGAAAGAGTCATGTAACCTCGCACAAAGGAGAGGGAATCGTAATAAACTAATTCCTTATTCCAAACTACTTAGTATTTATTTGCTTATATGCTTATTTGGCATAAACAAAAATGCGGAATAGGCGGGCAATAGGGCAAGGGGAGCAATGAATCTCCATCAACTTCGCTTCGTACGCGAGGCCGTACGGCAAAACTTCAACCTGACCGAAGCCGCCAAGGCGCTGTATACCTCGCAGCCGGGGGTGTCCAAGGCCATCATCGAGCTGGAAGAGGAACTGGGCGTCGATATCTTCACCCGCCACGGCAAGCGCATCCGCGGCCTGACCGAGCCGGGGCGGGCGGTGCTGCGCTCGGTCGAGCTGATCATGCAGGAAATCGAAGGCCTGAAACGTATCGGCAAGGAATTCGCGGCGCAGGATACCGGCAGCTTCACCATTGCCACCACGCATACGCAGGCCCGCTATGCGCTGCCGCAGGTGGTGCAGGCATTCATGCACCGGTTTCCAAAGGTGAGATTGTCGCTACTGCAAGGGAATCCGAAGCAGATCGCGGACATGGTATTGAAGGATCAGGCGGACATGGCGATTGCAACCGAGGCGATTGCCAGCGTCGAAGGCCTGGTGACCTTGCCGTGCTACCAGTGGGAGCATGTGGTGGTGGTGCCGCCGGAACATGCCCTGCTCAAGTCGAAGGCGATCACGCTGGAGGAGATCGCGACCTATCCGCTGATCACCTACGACAGCGCATTCACCGGGCGCGCCAAGATCGACCACGCATTCGCGATCAGGAACCTGAAACCGGATGTATTGCTGGAGGCAATCGACGCCGATGTGATCAAGACCTATGTCGAACTCGGCATGGGCGTCGGCATCATCGCCGGAATGGCATTCAATGAAGAGCGCGACAAGGGCTTGCGCGCGATCTCCGCCGGCCACCTGTTCGGCACCAACGTATCGAGGGTGGCGCTGAAGCAGGGCGCCTACCTGCGCGGCTATGTGTACAGCTTCATCGAATTGCTGACGCCGACCCTGAACCGCAAGCTGATCGAACAGGTGATGAGCGGCGAGAAGGACAGCTACGAGTTATAAATTTTTCTATCGGCTCGACATCCATTCTGTAATGGCTTAGAATCCGGTCCGTCATTGGGGAGTAGCCGCCCTCCGATCCAGTTCGTAACACCTTCCGGAGGGGCCTGCGTCAACAGACTTGATCTTCCGATCATGGCGCAGGCGACTTCGGGTTTGGCGAGACCTTTGACCATGCCGCCTCTGCTTTGGGCCGGAGGGCGCGCGTGGTCATCGGTTTTTCCGGCCCTGGAGTGTTCATGGAAGCTTTCCTCGTCTCATCCGGAATCGTCGCCCTGGCCGAAATGGGCGACAAGACGCAACTGCTGTCGCTGCTGCTCGCCGCCAAATTCCGCCGTCCGGTTCCCATCATCCTCGGCATTCTCGTTGCAACATTGTTCAACCATGCATTCGCCGGCGCGATCGGCAACTGGCTGACCGAGTTCGTCGGCCGGGATGCGATGCGCTGGGTGCTCGGCTTGTCCTTCCTCGGCATGGCGGCGTGGATGCTGGTGCCCGACGAACTGGACGACGTGGAGGCGAAGCCGGCGCGCTTCGGCGTGTTCGGCGCGACCGTGATCGCATTCTTCCTGGCCGAAATGGGCGACAAGACGCAGATCGCGACGGTCGCGCTGGCGGCGAAGTACGAGCAATTGTGGGCGGTGGTCGCCGGCACCACGTTCGGCATGATGCTCGCCAACGCCCCTGCGGTTCTGCTTGGCAGCAAGATCACGAAGGCGGTATCGATGAAGCTGGTGCACGCAATCGCCGCCGCGATTTTCGCGGTGCTGGGCGTGCTGACCTTGCTGAATGTCGGCAGCCTTTTCTAGCGGTAGCCGAGGCGCTGCGACAGTTGCAGCGCATGCGCCTTGGTTTGTTGCGCGATCTCGCCGTCCCAGGCCCGGTCGATATGGGCGGCGGAGCCGACGACCGTGAGCGCGAAGCGCATCCTGCCCTCGTGGTCGAACACCGGGGCGGAGAATGCATTGAAGCCGGCCAGCAGCCGTTCGGCGGCGCGCGTCCTGCCGGGCGTGCGTGCCGCGGCAGGGTCGAGGTGCCCGATCATGCGCGCCACGCCGTGCCGCCGGGTTTCTTCCAGCAGCGGCGCGAATTCCTGTTCCGATTGCGGCGCGTCGAGTTTCTCGCGGCGGTTCAGCGCCAGTTCGGCGCGCAGCAGTTCCGCCGTTTCCTGTTCCGGCATGAAAGCCGCAAAACACAAACCGCTTGCCGTGTAGGTCATCGGCATCACGCTGCCGATCTGCAGGTTGATCGTGACCGGCCGGCGCGACTGCAGCAGGCGGATATAGGTCGGGCCGAAATTGCCCCAGGCCGATAGCGCGACCGTTTCGTTGGTGGCGTCGCGCAGCGCCGCCAGCGTCTGGTCCGCCAGCCTCACCGCGTCCAGCCGTCCCAGCGATACCAATCCCAGTTCGAGTGCGAGCGCGCCCAGGTCGTACAGCCCGGTTGCCGGATCCTGTTCGACCAGGCCGATGCGGATCAGGCTCACCAGGTAGCGGTGCGCCTTGGCCGCCGGCATGCCGGCGCTCTTCGCCAGGACCGACAGCGCAAGCGGCCCCGGCGCCTTGGCCAGCGCCAGCAGCAGCGGGCCGGCCACTTCCACGGACTGTATGCCCTGGCGCCCGTCGGCGCGCGCACCGGCAACAGGGTCTGGCTGGCGGTCGGTTGATTTCATGTCGGGATCGGATTACGATATGGTGAATTGATTTAATAATACGTAATTCGGCGCCATGGTAAAGCAGATTGCCATCGAACGCTAGCCGCTAATCAAGGAAACCTGAATGAAACTTGCCACGCTTAAAGACGGCACGCGCGACGGCGTGCTGGCGGTCGTGTCGCGCGACCTGAAGACGGCGCACATCGCCGACGGCATCGCGCCGACGCTGCAGCGCGCGCTGGACGACTGGAGCTTCATCGCGCCGCAACTGGAACGGCTTTACGAGCAGTTAAATAGCGGCAAGGCGCACCGCGCCTTCGACTTCGACCCGAAGCGCTGCATGGCGCCGCTGCCGCGCGCCTTCCAGTGGGCCGACGGCTCGGCTTACGTGAACCATGTCGAGCTGGTGCGCAAGGCGCGCAATGCCCAGATGCCGGAGTCGTTCTGGCACGATCCGCTGATGTACCAGGGCGGCTCCGACGACTTCATCGGGCCGTGCGACGACGTCGTGCTGGCGTCGGAAGAGTGGGGCATCGATTTCGAGGGCGAGGTGGCGGTCATCACCGACGACGTGCCGATGGGCACCTCGCCGCAGCGGGCGGCATCGCATATCCGGCTGCTGATGCTGGTCAACGACGTGTCGCTGCGCAATCTGATTCCGGCGGAACTGGCGAAGGGCTTCGGTTTCTTCCAGTCCAAGCCGGCATCGAGCTTTTCGCCGGTCGCGGTCACGCCGGACGAACTGGGCGAGGCGTGGCGGGACGGCAGGGTGCACCTGCCGCTGCGCGTCACCTGGAACGGCGCCCTGGTCGGCCAGCCCAACGCCGGCGTCGACATGGTGTTCAATTTTCCGCAACTGATCGCGCACCTGGTCAAGACCCGCAATGCGCGCGCCGGCTCCATCGTCGGTTCCGGCACGGTGTCGAACAAGGATGCGAAGAAGGGCTATGCCTGCATCGCCGAGAAGCGTTGCCTGGAAATGATCGCCGACGGCGAGGCCAAAACGCCGTTCATGAAGTTCGGCGACCGGATTCGCATCGAAATGCTGGACGCAAACGGTAAATCCATCTTCGGCGCGATCGACCAGCAGGTCGTGCAGGCCGATATCAAATAAGGAGATGTCATGGACTCGGTAACCGCCACCCCGGTCGGACTGCCTGCCGCCATGCCGGCCGCCGTGCCGATTCACGGGCTGCACCACTTCGCCTATCGCTGCCGCGACGCGGAAGAGACGCGCCGCTTCTATGAGGACATCCTCGGGCTGCCGCTGTTTCACTACATCCGCAAGGACATCGTGCCGTCCACCGGCGAATACTGTCCGTATGTGCACATCTTCTTCCGCATGACGGATGGCTCCTGCCTGGCGTTTTTCGATCTTGGCGACGACACTGCCCCGGCGCCGTCGCCGAATACACCGGCCTGGGTCAACCACATCGCACTGCGCGTCGATACGGTCGAGCAGCTGGAGGCGATGAAGGCGCGGCTGGAAGCGCACGGCATCGAAGTGCTCGGCGTGACCGACCACCGCGTGTTCAAGTCGATCTATTTCTTCGACCCGAACGGCATCCGCCTCGAATTGTGCGCGCAACTGGCCTCCAATTCGCAGATGTTCGCCGAGCAGAAGGGGATCCACGAAAAGCTGGCGGAATGGACGAAGGAAAAGGCGGAGCGGCTGGCGAGAGAATAGCCGCGCCATGAATCGCATGCGCCGCGCACGCGGCGCATGCCGCTCTTAAGCAGCCAGCCGATTGGCCGTCGTCTTGCAGCCATCCAGCAGGAAGGCGAGGCTGATCACCAGCACCAGTTCGCCTTCGGCGGAGCGTGCGGTGCCGTTGATGCCGGGGACGGTGATCGCGGTCAGCGGCTTGATCACCAGGTCGGCGGTGCCGTCCACGCCTTCCACCGCGAGGATGTACGGATGCGGCGCGGCGATCACGATGCCGACCTTTTCCTTGCAAGGCTCGTAACCGAGGATTTCCGCCAGCGAGCGCACCGCCAGCGGCCGGCCCTGGTCGCGCAGCACCGGCGCGCCGCCGACCGCGGCAAACTCTTCCGGCAGTTCGACCACGCGCTCGACCACCGCCATCGGCATCGCCAGCAGGGCGCCCGAGGTGCGCACCAGCATGGTCGGCACGATCGACAGTTCGATCGGCAGGCGGATGGTGAAGCGCGTTCCCTGTCCCAGTTCGGAATCGATGCGGATCGCGCCGCGATGCTTTTCCACCGCGGTCTTCACCACGTCCATGCCGACCCCGCGCCCCGACACGCTGGAGGCGACTTCCTTGGTCGAAAAGCCCGGCAGGAAAATCAGCTGCAATGCCTCTTCCTTGGTCTGCGCCGCGTTCTCGCCGATCAGGCCCTTGGCCAATGCCTTGGCGCGCAGGCGCTCCGGGTCCATGCCCTTGCCGTCGTCGGACACTTCGATCATCACGCTGCTGCCTTCCTGCCAGGCTTTCAGCAGGATCTGGGCCTTGGCCGGCTTGGAAGTGGCGGCGCGCTCCTCGGCGCTTTCGATGCCGTGGTCCAGCGCGTTGCGCAGCATGTGCACCAGCGGGTCGTACAGGCTGTCGACCACCACCCGGTCGACTTCCGTTTCCGCGCCTTCGATCACCAGGTCCACGTCCTTGCCGAGATCCCTGGCCAGCTCGCGCACCAGGCGCGGGAATTTCTGGAACAGGCGGCCGACCGGCTGCATCCGGGTGGACAGGGTGGCGCGCTGCAGCTCGCTCGAATAGCGCGAGGCGCGCGCCAGGGTTTCGGCCAGCGTCGACATCAGCGCCGCGGCCTGGCCTTCGAATTTGAACTGCGACAGTTTTTCCAGCAGCACGGCCGCCTGGTTGGCAGCCTGCACCGATTCGCCGGCCACTTCCAGCAGGGCATCGAGCTTGACCGCGTCGATGCGGATGGTGTCTTCCTTGACCTGCGTGACGATCGGCTTGGCGCCTTCTTCGATGGCCGGCTTGCCGATCGGCGTGACGGTCGCGGCCACGGGCTTGGCCGCCGCCGCGGCGGCTGGTGCAGCGGGTATCGTGCCGGCGGGAACGACTGCACGATACAGCGCCTCCCAGTCCAGGTCGCCGCCGGGCAGGGTGGCGGCCGCGGGTGCCGGCGCGGGCGCCGGTGCCGCGGGCGCCGCAGCTGCGGCGGGCTTGCCTTCGATGGCCTGGGTCAGGATGTCCTTCAGCGCGTCCGGCATCGCCGGCAGCGCTTCCGCAGCGACGCCGTTGGCCAATTGCTTGAGTTGGTCGCCGACGAACCCGCTGGCCTGCAGGCCGGCCTCGATCGCGGTCGGCGTCACCGGCACCTTGCCGGTGCGCAGGCCGTCGAACAGGTTTTCGGTCAGGTGGCAGGCCGACACGATGGCCGGCAGGTTCATGAAACCGGCGCCGCCCTTGATGGTGTGGAAGGAGCGGAACAGCGCGTTCAGCGCATCGGTATCGTCCGGGCGCCGCTCCAGCGAGAGCAGGTGCTCTTCCACGTTCGTCGCGAGGTCGAGCGCCTCGACGACGAATTCCTTGAGCATGTCATCCATTAGAACCCCAGGTCGGCAAGCAAGCTATCGACATCGTCCTGCGCCATCGCCTTGTCCGGCGCCGACGGGCCTTGCATCAGTTCGGTCGGCGTCTGTTCCTTCTGTTCCCGCTGTTCCGCCATCGCGGCCTTGACTTCCGGCGGCGCGTTGTCGCGCAACAGCTGCGCCAGTTCGCGCTCCACCGTATTGGTGATGCCGATGATCTTCTTGATCAGCTGGCCGGTGATGTCCTGGAAATCCTGCGCCATCATGATGTCGAGCAGGCGCGCCTTCTCGGCGTCGCTCGCGGCCAGCACGGTGGCGGCGAATTGCCGGGAGTCGCCGGCCAGTACCTTGAATTCCTCGATGCTGAGCTTGCCTTCGAACAGCCGGGCCCAGCGGCCTTCCATGTCGGACGCCTGTTTGCTCAGCTCTTCCTGCGCCGGCATGCAGGTGTCGACCGTGTTGAGCACCTTGTTGGCGGCCTGTTCGGTCAGCATCGCGATGTGATCCAGGCGCCCCTGCGCATCGTTGATCTGGTCGGCCACGTTGGACAGCGAACGGTCATAGCCGAGCTGGCGCAGAGAGTCGTGCAGCATGCGCACGATACCGCCGAGGCGCTCGTACATCGGTTTGCTGGACAGGTCGATTGCCTCGCCGGTGCCGTCGGCGGGCGCCGCGGCATCGACGGCGACCTCGGCGCTGTCGGCAACGGGAGCGGGCGACTCTTCCGCGGCGGGCGCAGGCGCCGGGGCGGCCACTGTCTGGGCGCGCTGGGCGGCCACCTGGTCAAATAGGGCTTCGAGATCGTCTGCTGCGTCGGTCATGTCTGTGCTTTCCCAATATCGATGTCGGCTTTGCTCTTACAAGCGGTCTTGCGGCAAGTCTGTGTCCGGCATTTTTGTAACGTTTTGAAACACGATTATCAGTCACGAGTTGACTATTCGCAACTTAGTATTTGCCACATCATAATACCGGCCGTCAACCGGGGCCAAGGACGCGCTTTAAATATGTTGTGCCGATGCTTCTTCCGAGCCTGGATGGCTGTTTGCAATGTCGGACAGCAGCCGGATGCTGGCTGCGTGCAAGGGGCTGCCCGGCGTGGCGAAGGCGTCGCAGATGGTCAGGTGGTTCGCATCCGGCAGCACGAGTCCGGCGCGGTGACAGGTCTTCCAGGCGTCGGCGATCAACCCGGTCTGGCGCTTGAATTCGTCCGACTCCAGGCCGCCGACGGCGGTGATGAAAGGGGCGGCATGCGCTTGCGGCATGCCCGCCGGTGACAAAGGAGCAATATCGTTTTCCGTCAGTTTCAGGTCGACATTGACGAACTCCGCATGGCGCACCGGTTCCAGGTCGTAGATGCCGGACATCAGGATCGCCCCCTTCACCAGATCCGCCGGCAGATCCGGTGCGTATGCCGGCCATAGCGCGGCCAGCATCATCGCGGACAGGTGCGCGCCGGCGGAATGGCCCGCCAGCACGATGCGCTGCGCATCGAAATCGTAGGCGTCGGCATGGCGGTGCAGCCACGCCAGCGCGCGCAACTGCTGGCGCACGATTTCGGCGATGCTCGCCTCCGGCGCCAGCGAGTAGTTGGTCAATGCGACGTTGAAGCCGGCGGCGGTATAGGCCGGCGCGATGAACGAGAAATCCGACTTGTCGAGCGAGCGCCACCAGCCGCCATGGATGAAGACCAGCAGCGGCGCGCCGCTTTTCGGCGCCGGGAAGAAATCCAGGCGCTCGCCGCTTGCTTCTCCATACGCGAGATCGAACAGCGCCGCGTGGCTGCGCCGCACGTTCGCGGAGTCCTTCAGCCAGCGCGTGAAGATGCGCGGATGATCGGGGATGGCGGCGCGCGCGTTGTATTGCTGGCTATAGTATTCGGCTTGATTTTTTGTCATGGCGATGCAGGTCGGAAAACGGAGGTGCACAGTGTACTGTTTCGCCATTGCGGCGGCCAGGCGCTGATGGATTGCCGTGCAAGGTTGGGATCAGCATTGTCGATTTGACTCGGGATGTTATAGACTACGCGCGTTTTGGTGCCCGCACGCATGTTCATGCGTGCAGTTAAACGGGAAACACGAGGCTTGTCAAACAGCTAACGTGTGCTGCCCCCGCAACGGTAAGCAAGCGTCACCCATCACGGTGACAGGCGATCTCTCGACACCACTGTGCATTGCATGGGAAGGTGGATTGCTTAGGCTTGTCAGCCCGGATACCGGCCAGAACAGGGAGGAAGTGCTGCGACGGGGGAGTTCGCGAACACGCAGCGGTCTGCCGGTTTCCGGCGCCGGCTCTGGTTCATCCGTTTTCGATCATCTCGTCGGGACTTTCATTGCATTCGGTGTGCGGGGACGCGCGCCGGAGGTCTTTTATCGAAAACACATCATGACTTATTTCATCTCACGTCCAGGGCATGCGGCATGGATGCCGCTGGCGCTCGTTTCTGTATTCACCGTTGTCCCGGTCCATGCCCAGGTGAACAGCGAAAAGACGCTGGCGCCGGTCGTCGTGACCGCGTCGCGTATCGAGCAGCCCCAGACCGAGGCGCTGCCGCATACCACGGTGATTACTGCGGAGGATATCCGCAAC
>OFCW01000298.1_pt1 | contig 13989 bp, 15 predicted proteins | sample 1520951 | NCBI WGS metagenome assembly OFCW01 (sample SAMEA4349680, study PRJEB24078) | microbial mat metagenome | biome: Terrestrial Biome; feature: Habitat; material: Microbial Mat | place: India | collected 2012-06-12 | depth 10 m | reverse complement strand
CGCTAGCCTTGCGGTAGCGGGTGAAATCCAATTCAAGGAGAGTTGGAGGAGACAGATGCAATCATACGGCGGCACAGCAAGGATTTCCGCTTTATTGTTGGAATAACAGATATTCGCAACGAATATAACTTCCTGCATTAAGACAATAAAAAAGCCCGGCTCGCTTGTGGCGGGCGGGCTGCGTCTCGCTCCATCCTGAAGTGGATTTTTTTATACTGCCCGCGCATATTATCTGATCCTGCACAGAAATCGAAACATACCCGTACTGGAAGGATGGGATTTGGCCGCGCCGGAAGGTCTGCAAGGTCATGGCTTTTTGTGTTTCCTTGCGGCAATTTTTGATGTACGCTGTTTTCGACGACTTTCTTGCTCCAGGCGAGGGCAACGAAAACACGCCGACAGATGCCGTCCCCCGATTTATTGTGCCGCCCGGAGATTGTCCCGCGCGGCGGACAATGTTTTCTTCGGCGGACTCTTCCGGCCCGGCTCCATAAGGACGAACAGGACGAACGTTCGTCATTTGCGGCGGGGCTGAAGAACAAGAGAGGCGTTTGTTATCCGTATGGGCTGGAGCAGGAGCGGTATGGACCTGCATCGATGGCCGGAGACTAGAACATGAATGGCTTGATTGCGCTCTCCGCAGATTATTACTGGGAACAGGACCCGGAAGGCCGCTTTTTGCTCATTCAGGCAACCCACGACCGCACGGCCGTACCCGCCGCCGCCTGGCAGCACGCCTTGGGAAAGGCGGCCTGGCAGGTTGCCGGCCTGGCGTGCGAATCCGGCTGGCAGACCTGGCAGGACACGATCGCGCGCCGCGCGCCGTTGCGCGACGTCGAATGGACGTGGCGCAACGAGGCCGCCGGCACCCGGTTTTTCAGCGTCGCCGCCGAGCCGGTCGTCGACGGCAACGGCGCGTTTGCCGGGTATCGGGGGCTGATGCGCGACATCACCGCCCCCAAAAGCCAGCTGGACGACTTGCGCCGGTTTCGCGCAGCGCTGGATGCCTCGGGCGATCCGATCTTCCTGATCGACCGCGAAACGATGCGCATCATCGACGCCAACGACATTGCCTGCACCGTCAGCGGCTACTCCCGGGAGGAATTGCTCACGCTCGGGCCGCCGGATTTCCTGCTGTCGGACCGCGCCGAGATCGAACGCGATTTCGACGCAGTCATCGCCACCGGCACCGGCATGACGAGCGAATGCAGCGCGCGCGACAAGGCGGGAAACATTTATATCTTCGAGCTGCAGCGCCGTGCGATCCGTTTCGACGGGCGCTGGGTGGTCGTCACCATCGCCAGGGATATCACGCGCCGCAAGCGCGCCGAGCAAGCGGCCGTGCACCTGGGCCAGATGTATGCGGCCATCAGCGGCACCAACGAAGCGATCCTGCATGCGCGCAGCCCCGAGGAACTGTATCAGCGGGTGTGCGAAGTGGCGGTGCACAGCGGCCAGATCGTCACCGCCTCGGTGCTGCTGCCCGACCCGGACTCGGCGTGGGCGCGTGTTGTCGCCGCCGCCGGCGCCGGCGTCGAGACCTTGCGCAGCCTGCGCATCTCGTTCGACGCCGACAAGCCGGAAGGCCGCGGCGTGGCGGGCCCGGCGTTCCGCACCCAGAAGCCGTGCATCATCAATGACTTCCTCAATGACGAACGGGTGCGGCCGTGGCGCGCCGCCGCCGGCAAGGAGCATGCCGCCTCCTGCGCGGCGCTGCCCCTGCTCCGCAACAACCGCTCGGTCGGCGTGCTGCTGCTGTATTCGCGCCAGGTCAATGCGTTCGACGACGAGATCGTGCAGCTGCTGGAGCGCATGGCGCGCAACATCGTGTTCGCGCTCGACAATTTCGAACGCGAGGTCGAACGGCAGAAAGCGCTGGAGGCCTTGCGCGCCAGCGAGGAAAAGTACCGCTCGATCCTGGAGAGCATCGAAGAGGCCTATTACGAGGTCGATCTCACCGGGCGCCTCTTGATGTGCAACGAGGCGTTCTGCCGCATGTTCGGCTACGAGATGGAGGAAGTGCTCGGCCAGAATTACCGCCAGTACCATGCGCCGGAAGAAACCACGCACGTCTTCGTCAACTTCAACGAGGTGTACCGCACCGGCGTGACCAAGAAGGGAATCGACTGGCGCCTGCTGCACAAGAACGGCAACATGGTGATGTGCGAAGGCTCGATCCACCTGGTCCGCAATGCCGCCGGCGAGCCGGCGGGCTTCCGCGGCTTTCTGCGCGACGTCACCGCGCGCCGCGCCATGGAGGCCGCGCTGCGCGAGAGCGAGGAGCGCTTCCGCGACCTCACCGAGCTGTCGTCCGACTGGTACTGGGAGCAGGATGCCGAGTACCGCTTCGTCCAGATCAACGGCGACGTGCTGGCCAAGACCGGCATGGCGGCGCAGGACTACCTGGGCAAGACGCTGTGGGAGCTGCCGTTCGAGGGCGTGCCGGCCGAACAGTGGATGGAGCACCGGAGCCGCCTGGCCGCAGGCGAGCCGTTCTATGAGCTGGTGCTGAAAACCGCCGCGGCCGACGGCGCGCAGCGCTATCTGAGCATCAGCGGCCTGCCGGTGTGGGACGGCGCGGGCCAACTGATCGGCTACCGCGGCACCGGCAAGGACATCACCGAACGCAAGCTGGCCGAGGAGCGCATCCGCCACCTGGCCAGCCACGACATCCTGACCGGCCTGCCGAACCGGCTCATGTTCAACCAGATGCTGAGCCACCAGCTGCAGCAGGCGCGCCGCTACGGCCGCAAGTTCGCGGTGATGTTCATCGACCTCGACCACTTCAAGGCCGTCAACGACAACTTCGGCCACGAGGCCGGCGACCTGCTGCTGAAGGAGACCGCCAAGCGCCTGGCCGAGAGCGTGCGCGCCAGCGATTTCGTCGCCCGCCTGGGCGGCGACGAGTTCGTGGTGATCATCCACGAGATGGGCGACATGGACCAGCTGCGCTGCATCGCGCAAAAGGTGGTCGCCTCGGCGCGCGCGCCGCTGCTGCTGGGCGGCGTCACCCATCACGTCACCGCCAGCGTCGGCATCTGCGTCTTCCCCGACCACGGCCAGGACGAGGACGCGCTGTTAAATCATGCCGACGCCGCGATGTACGAAGTCAAGCACGGCAGCAAGAACGCGTTCCAGTTTTACTTATCGCACGATAGCTGACCTTCACTCGGCGGCGGCCGCCGATTCGACCGCTTCCCGCTGCGTCTCGTAGATGTGCGCGGCCAGCCCGCGATCCTCCAGCGCGCGGCCCAGCTTGAGCCGCATGAAGGCGCTGGTGGTGTAGCGCGACACGTAGGTGTAGTACCTGTCGTGCAAGTCCTTGACCATCGCCGAGTAATCGTCGACCACGCTCTCGTCGATGCGGAACCGGGCGGTTCTTGAAGTACAGGTATTCGCGCCCGCCCAGCTCGATCACGCCCACCAGGTCCTCGCGGGTCTTGCCGCCGATCTTGCCGCCCTCCAGCGCCAGCTTGCCGATTTTCGGCGCCAGGCCGTAGTGGCCGCCGATCACGCGCTGGAGCAGGCCCGCATGCGCCAGGTGGTTGACGCTGCCGTCGGCGCCGTCGCCGGGGCCGCCGCCGAACAGCAGCGTCAGGTTCTGCGGCGCGCCGGTTTCCAGGAAGCGCTTTTCCAGCGCCAGGATCAGCTCCACCGGTACGCCGTTGCTGCCGAAGCCGGAGCAGCACAGGGTGTCGCCGCCATGCAGGATCGCGATCGCGCGTCCGCGGCGGATACAACTTTTTTGCTCATTTAGGAGCCTTTAAGAAAGGGCGCTGGCCGCAGCGCGGTGCGCGGTTCGTTCCACGCCATTGTATTGACGCAATGCATCAAAATCCTTGATCAAGGGATCTTGACGCGGCGTCCAAGTCAGTGTTGATGCAGAGCATAGGCGGATAGGCAGGGCGCCCGAAATAGTGCATCCTCTACCACGCACAAGGACAAGGCGCGGCCGGCACGGCGCGCCCGGAACCATTTAGAAGATAGAAGATAGGAAGAAGCAATGCATTCTCGCGAAATGCAGCACAAGACTTTTCTGCTGATGCTGACGCTGGTGACGCTGGCGTTCGGCTGGATCATCCTGCCGTTTTACGGCGCGGTATTCTGGGGCGTGGTGCTGGCCATCCTGTTCGCGCCGCTGTACCAGCGCCTGTTGCAGGCGCTCGGCCGGCGGCGCAACCTCGCCTCGATCCTGACGCTGACGCTGGTCCTGCTGGTGGTGATCCTGCCGGTGATCCTGATCTCGATGTCGCTGCTGCAGGAAGCCGTCAGCGTGTTCGAGCGCATCCGCTCCAACCAGATCGACTTCGGCGTCTACTTCCGGCAGGCGATCGATGCGCTGCCGGGCTGGCTGGTCAGGCTGCTCGACCGCTTCGGCCTGGCGCAGCTGGCGACGCTGCAGGACAAGCTGGCCGCCAGCGCCGCGCAGGGCAGCCAGCTCGTGGCCAAGCAGGCGGTCAACGTCGGGCAGAACATGCTCGACTTCCTGATCAGCTTCGGCATCATGCTGTACCTGCTGTTCTTCCTGCTGCGCGACGGCGCGCTGCTGACGGCGCGCGTGCGGCAGGCCATTCCGCTGTCGGCCGCGCACAAGCAGCAGCTGTTTGGCAGTTTCGCCACCGTGATCCGCGCCACCGTGAAGGGCAACATCGTCGTCGCCGGCGTGCAGGGCGCGCTGGGCGGCCTGATGTTCTGGTTCCTCGGCGTGCAGGCGGCGCTCCTGTGGGGGGCGTTGATGGCCTTCCTGTCGCTGCTGCCGGCGGTCGGCGCCGGTCTGGTATGGGGACCGGTGGCCGTCTATTTCCTGATCACCGGGGCCGTCTGGCAGGGCGTGACGCTGATCCTGTTCGGCGTATTCGTGATCGGCCTGGTCGACAATATGCTGCGCCCGGTGCTGGTCGGGAAAGACACCCGGATGCCCGATTACCTGGTGCTCATTTCGACCGTCGGCGGCATGGCATTGTTCGGCCTGAACGGCTTCGTGATCGGCCCGGTGATAGCCGCGCTGTTCATCGCGGTCTGGGAATTGTTCGCGCAGGAGCCCGGCTGGCACGGTTCCGGCGAGGCGCGCTGAACGCGCATCGCCGGCGCGTCACAGCGCGTCTGTCACAGCGCGTCTTCTTCCTTGAGCCAGTCGAACAACTGCTGCAAGCCATGCTGCGAGATTTCGATGGTGCCGGACGTGCTGCTGTTGCCATCCTTGTTTTGCCTGATCTGGATCTGGATGGACGACCTGTTCTCCGCGGGCAAGGTCACGACCAGCTGTTCGGTGCCGCCTTCGATGGTGTTCTGGACCACGGCCTTGCCAAGCTCCACTTCATGGAATGTCGATTTCATTCAGCCCTCCGCACGCGACGTAAATTTTATTTATACGCCAACCGCCCGGCATTTCGAGATAGGTGCCGTGCAAGAAGGATGATCTTTGATCATCGTCAGCCTGCGCGGGAAGAATGGGCAAGCGTCGTGCGGCGGCCTCAGCTGTCGAAAAGAAATTGGATGCCGCTGCAGATGTTGCTACTATCCGGATCGTGTGTGCACGCAACACTTGCGGCGCACCGTCATTCTTGATCTTAATCAATTGCGGCGCTGCCGGCGTCGCTTCCTACTGAACAGGACTTTCCATGAAATCCCTTACCGCCCTGGTCGCGCTGGCCACCCTCGGCATGTCTGCCGCCTTCGCCGCGCCGCCCGCAGGCCATCCGATGCCCGCCGCCGCCGCCTCGATGATGGGCATGGCGCCCGATGTCGAACTGACGCAGAAAGGCAAGGTGCTGAGCACCACCGATGCCAACGAATACACCTACATCGAAGTCGATCAAGGCGGCAAGAGCACCTGGCTGGCCGCGCAAAAGCAGCCGCTGAAAAAGGGCGACACGATTCGCTTCGACAGCGGCTCCGTCATGACCAACTTCTACAGCAAGCTGCTCAAGCGCACCTTCCCGAGCGTGACCTTCGTCAACCGCGTGGTCGTCTCCAACGAAAAGTAATTTGCGTGCGGCGCATGCCGCCCCTGCCTACGGTGTGCCGGCATTGAGCTGGCGCATCGTCTTCGCCACTCTGCGCTGCTAGAGTGGTCCACGGCTGCGGCGCAAAGACGATCCGTTGCGCGCCGCATTCTGCCCGACCTGCCCGGGCTCATTCCGCTCTGATTGCATCGCGACGGAGGCACTATGCGCGCACATCGGCCGCTGCTTGCCGGCATCCCGATTGTCTTCCTCGCAGGCTGCGGCGATGTGGCCAGGCTGCCGGTGGAATCCGGCATCGGTCCGCAGCCGGCGCTGCCGCAGCCGGTGATGTCGCTGCTCCCCACCGTGCACGTCGCCCCGGCCACCGGCTGGCCGGCCGGCGCCATGCCGCGCGCCGCGCCCGGTTTCGCCGTAAACGCCTATGCCCGCGGACTGGACCATCCGCGCTGGCTGTACGTCCTGCCCAACGGCGACGTGCTGGTCGCCGAAACCAACGCGCCGCCCAAGCCGGAAGACAGCAAGGGCATCCGCGGCTGGTTCATGCGGCATTTCATGCAACGCGCCGGCGCCGCCGGCAAGAGCGCCAACCGCATCACCCTGCTGCGCGACGCCGACGGCGACGGCGTGGCCGAAACCCGCAGCGTCTTCCTGCAGGGATTGCATTCGCCGTTCGGCATGGCGCTGATCGGCGGCCAGTTCTATGTGGCCAATACCGATGCCATCGTGCGCTTCCCCTACCAGGACGGCCAGATGCAGATTACCGCCGCCGGCGTCAAGCTCGCCGACCTGCCGGCCGGGCCGCTCAACCATCACTGGACCAAGAGCCTCGTGGCCAGCCGCGACGGCCGCCGCCTGTATGTCGGCGTCGGTTCCAACAGCAATGTGGCGGAAAACGGCATCGATCAGGAAACCAGCCGCGCCGCCATCCTCGAAGTCGATCCGGCCAGCGGCCGCACCCGCCTGTTCGCCTCGGGCCTGCGCAATCCGGTCGGCATGGCGTGGCAGCCGCAAAGCGGCGCGCTGTGGGTCGCGGTCAACGAGCGCGACGAGCTCGGCAGCGACCTGGTCCCCGACTACATGACCGCGGTGCAGGAGGGCGCGTTTTACGGCTGGCCCTACAGCTACTACGGGCGCCATGTCGATACGCGCGTCCAGCCGCAGCGCCCCGACCTGGTCGAACGCGCGGTGGTGCCGGACTATGCGCTGGGCGCGCATACCGCATCGCTGGGCCTGACCTTCTACGAAGGCAGCCTGTTTCCGCAGCGCTTTGCCGGCGGCGCCTTCGTCGGCCAGCACGGTTCCTGGAACCGCAAGCCATACAGCGGCTACAAGGTGGTGTTCATCCCGTTTGCCGACGGCAAGCCGGCCGGCATGCCGGAAGACGTGCTGACCGGCTTTCTGAGCGTGCAGGGCGAGGCGCTCGGCCGGCCGGTCGGGGTCGCGGTCGATCGCCGCGGCGCGCTGCTGGTGGCCGATGATGTCGGCAATACGATATGGCGTGTGACGCCCGGCGCGCCGCGCTAGGTGTTAGCAGCCTGCGCGCGCGATGTTTGGGCGCAATCATGTCCGCCTGCGCGGTGCAATGGTACAAGACTGTTTTTGTCGCAGCGGCACGCTTATCTTTCCTGACTCCCATGCGGTTATCCATTGCACTGCTCATTTCCGAACCACGCTACCGGAAGCTGGCATGGCGCGCAGCCTTCCTGCTCTATGGCGCGCTACTCGTGATCGGCTCGATCCCGGGCGCGCGCGCCGATATCGGCGAACTCGCGTCCGGCTTCTCGCTGCACATGAGCGCCTATGCCATCCTCACCCTGCTGCTGTTTTGCGGCGTGCGGGGCAGCGCGTGGGGCCGGGCATGCAAGTCCGTCCTGATGATCGCCGTCATGGGTGCCCTCGACGAATGCGTGCAAAGCTTTTTCCCGTATCGCAGCGCCGACGTGATGGACTGGTTCGTCGACATGAATGCCGGTTTGCTCATCTCGGCCATGCTGTGGGCGGCCTGGCCGAAAGGCGCAAGCGGCAAGCAGTCCGAGCCGGTTGCCTGAATCGTCTTTTGTTGCGCTTGGGGAACTACTTGTCGCTTGCCTGTCTAAGGTTGCACTTCGGAATCTTGGCAGCGCATGGCACGCTGCTTGCATCATTCCGCCCAGGTGACACTACCGACGGACAGGACGACTCGAAATTGTATTCACTTAGAAATATCCGGCGCATACGCGGCCTCGGCGGCGCCGGCGTGACGGCATCGATTTATCGCGGCGGCATGCGCGTGGGCTGGGTGCAGGTGCCGGCCGACGGCGGCACCGCGTTGTTCACTTTTGATGTCGACGGCGAGCGCGCGCCGTTCGAGCGGTATGTCGAACAGTGGTGGGACGGGGCCCAGGCGCAGGTGTCGTTCGACCTCACCACGATCGAATTCGCGCGCCATACGCCCGGATTTGCGCCGCGTCTGCAGGCCAAGCTCAGATATTGGGTGGCGGCGCGGGTCGACACGGCCACGGCGGAAAAGAAATTCAAGACGGCTGCTTGAGCGCCGGCGCCGCCGGAATCGTGTCGCACGGATCGACCGGCCGCTGGACGCGCGGCGTGAACCACACGTAATCGAAAGCCAGCCCCAGCGGCCCGTTCGCATAGGCCGCCGGCTGCTGCGCCGTATCCACCTGCACCATCCCCAATGACAGCAGCGCCGCCTGCGGCGCGCGCGCCGCGAGATAGAGCGGCACCGCTATGTCGCGCCGCGCATGGCCGCTGCCGACGATGGCCACCGCGCCGCGCTCGGCAAACTTCAGCATCATGTCCGCCATGACCGCGTCGCGCGCGCGTTGCGCCTTCGCGATCGCATCCACCGCATGCTGCGGCACCTTGCCGCAATGGCCGTCGTAAATATCCTTCACCAGCCGTTCCTGGCGCTGCGGCGTCCATACCGCCTCCAGCGCCAGGCGCTCCTGCTCGCCGTTGCCGAGCGCGCCGAAGCCGTGACGCGACACGGAACGCAACTCCTCGCGCGACAGGTTGGCGGCGACGACCGGCAAGCCGTAGCGCAAGGCCAGCCGCAGCAGCGGCTCGTATGCCGGCCACTCCCACCCCTTGCGCATCAGCTCCTGCAACGCCTTGAGCTTGTCGTCCTCTGCCAGCCCGGAACGCACGATGTCGTCCAGCCGGCCTTGCTGATCGCGGTCGTATTGTTCCATCACCAGGGCGGGGCGCTGTCCGCTGTCCAGCAGTTGCCGCAGCAGCCGCGCCTGGATGGCGTGATGCGTTTTGTTGTCGTGGATTTCGCCGAGCAGGACGAAGCGCGAAGTGGCGGCGCGCTGGCCGAGTGTTGCCGGATCGATAAAACGCTGTGCCTGCACATCCCATAATTTCCCGTTCAACGGATGCGCGTTATCGTCGTCACCCAGGTGCGCGCATGCGGCGAGCGTCAGCGCCAGCATGCCGGCCCATATCCTTGTCAACCTGCTTTTCATGATGTTCCTTTATCGGAGTTTTATTTCGCCAATATTCTGACAACCAAGAAATCGCCGCTGTCATTCCTGAGAAAATCCGGCCGCATCAAACTGGGATTTGGCAATAAAAACAACGCCTTACGGCAGCTTGGCGGTTTGGTATGTCCCTTGCTAACAAGAAAACTCCGTGCCGGCCTGCGTGACAAGACGGCCCCATTATTCATCTCAAAACAAGAGGAAAAAATGACCTATCTCACTTGGTCCGAAGATTTGGCCGTCGGTAATCATTTCATTGACGGGGATCACCGCAAGCTGATCGACATGGTGAACCGCCTGCACCTCGTCATGCAGGAAGGGCGCGGCAAGGAAGTGCTCGGCAAGGTGCTGCACAACCTGATCGTCTATACCCAGGAACACTTCACGCGCGAAGAAGACCTGATGCGTCGGCTCCAGTACGCCGGCCTCAACGCGCACAAGCGCGAGCATGAAAAGCTGCTGCAGCAAGTGCACGACATGCGCCAGAAATTCGAGAACGGCACGATCACGCTGTCGGTCCAGGTCCTGCACTTCCTGCGCGACTGGCTCGTCGAGCATATTGGCGAATCCGACAAGAAGCTGGCCGCAGCCAGCAGGGAACTCGCGCCATGAAGCGGCTGTTGGCCATCGCCGCGCTGCTGGCGGCCGGCGCGCTCCACGCGCAGACCATCGTCCCCTCGCTCGACCAGCCTGGGCGCAGGGGCGACATGGCGCGCCTGGTGCAGCAAAAGGCCAAGGAAAAATTCGACGCCGCCGACCGCGACAAGGACGGCAGGCTGTCCCGGGAGGAGGCGCTTGCCGCCTTTCCCTACATGGGCGGGCACTTCGAGAAGTACGACAAGAACGGCGACGGCTTTCTGAGCTGGGAAGAATACCTCGGCCACGACCGCTGGCAGAAAGATTGATTTGACTTAACGGGAGAAACAGATGGACTTGCACCAGGCACTGGAAAAGCATGCGGAATGGAAAGTGAAGTTTCGCAGTGCGATCGCCAAAAAGGAAAGATTGAATGAAGTTAATAATTTGGATCAAAACTGATTCAAGGAAATCAATTCAAATCAGCGATTTAGTCTTCCAGTCGATTCCAGAAATGATGATTATTCATGTCGGCAAGACCGACCAGTGAAGTTTGTTTCGCTGGAAATGGCCACTTTGGCACATGGCAACAATCGGCCAAAAGCTGCCTACCGGGGCCGGTCCGAAGCCATCCATACCGGCCAGTCGAGCGTTAATGAATCATTGTAGGCGGGATCAGCTTGTCCAAGGGGCTGGCCTTGACTTTTTTCCCGCCCATGTCTTTTGGAGAGAAAAGCTGTTTCGGCCATATTGGTACGTAGCCGCCGGCCGCGAATCAGCAGCGAGCAGTTGGTGTCCAGCAGGATGGAACTTATGTGCGAAGCAGGTTCCCAATTTGCGGGTACGACGATATTTCAGATTTTGGCGACATTTGGGAAAGACGATGACCGTTGCCGTGATGAAGCCACTGTCGACTCTGAATCATTGGATCTGGTACAAGATTTGCGACTTGAGGTCATTCACGATCGCCTCGGTCATTTTGTAATGTTCCCCGTAATGCGATGGTTCGCACACGTTACTGTTCATTCGGGCGATGAACTTTCGGCTGGCAATGAGCTTGCTCCCTTCCAATCGATAGGTTGACTGATAGCTTGCATCGGCTATCTCAATATTGGTCGCTTTGGGGATGGCCATCACTTTGACGTTGCCTGGGAACGTCACTTCGAAATCCTCCTCCACTGATCTTGCTGTGCACAAGTACGGATATTTGCGCTCTCGCACTGCCATGGAACGAAGCGCGCCATTCAGCGAAAATGGATTCGTAAAAGGCGGATCAAGCGTCAATGCGCCGGGTGCCGACACGTTCAGTACATTTTTCCCGCGGTAGCGAATGGAAAACGCATGCATCCCGGTATTGGCGTCATCGTTTTTTTCCAGTGTACCTTGTGCGTCCGGGACGCCTGCATGGCTGAAAACTTGATGGAGAAATTCTGTCTCTCTCATTGGAGGAATGTTTGCAGCAAAGCCGCGCATGAGAATTCCGATGGGACCGCGCGAACTGATCTCGATGCTGCCGTTGAGAGCCCCATCCTTGTCAAAGGCGAATGCCGTCTTGCTGATGCTGGCATTGTCGCTGGCATTGACGGGTGTACGTTCGATGCCGTTGTAAGCGGCAGTATGAATCACCGGCTTGTCCGTATCTTCCAGCGGAAGCACGCCAAACGGCGCGTAGGGATTGGTCGAGTCGAGATAAAGGTCCAGGCTCGGCACATAGGTAATCACATGGTTAAACGCCTGGGGGATAGCCACTTCAGGTAGCGCATAATTCGGTTTCAGATCAATGAGTACAGCGGTGCTGGCGATTCCCTTGGCGGCAAGAAGCGCTTCGAGCAAGACGACATGATCTTTGCAATCGCCATAGCGATTGGCAAGGACGGTATCGGCGGCATGGGGAATATAGCCGCCGATGTCGAGAAAGTTGGCAACGTACCGCACATTATGGGAGACCCAGTCGTACAGCCGTTTCACTTTCTCCCGCTGGTCGGTAACCCCCTTGGTCAATTCATCCGCCAGCGATTGAATGGCCGGCGTGACCTTCGTCTTGTCATGTGCGCCAGCCTGGTATGCGGCGGCAATGTCACGGTAGTCGGCGAATGAGGAAACCAGGACATGTGGCGAATACATCGGAACGGAAACCATGCCAGGCTCGATTGGCCGGGCCTGCATGTTTTTGTAAGTCCAGGTCCAGGTGCGGGTATCGCCGCGGTCTACCGGCATTCCGCCAGCCACGCCAACAGCCTTGACGTGCAATGGATAGTTCTTCGGCGCACTCACGGTAACCTGGGCATCGTCCCACAAGGTATTCCCCGGGAACACCTGCGCGAATGAAAATTGCCCGGGAAACTCCGGTGCTTTCTGCGTGATTTGGGCCTTGTAATAGACGCTGTCACCGACCTCCAGCTGCGGGAATACAATGATCTTGAACTTCAAATCCTGGAGCATCGTGATGCCGTTTGGTCCGGGGACGTCTTGCGTCAGGATTGCGCCTTTATCGACTGGAAGCTTGTCGCCATTGGCCTTGATGGTCACTGCCTCGATGATTTCTGCTACCTGGAGGCGCGAGTTATAGGGGATTTTTGCCGTGCCGAGCGTATGGAGCTCGCTCGGATTTGATACGACGTTGGCGATTTCCAAGATTTGCTCATTGGCTCCTCCGGCATGCACATCGACGGTGAAGTGCGCCTGCCGGGAATGCGCAATTGCCTCTGGCGGTTGCTGTGCATGAAGCGTGGTGGAGAAGGCGATGGTAACGAGAAAGGCATACATATTTTTCATACGGAATCGCTATTTTTCAAGCAAAGTTGCGAATAATGCAACAAAGCGCTGCAAGAATCCTTGACCCATATCATGTTAATTTCACAACTTTTCCAAATTTGAGGAAATTTACAATACCCCATATTTGTGGGGTTGATGATAAAAATACAACAATTTATCATCCCGCCACCACTTGCCATTAAGATAACAATTAAGGGGGGTGGCGCTTCGGCCGAGGCAATTCTTGAGCCGTCTACTAAAGACGGCTTTTTGTTGACTTTTTAATTAAGGAAGTTGAAACATGGCATTGCAAGAATTGTCTTTACAAGAACTATCTTTTCAACACTTGCCCGTTCAAGACTTGTCCACCCAAGAAATTGAGAATGTCAGTGGCGGTCAATGGCAGCTTTACTATTACGCTCCGGCAATAACCGGCTTTGTCTACAATTCGTGGCAAAGCTCCGCATATAGTCCGGCGCGCACTTCGTTCTTTTCAACACTTGCCTCAGACGCTTGGTCCTATACAACTAATACGTACAACAATATTTCAAATAGTTTTAATAATACGTTCAACAGCTACTTTAATAGTATCTACACGCCCTCCTACAGGTAAATAGCTTCTATTATTTAAAGTAGCGGCATCGTCAGATGGTACAAGTTCGTCTGACGATGCTTGTTGAGAGGAAGCCACTTTTTTGGAGATTGCCATTATGGACCACAAAGAACCAGAAAATGAAGTGAGTGATAAGTGGCCTAAAGACAATAGTGTGGAATCCGGTTCCTTTTGGGGAACCATATTTAGTACCATCGGGCTCGCAATTATTGGCATCTTAGAAGCCATATTTTCATAATTTCTGCAAAGCAATATTTATGTCTTCGGTAAAGGGCAGGCAACTTTTTCGTGCAGAAGCACTTGAAATGCAACAAGCTAAATGGCTTGGCAATATCGTATTAATTCGCCCTCTATCATTTAGTTTCTTGACTGCTTTTGCATCGATCCTTGGTCTTATCATTATTGTTTTTCTAATATGGGGAACATACACAAAGCGCAGCACAGTATCTGGTCAACTGCTTCCCGATATTGGCTTAGTAAAAGTTTATGTACCGCAACCCGGCATCGTTCTCGAAAAACATGTTGTGGAAGGGCAGTTTGTTAGTAAGCGTCGGCTGACCACCGTCTGGACGTAACGAGCCGATCACGCCAGAGTGGC
>OFCW01000297.1_pt1 | contig 14056 bp, 13 predicted proteins | sample 1520951 | NCBI WGS metagenome assembly OFCW01 (sample SAMEA4349680, study PRJEB24078) | microbial mat metagenome | biome: Terrestrial Biome; feature: Habitat; material: Microbial Mat | place: India | collected 2012-06-12 | depth 10 m | reverse complement strand
TCTTTGGCGAGACAAAGAAAGTGAGCGGCTGCCGGGCCGCCCCCGGCAAGTCTCCACGGAGAGCCAACGGAATCGAAGCACCGAAGAAATGCACGTAACCCGACGAAAAAATAGTCACTTCTCCGGCAAAAACAAATGCCTCCCCCGCTCCTGCACAATCCCCCCCTTCGCCAGCGCCCGCAGGCACATCGCCACCGTCCCCGCGAACGCCTCGTCATACCAGGGATTGGCCCCGCTGCAGCTAACCACGATCCCGTCCAGCACGATGCTGCCCCACAGCACCGTGTCGCGCGCCGTCAGCAGGTGCGGCCGCAGCTCCTGCACCATGTGCCCGTCCATGCCGGTGCGCCACGCCACGCGCGCCTTCGCATGCGCGAACGCCGCGTAGTCGGCATCCCACTTTGCGCGGTCGCCGACCGCATGCTCGTACAGGATCGCTTCCTCGAACGACGAACATGACGGGCCGAGCAGCGGGTCCATCACGACGATGTACAGGAAGCCGCTTTCCCCGACCTCCTTGTGCTTCATCGCTTCATGGATCAGGGGCAGGCTCATGGCGACCGCCTTTTCGGCAGCCGCGCGGTCGATGAAGTAGCTTCCGGCAGATGGCATGAAATCTCCTCTCAGAGCTGTGTCACGAAACGAAAAGCCGCATCCCAGTCGCGCGCGAAGCGTTCGATGCCGAAGCGCTCCTGCGCATAGCGCCGCGCCGCCTCGCCCAGCCGGCGCGCCTGCTCGGGATCGGCGAGCAGGTCCCGCATGCGTTCGGCCAGCACGTCCTCGCGCGTATCGATATAGCCCGACACGCCGTTGTCGATCACGGTGGACATTTCGGTGGTCGCCAGCCCGACGACCGGCATGCCGATCATCATCGCTTCGATCACCGCCAGGCCGAGGCTGGTATAGCGGATCGGATTGAAGAAGAAGCGGTAGTCGGCGCAAAAATCGGACAGCTGCGCATGCTGGACTTCGCCCAGGCCGCCCATTTCCTGCGCGCCCATGCCGACCAGGTCGAGCGGCACCGCTTCGCGCGCGCGCAGGAACACGTCGCCGCCCAGGCGCCGGCCGCGCTTGCCGATGTTGTTGACGACCACGATGCCGCGCGCCAGGCCGCCGCGATAGCGCACGTGCGGCGGCACGAGCACGCCGTGCTCGACGATGCGCGTGGGCGTTTTGCCGCTGTCCCACATCAGCGCGTTGAAGGGCGTGACGTGCACCAGCAGCACCTCCGGATCGTCGACCGGATGGCGGGTGTCGGTCGGGCTCTCGCGCGGCGGGTCGTGTTCCAGGTAGATCTTCGGCAGGCGGCGCTGCGCGTCCGACAGGTAGAGGTGCTGGTCCTTCAGGTACTGGTCGTCGTCCTGGAACAGGATGCAGTCGAAGCGGCAGTCCTGCGCCTGCTCGACCGGCAGGTCGATCACGTTGTCGCCCCAGGGAATATGGCCGCAACGCCCGCCATAGCCGGGCGGGCGGCCGGGCTTGGACAGGACGTAGAAGTCGTGCGGGGCCTGGGTCAGGTAGTAGAGGTAGCTGCCGTGCGTGTGCCAGGTGAGGATTTTCAGTCGTCGCTGCATGTCGGTCAGGGGAGTTGAGCGCTACGATACGACGCCCCTCTCGCGCCTGCGGGAGAGGGGGAACTGCCAATACGGCCGGCTATTTACTAAAACGTTCCCGCATACACGGCGCAGCTGCGGCAGACTTCCGGCGGTGTCGCAGAGTCCAGCCGTGCGCGAAATGCGTTGTACTGCGCATTGTTCCAGATCGCCGCCACGCCGTTTTGCGTCATGTCACCGAAGTGGATGCGGTCCGGCGTGGCCACCATGCAGCAGGGCATGGCCTTGCCGTCATAGCTGATGTAGGCGCCGCGCCATGGCCAGTCGCAGCGCGTGCGGCCGCAGGTGCCGGGCGGGTGCGGGCGCGGCGTGACATTGGGCAGGCGCAGCGCGACGCCGAGTTCGCGCGCCGCCGCGCGCGCGGCCTCGAAGTGCCGCTCGACCCGCTGCGGATCGTCGCCGAGCAGGCTCTCGCGCTCGACGAAGTCGCGCATCGGCCGGTATTGCGCGGGCAGGCTGGATTCGCCGAAGTCGTGGCACAGGTGCTGCACCGACAGCCCGCCCACCCCTTCGCGATGGGCCAGGCGCACCAGTGCCGGCAGTTCGTGCAGGTTGCGCCGCATGACCACCGCCACCAGCCGGATCTCGGGCAGGGCGCTTTGCAGGCGCTGCCGTGCCTGCACCAGGCGGCGCAGGTTGCGCAGCACGCGCTCGAAATGCGCGCCGAGCCGGATCGCATCGAAGGTGGCGGCGCTGGCGCCGTCCAGCGAGGCGTGCAGCACGCCCAGGCCGCTGGCCGCGCATTCCCCGGCGCGCGCCTCGGTCAGCACGGTCAGGTTGGTGTTGGTCGAGACCCGCACGCCGCGCGCGGCGGCGTAGCGCACCATGTCGAAAAAGCGCGGATGCAGCAGGGGCTCGCCCAGCCCCTGCAGATGCAGTTCCTCCAGTTGCGGGAACTGGTCGATCAGCCGGCAGTACACCGCGAAATCCATGAAGGCGCGCGGCTGCCCGCGGCCGCCTTCGCCGCGGAACTGCACCGGGCACATGCGGCAGCGCAGGTTGCATTGGCCGACCGGTTCGATCTGCACGAAGCGCGGCAGCGCGACCTCGTCGATCATGCGCGGCAGCGCGACCTCGTCGATCATGCGCGGCGGCGCGACCTCATCGATCATGCGTGGCGGCGCAACGTCGTCGCCCATGCCCGCGCTCAAATCAGCCTCGCGCGGAACTTGAGCGCGCCGACGGCGCGCCAGAACACCGCAAGCGGCGGAATCAGGATCGAGGTGAGCAGCATCTCGGCGACGTGGCCCGGCGACTTGGAGGTGCGCCGCAGGCGCTGCGCGCAGAAGCGCAGGGTCATGAACAGCCAGACCAGGCCGGCGGCGACCGCCGCTTCCGCCAGATCGGCCACCAGGCTGACCAGGCAGGCCAGCAGCGCGGCCACCGTCAGGTAGAAATCCCAGCGCGGCTTGGCGCGTATCTTCTGGCGGTACAGCTGCGGATGCTTCTTGAACAGCAGCGCGTCGAACTGGATTTTCTTCAGCTGCGTCAGGCTCACGCCCCAGGGCGCCGGCCGGACCGGATGCGTCATCACCGCGTCGGGCGCGTGAGCGATGCCGGCGCTGTATTCCAGCAGGCGGAAGTAGAGGTCCGAGTCCTCGCGCCAGGCGAAGCGGAAGCGCTCGTCGAAGCCGCCGATGTCTTCCAGCACGCGCTTGCGCACGAAGCAGTTGGCGGTGACGAATTCGGCGTTTTCCAGGTTCTTGGCGTCGAGCTGGTAGTCGGTCGGTGTGCCGGAAACCGGCATCACGATGCGCCCGCGCACCGCGTGCACATCCTCGCCGAAGGCCTGCACGCCGTTCTTGAGCCAGTCGGCGCGGGCGATGGTGTCGTCGTCGGTGAAGGCGATGATGCCGCCGCGCGCGGCGCGCCAGCCGTGGTTGCGCGCCGCCGCCGGGCCGTGCGGGCCCATCGACGGGATGTAGACGATGTCGGGGCCGGTGCCGGCGGTATGGGCCGACCAGCTGACCACGATGTTGCGCGTATCGTCATCGGGGCCGTCGTCGACCACGATGATCTCGAAGCGGCCCGGGTCGAAGCGCTGCAGCACCAGGCTGGCCAGGCAGCGGTTGAGCAGTTGCGGCCGCCCCCTGGTCGGCACCACGATCGACACCTCGATGTCGGCCGCCGCCGTCAGCGCGCCGCCGGGGCCGGGGCGCAGGTGCGTGACCGAGGCGCTGCGCGCAACGCCGTGCGCCGCCGTCGCCTCACGTGCAGTGTCGCCTTCCGCGCTGCCATGGCGGCGCCGGCGATCCTTGTTGAATGCGAGTACTTTCGGCATGACTACAATCCCGGAAAGAATCTTTCAATTGGAATGGACCCGCCTGTTATTGTTCCCGGCTGCGCCACCTTCCTTGGCGGTTCCTGTTCCACATCATTGCGCGCTATTACCGCAGGGAAGTTAACCCGACAGCAGTTCCCTTTCGCGCTCCTCGCTGTGCTCGCTGCTCTGCTGCAGCTGCCACAGCCGCGCATAGGCGCCGCCTTTCTGCAGCAGCTCCGCATGCGGGCCGCGCTCGATGATGCGGCCGCGGTCCATCACCAGGATTTCGCTGGCGTCCACCACCGTCGACAGGCGGTGCGCGATGACCAGCGCGGTGCGGTTGTGCGACAGGTGGTCGAGCTCGGCCTGGATCGCGCGCTCCGACTGCGAGTCGAGCGCCGAGGTGGCCTCGTCGAAGATCAGCAGCGGCGGATTCTTCAGGATCGCGCGCGCCAGCGCGATGCGCTGCTTTTCCCCGCCCGACAGCTTGACGCCGCGCTCGCCGACCGGGGTGTCGTACTTCTGCGGCAGCGATTCGATCAGATCGTGGATGTGCGCCGCCTTGGCCGCCGCCACGATCTCGTCCATGCTGGCGTCGGCGCGGCCGTAGCCGATGTTGTAGGCGATGGTGTCGTTGAACAGCAGGGTTTCCTGCGGCACCACGCCGATCGCCGCGCGCAGGCTGCGCGTCGAGACGCTGCGGATGTCCTGGCCGTCGATCGCGATCCGCCCGCCGCCGACGTCATAGAAGCGCAGCAGCAGGCGCGCCAGGGTCGACTTGCCCGAGCCGCTGCCGCCCACCACCGCCACCGTGGTGCCGGGCGCGATGCGAAAGCTCACGTTGTGCAGGATGGTGCGGCCCGGCTCGTAGCCGAAACTGACGTTGTCGAACACCACCTCGCCCTGCGTCACGCGCAGGTCGGGCAGGCCGGGCGGATCGGGGATTTCCGGCCTTTCGCGCAGCAGCTGGAACAGCTTTTCGGTGTTGACCAGCGCATCGCGCGACTCGCGGTACACGAAACCGAGCGAGTTGAGCGGCAGGCAGATCTGGATCACGTAGGCGTTGATCAGGATCAGGTCGCCGACCAGCATCTGGTGCGTGAGCACGCCGTTCCCGGCCAGCAGCATGACCGAGGCCACGCCCATGGCGATGATCGCGCTTTGCCCGACGTGCAGCGTAAACAGCGCGCGCTGGTTCTGCACCACCGCCTCGGCCCAGTGGTCCATCACGTTGCTGAAGCGGTTCGATTCCAGCTTTTCGTTGGTGAAGTACTTGACCGTGTCATAGTTGATCAGGCTGTCGGTCAGCAGGCTCTTGGCGCTCGAATCGAGGCGGTTCACGCGGCGCTGGTGGATCGCGCGCTTGGCGGTGAACACCAGCGTGAAGCCGCAGTAGATGAGGAAGGTCACGCCCAGGATGGCGGTGTACCACAGGCTGTAGCGGGTGGTCATGATGACGATCACCATGCCGATTTCGAGCAGCGTCGGCACCAGCGTAAACAGGCCCACGCCGAGCAGGAAGGCGATGCCGTTGGTGCCGCGGTCGATGTCGGGCAAGAGGCCGCCGATGCGCCGCTGCGCGTGAAAGCGCGCCGACAGCGAATGCAGGTGCGAGAAGGTGCTGTGCGCATAGGTGGCGACCGTATGCTGGGTCACGCGCGAAAAGGCGAGGTCGCGCAACTCGTTGAACAGCGTGCTGGCAAAGCGCATCAGCGCATAGCCAGCCAGGAGCGCCACCGGCAGCGAGGTGACGCGCTCCGGATGCGACAGCTCGTCGACGATGCGCTTGAGGATGAGCGGCACCGCGACCACCGCCACCTTGGCCAGGATCAGGCAGGCCAGCGCGATGACGATGCGGGCGCGGAAACCCGATACCACGCGCCACAGGTCGCGCATCACGTTTTGACGCGGCGGCTGGCCGCCGGGAGGATTCGACAAGTCCATGTGTTTTTTCCGTTTGCAAGAAGTGGTGGCGGCGTAACGTTGCGTCGTGCCTGCCTGTAATACTTACAAAGCGCTTTTTACAAAAACGAATCCATCCGGATCGCGCCGGCGCCGCCCGGGGCGGATTGGAACCGCCTTGCGCCGCTGCCCACGACGGGGGCGAGGCTGGCGCTGGCCGGAGCGCAATGGAATGGAATTTGCGAAGTAGCCGCTGCCGTTCGCGCTTGCGCGCGCCGGCCAGCACGGCGCTTCGCAAGTCTGGTTAGCACTATTTATTCCAAGACGAATTACATGCGGGCAAAGACAGCCGCTGCGCTCGCCGGTCCAGGTATCCGGGCTGCCGCCGTCACTGCGGTTGTGCGCCGCCTTCCCGGGTTTATCCCACCCGCCAGGCCGGCCGCCGCAAGGTGTTGTCCCGCAGTGTTGCAGGCAAGCCGGCGCAGCAACGACAGAAAGGAGATTCATGATGGCAAGAATCGAACAATCGATCGAAGTCAATGTCCCGGTGCGCACCGCCTATGAGCAGTTGACCCAGTTCGAGCAATATCCGCGTTTTATGGAAGACGTGGTGCAGGTGCGCCAGCTTGACGATCGCCATGTGCACTGGCACAGCAAGGCGGGCAATCTGGATAGGGAATGGGATGCCGAGATCACGGAACAAGTTCCGGAGCGCTGCATTGCCTGGCGTAACACCAGCGAGCCGCACTACACCGGCCGCATCGAGCTGCAGGCGCTGGCGCCGGACCGCACCCGGATCGTCGTGAGCGTCGACGCCGCGCACGGCCAGCAGTTGCTGGCCCAGCATGGCGATGCCGAGCGCGCGGTGGCGCTGCGCACCGGGCATGGCCTGGCGCGCCTCAAGACATTCCTGGAGGAGCAGCACAAGGACAGCGGCGCGGCGCAGAAGCGCGCGGAACGGCGCGGCGAACCGGCAGGCGCTCAGGAAGGCGGGGAGGAAGGCGGGAAGGAAGACACTGAGGCGGCCGGCGCCGGCCCGCAGCGCGGGGGAGCGCAGGAGGGGGCCGCGCCGCCGGCGGCGGAAGAGCGCGCGTGGATTCCCAACCTGATGCAGATCTGGGACGAGCCGCTCTCCATCATGCGCAGGATGTCGGAGGAGATGGACCAGCTGGTCGGCCGCTTCATCGCGCGCCCGGCGCAGCTGTATGGCCGCATGCGCGGCAGCGCGGCGGCGCCGCCCGGGAGCTGGACGCCGGCGGTGGAGGTGGCCCAGAGCCAGGACAAGCTGGTGATCTGCGCCGAGCTGCCGGGCGTGCGGCGCGACGATGTGCGGGTGGAAATCAAGAACGACCGGGTGACCATCGAGGGCGACCGGCGCCCGTCGCAGCAGGCGCAGGAATTGCAGCGCACCGAGCGCAACTATGGCCATTTTTACCGCGTCATCGCGCTGCCGGAAGGCGCCGAGCCGGACGCCGCCTCGGCCGCGCTGCACGACGGCGTGCTGGAGATTACGGTGCCGGTGCCGGAGGGCGGCAAGCGCGCGCGCCGTATCGACATCCGCGCACAGTAGGGCGCGCGGAGGTTCCGTACTGCCGATGCTGACTGAATTGATAGGCTGGCTGAGCGCCGGCGTGCTGGTATTGACCATTTCCCGGCAGGTGTATGCGCAATGGTGCAGCCGCAGCGCGCAGGGCGTGTCGAAATGGCTGTTCATCGGGCAGCTGACGGCCTCGCTCGGCTTCACCGTCTATAGCTACCTGGTCGACAACTGGGTGTTCGTGTTCGCCAATTTCTTCATCTTCCTGACGGCGGTGGCCGGGGAGTGCATTTATCTGCGCAACCGGCGGCTGGACCGCTGGCGCCAGCGGGAAGCGCAGCAGGCGCGCAGCGCCAACCGGTAACCAGGCGGAGCGGTTTTTCGAATTTACAAGAGGCTGTATTTGTTACCGGATAAGGCGGGCGGCTGCGCCTGCGGGTGGCGCGCCCGGACAGGCGCGGAAACAGGTGCGGAAGCAGGCGCGAAAACAAGTGCGGATCGCGCGCAGTGCGCCGGGTACGTCGCTTGCTTTGCAATGCCTGCGGGCCAGGACCGGGCCTGCGGCCGATGTGCGGTCATCCCCCGGAGGACTCGGTGTACACGCTCGGAATCAACGCTGCCTATCACGATTGTTCCGCCTGCCTGGTGCGCGACGGCGTGGTCATCGCCGCCGCCGAGGAAGAGCGCTTTACCCGCATCAAGCACGGCAAGCGGCCGGTGCCGTTCTCCACCTGGCAGCTGCCGTTCCATGCGATCGACTATTGCCTGCAAGAGGCCGGCATCGTCCTGGCCGAGGTCGACCATGTCGCCTATTCCTACGCCCCGGCGCTGTTGCTCGGCGAGCACAACGGCCAAAGCACGATCACGCTGCCGCTGGAGCCGTCGGCGCATGAAACGGAATGGCTGGCGCCATGGGATCCGCTATTCCTGTCCTATATCGTCAACGCGCCGCGCCAGCTGGCATCGGGCGCGCCGCATCACCTGCAGCGGCGCTTCCGCGGCGTGCGCCACGACGGCCCGTACCGCTGGCATTTCGTCGAACACCACCTGGCGCACGAGGCGAGCGCCTTTCTTGCCGCGCCGTTCGACGACTGCGCGGTGCTGACCATGGACGGGCGCGGCGAGCGCGCCACCACCAGCTATGGCGTGTACCGCGAGCGCCGCTACCGCCGCATCCGGCAGGTCGACCTGCCGCATTCGCTCGGCCTGCTGTACGAGGAGGTGACCGGCTATCTCGGCTTTCTGCATTCCTCCGACGAATACAAGGTGATGGCGCTGGCTTCCTACGGCAAGCCGGTGTACGCCGGGCTGTTCCACGACATCCTGCAATACCGCGGCGACGGCGCCTATGCGGTGCAGCCGGCGAACTGGGCCGAGCTGTTCGGCCCGGCGCGCGAGCGCGGCGCGCCTTTCACGCAGCGCCACATGGATATCGCCGCTTCGCTGCAGCAGGCGCTGGAGCAGACCGTGCTCAAGATGGCGCACTGGCTGCACGAGGAAACCGGCGCCGCCAACCTGGCGCTGGCCGGCGGCGTGGCCCTCAATTGCGTGATGAATGCGCGATTGCGCGACCGCAGCCCGTTTTCCCGCGTCTGGGTGCAGCCGGCCGCGGGCGACGCCGGCACCGCGCTGGGCGCGGCGCTGTGGATCGACAGCCGCGAGCGCGGCGCGCAACGCCGCTGGCGCATGGAGCACGCCTTGCTCGGGCCGGCCTACGATGACGGGCAGATCGAGGAAGCGCTGCGGCAAGCCAAGCTGCGCTACCGGCGCGCCGCCGACCTGCCGTCCGAAGTGGCGGAGTTGCTGGCGCAAGACAAGGTGGTCGGCTGGTTCCAGGGACGCATGGAATTCGGGCCGCGCGCGCTCGGCGCGCGTTCCATCCTGGCTTCGCCGCTCAATGCCTCGATGCAACAGCGGCTCAACCAGATCAAGGACCGCGAGGATTTCCGGCCGGTGGCGCCGGTGGTGCCGGAAGAGGCGGCGGCCGAGTGGTTCGTCGGCGGCGGCGAATCGCCGTTCATGCTGTTCGTGTTCGACGTGCGGCCCGACAAGGCGCAGCGGATTCCGGCGGTGCGGCACGTCGACGGCACGGCGCGCATCCAGACCGTGCGGCGCGAGCAGAATCCGCCGTACTACGACCTGCTGCGCGCGTTCGAGCGGCGCTGCGGGGTGCCGGTGCTGATCAACACCTCGTTCAACACGCGCGGCGAGCCGGTGGTCTGCACGCCGCGCGATGCGCTGGAATCGTTCTGCACGACGCCGCTCGATGCGCTGGCGATCGGGGCGTTCATTGTGGAGAAGGGGGATCAATAGAGAGCCTCTACTCTCCCGCCCGCGGGAGAGGGGGCTTTCACCGGAGAGGGAACAATCGCGAGACGCATCCATGAAAGAAACCAACAGTAAACGCATCCTGGTCACCGGCGGCGCCGGCTTTCTCGGTTCGCATCTATGCGATTACCTGCTGGCGCGGGGGCACGATGTATTGTGCGTCGATAACTTTCATACCGGCAGCAAGCGCAATATCGCGCATCTGCTCGCGCATCCGCGCTTCGAGCTGCTGCGGCACGACATCACCTTTCCGCTGCATGTCGAAGTGGACGAGATCTACAACCTCGCCTGTCCCGCCTCGCCCGTGCATTACCAGAACGATCCGGTGCAGACCACCAAGACCAGCGTGCACGGCGCCATCAACATGCTCGGCCTGGCCAAGCGCCTGAAGGCGCGCATCCTGCAGGCGTCCACCAGCGAAGTGTACGGCGACCCGCAAGTCCATCCGCAGGACGAGCATTACTGGGGCCATGTCAACCCGATCGGGCTGCGTTCCTGCTACGACGAGGGCAAGCGCTGCGCCGAAACCCTGTTCATGGATTACCGCCGGCAGCACCGGCTGCCGGTAAAAATTGCCCGCATCTTCAATACCTACGGCCCGCGCATGCATCCCAACGACGGGCGCGTAGTCTCGAACTTCATCATGCAGGCGCTGTCCGGCCAGCCGCTCACCGTCTACGGCGACGGCAAGCAGACGCGGTCGTTCTGCTATGTCGACGACCTGATCGACGGGTTGTATCGCCTGATGCAGACCCCGGACGGTTTTTGCGGCCCGGTCAATCTCGGCAATCCGGTCGAGCACACGATGGTGGAACTGGCCGAACGCGTGATCGCGATCTGCCGGTCGGCGTCGAACATCGTCTTCAAGCCGCTGCCGAGCGACGATCCGGCGCGGCGCCGCCCCGACATCGCGCTGGCGCGCGCCATGCTGGGCTGGGAGCCGGCGCTCGGCCTGCAGGAAGGGCTGGAGCGCACCGTCGCCTATTTCCGCAAGTTGCAGGGCGGCACGCAGGAAGAGGAGATCGCGCCGCCGGCCCGCCGGCGCGCGGGCAAGCCCGGGCAGGAACACCGATTGCATGGCTGACTGCACTCCTCTACCGATCGAAGGTGCCATCATGATCCGAAGCCGATTTCCATTTGCCGCCTTGCTGATCCTGCTGCTTGCCGCCTGCGGGCGGGAGGGCGATACGCCGAAGAGCCCGCCGCGGCCGACCACCTCGCTGCATTTCGGCGGCGGCCATGCCTCCACCGCCCAGCTGGACCTGGCCAGGCGCCCGGTGCCGCCGCCGCCCGGTCCCATGTAAACATGAGCTGGAGAATGACATGGATCCAACCGAAAACGAACGCGGCGGCGACCTGGCGTCGTCCGCCGCCGCCGGCCCGCTCACGCGCCGCGCGATCTGGAGCCGCGCGGCCGACGAGCTCAGCTTTGCGCCCTTGGCCGGCGATCTGGAGGTGGATGTGGCGATCGTCGGCGGCGGCATCACCGGCATCACCACCGCCGCCTTGCTGGCGCGCGCCGGCAGGCGTGTCGCCGTGCTGGAAGCGATGCGCGTCGGCTACGGCACCACCGGCTATTCCACCGGCAACCTGTACGCGCCGGTCGATTCCTACCTGCACAGCCTGGCCGACAAGTGGGGCTGGGACCGGACCCGGCAAGTGGTGCAGTCGCGCCGCATGGCGATCGACCTGATCGAACAGAACATTTTCGATTTCCATATCCATTGCCAATTCCTGCGCCAGCCCTGGGTGCTGTACAGCACCGACGCCGCGCCCGCGGAAGACGACACGATCGAGCGCGAATATCAGGCCTGCGCCAGGTGCGGCCTGGATGCGCGCGTGACCAACGAGCTGCCGCTTCCCTACAGCATCGGCAAGGCGCTGGTGGTGTCCTACCAGGCGCAATTCCACCCGCTGCAGTACGTGCGCCAGCTGGCGGCGGCGATCCGCTCCGAGCGCTGCCACATCTTCGAAGGCACGCCGGTGGTCGACATCGACCAGGGCCATGCGGCGGTGCGCACCGCGCAGCACACGGTGCGCGCGCAGCACGTGGTGCTGGCGACCCACACGCCGAAGGGCTTCAACACCTTGCAGACCGAACTCGGGCCGTACCGCGAGTACGCGGTGGCGGGCCGGCTGGCCGACAAGCAGCTGGCCGGCGGCATCTTCTGGAGCGCCGGCGCCGAGCGGCTCTCGACCCGCCTGGTCGAGGTCGACGGCCGGCCGCATGTGCTGATGATCGGCGAGCGGCACAAGACCGGCCAGCGCGACGACCCGGACGCGGCCTGGCGCAAGCTGGAGCAGATCCTGCGCGCGCGCTTCAACCTGCTGTCGCTCGAATACCGCTGGTCGGCCCAGCATTACCGGCCGGCCGACGGCTTGCCCTACATCGGCCCGAGCATCGGTTCGAACCACCTGTACCTGGCGACCGGCTTCGCCACCGACGGCCTGGTGTACGGCACGCTGGCCGCCATCCTGCTGTCGGAGCAGATCGCCGGGCGCAGCACCGAGTACGACGAACTGTATTCGCCGCGGCGCTTCACGCCGGTGAAGTCGGCCGGCAAGTTCTTGAAGGAAAACCTGAACGTCGCCGGTTACTACGTGAAGGATCACATCAAGCGCGGCGAGGCCCGGCAGCTGGTCGAGGTGCGCGCCGGCGAAGGGCGGGTGGTCGAGATCGACGGCGACAAGCTGGCGGTTTACCGCGACGACGCCGGGCAGCTGCATGCGGTGTCGCCGGTCTGCACCCACTTGAAATGCATCGTTCACTGGAACCGGGCGGAACGCAGCTGGGACTGCCCCTGCCACGGCAGCCGCTTTTCCCACGAAGGCGATGTGCTGGAAGGGCCGGCCCTGGCGCCGCTGGAGCGGCGCACGATTGCCGGCATCGGCGACGATGTGCAGTAGGCACGGAGCTTGCGTGACTGCTGCCGTTCCTGATTCCGTTCTCGATGAGAGATGCAGATAGAACAAGTCACGATTGGCGCCGATTCGATCACGCTCGACGGCGTGCTGTGGCTGCCGGAAAATCATCTTGGCGTGATCCTGTTTGCCGGCAGCAGCGGCGGCAACCGGGTGCGCCCGCCCAACGACTACGTCGCCAGCGTGCTGCGCGGCACGCGTCTGGGCACCTTGTGGATGGACATGCTGACGGCGCAGGAACGGACCGGGCGCGACCTGCCGGCCGATGTCGGCGTGCTGACCCGGCGTCTGGCCGCCGCCTGCGCCTGGCTGCGGCAATATCCCGCTACCTGCGACCTGCCGGTCGGCCTGTTTGCCGCCAGCAGCGGCGCCGCCGCCGCGCTGCAGCTGGCGGCCGAACAGGGGCCGCGCATCGCCGCCGTGGTGGCGCGCAGCGGCCGGCCCGACCTGGTCATGCAGGGGGCGCTGGCCAAAATCAGCGCGCCCACCCTGCTGATCGTCGGCAGCCTGGACGAGGGCGCGATCGCGCTGAACCGGACCGCCTATGCGGCGCTGCGCTGCAGGAAACGCCTGGAGATCGTCCCCGGCGCCACCCATGCCTTCGAAGAGCCCGGCAGCCTGGAAGTGGTCGCGCGGCTGGCGCGCGGCTGGTTCCTACGCTATTCCAGCAGCGTGGAGCGGCATCGCTAGCGCGGCAGTCTGGAACGCCCGGATGACGGCATGGCGCACCGCGCGCCAGTGCGCGGCGCCGCCCGCGCGCACGTGCTTCTGGTTGATTTCCAGCTCGATGCCGAGATAGCGGTCGGCGGGAAAGCACTGGCGCAGGTAGACCGTGAGGCCGTCGTCGGTGCCGAGGTAGGGATAATTCATGCGCACCTTCAGCTGCGCCGCGCAGGCCTGCAGCGCGGCCTGCCAGCGCCGGCACAGCTCCGCCTCGCCGGGCCGGCCGGGGTCGTACAAGAGGCCGATGTCGGCGTCGCGCACGTCGCCGTTCAGCTCCGGCGTGAAGCTGTGGCTGGATACGTGCACCAGGCGCGCGCCGGATGCGACCGCCTGCGCGATCATGGTTTCCGCCTTGCTGCGATAGGGCAGGTAATAGCGCGCGACGATTTCGTCCTGCAGTTCGGCGGCGATGCCGCACGTTACTTCGGAAAACAGGTCGGGATGCCCGGGCGAGCGGTTCAGTTCGACCAGCAGGCGGCTGACGGTCGAGACCAGCAGCGGCGCGTGCAGCTGCGCGGCCAGCTCGCGCGCCACGCGCAGCGCCCCGAGGTCATAGCCGCGATGGGTGCGCAGCAGCGCGGATTTGCCGTGGAAGAAGCCACGGTAGCGCGAGGGGATGCGGTTGCCGGCGTGTTCGCAGGTGACGAGGAAGCGGGTGGCCGTGGCGGCGGCGGAGAGTGGATTTGGCATGATTTATTCTGGCGACTCGACGATAGAGCCATTTCGGCCTGACTGTACCGTCGATCCCGGACGCTTTGCCTGCGGCAC
>OFCW01000296.1_pt1 | contig 14219 bp, 11 predicted proteins | sample 1520951 | NCBI WGS metagenome assembly OFCW01 (sample SAMEA4349680, study PRJEB24078) | microbial mat metagenome | biome: Terrestrial Biome; feature: Habitat; material: Microbial Mat | place: India | collected 2012-06-12 | depth 10 m | reverse complement strand
GGCGCTTGCGCAGGGGGCCACCCTGAGCGGCGCGCCGCGCCTTGCACTGCATCCCCTCTCGTCCAAACGCGACCCCTGCGACAGTTCATAACAGGCTCTAGCCGCCAAAGTCGTCCCTACCGGCTACCGGCGCCTTCGGCCGGTGCATTTGCGGGGGCATCCGCCCGCGCCATGTGCAGAATCGCCTGCCGCACGTCGAGCGGCAGCACGAAGCGCGCCTCGCCCGACGCCTTCTGCAGCGCCTCGCCGAAATGCAGCCTGCCGTCGGCGCCCAGTGCGGCGCGGCCGTTTTTCGTCAGGGTATCGATGAAGATGCGGAAGATCGCCTTGTCGAAGAATTCCGGCGCATTGAATTCGCGCAGCAGCGACAGGCGCTGCGCCTGCAGGTGGCACAGCGCTTCCAGCTCGGCCGGCGTGACCGCGCCGGATCCCTTCTGGTGCAGCGTGGCCAGCGTGATGAAGTAGCGGATCAGCGTCGGGCGCAGCGCCTGGCCCAGGAGCGCCAGCTGCGCGTACTCGTCGCTGTGGATGTCGGGCGCCGCATACACCTCCTCGCGCTCGGTCCCGACGATCCATCCCAGGCCCGACAGCGCCTGCAGGCAGCGCGCGAGTTCGGCGTCGATCTCCTCCTCGCGCCAGCGCAGGCACAGTTCGGCGCGCAGGAATGGATACACCGCATGCGCCAGGCGCAGCAGGTGCTTGTGGTTCAGGCTGCGGTTCTGCGAGAGCAGGCAGGCGATGAGCGCCGGCAGCGCGAACAGGTGCAGGACGTTGTTGCGCATGTAGGTCGCCAGCACCGCGTCGTCCGGCGTGAAGTACAACACGTCGCCCAGCGCGTGCGGCTGGCGCTGCAGCAGCTTCAGCTTTTCGCAATAGGCGATCATCTCGGCGCCGGACAGCGCCGTGACCTGCACCCGCTCGGCATAGGGCGCCGCCAGCGCCAGCGTTCGGCAGGCGTCGAGCTGGCGCTCCAGCTGCTGCGCGTCGAGCGCGTGGCGCGGCGTGGCCAGCAGCACCAGGCTCACCAGGTTGACCGGGTCGGCCACGGCGGCGGCGTTGATGCCGTCGGCGATGCGCGCCTTGAGCCGGTCGATGCCGGAAGTCAGCCACGCCGGGCGCGCGTCCTCCGCCACTTCCTCGCCGCGCCAGTCCGCGTGCGCGGCATCCAGCACGTCGGCCAGCCGGATCGGCTCGCCGAAATTCACGTGCACCTTGCCGAAATTCTTTTTCAGCTCGCGCAGCGCGCCCAGCAGGTCGATGAGCGATTCCTTCTTCTTCGGCCGCCCCATCAGCTCGCCGACATAGGTGCGGCCCTCGAACAGTTTTTCGTAGCCGATGTACACCGGAAGAAAAACGATCGGCCGCGACGAGTCGCGCAAGAAGCTGTGCACCGTCATCGACAGCATGCCGCCCATCGGCGGCAGCAGGCGCCCGGTGCGGCTTCGGCCGCCTTCGACGAAGTATTCGATCGGGTAGCCCTTGGCGATCATCATGTGCAGGTATTCGTTGAGCACCGCCGCGTACAGCCTGTTGCCCTTGAACGAGCGGCGCAGGAAGAACGCGCCGCCGCGCCGCAGGAAGCCGCCTAAAAGCGGCAGGTTCAGGTTCACGCCGGCGGCGATGTGCGGCACCATCAGCCCGTGGTTGAACACCACGTAGGACAGCAGCAGGTAGTCGATATGGCTGCGGTGGCAGGGCACGTAGATGATTTCATGGTCGACCGCCACGCCGCTGACGGTGTCGAAATTGCTGACCTCGACGCCGTCGTACAGCCGCGTCCACAGCCAGGTCAGAAAGCGCCGGAAGATCAGGATCACCGGATAGGAATAGTCGGACGCGATCTCCCACGCATAGCGGCGCGCCTGCTGCTGCGCGCGCCGCAGCGCATGCGGATTGCCCCCGCTGTCCTGCACCTGCGCGTCGATGGCGGCGCGCACGCGCGGCGCTTCCAGCAGGCCGTCGAGCTGGGTGCGGCGGTGCGACAGGTCGGGGCCGATCGCGATCTCGCGCTGGTGGCGGAAATGCGCGCGCAGCACGCGCGCCAGCTTCCTTAACGTGACCTCGCTGTCTTTGTCTTCGTCGGCGATCGCGCGCAACGACAGCGGCGCGGAAAAGCGCACCAGCGTATTGCGGCCGTGCAGCAGCACCGTGAACAGGCGCTTGAACGCGCCGTGCCTGGCCCAGCTTTCGGCGAAGATCAGCTTCCAGATCGAGTTTTCCTTGTCCGGCGCGCGGCCCCACAGGATCGACACCGGCACGATCTGCACGTCGAAGGCCGGATCGTTGTGCGCGGCCGCCACCAGCCGGCGCATCAGGCCGGAATAGGCCGGCGCGTGCGACGCGAACAGCCACGGGCGCGGGCGCGACAGGAAGAAGAACGAGCGCGAGTCGCGCACGCGGCGCGCCGCCAGCGGTTTCAGTGCGGGCGGCAGGCCGGCGGCGTCGGTCTCGCGCGACAGCACCAGCAGGTTCGACAGGAAGCGCCGCTGCAGCACGTACACGACCGGCTTGGCCGCATCGAGTTCCAGCGAGGCCGGCTCCTGCGGCAGGACCTGGGTGCGCACCCAGAGATAGAGCAGCTTGCGCGCCGCATGCAGCAGCGGGCGGTCGATACCGAGGATGTTAAGCATTCCATTCGGGCAAGTTTTGGGGCTTCATTCTAGCCTGTTTGCCTGCGCGGAATGGCGAAAAAGGACAGGTCATCCGTAGAGCAATGCCTCGGAAAATATGTAAGGAAACGCCGGTCCTCCCGGCTCCACGCACCGTGTGCCGTCGTACGGATGGGACGAGGCACCGCCGGCGCACAGGGCAAGCCTCAGGTCAGCAACTCCTGCTGCATGCCGCGTCCCGCAGGGCCGCCGCGCGGCGCCGGATGCGCGACCAGGCGCTCGGCCGGATAGCGCTCGAAAAAGCGCGGCGCCTCTTCCACCTCGCTGGTGAGCCATGCATCGTACTGGTCCGGGCGCAGGATCACGAGCATGCGCTTTTCGTCGCCCGGCTTGTGAAAGCGCTGCATCAGCGGATGGCCGTCGGCATTGATGGTCAACATCGAAAACGACAGCAGGGCCAGGCCATCCTGTTGCGGCGGGCGCACCTCCCAGATGCCGGCGATGCCGAGCGGGCTGCCGTCGGCGGCGGCGATCTCGTAGCGCTCGGCCTTGCCCGATGCATAGCAGGGTTCGTAAAAGGAGGCGACCGGCACGATGCAGAATTGCCGGTGCTTGTAGGCATGGCGAAACGCCGGCTTGCTCGCCACCGTTTCGGTGCGCGCATTGTAGGTCTGGCGCGCCAGCTTCAGGTCGGCCCAGTGCGGCACCAGGCCGAACATGCCGAGCGCGCAAGCGCGATCGCCGGCAACGGCGTCGGCGCGCGGCAGGCGGATCAGCGGCGCCATGGAAGCGGGAAACGCTTCGGCCTGGTAATCCGAATCGGGCGGCGCGACGCCGAAATGCTGCTGCAGCTGATCGCGCGTGGAGGGGCGGTAGTTGGCGCACATCGGAAGCGTCGGTTAGTGTCGGTTAGCGTCGGTTGGTGGCAGTGCTGAAAATCAACGCAGGAAATCAATGCAAAAAAGGCGTCACGTCGAGCACGTCTATCTGTTCCGGCAACAGGTACTGCAACGCGTATTCACGATATACACCGGCCTTCAGAAAAAGTTCGAACAGATCGGCGTCGATATGCCGCTCGTCACGCATGCGGGCCATGATGGCGAGCGTTTCGCTCAGGGGCTTGCCGGGCTTGTAGGGGCGGTCGGCGGCGGTCAGCGCTTCGAACACGTCGGCGATGGCCACCATGCGCATCTCCAGGCTCATCTGCTGCGCCTGCAGGCGGCGCGGATAGCCGCTGCCGTCGAGCTTTTCGTGATGGCCGCCGGCAATCTCGGGCACGCCGCGCAGGTGGCGCGGGAACGGCAGGCGCGACAGCATCATGTAGGTCTGCACCACGTGGTCGCTGATCTTGTAGCGTTCCTCCTGCGACAGCGTGCCGCGCCGCACGCACAGGTTGTAGATTTCGCCCTGGTTGTACTTGTACGTCGGCATGTTCACCTTGAAGCCCCACGGATTATCGGGCGGCATGATGTCCTGCGGCAGGCGCCGCACCAGATGCCACGGGCGGTCGGCCAGGAGCGGCTCCGTCACCGGCAATGCCGGCGCCGGCGAGCGCGCCTTGCGCTCGGCTTCCTCGCGCGAGATGCCGATGCGGTCGTCCAGCGTGCGCACCCAGGTGCGCTGCGCGATGCGGCGCACGCGCGCGATCTGCTCGTCCGACATCGATTCGGCGCCGACATTGCATTGCGCGATGAAGGCGAAATCCTGGTCCAGCTCGCGCAAGGCCGCGTCGAGTTCGCGCGCCAGCGCCGCCGGCTCGCCGCCCTCGGCAAGCGCGCGCCAGTAGGCGATCTGCGCATCGCGCTTTAACACCTCGAAGCGCATGCGCACCTCGTGGATGCGGTCGTACAGCGTCTCCAGCTTGGTGGCCTTGTCCACCACGTATTCCGGCGTGGTGACCTTGCCGCAGTCGTGCAGCCAGGCGCCCAGGTGCAGCGCTTCCCACTGGTCGTCGTCCATGCGGAAATGCTGCAGCGGCCCGCTTTGCGCGTCGCAGGCGGCCTTGGCCAGCATCTTCGCGATCACCGGCACGCGCTGGCAATGGCCGCCGGTATACGGCGACTTGGTGTCGATGGCGGTGGCGATCAGCTCGACCAGCGCCTGCAGCAGCGCCTTGCGCTTTTCCAGCAGGCTTTGCGCCTCGATCGCGATGGCAGCCGTGCCCGACAGCGCGGCCACGAAGGCGGCCGCCTCCGTGCTTGGCGGGCCGGCGCCGCCCGCCAGGAACAGCGCCAGCAGGCCGATCGCTTCCCCCTCGTGGTTAAACAGCGGCACGACGAACGCCAATTCCCCGCCCTCCGGCGGCTGCGACACCAGCGGCTCGCGCGTGCCGATCGCCGCGGCGCACAGCCGGGACAGCCAGCCGTGCGCCGCGCTGCCGGCCGTGGCGCCGGACAGCGCGAGCGTGCGCGGCAGCCGCGGAATGGCGCCGTGCGCCACGGCCAGCGTGTAGCGCTCGGGCGTGTCGTCGGTGAGGTAAATGCCGCCGCCGGCGGCCTGCAGCGCATGCGCCGTCTCGCCCAGGATGTTTTCCAGCAGCGCCGGCAGCTGGCGTTCGGACGCCAGCGCGGTGCTCAGGTCGAGAAAGCGGCGGATGGTGTTCTTCATGCTGCCCATCGAGGTCGCCAGCTGGTCCACTTCCCTGATCCACGAACGCTCCACCGGGCGCTCGAAATCGAAGGCCTGGACCGCGTGCGCGTCTTCCGCCAGGCGCTGCAGCGGGCGCGCGATCCAGCGGCTGGCGAGCAAGGCGGCCGGTGTGGCCAGCACCAGGATGAAGATGGTCAGCAGCGCCTCGTTGCGCCGCACGCGTTCCGCATCGGCCAGCAGTTCCGCGCGCGGCGCCGCCACCGCCAGCAGCAGCGGGTGGCCGGCCACCGCAAAGCGGTCGGCAAAGCCGATCCACGCCTGCCCCCGGTGGCGGAACGCCTGCACCCGGTCCGTCTGCGCATCCCGCAGCAGCCCCATCAGCACCGTCTCCTTGAGCGCCTTGAGCTGCGGCAGGCGCAGCACGCCGTTTTCGACAGTCACCGCGGCGCCGGCATCCGAATAGGCGAGCACGTTTTCGGCGGTATCGAGCAGCATCAGCTGCGCCGACGGCGTCATCTTCACGCGCACCAGCAGGTCCGTCAGCGCCGCCAGCGTGATGTCGGCGCCCACCACGCTGCCGCCGGCGCGGCGCGCCACGGTGATGCCCGGCTCGCGCGTGGAAAAGAACACATACGGATCGGTCACCACCGCATCCGCGCGCGACCACGCCTGCCGGTACCACGGCCGGGTGCGCGGGTCGAAGCGGTAGCCGGCCTCTTCGCGCCGTTCGATCAGGCGCAGCGCGGTGTCGAAGAAGAGATAGGCGCCGGCCGCTTCCCCTTGCCGGTTGCGCTCGACCTGCTGCACCAGGTAGCGCGCCGCCGGCGGCGCCTGCCAGGCGGCGCGCTGCTGCGGCGAGCGCAAGGGCCGCACCAGGAAGAAGTCGCCGTCTTCGTAGCCGACGTACAGCGCCGACAGCGGCGGATGCTGGTTCAGCGCCTCGACCAGATAGGGCAGGCTGTCCCGGCGCTCCTCGGCAGTGGCGGCGCGCGTGATCTGCTGCTGCGACAGCAGGTTGACCAGCATCTGCGTCGGCGCGAAGAGATTGGACACCATGAGCCGGGTTTCCTGCCGCGCGCGGTCGAACAGCACATTGCCGGTCTTTAACAGCAATTGCGTGTTTTCCAGATAGTTGTACAGCCCGGTGCAAAAGCCGGTGATCAGCATCAGGCCGATCAGCAGCACGCTGATGTACACGCGGATCGGAAACAGCCGCGCGCCGAGGCGATGCGCGACCCTGGCATGGAGCGGATGCCGCTTGACTGCAGACCAATCCATCGACGGATTCCTGTTGTGGACGCAGGGGAAGATACGCAGCCGGCCGGTTTGCCGGCTAAATTTCCTTAGGCGAAGGTTGCCGCGTCAAGTTCGATCGGGTTGGCGATCGCGGGAATAAATTTAGACAAGAGAAGGCGGGCAGGGCGGATGCGGGCGGTGCGGTTGTCCGTCATTCCCGCCCGCATGGGAATGCCGGACAACCTGTATTGCGCCGGTCGCAGCCGGTCACACCATCGGCAGCCGCAAGGAGTCGACCACGCTGCGGATAATGCGGCGCTTGCTCTTGGTAAACGGCGGGAAGAACAGTTTGACCAGCATCAGCGGCGTTGCGCGCAGCACCGCGCGCTCGTGCGAGAACGCCAGGAAACCGTAATAGCCGTGGGCGCTGCCGATGCCGGAGTTGTTCACGCCGCCGAACGGCAACTCGCCGTGCGCGAAATGCAGCACGCAGTGGTTCACGCAGGCGCCGCCGGAACTGGTGCGCGCCAGCACCAGGTCGATTTCCTTCTGGTTGCGGCTCCAGATGTACAGCGCCAGCGGCTTGGGGCGGGCATTGATGTCGGCGATCACCTGATCCAGATGGGTGTAGCCGAGGATGGGCAACAGCGGGCCGAAGATCTCTTCTTCCATGATGCTCGCTTCCGGCGGAATGCGGTCGAGCAGCGTCGGCGCCACATAGCATTGCGCGACATCGACCTCGCCGCCGGCCGCCACCCGCGCGCCGCGCGCGGTGGCATCCGACAGCAGCGCCGCCACGCGCTGGGTGTGGCGCTGGTTGACGATGCGCGTGAAGTCCGGACTGCGCTTCTGTTCCGCGGGCGTTGCGCCATAGCGCTGCTGCAGCACCCGGCGGCATTCGGCGATGAAGGCTTCCTTCACCGATTCGTGCACGTACACATAGTCCGGCGCCACGCAGGTCTGGCCGCCGTTGAGGAACTTGCCCCACATGAGCGTTTCCGCCGCCTGTTTCAGGTTCGCGTGTGCGGTGACGATGGTCGGCGACTTGCCGCCCAGCTCCAGCGTCACGCTGGTCAGGTGCTTCGCCGCGGCCGCCATCACCACCTTGCCGATGGCGGGCGACCCGGTGAAGAAGATATGGTCGAACGGCAGCGCCAAGAGCGCCTGCGACGTCGCCGGCCCGCCTTCGAACAGCGCGACCTCCGAGGCCGGGAACACGTCGGCGATGATGCGCGCCATCAGGGCCGACACCGCCGGCGTCATCTCGGACGGCTTGACGATCGCGGTATTGCCGGCGGCCAGGGCCGACACCAGCGGCCCGAAGCACAGGCCGAGCGGATAGTTCCAGGGCGCGATGATCAATACCCGCCCGCGCGGCTGGCACTGCACCCAGGCCGAGGTGCCGAGCATGGTGGTGGTCGGCCAGACGCGCCTGGGTTTCATCCAGCGCTTGAGGCGGCCGATCGCGTGCCGCATCTCGTCCATCACCGGCAGCAGTTCGGAGGCTTCGACCTCGGACGGCGGCTTGCGGTAATCCTGCATGAACGCCTCGTAGAACTGCTCGCGCCGCGCCAGCATGGCCGCGCGCAGCTTCTTGATGCGCGCGATGCGCTCGGCCGCGCTCGACTGGCGCCAGCGCAGCGCGGTCTGCAGCTGGCTGTCGAACACCGCCTGAATTTGCGCGGGATCGCTTTCCGCCAGCGGCGGCACCGCTGCCAGGGGCTGGGGGGACAGGTTCATGCTCATTGTTTCCGCTCCATGAGAAGGTCAAACGGCGCTGGTTACCGCGTCGGGGTGGGGTTTGCGTCGCGCTTTCGTCAGTATCTTCCATCCTGCCGCCACATATGGCTTGCGCTTTCTCAATTGGAGAAGCGCAGCACTGCTGTATGGGGAGCGCGATGCATTCAGGAATGAGGATGGTAAACAGCGCAATGCCGGGCCGCAACCAATCCACGTTGACCGTGGAGGCCGCGCGTGGAGAGCGCTGTGGCAGGCTGCAGCACGGCAACATGCATACCGCATTCAATGCGGTGCTTGTTTATCGGAAATCGCCTGCGTCCAGATGGAGATGTCTTGCGCCGTCATGTTGCCGAGCGGGGCAATGCGGCCGTCCTGCAGACCCTGCTGTTCGATGTCGCTCAGGTATTGCTCGCGTGACAGCAGCGTGCCGAGGCAGATGTCATGCTGCGGCGGCGCGCTGTGGGTTTCCCGGCGCAAGCGTTCGATCAGCTCGTCCATGACCGCGGCCGGCACCAGCGCGCGCTGCGCCGGATAGACGAAGCCGAACAGGGTCAGATGGGCCAGCAGGATGCGCCAGTGCGGATCGAAGCGGCGCAGCAGGCGCGGCCAGTCGAGCTGGGCGGCGCAGGCGCGCAGCAGGTGCACGACGTCGGCGCCGTCGAAGCGTTCGCGTTCCATGATGAAGGCCTTGGACCAGATCATTTCCTCCACCGGACAGAGCCGGGTCGGGATGCCGAGCACCTGCTCTTGGCTGGCGTGCTCGAACCAGGCCTCGTCCACTTCCGCGACCGCGTTGCCCGAGCTGAAGATCAGGTCGATGTAGACGCCGTTGAAATGGACCTTCGCCAGCCAGTGCGGAAAAGGCAGTTCGGTGCGGTAGCCGGCCTGGCGCAATGCTTCGCTCGCCAAGTCGAGATCGGCGCGGCGCAGGAAGATGTCCAGGTCCCGGGTGTGGCGTTTGACTCCCGTATAGCGGTGCAGCGCATAGGCGCCGCCGACGAGAAACGGGACCGCCGACGCTTGCAGCGTTTCCAGGACATGCCGGTAAAACGCTGCCGTATCGAAGTCGGGGTCATCGCCGGGCCGTGATTGCGAGATGGCGCTTTCCATATCGAGCCCTCATGAACATGACGAAAAGAATCAGCAAAACTTATGCCACGCAGTCATGGTCTTTAGAAGTGATTCCTGGCGAAGCATCTTCCGGACAAGGAGCATATCGTGATCTCACAAGAATCGATTCGTTTTGCGGCGGTCGGCGATCTTCATTGCAGAAAAGAATCGGCAGGCAGCCTGCGCGGCTTGTTTGCGCAGGCGGCCGAGGCGGCCGACGCGCTCTTGTTATGCGGCGACCTGACCGATTATGGCTTACCGGAGGAAACCCATGTGCTGGCGGAGGAACTGAGCGCCGCCCGCATTCCGATCGTCGCCGTGCTGGGCAATCACGATTTCGAATCGGGCAAGCAGGAGGAGGTGCAGCGCATCCTGGTCGAAGCCGGGGTGCGCATGCTCGATGGCGAGGCGTGCGAGATCCACGGCGTGGGCATTGTCGGCGTCAAGGGCTTCGCCGGCGGCTACGGGCGCGGCACGCTCGGCCCCTGGGGCGAAAACGCGATCAAGCAGTTCGTCAACGAAGCCTTGCATGAAGCGCTGAAGCTGGAATCGGCGCTGGCCAAGCTGCGCACCAGCCAGCGCATTGCGATGCTGCACTATTCGCCGATCGAGGCGACGGTCAAGGGCGAGCCGGTGGAAATCTATGCCTTCCTCGGCACCAGCCGGCTGGAGGAGCCGCTGATCCGCTATCCGGTCACGGCCGTGATCCACGGCCATGCGCACCGCGGCAGCCCGGAGGGAAAAACCGTCAACAACATTCCGGTCTATAACGTCGCCAAGCCGCTGCTGCAGCGCAGCTTCCCCGACCGGCCGCCGTTCCGGATTATAGAAATTCCAAAATCCGAGGCGGGCGCTGTGTAAGATTGACTACGACACTGCCGCCACGCGCGAGGCCCGGGAGGTGCGAAAGCAGTTCTTCCCGGCGCGCTTGGCCTGGTACATCAGGCGGTCGCTCTCTTCCATGATGGCCGACGAGTTGGCAAAGCGTTCGTCCGGCAACAGGCAAATGCCGATGCTGGCGCCCAGCCGCAGGCTGGGATCGGCCGGCACCCGGATCGAGGCGATGGCGTCGATCAACTCCTGCGCCAGCTGCTCCACTTCCTCGTGGGAGGCGGTATCGAGCAGCGCGATGCCGAATTCGTCGCCGCCGATGCGCGCCACGCGGCTGCCATCGGAGACATAGCGCATCAGGCGCATGCCGATTTCCTTGAGCGCCGCATCGCCCGCGCTGTGCCCGCAGGTGTCGTTGATCGCCTTGAAGCCGTCCAGGTCGAGCAGCATCACCGCGCCGCGGATCGACTTGGTGTGGACTTCGGCGAGCAGGTTTTCCAGCGCCACGAAAAACCCCGAGCGGTTCAGCAGGCCGGTCAGGGAATCGGTGCGGGAAGCGAATTCGAACTGCGCCGCGCGCAACTTGAACTCGCGCTTGGCCTGCGCAATCTGCTCCGACAGCACCTGGGTATACCAGGGCAGGATCAGCACCGACAGCACCAGTCCTTCCGCCACCAGCGGCAGCTTGCGCCAGAACGGCGAACACCACATCGCCAGGCTCAGGAAGAGCGCGCCCGACAGCGCCGACAGCTTGGCGAACGACGGCCCGTTGCGCAGCCCGTTGCCGATCGCCATGAGCACCGGCCCCCACATCGCCGGCGCCAAGGCGGCGCCGCCCATGTACAGCGCAAACGCGAACAGCGCCTGATCGAGCAGGATGGAAATGATGCGGCGCGTCTTGAAGGTGAACAGGGAGGCGCCGACCACGCCGACCCACACCAGTCCGAACACGACAAAGGTCACCGCGCCGACGGCCACGCCCTGGATGTCGTCGATCTGCCCCAACGCATACGCGACGAGCATGAATGCCGAAAACATCACGGCGCAGAACAGGCGGAAGGTGGCATGCCCCATCTCGTTGCCGAGATTTAAGCGCGGCATGCGCGTGATTGCCTTCATCAACAAAACCTTCATGAATGCCTGCCTTATGCAGAGAAGCGCCTTGTCATCCGGAGCGGGCGGCGGCTATTCCCGGCGAAACCTGCGCGTGCTGGAACGGAGGCAACCGAGAGTAGTTTCCCCAAAGAAATTCATTGTAACTCCCCCCGCTTGAAAATGGAACAAGCGTTCGAATTTGGCCAAGGGAGCGCGGCCGGCCGCTGTTCTACTCCTGCGCGTCCTGCCCGGCTTCGCCGCCTTGCGCGTCAGACGCCTGCGCGACGGGGTCGGTTGCCGTCTCCTTGGCAAACAGGACCTGATGCAGCCGCATGCCGAGGTCGGAGCCCACCAGCAGCACCACGAAAGCGGGGAACATCACGCCGGCCGACCACAGGGCGAACCAGGCATAGGCCTGGCCGGTGCCGCTGGCGAGCAGATCGAACTCGCCTGGTCCGAGGCGCACGCCCCAGACCGCGAGGACGCCGACGCCAATGATTTTCCAGCGGCCTGTCTTCAGCAGGCCCAGCAGGAAAGACGCGACGAACGCATACGCCAACAGTGCCGGAAAACCGTAACTCATATCGCTGCCCAAGCGGATCAATCATCGAGCCTGCTATTTTAAAGGAGGACAGAGTTGATGCCGGTGAGCAAGCAGGGCGTTGCGAATGCGGCAAAAAGAATGCGGCAAAAAGATACCGGACAGGCTCTCAGGCGGCGCACACGACCCGGTTCTTGCCGGCGCTCTTGGCCTGGTACAGCGCCGCGTCGGCGCGCGCCACCGGCGCGGCCTGGTCCTCGCCGGGCCGGCACCGGGTGACGCCGGCGCTGAAGGTGACCGGCACGCAAGCCTGTTCGTGCATGAAGGCCTGGCCGCGCAGGGCGCACTGCACGCGCGCCATGGCCTGCATGGCATCCTCCAGCGGCGTATCGGGCAGCACGATCATGAATTCCTCGCCGCCGAAGCGGCCGATCACGTCCGTCTTGCGCAGGGCGGCCTTGGCCACGCGCACCAGGTGCATCAGGGCGGCGTCGCCGGCGCAGTGGCCGTGGGTGTCGTTGAGCTTCTTGAAATCGTCCAGGTCGAGCAGCGCCACGCACAGCGCTGTCTGCTGGCGTTCGGCGCGCGCCAGCTCGCGGTCCAGCACGGCGACCAGGCCGCGGCGGTTGAGGCAGCCGGTCAGCTGATCTTCGTAGACCAGCTCGCGCATGCGCGCCAGCTCGGCTTCCAGTTCCTCGATGCGGCGCTGCGCCGCGCGCGTCTCCGCATGCGCCAGCAGCAGGTCGATGCGCGACTGCAGCGGCGGCATGCCGGCGCCGGGCGCCTCGCGCAGGAAATCGTCGAGCGCCTGATGCAGGCTGCCGGCCAGGTGCAAGCCGGACGACAAGCCCTGCAGCCAGGCGCCGAAGGAAGGGGCGGACGGCGCAGGACCGCGCTGCGCGGGCGGCGACGCGGCATAAGTCTGGGTTACTGCGCTCATCGTGTTCTCCTCCTGCCATGATCCGCCGGCGTGCGGCGCAAGCACTCTTGCACCTGTTATCGGCCGCATCCGGAAAAAATTTAGGGCGCAGCGCAGGCAGCATGGAGGCGGCCCGTACATGAAGGGCGTTGCCGGGGCTGATTGCGAAACCGGCAAGCCCGGGCGGCGGGCTGTCAAGCGCGCGCCATCAGCACGCCGTTGCGCACGCGCACGCGCTCGCCCGCCACCCAGCGGCTGGCGCCGCGTTCGGTAAACGTGCGCACCGCGCCATTGCTCATCCGCACGCGCACCGCCGTGACCGTGGTCGAGCGCGCGCGCTTTTCGACCACATTGCCGAGGTAACCGCCGCCGACGGCGCCGGCCACGGTCGCCACCGTGCGGCCATTGCCGCCGCCCACCTGATTGCCGAGCAAGCCGCCGACCACGGCGCCGGTCACCATGCCCACGCCGCTGCCGTGCGCCGCAGGCTGTTGATAGGTGCGGGCGGAAATCACGGTGCCGCAATCGCGGCAACCCGCCGCTTGCGCCGCGGCGGGCACGGCGGCGAATGCGCCGCACAACAGAATGGAAAGGCAGGCATTGCGCGCTGCGACGGAAAACCTTTGCTGCATCAACTTCATTTCTTCAACGACGAACAAGTACCGGACATACGGTATGAAGACAGCGTAAGGCCGGCCGCGCCGGACATGTGATGGAGAAATGTTTCAGGAGCAAGCACTTGTAACAGGAGCGGCGCCGCATGGCATACTCACGGCCTGCCCAACTCCATCCGCCAGCCATGAAATGCGCCATCGTCCCGGTCACCCCCTATCAACAGAACTGCAGCATCCTGGTCTGTGAAAAGACCGGGCGCGCTGCGCTGGTCGATCCGGGCGGCGAGGTGCCGCGCCTGCGCGCGGCGCTGCAGCAGCTGGGCGCGACGCTGGAAAAGGTCTTCCTCACGCATGCGCACCTCGACCATTGCGCGGCGGCCGACAGCGTGCGGCGCGAATTCGGCGTGCCGATCGAAGGGCCGCATCTCGACGACAAGTTCTGGCTCGACCAGCTCGGCGAGGCCACCCGGCGCTCGGGCTTTCCGCCGGCCGAGCCGTTCGTGCCGGACCGCTGGCTGAACGACGGCGACACGGTGGCCTTCGGCGGCGAGACGCTGGCGGTGATCCATTGCCCCGGCCATACCCCGGGCCATGTCGTCTTTTTCCATCGCGGCGCGCGGCTGGCGCTGGTGGGCGATGTGCTGTTCCGCGGCTCGATCGGCCGCACCGATTTTCCGCGCGGCGACTACGACACCCTGATCCATTCCATCCGCGAAAAACTGTGGCCGCTCGGCGACGACGTCACCTTCGTGCCGGGCCACGGCCCCGCATCGACCTTCGGCGAGGAACGCGCCAGCAATCCGTTTGTCGCGGATACCCGCTTCGGCTAGAGCCTGTTATGAACTGTTTTAGGGGTCGCGCAGCGCCAGGAACAGGCCGGATGCAAGGCGCGGCGACGCGTCGTAGCGGTGCTACGGCAAGAAGCCGCAACACCG
>OFCW01000295.1_pt1 | contig 14264 bp, 11 predicted proteins | sample 1520951 | NCBI WGS metagenome assembly OFCW01 (sample SAMEA4349680, study PRJEB24078) | microbial mat metagenome | biome: Terrestrial Biome; feature: Habitat; material: Microbial Mat | place: India | collected 2012-06-12 | depth 10 m | reverse complement strand
TGCAGCGCCGCAAGGATGCGCTCGACGCGTTGCAGACCACTGAGCGCCGAGGTGGCCGGGGCGTTTTTGAAGGACCGAACAAGATGTGGCATCCGTTGAAGAGAGGAGTTAACCATGGTGTTTGACGTGAGTGTCGCCCTGACCTGGATACTCTTCATTGCGCTGTTTCCGATCACTTATTTCTGGATGCGCCGGGCCTGGCGCATCGTCGTGCGCCGGGATTATTCCGAGGTGGCCCTCAAGCGCGGTGTTTCACCGCCCAATCCGGCCCGCTTTGCCCCCTTTGCCGCCGCCATCAACCTGATTGCCGGAGGCATTATCGGCTTTGTCATCCTCGGTGTGCTGGCCGGTGGCATGCCGTATGAAACCTGGACCGCCATTGCCGGTTCGACCCTGTGGCTGAAATTCATGCTCGATTTCGCATTGAGCCGCCACGCCCATCCGTTTATATTGCGCAAACGCGCTTAGGCGGGCATGTCGCCCGCCGCGCCGGCCGGGCAGATCCGGCCCCCTTTGCTTGAGCAGGCATGGCACATAGTGTTCTCGTCGTTGAGGATGACCGCGATCTGGCCAGGAATCTGGTCGACTACCTTGATTTGCGTGGCTATGCCACGGATTACGCGCCCGATGGCTTTGCCGCCATCAACCGCTTGCAAGCCGGCCACTACGACCTGGTGATTCTTGACCTGATGCTGCCCGGGATCGATGGCATCGCCGTCTGCCACCGCCTGCGCCACGAACTGATGAAGCGCACGCCGGTGATCATGCTGACCGCCAAGGACGATGTGGATGTCAAGGTGTCGGCTTTCGATTTCGGGGCCGACGACTACATCGTCAAGCCGGTGGCTCTCAAGGAACTGGAGGCCCGGGCCCGTGCGCTGATCCGCCGGGCGAACAGCGACGGTGACAGCCCGGTGCTGGTGGTCGGCGATCTGCGCCTCGATACCGGTACCATGCGCGTCGAACGGGCCGGCCGGCCGATCAGCATGCCGCCGGTACAGTTGCGCCTGCTTGCCCTGTTGATGAAACATGCTCCCAATGTCGTCAGCCAGCAGGCGATCACCCGCGAAATCTGGGGGGACGAGGCCGGCGACAAGCACTCCATGGTGGTGCACATGCACGCCTTGCGTGCCGCCATCGACAAACCCTTCGACAAGCAGCTGATTCATACCGTGCGCGGCTTTGGCTATCGCATCGCCCCCGCCCATGAATCGTTATGAGAGCCTGCGGCAGCGGCTGGTCCAGCCCTTCCTGCTGCTCGGTTTCATCGTCGGGGCTACGCTCAGCCTGACGACTTTCGCGCTGCTCGTGCAGATCGAGGAGCGGGCCATTGCCCGGGCGCTGCATGTTGAACTGGAAAGTTTCCGCCACCGGCTGCGCCAGAACCCGCAGGCGGCGCCGGCCCAGTCGGCGCTGTTGCGGGGCCTTTACCTGCCGACCCCGGAGCTGACCCTCTTCCCGCAGCTGGACGAGGGCGAGGAGAGCCTGGAATTCCGCACCCTGGGGGACGGTGAGTACAGTGTGCTGTTTACCCGGATCGGCGACCGGCCGTTTGCGCTGGTGTATGACCGGGCGTACATCCGCAGCAACATTGCCCAGCTCGCCCTGTTGCTGCTGGTGACTACGGCGGGCACCACGCTGCTCTCCTTCCTGGTCGGCTATCGCCTGTCACGGCAGATCGTGCAGCCGATCGCCCGGCTGCTCAAGGAGGTTTCGCAGAAGGCTGGACAGGCGCGGCGGCCGGGCGAACGTATCCGTTTTTCAGGCCGGGATTATCCGAGCGACGAAATCGGCCGCCTGGTGCAGGAACTCGATCGCTTTTCCGTCCGCCTGCATGAATTCATCGAGCGGGAGGGCTATTTCGCCGCCGATGTCAGCCACGAATTGCGGACCCCGATTGCGGTGATCGCCGGGGCTGTCGAGGTGCTGGAGGAAGTGCCCGACCTGCCGGGGGCGGTGCGCCAGCGGGTGGCGACCATCGGCCGCCAGGCCCGGCGCCTGTCGCAACTGGTCGAGGCTATGCTGCTGTTGGGCCAGGAAGAGGTGTCGGACGGCGATCCGTCCTGTGCGCTGGCTGAGGTGATCGAGGAGGTGATTGCGGATTGCCAGCCTTTGCTGGAAGGGCGTCCGGTTGCGCTCGAAACCCGCATCGTCGAGCCGGTCGTGCTGCCTGTCGAATGCTCGCTGGTTTATGTGCTGATCAGCAACGTGGTGCGCAATGCCTGTGCCCATACCCGCCGCGGGCATGTGCAGGTCAGGCTGTCCGTCGACCATGTGGCGATCAGCGATACCGGCATCGGTATTCCCGAGGAGCGCTTTCCGGCCCTCTTCCAGCGCCATGCCAAGGGCGAGGACAGTCCCGGGCATGGCCTGGGGCTGTCGATTGTCGCGCGCATCTGCGAGCGTCTCGATTGGCGGGTTTCGGTGAGCAGCGACGAGGCGAGCGGCACCACCTTCCGCTTCGATTTTCCCGCGCCGCCGGCCGTGGGCTGAGCTGCGGGCCGCCCCGGCTCAGGCCGTGCGCAGCATGTCGCGGGCGACGGCCTCGGCCACCTTGATGCCGTCGACGCCGGCCGACAGGATGCCGCCGGCGTAACCGGCGCCTTCGCCCGCCGGGTAGAGGCCGCGCGTGTTGATGCTCTGGAAGTCGGGGCCGCGCTTGATGCGGATCGGCGAGGAAGTGCGCGTCTCGACCCCGGTCAGTACGGCATCGGCCATCGCAAAGCCGCGAATCTGCCGGTCGAAGGCGGGGATTGCCTCGCGCAGGGCTTCACTGACATAGGGCGGAACGCACGGGGTGAGGTCGGTCCAGCGTACTCCCGGCTGGTAGGAGGGCTCGACGCTGCCCTGGGCCTCTGAGGGGCGGCCGGCCAGGAAGTCGCCGACCTTTTGTGCCGGCGCGTTGTAGTTGCTGCCACCGGCGACGAAGGCAGCGGATTCCCACTGGCGCTGGAAATCGATGCCGGCCAGCGGATTGCGCCGATGGTCGCCCGGAAAGTCTTCCGGGCGCACCTCGACGACGAGCGCCGCGTTGGCATTGCGCTCGGCGCGCGAATACTGGCTCATGCCATTGGTCACGACGCGGCCCGGTTCCGAGGTGGCGGCGACCACCTGGCCGCCCGGACACATGCAGAAGCTGTAGGCGGCCCGACCGTTCTTGCAGTGATGCACCAGCTTGTAGTCGGCGGCGCCGAGTATCTCGTTGCCGGCGTTCGGGCCAAAGCGGGCGTGGTCGATCAGGGTCTGCGGATGCTCGACGCGAAAGCCGATCGAGAAGGGCTTGGCTTCGACGTAGACGCCGCAATCATGAACCATCTGGAAGGTGTCGCGGGCACTGTGGCCGACGGCGAGTACGACATGCCGGCTGTGCAGTTGTTCGCCGCCGGCCAGTTCGACGCCGGTGATCTGGCCGTCGTCGATCAGCAGGCGCTCGACCTTGCTTTCGAAGCGGATTTCGCCGCCCAGTTCGGTGATCCGGTGGCGGATGTTCTCGACCATCTTGACCAGCCGGAAGGTACCGATGTGCGGCTTGCTGACGTAGAGGATTTCTTCCGGCGCGCCGGCCTTGACGAATTCTTCCAGCACCTTGCGGCCGTGGAACTGGGGGTCCTTGATCTGGCTGTACAGCTTGCCGTCCGAGAAGGTGCCGGCGCCGCCCTCGCCGAACTGAACGTTCGATTCCGGGTGCAGGTTGTGCCTGCGCCAGAGGTCCCAGGTGTCCTTGGTGCGCTGGCGAACGATCTTGCCGCGTTCCAGGATGATCGGCCTGAAGCCCATCTGGGCCAGCAGCAGGCCGGCCATGAAGCCGCAGGGGCCCATGCCGATGATGATCGGTCGTTCGGCAAGGTTGGCCGGGGCGTGGGCGACGAACTTGTAGGAGGTATCCGGCGTCGGGGCGACATGCCGGTCGCCGGCCAGCCGGTGCAGGACGGCGGCCTCGTCGCGCAGCACGCAATCGAGGGTGTAGATCAGCGAAATCGCTGATTTTTTGCGGGCATCGTAACCGCGGCGGAAAATCGTGAAATCGAGCAACTCGCTGTCGGCGATGCCCAAGCGTTGGCAGATGGCCGGGCGCAAGGCGTCGGCGGCATGATCGAGCGGCAGCTTCAGTTCGGTGATGCGCAGCATGGCAGGGCTTTCTCAGCGGGCCTTGAAACGGTCGTGACAGGCCTTGCAGCTTTCGTGCACGGCATCGTAGGCCGGCTGGATGCGCGCCTTGTCCTTGCTTTGCGCCGCCGCAAGCAAGGCCTCGCTGGCCTGCAGGAAAGCCTGCTTGTCGGCTTCGAATTGTTCCGGCTGCTGCCACAGCTCGGCCCGGGCCTTGCTTGGCGGGTAATGGGTGTCCGGGCCAAAGTGGCGCCACGGCAGGTCGCGCGCGGCGTGCAGCTTTTCGGCGAAAGCGAGGAAGCGGTCGGGCTCGTACGAGCCCTTGCGCAGCATGACGCCCATCGGCTCGAAGGATTTGATGATTTCCTTGAACGCCTGCTGGCGCTGCTTGACGGGCTGGCCCGGGTGGGTGTCCTCGGGTTCGCCGCAGGCAGCGAGCAGGGCAGCGGTGGACAGCAGGAGGAGGCCGGTCAGGAAAGGCTTGGACATGATGCGGGAGATCGGGGGAAAGGGCGAATTATACGTTGCAGGCTGCGGCGGCCACTCAGCGCGTTTCGTCCACGATCATCACCAGCCTGGCTTCGATTTCCGCGGCCAGGCGGGCGGCGGCCGGGTTGTCGACAAGCTGCGCGGCGAGGGCGACCGGGCGGAGCAGGCCGATCCGCGTTGCTCCGTTGTCGGTGAAGATGGCGATGCGCCAGGGCAGGTCGAGGGCAAGCCGCATGTCGAGGGCGAGCAGGTCGGCGGCGTAACGGTAGCTGATCACCTCATGCACGGCATGTTCCTCGTCGATCTCGACGCCGTGCCGCTGCAGGGTCTCGCCGATGTCTTGGCGATGCAGGACGACGAAGCCGAGACGCTCGACCACCGGCGCCAGATCCAGATTGGCTTCGTAGAACGACTTGCTGCTTTCGACGATGTAGAACACGGGGTTTTCCTCGGGCGACGGGCGGGGCAGGGAGGATAGCGGACGGCTGCTGGACGGACAACCGCCATCAGGCGGGACGGGCGCTCTCCGGGCTGTCGGCCAGGCAGCAGGTGTTGCGGCCGGCGTGCTTGGCAGCGTAGAGGGCCCGGTCGGCCTGTTCGAGCAATTCGCCCAGATTGCGCCCGGCCGTCGGATAGACGGCAATGCCGATGCTGGCCGAAACCCCGGTGGCGATGCCTTCGTAGGGTTTGGCCAGTTCGACGACCAGGCGCTGGGCGGTTTCCTGGGCGCTCGCTTGGTCGGCGTCGACCAGCAGGATGGAGAACTCGTCGCCGCCCATGCGGGCTGCGGCATCGGAGGCGCGAATGGTCGATTCGATGCGGCGGGCGACGGCTTCGAGCAGACGGTCGCCCGCCGCATGGCCTTCCTCGTCGTTGACCACCTTGAAGTTGTCGAGATCGATGGCGAGGATACTGAGGTGCCCGCTTTCCCGTTCGGCGATGGCGAGCTGGTGCTGCACCAGTTCATAGAACAGGGCACGGTTTGCCAGTTCGGTCAGCGGGTCGTGGTAAGCCCGGTGATGTACCCGGGCCATCAGGTGGGAGGCCTGAGCGATCGCCTGGCCGACTGCCTCGGCTTCCTGGAGCTCGATGGCTGGTGGCGGAAGGGGCTTGCCATCGCGCAGGGCGAGCGCCGCGTCGTTCAGGTAATGCACGGAGGAGACGACGCGCCGGGTGATGCAGATGGCCAGCCAGGTGCCGATGGCGATGAGGGCCAGCGCGGCGGCACCGATGCCGGCGAACAGGCGGACCATCTCGTCCCGGGTCGCCGATTTGGGCGCGCCGATGACCACGCTCCAGTTCCAGAGGGCCGAGCGGGCATAGGCGGTGGCCACCGGAATGCCTTCCTTGGTTTGCGAATTGAGCGAGCCGTGGCGGCCGGATTGGAGGGCGGTGCGCAATTCCGCCACGGCTTTCTCGCCGACGAAGCGTTCAGCATCGCGCGAGCGGCCGATGATGGTGCCCGAGCCGTCGATGATCGCGACCAGCCAGTTGGCGGGCACCGGCTGGCGCTGGAGTAGTTCGTTCAACTGGCGGGGTTGGAAACCGACATTGAGGGTATAGATGACCCGGCCCTCCTTGTCGTGCACCGGAACCCCCATCGCCAAGAGCAGCTCAGGGGTCAGCGGCCCGCGCAAGAGGTCGGTGAGCACGGTCTGCCCGGTCTCGAAAATGGCCGCGAGTTGGGGCGGATTGCCGCTTGCCGGCAGGGGGGCGTCGACCGGGCGCAGGGTGTTGAGCACCTGCCGTCCCTGGCGGTCGATCAGTACATAGTTGTAGGCGGTCTGCGAGGCCAGCGCGGCTTCGGCGATCTGGTGAAAGCGGCGCAGGTCGCCGTTCCTGAGCAGTTCCGAGGTGGCCAGCACGTGCAGGCCGGATTCCATCACGGCCAGTTCGCGGTCGAGTTCGGCGAGGATTTGCCCAGCCAGTGCCTCGGTTTGGCTGACGATCTTTGCTTTTTCGAGCTGGTAATTGGCAAACACCAAGTAGGAGGAGATCGCCAGGCCGGGCAGGATGCAGGCGAGAACCAGCATGATCAGGCTGGCCCGCAGCGATATGTGGCGCGGCTGGTCGGCCGCAGGCGTCCCGCAGCCCGCGCCGTTCGGCGGGGCAGCGGCAGGGTCCGGCCTGTCTTCTGCTTGCTCGATGCCCACGAAAATCCCCCACGGCGGACTTCGTCGATGGAAGCGCATCCCAACGCATCGCTACCGTTGGGGTGCTTGCTTGAGGCTAGGCCTCCTGGGCGTTCGCGTCAATACGGGATTTCGTGGGGCGCAGGCGGCAGGGAGGGTCAGTTGCCGGTCTTTTCCAGCACCGCCAGCAGCTTCAGGGCGCGCTCGCGGTTGCGGGCGATGGCAGCGGCCCGGCCTTCGACATCGGCCGTTTCGGCGCGCGAGGCAGCGAGCAGCGCCGCGTGGGGCGTCATGCCGCCCAAGGCGGCTTCCAGCATTTTTTCTGCTTGTTGGTCGACGTCGGGGTCGGACATGCAAATCTCCATACAGGGTCGGGGCCCGGCTTTGTATCAGAAAAAAGGCCCTGCGGGTTGCGCAGGGCCTTCGTCGCAGCGGGCTTGGGCGATCAGCGCTTGGTCATCGCGGCGATGTTGGCCTGGGCGGCTTCGGTGTATTGCCGGGCGATGGCGTTCATATTGCCGAAAGCCGAGTTGGCGGCGGCAATGGCGTTCTGGATGGCGGCCACAGCGCCTTCCGAGCCGGCCGGGGCGGACTTGGCGGCCAGTTCGACCATGTTGGCGACAGACTGCTGGAACTGGCTGAACTGGGCTTCGACCATCCTGGCCAGTTCCTGCTGGGTGTCGCTGGTGATTTCATAAACCGACTGGCCGTAGGCGACGGCCTTGTCGACCGCCGGCTGGGCCAGCGACTTCTGGGCAGCGAAGGCGGCTTGCGGATCTTTGGCGGCGAGCACGGTCTGCACGCCGGAAGCAGTGTCTTCCAGGGCGCTGCGGGCGGTGTTCAGGTTGAGGGCGGCGATGCGCTCGGCGGAAGCCAGGGCCGTGTTGGCGACGGCCAGCAGGGAGTCGACGGTCGCCTTGTTGGCAGCGGTGAATTGTTCGGTGTTGAGGTGCATGGCGGTTTCCTTGTCAGAGGGTCATCGATGTGTTCGAAGCGCAGTATAAAGGAGTTGGGATGGAAATTGTGCACTGCAGCAAAAATCTTTTCGGCGTCCGGGATGGGGCCTTTTGGGGCGCCTGGCCGAATTGGGCACCGCCGTGGTGCATGTCTGCGCCGCACAGGGCCCGCAATGACGCCCGCAAAGGCGGTTTGCGGGCTGGTTCGTCTTTTGCTTTGAGGGCCACGGTCATTTGCCCGGAGCTCAACCGTGTCCATTCACGTCGCCCTCAATCACGTCACGCACTACACCTATGATCGTCCGGTCCATCTCGGGCCGCAGGTCATCCGGCTGCGCCCGTGCCCGCACGCCCGCACCCGCATTCTGTCCTATTCGCTGAAAGTCACGCCGGAGAAGCATTTCATCAACTGGCAGCAGGATCCGCAGGGCAACTACCTGGCCCGCCTGGTGTTTCCGGAAAAGACGCGCGAATTCCGCTTCGAGGTGGATCTGGTGGCCGAGATGTCGGTCATCAATCCCTTCGATTTCTTTCTCGAGCCGCATGCCGAGGTCTTTCCGTTCCAGTACGAAGCCTGGCAGCGCCATGAGCTGACGCCTTACCTGTACAAGGTGCCCGGGGGTGCGCGGTTCGCGCAATACGTGGCCGCCATTCCGCGGGCCGGGCAGCGTACCGTCGATTTTCTCGTGGCGCTCAATGCGCAGGTGCAGAAAGATATCGGTTACACCATCCGCATGGAGCCGGGGGTGCAGACGCCCGAGGAAACGCTGACCAAGAAAACCGGTTCCTGCCGCGACTCGGCCTGGCTGCTGGTGCAGATCCTGCGCCACCTCGGGCTGGCGGCACGCTTCGTGTCCGGGTATCTGATCCAGCTGACGCCGGACGTCAAGTCGCTCGATGGCCCGTCCGGCCCGGCGGCCGACTTCACCGACCTGCACGCCTGGGCGGAAGTGTATTTGCCAGGGGCCGGCTGGATCGGCCTCGATCCGACCTCCGGCCTGTTTGCCGGCGAAGGCCACATTCCGCTGGCCTGCACGCCGGAGCCCGCTTCCGCCGCACCGGTGACCGGCGGCGTCGATCCGTGCGAAGCCGAATTTGCTCACCACATGCAGGTCAGCCGGGTCTGGGAGGCACCCCGTGTCACCAAACCCTACACCGACGCGCAATGGGGCGCGATCGAAGGCCTCGGCCATGAGATCGACCGCAAGCTGGCTGCGATGGATGTGCGCCTGACCCAGGGAGGCGAGCCGACCTTCGTCGCCAGCGACAACCCGGACGGCGCCGAATGGAATACCGCCGCCCTCGGCCCGAGCAAGCGCGTTTATGCCGCCGATCTCTTCCACCGTTTGCGCGAAAAATACGCGCCTGACGGCCTGATGCACTTCGGACAGGGCAAGTGGTACCCCGGCGAGCAGTTGCCGCGCTGGTCGCTGAACTGCTTCTGGCGCAAGGATGGCGAGCCGATCTGGAAAAATCCGTCGCTTTACGCCGACGAGCGCCAGGATTACGGCGTCCAGGCCGAGCAGGCAGCCCGCTTCCTGAAACGCGTGGCCGAACGGCTGGGCGTGACGTCGGACTATGTGTTCCCGGCCTACGAGGACGTTTATTACTACCTGTGGCGCGAGCGTCGTCTGCCGGCCAATGTCGATCCCTTCGATTCGCGTGTCGACGATCCGCTGGAACGCGAACGGCTGATGAAGGTATTTACCCAGGGCCTGACGCATACGGTCGGCCATGTCCTGCCGATCATGAAGAACGTCGCCGGTGCGTGGCAGACGGGGCCCTGGTTCCTGCGCGCCGAACGTTGCTACCTGATCCCCGGCGATTCGCCCTTGGGTTACCGCCTGCCGCTTGACTCGCAGCCGTGGACGGCCGCCAGCGACTACCCGTACGTCAACCCGCCGGATGCCGAAATGGCGCAGGGGCCGTTGCCCGGTCATGCCGCCTTGCGGGCAGCCGTGATGGGGCAAGCGGCAGGGCGGCCGGCGGCTTCCGCCCAGATGCGCGTGCCCGCACCGGCCGCTGCGCAGGGCGGGCCGCATGGCCAGGGCCATCCGTGGGACAAGCCGACCGATACCCTGCCCGGCTTCAAGGAGTCGGCCGCCTGGATCACCCGGCTGGCGATGTGCGCCGAGCCGCGCAACGGCAAGCTCTATATCTTCATGCCGCCGACCCAGCGGCTGGAGGACTATCTGGAAGTCGTCGCGGCCGTCGAGGCGACGGCCGAGGAACTGCAGCTGCCAGTCATCCTCGAAGGGTACGAGCCGCCGTCCGATCCGCGCCTGACCCACTTTCGCGTCACCCCCGACCCGGGTGTCATCGAGGTCAACATCCACCCGGCGAGGACCTGGGATCAACTGGTCGACCAGACGACCCACCTCTACGAGGCGGCTTACTACAGCCGCCTGACCACCGAGAAATTCATGCTCGATGGCCGGCACACCGGCACCGGTGGCGGTAACCACTTCGTGCTCGGCGGGGCGACGCCGAACGATTCGCCTTTCCTGCGCCGGCCGGATCTGCTGAAGAGCCTGATCGCCTACTGGCACAACCATCCCAGCCTGTCCTACCTGTTTTCCGGCCTGTTCATCGGGCCGACCAGCCAGGCGCCGCGCATGGACGAGGCGCGCAACGATTCGCTGTACGAGATGGAAATCGCCTTCCGGCAGATTCCTCCGGTCGGTGGCTACATTCCGCCTTGGCTGGTCGATCGCGTGCTGCGCAACCTGCTCATCGACGTGACCGGCAACACGCACCGCGCCGAATTCTGCATCGACAAGCTGTACTCGCCGGACGGCCCGGCCGGCCGTCTCGGCCTGCTCGAACTGCGCGCGTTCGAGATGCCGCCCCATGCCCGCATGTCGCTGGCCCAGCAACTGCTGCTGCGCGCCCTTATCGCCCGCTTCTGGGAGGCGCCCTACGCGCCGCAGCGGCTGGCCCGCTGGGGGACCGAATTGCACGACCGCTTCATGCTGCCGCACTTTGTCGCGCAGGATTTCGCCGACGTGTTGGCAGAAATGCAGCAGGCCGGCTATGCCTTCCAGGCCGAATGGTTCGCACCCCATTTCGAGTTCCGCTTCCCGAAATATGGCGATTTTGCCGTCAAGGGGATTGAATTCGAGCTGCGCCATGCGCTGGAGCCCTGGCATGTCATGGGCGAGGAGGGGGCGGTCGGCGGCACGGTGCGCTATGTCGATTCCTCGGTCGAACGCGTTCAGGTCAAGGTCAAGGGCATGGCGCCGGATCGTTATGTGCTGACATGCAACGGGCTGCCGGTGCCGCTCACTCCAACCGGCACCAATGGCGAGTTCGTCGCCGGTGTGCGCTACCGGGCCTGGCAACCGCCCTCCTGCCTGCATCCGACGATCGGCGTGCATGCCCCGCTGGTCTTCGACATCGTCGATACCTGGATGCAGCGTTCGCTGGGCGGCTGCCAGTACCACGTCGCGCACCCCGGCGGGCGCAACTACGAGGTCTTTCCGGTCAACGCCTACGAGGCCGAAAGCCGACGTCTGGCGCGCTTCTTCCGCTTCGGGCACACGCCGGGCAAGGTGGTCGCCAAGGCGCCGGAGATCAGTGCCGAGCATCCGTTTACGCTAGACTTGCGCCGTTTTTGACCCCGCTCCCCCCCGATGCGCTTGTTGCCGGCCGGAAATCTGCTGATTCCGGCCGCAGCGCATGACAGACGGCTCCATGGCCCGTACCCTTCTCGCCATCTACCCCCACAGCGCCCGCCGTTACGACGAAATGATGTCGGCGGACGGCGCTGTCCGGCCGCATTGGCAGCAATTCTTCTCCCACCTCGATGCCGTGGCGCCCGACGAAATGCGTCAGCGCCTGGCGTTCGTCGACCGCCGCATTCTCGAAAACGGCGTCACCTACAACGTCTATGCCGCGCCGGACGGCGCCGACCGGCCGTGGGCGCTCGACCCGGTGCCGCTGATCATCCCGCCCGAGGAGTGGGCCGAGGTGTCGGCTGCCGTAGCGCAGCGCGCGACCCTGCTCAACGCCATGCTGGCCGACCTCTACGGGCCGCAGACGCTGCTTGCCGAGGGCCTGCTGCCACCGGCGCTGGTTTACGGTCAGCACGGCTACCTGTGGCCTTGCCACGGTATCAAGCCGCCGGGCGACATCTGGCTGCACAGCTATGCCGTCGACCTGGCCCGCTCGCCCAATGGCCGGTGGTGGGTGATCGCCGACCGGACGCAGGCGCCGTCCGGGGCCGGTTACGCCCTGGAAAACCGGCTGATCGTGTCGCGCGTCTTCCCCGAAATGTTCCGCGATCTGCGCGTCCAGCATGTTGCCGACTTCTTCCGCGCCAAGCAGGAGGGGCTCACGGCGCTGGCGCCGGTCGACGGCGACGAGCAGCCGCACATCGTCCTGCTGACGCCGGGGCCGTATAACGAAACCTATTTCGAGCACGCCTATCTCGCCCGCTACCTCGGCTACCCGCTGGTCGAGGGGCAGGATCTGACGGTACGCGGCGACACGGTGTACCTGAAGACCCTGCGCGGCCTGAAGCGGGTGCATGTCATCCTGCGCCGGCAGGATGACAGCTATTGCGATCCGCTCGAACTGCGCGGCGACTCGGCGCTCGGCGTGCCCGGCCTGCTCAATGTGGCACGCGCCGGCCGGGTGGTCATCGCCAATGCGCTGGGCAGCGGCCTCTTGGGCTCCGGTGCCCTGATGGGCTTCCTGCCTGCCATCTGCGAGCGCCTGCTTGGCGAGAAGCTGATGATGCCCTCCGTGGCGACCTGGTGGTGTGGCGAGAAGCCGGCGCTGGCCTATGTCAAGAAGCATTTCGACGAACTGGTCATCAAGCCGGCCTATCCGACCCAGCACATGGAGCCGGTATTCGGCCATGAGGTGAAGGGCGAGGAACGGGCGGACATCCTGAGCCGCATCGAGGCCCGGCCCCATGCCTATGTCGCCCAGGAGATGGTTCACCTGTCGCAGGCGCCGACCTGGAGCCGTGCCCACGAACGCCGCCTGCTGGCCCGGCCGGTCGGCCTGCGCGCCTATGCCGTGACCACGCCGGACGGCTATTCGGTCATGCCCGGCGGGCTGGCACGGGTCGGGACGACCGCCGACACGCGCATCCTCTCGATGCAGCGCGGTGGTGCCTCGAAGGACATCTGGGTGCTGACCAACGGCCCGGTCAGTGACTTTTCGCTGCTCAAACCGTCGATCGGTGTGCGCGATCTGGTGCGGGCCGGCGCCAACCTGTCGTCGCGCGTGGTCGAAAATCTGTTCTGGTTCGGCCGCTACTCCGAGCGCTTCGACGACAGCGCGCGCATGCTGCGCGTTGCCCTGGGCCGTGTCGTGGTGGCCGGGGGCGGCAAGACGCCGGCTGTCATCGCCGCCATGGCGCTGGCCCGCCATGTCGGGGTACTGCCCGAGGCGGACGAGGTGGATTCGCTCAAGGCGGGCGGCGAGCACGTGCTGCTCGAAGCCATCTACAACCCCGACCAGCCCGGTAGCCTGGCCAGCAACATCCGCAGTGTGATGTGGACGGCGACGCATGTGCGCGAACGGCTGTCGCTCGACCACTGGCATTCGCTGAACCGTCTGCAGCGTGATCAGCAGGCGGCTTTGAAGAAGCCGCCGACGCTGACCGAGGCCATCGCCTTTCTCGACCGGGTGCTCGGCGTGTCGTCGTCGCTGACCGGTTTCGCCATGGACAACATGACGCGCGACGATGGCTGGCGTTTCCTGATCATTGGCCGGCGCCTGGAGCGCCTGTCCTTTCTGGCGCAATCCCTCGCCCATTTCCTGACCATGGAATCGGCCAGCGGCCCCGAATCGCTCGACTGGCTGCTCGAATTGATGGATTCGATCATCACCTACCGTTCGCGCTATTCCCGTTCGCCGGAATTGCTGCCCATCGTCGATCTGCTGGTCTTCGATGACAGCAATCCGCACGGCGTCCTGTTCCAGGCCGGCGTACTGAGCCGCTATCTGGAGCGCATGGGGCGCGAACTGGGGGCCGATTTCGATGGCGCACTGGCCGAGGCGATTGCGCGCCTGCGCGCCTTCGATCTGGCCAAACTGGAGCACCTGCCGTACAACCGCAGCTTTGCCAGCGCCGCCTGCAGCGAACTGGCCGGCCTGCTGGGCGATCTCCATGCCGCTGCCGGCCAGTTGTCCGATTGGCTGGGCATGCGCTACTTCACCCATGTCGGCGACGTCAGCCGGCAGACCATGGCCCTATGATCCCGTCCGCCGTTCGCTACCACGTCCTGCACGAAACCCGCTACGACTACGGCAGCCCGGTTTCGCTGTCGCAGCAGCAACTGCACCTGTCGCCGCGCATCCTGGCCTGGCAACAGGTCGAGGAGCAATGTGTCGATATCGAGCCGGTCCCCAGTTGGCGGCGCGATGGACTCGATGCCTTCGGCAATCCGGTGAGCTGGGTTGCCTTCCATGCGCCGCATGACCGCCTGCTCATCCGCTCGGTGATGACAATCGCCGTTGAGCCGCACCGGCCGGTCGATCTGGCAAATTCCCCTCCCTGGGAGGCGGTGCGCGACCGCCTGGCCTACGATTCGACCGCGCCGCAGCCTGCCGACCTCGACGCCGC
>OFCW01000294.1_pt1 | contig 14291 bp, 17 predicted proteins | sample 1520951 | NCBI WGS metagenome assembly OFCW01 (sample SAMEA4349680, study PRJEB24078) | microbial mat metagenome | biome: Terrestrial Biome; feature: Habitat; material: Microbial Mat | place: India | collected 2012-06-12 | depth 10 m | reverse complement strand
GGCGGGCTGCCGGCCGGCGATGCCCGGGCCGGCGCCTTCCGCAACAGCGCGCTGAACCTGCTCGACCGGCTCGACCCGGATGCGCCGGCCGATGTCGATAGCCGGGAGGCTGCCTTCCGGGCCGCCCAGGAAGCCTACCATGCGCTCAAGGCGCACTGGCTGGAAGCCGGTGCAACTGGCATGATTCCGGTAACCGAAATGGATGCCCTGCTGCGCGCCGCCAGCGCCCTGCGTCGCGCGCTGGAACAACTGGTCAAGGCGGCCCAGCGTCAGGAGGATTGGCGATGATCGGAAGCATGGGAAGGCGGGCGTTGCTTTTCGCCGGGTTGTGGTGGGTGCTGGCCGAAGGCCGTCATGATGGCTGGCTGCTCGGCAGCGTCGCCGTCATGGCCGCCACCTGGGCCAGCCTGCGCCTGGCGCCGGCTGGGCTCATACCCCTGCGCCTGGCCGGCTTGTTCGGGTTTCTGCGTTTCTTTATCGTCAACTCGGTGCGGGGCGGTATTCAGGTGGCTGGCATGGCCCTGCGCGGAAAGGCGGCCCTCCAGCCGGGGCTGGTCGAACTGGCGGTCGGGCTGCCCGCGGGGGGGGCGCGCGTGTTGCTGATCAATACCCTGAGTCTGATGCCGGGCACCGTGGGGGTGGATATGGATGAAACCATGCTGCGCCTGCATGTTCTCGACGAACGCCTGCCGGTGATCGACGAAGCCCGGGCGCTGGAGACGGCCATTGGCCGCCTGTTCGGGAGGGCGGCATGACCAGCCTGTTTGCCCTGGGGGTTGCCTTGTTCCTCCTCGTCAACCTGGTCGTGGCGCTGCTTGCCGCCGCTCGTGGTCCGACCTCGGCCGACCGCATGTTGATGGCGCTGCTGTTCGGCACCACCGGCACCGCCGTGCTGGTGCTGCTCGCCGCGGCCGGTGGCGGCGCGCCGCTGGTCGATGTCGCGCTGGTTCTGGCGCTGCTCGCCGCCATTGGCGGTATTGCCTTCGCCAAGCGCGCCTGGCAAGGCAAGGAGGAGGGCGATGCTTGACTGGTTGAGCCTGGCCTTGCTGAGTGCCGGTGCCTTTTTCTTCCTGGCCGGTACGGTTGGCTTGTTACGTTTTCCTGACGTGTATTGCCGGCTGCACGCCCTGGCCAAGGCGGACAACCTCGGCCTGGGTTTCGTCCTGCTCGGACTGGCCGTACAGGCCGAGCATCCGGCGGCCGCGCTCAAGCTGCTGCTGATCTGGCCGCTGGTGCTGGTGGCAAGTGCCGGCGTCGGCTTCGCTATCGCCCGCCGGGCCCGTTCGCTCGGTATCGCCCCCTGGCGCAAGGAGGCGGAATGACGCTCGCCTTCGACCTGCTGCTCGCCCTGGCACTGCTGTGGAGCGCCTGGCGCACCCTGGCCGCCTCCCGGCTCGATCGCGCCATCGTGCTCTTCATCGTCTTCGGGCTGCTCATGGCGCTGGCCTGGGCAAGGCTTGCCGCGCCCGACATCGGGCTGGCCGAAGCAGCCATCGGGGCCGGCCTGACCGGTGCCTTGCTGCTCGATGCGCATGGCGTGCTGCAGCGCAGGAGGCATCGCCCATGAAGCGCTTCGCCGTGATTTGCAGCGCGCTGCTCTTTGTCGGCAGCCTCGCCGCCGCGATGCTGGAGCTGGCGCCGGCCGCCATCGACCTGCGCGGCCCGGTCGCGGCGCACCTGGCCGAGAGCGGCGTCAGCCATCCGGTAACCGCGGTGCTGCTCAACTACCGCGGTTACGACACCCTGCTCGAAATCGCCGTGCTGCTGCTGGCCTTGCTGGCGATACTGGCCGTCCTCGGCGAACCCGGTGCAGCGCGCCCGGCCGCGGCCCATCCGGTACTGCAGGCCCTGGCACGACTGGCCACCCCGTCGATGATCGTCGTTGCCGTCTATTTGCTGTGGGCCGGCGCCTTCCGGCCGGGCGGCGCCTTTCAGGCCGGGGCCGTGCTCGCTGCAGCGGGTGTCCTGCTGCATCTGGCCGGCCTGTTGCCGGGCTGGCCAACCCCACGTCTGCGTTTGCGCCTCGGCCTGGCGGGCGGTTTTGCCTTGTTCCTCGCCGTTGCCGGCGGCCTGCTGGCGCAAGGGGCGTTGCTCCAGTATCCGCCGGCGCTGGCCGGCGGCCTGATCCTGCTCATCGAAAGCGGGCTGACGCTGTCGCTGGCGCTGACGCTGGCCGGCCTGTTTCTGTTCCTGTCGCGCGACGAGGGGGCGCCATGACGAGTGGCCTGCTCTTTGCACTGGCCGGTGCCGCCCTGTTTGCGCTGGGCGTTGGCGGGGTGGTGGTGATCAACCACCTGTTGCGGCGCATCCTCGCCTTCAACCTGATGGGCAGCGGCGCCTTTCTCGTCCTGGTCGGGCTGGCCCAGCGCAATGGCCTGCCCGACCCGGTGCCACAGGCCATGGTGCTGACCGGCATCGTCGTGGCCGTCGCGGCCACGGCGCTGGCCCTGGCCCTGACGCGCAAGCTGCATGCACTGACCGGGCGTCTCGAGCTGCCGGAGGACGCGGATGAGTGAGTCGCTCGTCGGGCTGCTCCTGCTGCCGCTTGCCTGGGCGACGCTGGCCTTCGTACGTGGCCCGGGCCGGGGAGGCTGGGTGGCGATTGCCGGCTTGGCGGCCCAGTTCGCACTGGCGGTCGATCTGGCCCGGCGGGTGGCTGCCGGTGGCGGGGTGTCGCACATCGTCGGCGGCTGGGGCGCGCCGCTCGGCATCGATCTGGCGGTGGACGGGCTGTCGGCTGCCATGCTGCTGCTCACCCAGATCATCGCCTTGCCGTTGGCGCTCTACGCCCGCGCTTATTTCAAGGCGGGCGATCCGGCCGGCGTCTGGTTCTGGCCGTTGCTCGGCTTCCTGATCGCCGGGCTCAATGCGCTGTTCGTTTCGGCCGATCTGTTCAACCTGTATGTCACGCTCGAACTGCTGGGCCTGGCCGCCGTCGGCCTGGTCGCGGCGGGGGGCGGCGCCCAGCAGGTTGCGGCCGCCTTGCGCTACCTGTTCGCCACGCTGCTCGGCTCCGGGGCGTACCTGCTCGGCGTGGCGCTGCTCTACGGCGCCTATGGCACGGTTTCGAACGCCACGCTGCTGCCGCTGGTGACGGCCGAGGTGCCGCGGCTGGTGTGGATCGCGGCCGGGCTGATGGTGACCGGGCTGCTGCTCAAGACGGCGCTCTTCCCCTTCCATTTCTGGCTTCCGCCGGCCCATGGTGGAGCGCCGGCACCGGTGTCGGCATTGTTGTCGGCACTGGTGGTGAAGGCCTCGTTCTACCTGATTCTGCGGCTCTGGCTGGGGCCGTTGCAGGCGCTGCTGCCGGTTTTCGCCTGGCTGCCGGCGGTGCTTGGCGCCGCAGCGATCTTCTGGGGCTCTTGGCAGGCAATCCGTGCCGTCAAGGTCAAGCGTCTGATCGCCTATTCGACGGTGGCGCAACTTGGCTACCTGTTCCTGATCTTCCCGCTGCTGCCCGCGTCCGGTGCGCTGCAGGCGGGCGTCATGCAGGTGTTTGCCCACGCCCTGGCCAAGGCCGGCATGTTTGCGGCAGCCGGGGTGATGATCAAGGCGACCGGGCAGGATACCGTGGCCGGGCTGGCCGGGGCGGTCGAGCGCCTGCCGGTGACTTTTTTCGCCTTCGGCCTGGCGGGCATGACGCTGATGGGCCTGCCGCCATCGTCCGGTTTTCTCGCCAAGTGGCAGATCATCGAAGCGGCACTGGCGCAGGGACACTGGCCGATCGCCATCGTCGCGCTGGCCGGCGGGTTGCTCGCGGCGGTGTATGTCTTCCGCGTGCTTCGTCAGGCCTTCCTTTTGGCACCGGCGCAGGGGAGCGCGCCGGCGGTGCCGCGCACGCTGGAATGGACGGCTTTCGCGCTGGCCGCAGCCAGTGTGCTGCTCGGCTTGCGCGGGGTGGAACTGATGCGCCTGGTGTGGGTTTGAGATGCGGCTGAGCACATGATGGATATTGTCCTTTTCGTTCTGGGCCTGATCATGCTGGTGGGCGGCGCCGAGCTGCTGGTTCGGGGCGCGTCGCGCCTATCGCTGTCCCTCGGGATTTCGCCGCTGGTGGTTGGGCTGACGGTCGTTGCCTGTGGCACCAGTGCGCCCGAGTTGGCGGTATCGGTGCAATCGGCGATGACCGACCGGGCGGATATTGCCTTGGGCAACGTCGTCGGCAGCAACATCATGAACATCCTGCTCATCCTCGGGGCATCGGCGGTGATCGTTCCCCTGGTCGTGGCCAGCCAGCTCATTCGGCAGGAAGTGCCGGTGATGATCGGCTTTGCGCTGCTCTTTTGGGGGCTGGCCGCCGACGGCGTGGTCGCCCGCCATGACGGCTTGCTGCTGGTCGGATTGCTCGCCCTCTATCTCGCGCTGATCGTGCGCCAGAGCCGGCGGCAAAACCGGGTGACGGCAGATGTCTGCCCGGCCGCGTTCGGCGACCGGAAAGCCTGGGACGATCACTGGGCGATCCAGATCGGGCTCGTCGTGGCCGGTCTCGGTCTGCTGGCGCTCGGTGCCGACTGGCTGGTCGAGGCGGCTGTCGCCTTTGCGCGCCATCTTGGCATGAGCGAACTGCTGATCGGTTTGACCATCGTCGCCATCGGCACCTCGTTTCCGGAAATCGCTACGTCGTTGATGGCTGCGGTGCGCGGCCAACGCGATATCGCTGTCGGCAACGTGGTCGGCAGCAATATCTTCAATGTCGCGGGCGTGCTGGGGGTTTCGGGCCTGCTTGCGCCGAGCGGCATTCCGGTGCACGCCTCGGCGCTTTCCTTCGATTTGCCGGTGATGATCGCCGTTTCGTTGGCCTGCCTGCCGATCTTCTTTACCGGTAGCCGGATCGCCCGCTGGGAGGGGGGGCTCTTTCTCGGTCTGTACGGGGCCTATCTGGCCTACCTGATACTCGCGGCCCGGCAACACGAGGCCCTGACAACCTATGGCTGGGTGCTCGCCGTTTTCGTTCTGCCCATTGTCGCATTGACGCTGCTCGTCATCTGTTGGCGCGAGTGGCGGCTCATCACGTCCACCCGGCAGCGAAGGAGGCGGAGATGACCCTGCCGGAATTGCTCCCCCTGGCCGTGTTGCTGTCGTCCCTGGTTCCCGGCCTGGCAATCTTCCTGTTACCCGAATCCCGGGTCGCGCTACGCACCACCCTCAACCTGTTCGGTGCCTTCGCCAAGCTGGGGCTGGTCGCCCTGCTGCTGACCGGCGTCGCCGCCGGCGAGGAGTTCGGCTTGCGCTATGCCGTCCTGCCCGGCCTCGATCTGGCGTTCAAGATCGATGCGCTTGGCATGTTGTTCATCACCCTGTCGGCCATCCTGTGGCTATTCACCACGCTCTACGCCATCGGCTATCTCGAGGGCGCGCCCCACCGCAGCCGGTTCTTCGGCTTCTTCAGCCTGTGCGTCACGGCGACGATGGGGATTGCGATGGCCGCCAACCTGTTCACTTTCTTCGTATTCTATGAACTACTCACCCTGTCGACCTTCCCCCTGGTCGTCCATCGCGGGACCGACAAGGCGATGCGCGGCGGCACCCTTTATCTCGCCTACACACTGGTCGGTGGCACGGCCCTGCTGACCGGCATCGTCTGGCTGCATCACCTGCTCGGCCATAGCGAGTTCGCCCATGGCGGCATCGTCGTGGCACTCGGCGGCGCATTGGCGGGGCAACTGAAGATTATTTTCTTGCTGCTGATCGCCGGGGTGGGTGTCAAGGCCGCGCTCGTTCCCCTGCATGGCTGGCTGCCGCAGGCGATGGTTGCGCCTGCGCCGGTGTCGGCCCTGCTGCACGCCGTGGCGGTGGTCAAGGCGGGTGCCTTTGGCATCGTTCGCATCGTGTATGAGGTGTATGGCGTCGAGTTCGCGCAGTCGCTGAACCTCTTGTTGCCACTGGCCATCGTGGCGGCTGTCACCATCCTCTGGGGCAGTTGCCGCGCGTTGTTCCAGGACGACCTGAAACGGCGGCTGGCCTTCTCCACGGTCAGCCAGGTGTCCTACATCGCGCTCGGCGTGGCCTTGTTCGGCCCGGTCGGCACCATCGGCGGCCTGGTGCATCTCGTGCATCAGGGGATCATGAAGATCACACTGTTTTTCTGTGCCGGGAATTACGCCGAGACACTGGGCATCCACAAGGTCAGCGAAATGAACGGTGCCGGGCGGCGCATGCCGCTGACCACGCTGGCTTTCAGCATTGGCGCGCTGGGCATGATGGGAGCGCCGCTCACTGCCGGGGCGGTCAGCAAGGCCTGGCTGACGGAGGGAGCCACGGCGGCCGGCATGGGCTGGGCGATTCCGGTGCTCTGGGCGTCGAGCCTGCTCAACGCCGCCTACTTTCTACCCATCCTGTGGCGCGCCTGGTTCAGACCAGCGCCGCCTGGCTGGCCGGAGGAGCACATCCCCCGGCGAGGCTGGCGGGAAACGGCCTGGTTGTTACTGTTGCCGCCGCTGGTCACGGCGGCGGCAACGCTGGCTGCTGCGGTCTTGGCCGACGCTTCGCTCTCTCCGCTGGCCTGGGCCCGCCTGATCGCGGCGCGGGAATACATCGGCCCCGATATCCCATGAAACGGCGGTACGCCTTTCTCTGGCAGCCGGGCCGGACCGGACGGAGCCTGATCCTGTTCGGTGGCGCGCTGGTCGTCACGGCCGTTGGCTATATTCACGCGCAGACCGGACTGGCCTATGAATTCCATCTCTTTTTCGTGGTTCCGGTCCTGGTCGTCAGCTGGTTTCTCGGTTCGCACTTTGGCTATGCCGTTGCCGTGCTGGCCGCGATTGAATGGTTTCTGGCCGATCGCCTGCTGGCCGGCCATGCGTCGTCGCTCCCGCCGCTGCTCTTCAATACGGGGGTGCGTCTGGCGATCTTCGTCGGGGGCGCCTGGCTGGTCGGCGCGATTCGTGACGTTTTGCTTCGGGAGTCGCGGCTGGCCCGCGAGGATGCCTTGACCCGCCTGCCCAACCGTCGCGAGTTTCATGATCGGGGCCGTCAGGCCTTCGCGCAGGCACAGCGGCAAGCGGCGCCGTTCACCGCCGTCTTCATCGACCTCGACCGCTTCAAGGAGGTGAACGACACACGCGGCCACGAGACAGGCGACCGCGTACTCCGGACTGTGGCGAACGTCATCCACAACCACGTCCGGACCAGCGATGTGGCCGGCCGGCTGGGTGGAGACGAATTCGCCTTGCTGTTGCCCAATATGAAAAGCGAAGCGGTTCAGGCCTATGTCGACAATTTGCGCCGGGATCTGCTCGGGGCGATGCGCCGCGAAGGATGGCCGGTGACCTTCAGCATCGGCGTGGCCAGTCACCGGGTCACGCCGGATGAGTTCGATGCCCTGCTCAAACAAGCCGATGCTTTGATGTACGAGGTCAAGCACGGAACCCGGGACCGCATCCTGCTGCGCGAATATTGAGCGTGGCTGGTCGTGCCGCCGGCTGCGGCCGGGGTTTTGTTAGTATCCCGTCAGGGGATGGTTCACGTTGAAGGAGACATTCATGACTCAGATTGCGTTGCAACATCCACAATCGATCGTCGTCGCAACCGACTTCAGCCCGCCGGCTAATCTGGCTGTCGAACAAGCGGCCCGTCTGGCGAAGGGCTGGGATGCGGCGCTGCATATCCTGCATGCCGGCAAGCCCGATGACGAAGGAGGCTTGAGCCTGGCCCGAAGCCGACTCGAAAAACAGCAGGAAAGCCTGGTCGGCAACCCGGGAATTCGCACCAGCGGCGTCCTCCGGACGGGGCGCGCCTCGGTCGAGATCATTCGACTGGTCAATGACGTCGGGGCGGATCTGGTCGTTGTCGGCGAGCATTCGCAAGGCTGGCTGAAGGACAGGTTTCTGGGGGGCACGGCGTTGAAGGTGTTACGCCAGGCCAGGGTACCTGTCCTGCTGATTCGGACATCGGTGAGCAGCGAATTCCGCAAAATCACGGTGGCGACCGATTTTTCCGACAATGCCCAGCGCGCTGCGCAAGTCGCTGCCGGCTTCTTCCCGCAGGCTGAATTGACATTCCAGCACGCCTGTTCGCTGCAGCAACTTCACCGGATGCGACTGGATGGCGAAACGCCGGAAAAAATGGCAGCCTATCGCCAGCAGCAGATCAAGGCGGCAAACACGGCGATGGCGCATTTTCGCAAGCAACTGGGCTTGCCGGCGGAACAGTCGACACAGTGGCAGGTCGTCAGCGACGGCGAAAACCCGATCAGCATCCTGCTCGACCGGGTGCAAAAGGACAACCCGGACCTGCTGGTCGTCGGCCGGCATGGCGGCAGTGAGATCGACGAGCGTTTCTTCGGCAGCGCGACCGAAAATCTGCTCTACCACGCCCAAACCAATATCCTGCTGGTGCCCTGACCCAGGCACGGGTGCGGGTGCTCTGACGGCCGGCGTTCCGGTTCGTTTGGCCGGTGCCCTCAAGTCGTCTTGCCGACCCGCAGGGCCGTGAAGATCGCCAGCGTCTGGAAAATGGCGATGCCGACCAGTACGCTGCCGAAGCGCCGCGCATCCATCAGCCCGCCGAAGATGACCGGGGCCAGGGCCAGGCCAAGGTCGAGACCGGAATAGACGAAACCGTAGACCCGTCCGTAAGCAGCCTTGCCGAAGCGGGCGGTGGCCGCCTTGCGCACCAGCAGGTCGCGCGAGGGGCCGGCGATGCCGGTGCAGAAACCGATGCCGCCCATCAGCGGCAGGATGATCCAGCCAGGCAGCAGGCCGCTGGCAAGCAGCATGGCCAGACAGGCGGCAAGGCCGAGGGCGGCCGTGATCAGCCATTCATGGGCCTGCTTCTGGGCCAGAAATCCGCCGAGGATGATGCCGGCCGCCCCGCCAACGAGATAGGTGGAGAGGGCAAGGGCGGCAGTCGTCAGCGACAGTCCGTAGAGTGCCTGCAGGATCGGGCTGGCGAAATTCTGAATGACGCCGAAAGCGGCCGTGATCAGAAAAAAGAACAGGAAGCACAACCAGACGGCGTGTGAACCGAGAAAGGCAAAGGCAGAACCGGCTTCTTCTGCCGATCGGGCGGCGGTATGGCCGGCCGGTTCGGCCATGACGCGGTGACGCCAAGCGAGGAGTAAGAGGGTCGTCAGCGCGACGCCGCTGGCGCCCAGCGCGGCAGTCCGCCAGTCGAAAGCGGTGGCCAGCCCGGTCATGAAAAGCGGCGCCGCGGCCCAGCCCAGGTTGCCGGACAGCCCGTGCACCGAAAAAGCATGGCCCAGGCGGGCGGCTGATACGTGGTGATTGAGCACGGTGAAGTCGGCCGGGTGAAACACGGCATTGCCCAGTCCGGCGAAGGCGGCAGCCACCACCAGCATCGGATAGCCGGTGGCAAAGTGCAGGGTGATGCCGGCCAGCGCAAAGCAGGCAATGCCGCCGGCCAGAACGCGGGCGGCGCCGAAGCGGTCGACGAGAAAGCCCGCCATGGCCTGGCCGACGCCGGAAACGATGAAAAAGACCGTGGTCGTCGCCCCGATGCCGGTGAAACTGAGGCCGAACTCGGGCATCAGCCAGGGAAAGAGCGTCGGTAAGAGGAGGTGGAAAAAATGCGAGACACCATGCACGAAGCCGATCAGGGTGATGACTTCGAAATCCCGGTTGGCGGCTGGCGGGGGAAGGGCGGCACTGGTCATGAGGGGGCAGAGCGGTGAAAGGGGGGCGAGTTTAGACCTTGGCGGGGCTTCGGGGGGAGCCCTTCATCAAAGACAGGGAAGTGAAATTCGGCATGCCGACAGTCAAGGCGCAAGCGGAGACGGAAAGCGCGCGGCCGACAATCGGTCATCCGCTCCCCGCCGCAACCGCCCGCTTCGATGGGCCTCGTGCCGGCCTGGCGGGGGACTTGGCCCTGTCGCGCACTGCCGCTCAGGCATCGTCCCGGTCCAGCGCCAGCGAAGCCGAGTTGATGCAGTAGCGCAGGCCGGTCGGTGGCGGGCCGTCGTCGAAGACATGGCCAAGGTGGGCGCCGCAGTCGTGGCAGGTGACTTCAGTGCGGATCATGCCGAAGCTGTGGTCGGCATGTTCTTCGATCAATGCCGGGTCGTGAGGCGAATGAAAGCTCGGCCAGCCACAGCCCGCGTCGAATTTTGCCTCGGAGCGGAAGAGCGGCGCGCCGCAGCAGATGCAGCGGTAGGTACCGGGCTCCTGACAATCCCAATAACGGCCGGTAAAGGCGCGCTCGGTGCCCTTTCGGCGGGTAACGTTGAACTGGATGTCGTCCAGTTGTTCACGCCATTCGGCGTCGGTTTTTTCGATTTTCGGCATGTCGATCTCCGGTGGGGTGGGTCGGTATGACCGGCAAACTGGGCTATGATTCAAGGATTCCGGAGGATAACGTACATGAACCCCAATCCCTTGACCGAAGCCGATTACGACCGGCTCGAAGAAATGCTCGAACACCCGGCTTTCCAGGGCGACGCCATGCGCCTGGACGAAGCGCAGGCCGTGATCTGCGCCGTCGTCAGCGGCCCGGAACCGGTTCCGCCGAGCGTCTGGCTGCCCGAAGTGCTGGGTCCCGGCATGCAGTCGGCAGATCCCGTCGTTGCCGAGACCATCGAACTGCTGATGCGCCTGAACAACGACATCGCCGGGGCCTTGCTCGCCGACGAGACCGTCTCGCCCATCCTGTACCCGGTCGATGAAAGCTGTGAGGAATACGATTTCGAAGCCTGGGCCGATTCCTACATCTTCGGTGCCGGTCTGGGCGGCGACTGGTACGAACTGGCCGGCAAACATGCCGACGATCTGTCCGAACTGCTCGAACCGATGTTCCTGCTCAACGGCATGCTCAAGGAAGACGCCGAAAAGACCGGCGAACGCTGGTTCTCGCCGGCCGAAGAAGCCCGGCTGGTGGCTGATATCCAGGACAACCTGCCGCTCATCGTCCAGACGTTGTACAACTTCTGGCGCAACAAACGCGCCGGCGGCAACGTGCAGCGCAGTGAAGAAAAGGTCGGACGCAACGATCCCTGTCCCTGCGGCAGTGGCAAGAAATTCAAACAGTGCTGCGGTAGCCCGGAAAAGCTCAACTGACGCGGCAAACAGCGGAGCGCAAAGCAAAATGGCCGTTCGATCGAACGGCCATTTTCGTGATTGGATCGCCGGGCCTCGCCCGGTGCGGTGACGCGGCTTACTCGGCGCGCACCAGCACGTAGGGGTGCTTGAAATGGGTGCCCTTGATGTCGGAAACGGTCACCGAACTGCCCGGCTTGATCAGCGAAATGCGCCCGACGTTTTCCGGGGCAGCGTTGTTGGCAGTGGATTCCGTCATTTCGAGAATGAGCGGCTCCGGCGCGATCAGGCGAAATTCGAGCGTCGTATCGGCCAGCCCGGCCGGCGAAAACTTGAACTTGGAGTAAGGGCCGGCGAGGGAAATCGAGTGCTTCAGTTCTCCGTCAAGGTAAACCTCGAATTTGACCGGCTCGGCGGCCGCTGCGGCAACAGGCAAGGCCAGCGCAGCGGCCAGGGTCAGGGCGCGTAATTTCATGGTGTGATCTTCGGTAATTCGACAAACGGAAGGCGCCCAGGGGCCGGCAAGAGTCCGGAGGGCAGGGCAGCGCAAGCCGTGGAAAATACACCCGCGCACGGGGGTTTGCCAACCCGTTTTTGCGTCAGCGTTGGGACCGGCCCGATGCATCGCACGGGCTTACTTGCTACCCCAGTGCTGGATCGGTACCGATGAAATGGCGTTGGCCGGGGCGCCTTCGATGATTCGCCGGCTGATCGCCAGATAAACCAGCACGTTGCGCTTGCGGTCATGGAAGCGATGGATCCGGGTTTCCTTGAACATCAGCGAGGTGTCTTCGCTGAAGACCACCTCGCTGTCCGGCAATTTGGCCGGCAACACGATGGGGCCGACCTGGCGGCAGGCGATGGAAAATTGCGAGGGATCTTCCGCCAGGCCGAGACTGCCTTTCACCCCCCCGGTGCGCGCCTGGCTGACGTGGCAGGTGACGCCCGGCACCTTGGGGTCGTCATAGGCATAGATGCAGACGCGGTGGTTGGCCCCGATCAGTTTCCAAGTGGTTGTCACGCAGCCGACCTCCTCGGATTCAGCTTGGGCTGTAGCGAGGTTGCAAAGCAGCAACAGGCCGGCCATCAGGCGGAGCAGCGAGGCAGGGCGGATACAGGTCATGGCGGGGTACTCCGGGTCAGGCGTCAAGGACACAGGGGGGGTGCGAACGGCTGGAAGCGGCGGGCAGCGGCGACATTCGGCCGACGTGCTTGGCGAGGATCCTGTAGATATCGCGGTCGAAGGCCGGGCGCGGGGCCTCGAGCAGATCACCAAGCTCCGATTCGGCTTTTGCCGTGCCGAGATAGCGCCAGCCGGCGATCAGGTGCGCCTCGTCCCCCTCGCGGATCACAGCCGGGCCGGGGAAGGGCCAGGAAACCAGCTTTAGCCCGGTCAGTGCGGTCATCAGTCGCATGGTGTGCCTGGCGAGCGGCTCCTTGCCGACGCAGGCCCCCTTGCAGCGGCGGATCTGGTGGCCGAAACAGGGCTTGCCCGGTTTCATCGGCTGCTGGCCGATCAGCATGTCGCACAGGTTGTGGCTCTCGGCCAACTGGCGCAGGATGGCGTTGGCTTCCCGGGCATTCTTGAACAGGCCGTAGCAGGCCGTCGCCAGTCCGAAATCGAGGTTGTCGGCGAGAACCAGCTGCGGCCGCAGCCAGTCTTGACCTTCATCGGCCAGCATCCAGGTGCAGACCTCCTCGTTCTTGCGCAACTGGTGGTTCTGCATCGGTTGCAGTTGCTTGACCAGGGCGGACTCGCGGAGCAGGGCGCCGATCTCGCCGGCGGTAACCTGCCAGTCGATTCGCCTGACCTGCTGGGCGAGCGCCATCTCCCTGGCCGAGCGGAGGTCGGCGGAAAAGTGGGACAGCACGCGCTGGCGGATATCCTTGGCCTTGCCGATATAGAGCGGCAGGTCGTTTTCGCCATAGAAGAAATAAACGCCCGGTCCGTCCGGCAGATCGTCCACGATGCCGGCCTCGAGATGGGGCGGCAGGCTGGGGCGGGCATTCTGTTTGTTCAGGGCAGCGGCGATTTCCGCGGCACTGCGCTCGGCGTGGATTTTCTGCCAGAACTGATGGATCAGCTGCGCATCGGCCAGTGCCCGGTGGCGCGCCTCGGCGCGCAGGCCGTGGCGCTCGATCAGGCTATCCAGATTGTGCCGGTGATGTTCCGGGTAGAGCGCCCGCGACAGCTTCACGGTACAGGCCACTGCGCTGCGGAAATCGATCCCCAGGCGCTTGAATTCGCTTTTCAGGAAGCTGTAATCGAAGCGTGCGTTGTGGGCGATAAACAGGCGCCCCTCCAGACGGCGCAGTGTTTCACCGGCAATCGCCTCGAATGGCGGGGCGTCGGCCACCATGGCATTGCTGATGCCGGTCAGTTGCTCGATGAAGGGCGGAATCCGGATGCCGGGGTTGACCAGTTGCTGCCACTCGCGGACCGTTCCGTCATCATCCACCGCGATGATGCCGATTTCGGTGATGCGGTCGTGGGCGGCGGTGGCGCCGGTAGTTTCGAGGTCGACAAAAGCAAGGGCAGGCATGGCGACATTGTCGCATAGCCGCCCTTTGCTGCAGCTAAAGGCAGCGATTGCCTCGCATGCGGCTGAAGCCCGGGTCGTTATGGCGTCCGGGCCGGATGCAGATGGTCACGCCGAGCGAGCGCGCTGCCCGGTCAATGTCCGGCGGGAAGGGGCAAACGGCAGCGAACGCTCGATCACTGCCCGGATGAAAGCGACTTCATCGGCCTGATCCGCCGCATTGAGCACGGTGAAGGATTTCAGCGAACCATCCGGATTCAGGCGAAACTGCACGGCAGCGGTCTGCACCCCCGGATGCCGACGCCCGCTATTGACGAAAGCAGCACTCCGGTTCAGGCGCCGAACCAGTCCCTCCATGTACAAATCCACGCTGAACGGATCGGCTGGTGGAGCATTGGGCCGCAATTCCAGCAGGGCCTCGGCTGCAGCATCCTCGCGGGCCAGTTGTTGTCCGGCTTGACGGGCCATGGCGAGCGAACGCTCGGTGAAGGTTGGCGGTGGCGTTTTTTGGGCCTGTTCGGCCAGTTCGTTCAGGAAACCGTCCATCTCGGCCTTCTCGGCGGACGTCCAGGCAGGTTGGGGCTGCGGACGGTGGGCGTGGTCGGTTGCGATCACCCGGGTGCGGGCCGCGGCCTTGCTCGCCTTCTGATCCGAAGGGCGGGCTGGGCGTTCCACACGGCCCGCCGGCGGCTGCGGACGCGGCGCCAGCCTGGCCTGTAAAGCCGGCACCTTGGGGTCGTCATAGGCATAGATGCAGACG
>OFCW01000293.1_pt1 | contig 14386 bp, 10 predicted proteins | sample 1520951 | NCBI WGS metagenome assembly OFCW01 (sample SAMEA4349680, study PRJEB24078) | microbial mat metagenome | biome: Terrestrial Biome; feature: Habitat; material: Microbial Mat | place: India | collected 2012-06-12 | depth 10 m | reverse complement strand
GTGCCGCAGGCAAAGCGTCCGGGATCGACGGTACAGTCAGGCCGAAATGGCTCTAGCTATCAGGAGCTGCACACCACGTATTACGATGCGATGCCTGCGCGCAGCGGTGTACTGATTGACGGGATCATCCGGACTGGCGACATTGTTTCGGACGCCACCTTCCCCAGTGGACGGGAAGTGGCATGCAATCCCGCCACATCTGTCAAGGTGATGAATGCGATCGACAGCTATTACCACGAACCACGACCATGCGGGCAGCTTTCTTGAAACCTTGAAGTATCCGCCTGAAACGCCGGTGTGAGCTTTCTCCTGCATGAGTTTCATTGCCCGGTCCCAAGCGGCGCAGCAAGCTCGCTTATTCGATCACCCAGTCGTGCGCCACGTAGGTCGACGCCACAATCGCCGGCACCGGCACGTCGATCGCCGCGCAGATTGCGCGCAGCAGGTCGGCGGTTTCGACCGGCATGTCGTCGACGCCGGCGGCCGCGGTTGCCACCAGCGCCCGGATCAGGATGGGTTTGGCCAGGGGGGCAAGCTGATTGGCCGCCGCCAGCGCGCCGCGCACCCGTTCGAAGTCGAGCTGCGCCACCTCGGCCGGCGCGCCGCCGAGCGCGAGCAGATGCGCGCCGCGCGCATAGGCGTCGGACGCGTTTTCGCCATTGCATTTTGCCGCCAGGTGCGCCACCAGCGACAGCAGTACGGCCGCCTCCTGCCGCATCGAGGCGATGTCGTGGTGGCGCACCGGCACGGCGCGGGCGGCATGCGGCGCCAGGCGGCGCTGCAGCACCGTCTGCAGCACGAACTCGGCGAGCGTGACGCAGTTGTCGGCGGCGATCAGTTGCGCGGCCGTCGCCAGCACCTCGTCGCGCACCGGCTGCGGCAGCCGGTGCAATGCCGGCATCGCCAGGTCGAGCAGGGGCAGGCGCGCGCTTTTCGGCATGGCGGCGATCGTGTCGGCCAGATAGGCGGCCAGGTCGCGCTGCCCGGTCGCGGCCGTTTTCAGCACCGCCATCTGCGCCGCGCGCTCTTCCCCGCGTCCGAGCAGCAGCGCATAGACGACGGCGCAGGCCGCATGCGGGTCGCGCACCGCGCTGTCGAGCTGCGGCGCGAGCGCGGTCCGTTTTGCGGCGCCGTGGCCGGATGCGACCGGCGAGGCGGCGCCGGCAGCCGGTCGTGCCGCGGGCTGCGCGCCCGTCACGCCCGCGGCGACGAACGGGATATCGGGCAGCATCGGCTCCTGCTGCGGCTGCTCCGTCTGCACCGGCGCGTCGAGCAGTTCCACCGTGCGGCCGTACAGCCGGCGCAGGCGCTCCCCGATCGGCGGGTGGGTGGCGAACAGGCCGGACATGAAGCTCGGCCGGACCGCGCCGAGGAACAGATGCGACAGCTGCTCCGCATTCGGGTGCGTGATGCGCGAGCCCAGTTCCATTTCGCGCGACAGGCCGCCGATCTTGCGCAGCGCGCCGCCGATGCCGTCGCGGTTGCGCGTGAACTGCACCGCGCTGGCGTCGGCCAGGAATTCGCGCTGGCGCGACACCGCCGCCTTGATCAGGCGGCCGAAGAACACGCCGATGTAGCCGATCGCGAACAAGGCGGCGCCGGTGACGAACACCGCCAGGGCGGCCGACGGCCCCTTGTCGTCGCGGCTGCGCGAACGGGCCGGCGCGAAATAGCGCGCGAAATCCATCAGGTGCTGGCCGAAGCCGGCGATCATCTGGATGCCGAACAGCACGCCGATCAGGCGCATGTTCAGGCGCATGTCGCCGTTCAGGATGTGGCTGAATTCGTGGCCGATCACGCCCTGCAGCTCGTCGCGCGTCAGGCGTTGCAGCGCGCCGCGCGTGACCGCGACCACCGCCTCGTTCGGCTGGTAGCCGGCGGCAAACGCATTGATCGCGTCCTCGCGGTCGAGCACGTAGACCTTCGGGCAGGCGATGCCGGCGGCGATCGCCATCTCCTCGACCACGTTGAGCAGGCGCCGCTCCGGCAGCACCGTCGACGATGGCGCAACCAGCCGTCCGCCCGCCATCTGCGCCACGGCGTCGCCGCCTTCGCGCAGGTTGAACAGCTCGATCGCGGTGCCGCCGCCGATCAGGGCCAGCGTGACCAGGGTGTTGGTGACGAAGAAACCGCGCGGATAGCCGTACGGGCCGTCCATCCGCACGCCCTTGGTCCACAGCCACACCAGCGCCATGGCGCCATTGACGGCGACGACGATGGCGATCACCGCGAGGATGAACAGGATGATCAGCGTGCGCGTCTGGCGGCGGGCCTGGTCCTGGTGTTCGAAGAAGTTCATGGCGGCGAGTGGGCGATGAACTCATTCCCCTTGCAGGGGGAGGTTGGCGGGGGAGGTTGAGTCATCGCAGGCGTATGCTCGTCCTCACTACCCCCATCCCAACCTTCCCCCTGAAAGGGGGACGGAGCAGGATGATGCGCTGCGCGCATAGACTTAGAACGACACCTTCACCGCCTTGCGCTCTTCGGGGGCTTCGGTCGACTGCAGCAGCTCGGCCGGCCGGAATGCGAACATGCCGGCGATGACCGAGCCCGGGAATTGCTCGACCATGTTGTTGTATTCCATCACGTTGTCATTGTACGCCTGGCGCGCGAACGCGATGCGGTTCTCGGTGCTGGTCAGCTCTTCGCTCAGCTGCATCATGTTTTGGTTCGCCTTCAGGTCGGGATAGGCTTCCGACAGCGCGAACAGCCTTCCCAGGCTTTGATTGAGCGCGCCTTCGGCCGCCGCCATCTGGTGCACTGCCGCCGCATCGGTGGGATCGCTGGCGGCGCGGGCATTGGCGGACACGGCGCTGTTGCGCGCAGCGATCACCGCTTCCAGCGTCTCGCGCTCGTGCTTCATGTAGCCCTTGGCCGTTTCGACCAGGTTCGGGATCAGGTCGTAGCGGCGCTTCAGCTGCACGTCGATCTGCATGAAGGCGTTCTTGAAGCGGTTGCGCAGGCTTACCAGGCGGTTGTAGGCGCCGACCGCCCAGAACACCAGCAACAGCGCAACGGCCAGCAGGATGAAGAAAGGGATCATGATTCCTCCGAATAAGCGGCACGACGGCATGCAACCGGCCTACTATAGCATTGCCCGAATCCGCCGCAAGGCTGGCATGCGATCCCGGAGGCGTCTTGGGGGGGCAGCCTCCATCGTGCATCTCATCAGGATCGTCCGCTTGCAGATGCAGCGCCGGCCCCGTAGGAGAGGGATTGATAGCGCCGTGACATCGCTTTCAGCCCATGGAAACGGCCGCGACGGGCAAGCCGGTATGCACGCCCTGCAGCGCATCCGGCAACGGCTGCGCATTCGCATGGTGCGGGCCGATGAACAGGTCGTCGAGATTGGCGTCCGAGGCGACGCCCAGCAGGCGCGCGCCGCCGCCCGCGGTGCTGCCGGCCAGCCATTTTTTCGCGACTGCCCGTCCCAGTTCCTTCAGGTGGCGCAGGAAGGGCAGCGCGGTATTGCTCTTGCTTGCCACCCCGAATGCGGCCATCTCGACATGCGGCGGGATGTAGTGGAGCAGGATTTCCTCCTTGCCGTGCAGCTTGCCGCCGGCCTGCCGCGCGCGCGCACTCTCCGGCACCTGGCGCAGCAGCTGGTTGACTTCGTGGATGCGCTTGATTTCGGAGATGAGCGAGGCATTGAAGGTGATCTCGTTCATGCGGTCGATGATTTCCCAGGCGGTGCCGGGCGGGACTTCGGCTTTCGCCACCACGACCGGGTTGACGCCGACGATCACCAGGTCGCGCGTTTCCTGCTTGTGATGCTCGATCAGCGGCGCGAGCGCCGGATCGGCGACATAGCCGCCGTCCCAGTAGTATTCGCCGCCGATGCGCACGGCGCGGTCCACGGTCGGCAGGCATGCCGACGCCAGCAGGTGCGGCACCTGTATTTCGTTCTTGCCGAAGATCTTCGGCTGGCAGGTGCGCACATTGGTCGCGCACACGTACAAGGCGGGGCCGAGCGTGCTGCGGTTGAGCGCCTCCAGGTCGATGCAGTCCGCGATCGCCAGCGCGATCGGGTTCTGGCGCGGGCCGCCCCAGGACTGGTAGGGCGAGGTGACGAGCGACAGCGCGTTGAGCGCGATCGGCACCGGCAGGCCGTCGATGTTCCAGGAACGGTGGAAGGGATTGGGCGTGAAGCGGTAGGGATTGAGGAAAGCGTCGCCGAGCTGCGCCACCCTGGTCCAGAACCTGTCGAGCAATTCCCTGGCGTACGCCCGGCGCCCCGCGTCGTCCAGCGCGCGGCCGCCGGCATCGCGTTCGGCGCTCAGGCCGTAGGCCAGCACGGCGGCGATCATGGCGCCGCCGCTGGTGCCGCTGACGGCGGCGATATCGAGTCCGCCTTCCTGCAGCAGGCAGTCGACCACGCCCCAGACATAGGCGGAATGCGCGCCGCCGCCTTGCAGTGCCAGCGTGATCTTTTTCTTGTGTTGGGGTTTGTTCGTCGTCGTCATGATGGACACCCTTCGGCCGGACTTGCGAATCGGAATGGAAGCCACGCAGCGGGAGGCGGATAGCACAGGCTTAATGTAATGAACAGTGCGCGCGCATGCAAATCGTCATGCGGATAGTACGACGCGTATCAATTCGGAATCGCGGCGGAGAACTTGCCGCGAAAGAATGACGGGAGGGATGGAAGGATATGGGGCGCCGGCGTGTTTTGCCGGATGTAATGGCGGCGATCCTGCCGATTTCAAGCGGTATTTTCAGTGACAGTCCGGCACATCCTGATCGAGATAGACCTCGAACGCGATGTTGCGCACCGCCTTTTTCATCAGCTGGTCCGGGTAGCCGCCGGTCTTCCACTCGTTGGCGACTTGCGTGAGGAAGGCCGAGGTTTTTTTGTCGGCTGCCGGCACCACGAAGGCGAGCATGGCGCGCGGGCCGGTCGGCAGCCGCGCCGAAAACTTTTTCCATTCCGGCAGCTTGATCAATTCCTCCAGCATCGTGTTGTCGTGCACCGCCGCATCGCACAGCCCGGTGCGCAGCGCGATGAGGGCGTCGGCCGGCGCCTGGTAGACCAGTTCGATCGCGCCGTACTTCGCCTCGGTCATGCCGACGTAGCGGCCGCCTGCGGACACGCACACCTTGCGCCCCTTCAGCTGTTCCCACGCCTTGATGCTGGTGTCGGTGCGCATGATGGCCATCGGGCCGGCGGCATAGCCGGTCGGGATCGCCACGGTATCGCCGCGCGGCGCGGCGTTGTCGGCCAGCGCGGCGAGGGTGAAATCGGCCTTGGCCGAAGGCGCGCGCACGGTGGCCAGCGGCAGCTGCAGGCGCTTTGCCGCGTCTTCCAGCAAGGCCGTGTCGATCGCTTCCGGTGTGCGGAACTTGGCGCCGGCCTTGTATTCGGGCACCACGTAGTGAATGCCGGCCACCAGCTTGCCGCGCTGCCTGGCGCGCTCGATGCCGTCGGCGGCGCTGCTCGCGCACGCGCCGGCCAGCGCGGCCGCGAGCAGCGCATGCAGGACGAAAGACGGGCGGACGTGCATGGTCATACGAATTGATAGCGCAGCACGCGGTGCTTCAGGCGCTCCAGCAGCAGCTGGTCGATGACCGGCGCCAGGATCGCGATGGCGAGGATATTGGTCATCACGCCGGCCATGTCGGCGGTTTCGCCGGCATAGGACAGCGAGCGGCCCAGGCCCTTGCCGAAGCCGACCAGCATCTCGGCGGAGATCAGCGCGCGCCAGGCATTGCCGAACGCAAGCTGGGCGCCGGTGATCAGTTCCGGCATGACGGCCGGCAGGTAGACGCGCTTGAGCAGATCCCAGCGCGACGCGCCCATCACGCGCGCGGCCGACACATGCACGTGCTGCACGCTTTCGGTGGCGTTCATCACCGACAGCGCGGCCGGGAAGAAGGCGGCGATGGCGACCACCACGATGATCGGCGTGCTGCCGAAACCCATCAGGATCAGGAATAGCGGCACCCAGGCGATCGAGGGGATCGACTGCAGGATGATGATCGCCGACTTCAGAACTTCGCGGAAGAAGAACAGCACCGCGCCGATCAGGCCGAAGCCGACGCCGAACAGCATGGCAAAGCCGTAGCCGGCGCCGAGCCGGCCGAGGCTGCCGGCCAGCGCCGCGCGGAAGCTGTCGGATTGCAGTTCCTGCCACAGGCGCGCGATCACGGTCGGCACGTCCGGCATCAGGAAGGACGGCAGCGACCAGGCGGCGAGCTGCCACGCGAACAGGATGACGGCGACGGCCAGGATGAAGGCGAGGCGTTTGCGGTTGCCGGTGATGCGGGTCTTGGTGCTCATGTTGTTCTAAATGAGAAGGCCGGCAGTGCCGGCCAATTTTTGTTCTTCGGGTTGGCGCCCCCGCTCCGCGGGAGAGCGGGGGGCTGCTTACAGCTTGCGTTCCTTCTGCCAGCTCAGATCCAGCACATTGTTCACGTCGAACGGCTTGCCGTCGCGCGTCTTGAGCGATCCCTGCTCCTGCAGGATGTTGGCGATTTCCTGCATGCGCGCCTGTTCCTTGGGCGTGACGGCGGCGGTGAAGGTCTGGCTCTTGATCGCCTCGGTGATCACGGTCTCGCGCGGGATTTCGCCCTTCTTGAGCGTCTTCAAGGTCGGCTCGGCGATGAAGTAGCCGGCGATCAGCTTCGAGGCGTCGGCCGGCTTCTTCTGCAGCAGCTCGATCGCTTCGCGCTGCGCGTCGAGCGACTTCCATACCGCGTCCTTGCGCTTTTTCAGCGTGTCGCCGGAGGTGATCACGACCATGCACGGGAAGGGCCAGACTTCGCCGATTTCGTACACCTGCTTGACCGGCGCGATCAGCTTGGCGATCGATGCCTGCGGCTCGAACAGGAAGGCGGCGTCGACGCGCTTGCCGACCAGCGACTGCACCGCGACCTGCGGGCTCACGCCCATGATGTTGACGTCGTCGGGTTTCAGGCCGGCCTGTTTCAGCACCACGCCTTTCAACACCGTGTCGGCGGTGCTGCCCTCGGCCTGCGAGGCGAGCGTCTTGCCCTTGAGATCGGACACCTTGCTGATGCCGGCTTCGTCGCGCGCGATGATGGCGTGGTAGCCCTGCTGCGCGCCGCCCACCACCTTCAGGTCGGCGCCCTTGGAAGCCCAGGCAATCGCGTTGGTGAAGCCCAGCACGCCGGAATCGAGCTGCCCGCCGACGATGGCCTTGATCAGGTCGGTGCCGGACTTGAACTCGACCAGCTCCACGTCCAGGCCGTGCTTCTTGTAATAGCCCGCTTCCTGCGCGACGATGGCCTGCGCGTCGTCCATCACGCGCAGATAGCCGACCTTGAATTTTTCGTTGGCGTTGGCGTGGCCGGCGAAGGCAAGTGCGGCCAGTGCCGGGATGATCAGCTTCGACAATTTCATATTCCTGCTCCTTCGATGATTGCGATATTGTCTTCGTGTTCGGCGTGAATGCCGAGCAAACCCAGGATCTCGCGGCGCACGCCGGCGAAATCGGACAGGTCGTGCGTCTTTTCCAGGTGCGCGAGATTGAATTCCTTCAGCACTCTGGCCGGGCGCGGGCTGAACACCAGGATGCGGTCGGCCAAAAACAGCGCCTCGTCGACGTCGTGCGTGACCAGGAGCACCGTCGGGCGCGCCTCGCGGATCAGTTCGCGCAGCGCATCCTGCAGCGTCATGCGCGTCAAGGCATCGAGCGCGCCGAACGGCTCGTCCAGCAGCAGCACCTTCGGATGCGGGATGAAGGCGCGCGCCAGCGCCGCGCGCTGCCGCATGCCGCCCGAGACCTGGTGCGGATAGTAATCCTCGAAGCCCTTCAACTTGACTTTCGCCAGCCACTGGATGGCCTGCTCGCGCGCCTGCTTCTTGTCGACCTTCTGCAGCTCCAGCGCCATCGCGACATTCTGCGCCAGCGTCAGCCACGGATAGAGCGCGTTTTCCTGGAACATCAGCATGCGTTCTGGATGCGGGCCGGCGATGGCCTTGCCGTCGGCCAGCACGCTGCCGGAACTCGGCTTTTCCAGGCCGGCGGCGAGGTGCAGCAGGGTCGACTTGCCGCAGCCGGACGGGCCGACCAGGGCGACCAGCTCGCCTTCCGCGAAGTCGCGGCTGAAGTCGGCGATGACCTGCAGGCCGCCAAAATTCTTCGCAATGTGTTTAAAAGACAGCTTCATTCAAATCATTTCTTGCCGCCATGGGCGGACGCGGGAGATAAATTTTTTTTGGAATCGGCGCGCCGGTTGATGCGTATGGCGCCAGGGAGTAATACTACCGCGACGTTTAATTACTTTTCGGTATAACCGAATGTAGCGACATGCCGTGCCGGGCACAACGATTTTTAGCGACTATGCTTATATGTAAATCGAATATGGCATGATACCGCGCGCCGTACCGGCATGCCGGCACGGGATTAAATGAACGGCAATTTTCTGCCGCGTGCGGCATCAGGCCGCTTGCCGTTCGACCTGCCTCGTGCCATGCCAGAAAAAGGCCTTGCCGACCACATATTGCAATGCCGTGGCCGCCGCCAGCAGGGCCGAGCCGGCGACCAGCAGATGCATCGGCGACAGCACTTTCGCCAGCGGCCAGAACAGCAGCAGCGACGCCATGCGCAGCACCCACAGCACCAGCTCGCGCGCGAAGATGCGGTCGGCCAGCGCGCCGTGCAGGTCGAGCGCGCGCTGCGTGAGCACTTGCTGGCTGGCCGACAGGAAGGGCGTGCCGGCCGCCTTCAGGATCGAATGGCCGACGTACAGCGCCGGCAGCCAGACGCTGGCGCCCAGCAGCACGAAGGACAGGCTGACCACCACGCAGGCGCCGCCCAGCCAGCGGGTGCGGTTGTGCACGCCGCGGTTCTTGCGCGTGAAATACAGCGCAATGCCGCCGGCCAGACCGGCTGCGGTGGCGACCCAGCCGAACTGGCTGGCGCTGCCCAGCGCCTTGACCGCGCCCGCCGCCGCCATCGCCTGGTTGATGCCGAACAGGCCGGATTCGAGGAAGAACATCGGGAAGCAGGCGATGAATTGCGGCTGCCGGAAGATCGCCAGCGGCGCCTTGAGCGCCACCGGCGCGGTGTCCGGCAGCGTCTTGCCGAACAGCCCGGCGCCGGCGATGCTCATCGCGCCGTACAGCCAGAACACGTAATGGCTCTGCTCGGACAGGCCGGCCAGCAGCAATGTCGCCAGCAGCGTGGCGGCCACGCCGCACACCACCGTCAACGTGCCGCTGCGGGCGGCATAGATGTCGCGCTCGCCGTCGTGCAGCAGCGACATCTCCAGCACATGGCGCGCGCCGGCGCTCATGCCGACATAGGTGCCGAACGCCAGCGCCATCATCGCCACCCTGCCGGGGCACAGCAAGAACAGCAGGCCCGGAATCAGAAAACCCAGGCGCATCAGGCGCCGGCCGTTCAGATGCAGGCGCGGGCCGGCGTAATAGATGAGAAAGATCGCCGCCAGCGCCGCCGTCATCATGATCGCCGTGTAGCGCAGGATCGCGTGCAGGTCGTCGGCGCCCATCACGAAAAAGCCGATGAAGCCGCCCAGGCTGCCGACCGCGCCTTGCAGGCCGATCAGCGGGAGGAGTGCGCGTTGATGTTCTGTTAATTTCATGGGAGCGCAGTGGAGTTGTGCTGCGCTCAGACATGCCCTGTGGAACTATAGTTCCAATAGGAAATGATTTTTGGAAATGCGGAACTGATAACGCGCGCCGATCATCCGGGCGCTTTGCCGGGAGACGCCACGTATGTCTTCAACAACTGCGCAAACTCGTCCGCCGGCACCGGCTTGCTGATGTAATAGCCCTGCATCTCGTCGCAGGCGTGCTCGCGCAGGAAGGCTTCCTGCTCGACCGTTTCCACGCCTTCGGCCACCACCGTCAGCGACAGCGTCTTGCCCATCGCGATGATCGCCTCGGTGATCGCCTTGTCCTCGGCATTGGTGGCGACGTCGCGGATGAACGAGCGGTCCACCTTGAGCGTGTCGATCGGGAAGTTCTTCAGCTGGCCGAGCGACGAGTAGCCGGTGCCGAAATCGTCGATCGCCAGCCGCACGCCCATCGCCTTGATCGCGCCCAAGAGCTTGAGCGCGTTGGCCGGGTCGTGCACCACCATGCTTTCGGTGATTTCCAGTTCCAGCAGGTGCGCCGGCATGCCGGTTTCTTCGAGGATGGCGGCGATATCGTTCGGCAGGTTTTCGTCGGCGAACTGGCGCGCCGACAGGTTCACCGCCATGCACACCGGCGGCAAGCCCATGCGCTGCCATTCCATGTTCTGCCGGCACGCGTGTTCGAGCACCCATTTGCCGAGCTGGATGATCAGGCCGGTCTCTTCGGCCACCGGGATGAACTGGGTGGGCGACACCGCGCCCAGTTCCGGATTGTTCCAGCGCAGCAGCGCCTCCACGCCGGTGATGGAGCCGCTGGCCAGGTCGCGCTTGGCCTGGTAGTGCACCGCCAGCTCGCCGCGTTCGGCCGCGTGGCGCAGATGGTTTTCCAGCGTCAGGCGCTCCAGCGACTGCGACTTGATGTCCTTCGAATAGAACTGGAAATTGTTCTTGCCTTCTTCCTTGGCGAAGTACATCGCGATGTCGGCATTCTTCATCAGCGTCTGTTCGTCGCCGCCGTCCTGCGGATAGGTCGCGATGCCGATGCTGGCCGTCACCCGGTATTCGCGCCCGAGCAGCTCGACCGGCCTGATCGCCGCGGTCAGCAGCTTGCGCGCCACCGCCGCCGCCTGTTCCGGCTCGCCGATCTCGCGCAGCAGCACCACGAATTCGTCGCCGCCCAGGCGCGCCACCACGTCGTCGCCGCGCAGCGTCTGGCGAAAGCGCGCCGCCATCTCCTTGAGCAGCGTGTCGCCGGCTTCATGGCCGAGCGTGTCGTTGACGAACTTGAAACGGTCGAGGTCGATGAACAGCACCGCGAAACTGCTCCGGTAGCGCTGCGCCGCCGGGATCGCCAGGCCGAGCAGGTGGCTGAACTTGGCGCGGTTGGGCAGGCCGGTCAGCGCGTCGTGCGTGGCCAGGTGCCGGATGCGCTCCTCCGCGATCTTCTGCTCGGTGATTTCGCGCGACACGCCGCGGTAGCCGGCAAAGCGGCCGGCGGCGTCGAACACCGCCTCGCCGCTGACGCTGACGTAGTACAGGCTGCCGTCTTCCAGGCGGCGGTACATGATCACGTCGCGATACGGCTGGCGCGCCGCCAGCAGCGCGCGGTGCGCGTCCCAGTCCTCCGATTCGAGCTGCAGCCCGGCTTCCCACGGGCGCTGGCCGAGCAAGGCGTACTGCGCCGAACCCTGCTTCTCGTTGCGGCTTTCCATGCACGTGTAGCGGAACTCGGCGTCCTGCTCCCAGTACCAGTCGGACGAGAGCTTGGTCAAGGCGCGAAAGCGCGCCTCGCTTTCGCGCAGCGCCATTTCCATGGCGCGCAGCGCGGTGACGTCGCGCAGGATGCCGCGAAAACCGATGGGTACGCCCTGCAGGTTGCGCACGATCTGCACCGAGCCTTCCACCACCAGGGGGCTGCCGTCCTTGCGCAGCAATTCCCAGTCGCAGCGCTTGGCCGGCACGCCGGTGCGGTACACATGGTTGAATGTCTGGAACACCCGCGCCGCCATCTCCGGCGTCTGGAATTCGCGGTTGTTGCGCCCGATCAGCTCGTGGACGGCATAGCCGAACATGCGGCAAAACGCGCTGTTGCACAGCACGACGTTGCCCCGCAAATCGACTTCGTAATACGCGTCCTCGATGGTTTCCAGGATTTCGCGGTATTTCTCCTCGCTGGCGCGCAAGGCTGCTTCAGCGTGCGTCGCCATTACGCTGCGATTCATGCTGCCTCCCCGGCGCGGTGTGCCGGCGCCGCCCAAAAATGTGCTGTCATTTTGCTTCCCCGCCCATGAAGAAGATCAGGGGCAAATTGTTTCGTTCGATCAATTATTGCATTTTGGTATGTTTGGGTATGTATTAACTGCCCGCTGGGGTTTTGTCAATGCAGCGCGCGGGCCGCTTGCCGCTCCCGGCGGTGGCGCCTTGCTTTCTCTGGTCGCCCTGCCAAACTGAGAGCACGTGTACCCGGGGAGCTCGGCATGCGCTATGAACTGTACTACTGGCCCGGCATCCAGGGCCGCGGCGAATTCGTGCGGCTGGCGCTGGAAGAGGCGGGCGCCGATTATGTCGATGTCGCGCGCCGTTCCGGGCGCGGCATGGGCATGCCGGCGATGATGGACATCCTCGACAATCCCGCTGTCGCCCGGCCGCCGTTTGCGCCGCCGTTCCTGAAGGCCGGCGATCGGGTGATCGGCCAGAGCGCCAACATCCTGCTGTTCCTCGGCCCGCGCCTGGGCCTGGCGCCGCAGGACGAGGCGGGCCGCCTGTGGGTGCATCAGCTGCAGCTGACCATCGCGGACCTGGTGGCCGAGGCGCACGACACCCACCATCCGGTCGCCGTCGGCCTGTATTACGAAGAACAGAAGGACGAGGCGTTGCGGCGCGCCGCCGGCTTTACGCAGGAGCGCCTGCCGAAGTTCCTGGGCTATTTCGAGGCGGTCCTGGCGCGCAATCCGGAGGGCGATGCGTGGCTGGCCGGGGATGCGTTGAGCTATGCGGACCTGTCGATGTTCCAGGTGATCGCCGGCCTGCGCTATGCGTTTCCGCGCACCATGCAGCGGCTGGAGCCGGATTGCCCGCGCCTGGCCGCGCTGCACGACCGGGTGGCGGCGCGCCCGAACATCAGGGCTTACCTGGCGTCGAAGCGGCGCCAGCCGTTCAACAATGACGACGTGTTCCGGCATTACAAGGAGCTGGATCTCGGCTAGAGCCTGTTATGAACTGTTTTAGGGGTCGCGCAGCCCCAGGAACAGGCCGGATGCAAGGCGCGGCGACGCGTCGTAGTGGTGCTACGGCAAGGAGCTGCAACACCGCAGGCGGCCTGTTCCTGGGGCTGCCCGGAGGGTTCGGACAAGAAGGGCGCATTGCGGCGTTGCAGCGCTTGCGCAGGGGGCCACCCTGAGCGGCGCGCTGCGCCTTGCACTGCATCCCTTCTTGTCCGAACGCGACCCCTAAAACAGTTCATAACAGGCTCTAGGCGCAGGCATTTCCTTTTTAATACGTTGCACGCAAGCAGCGCGCCTGTGCATTCGGTTTTCACTAATTGCCGCACGGCAACATCCACGCGTACAATGGCCTGTCCATAAGCCGTATCCGGCATGCATCGTATAAACAAGCTTCATTCATGCGGACAGCGGCGATGATCCGGCGCTGCCGCAGCGCTGTCCGCGCCGATGCATTGCGGCGCCCGATTTACCTTTACTCAAGCAGGGAAAAAATGTTGAAAGGCTTGTCAATCAAGGCCAGGCTCGTCGGCACCATGGTGTTGATGGGCATCTTGTTGTTCATCGGCGGCGTCATGGGCGTCGTCGGCTTGCAGCAGACGAATGCGCGGCTGAAAGACATGTATGCCGACCAGATGACGGCGGTGATGTCGATCGGCAATACGCAGAACCGCATGCTGCAGGCGCGCACCACGCTCGACCGGGCGGTGATGAGCATGGACACCGACGACGTCAAAGGCATGGTCAAGAACGCGGAGGAATTCCATGCGCAGGCGGACAAGGAGTGGCAGCAGTACCTGGCGCTGCCGGTCGGCGAGGAGGAAAAGAAGCTGGCCGCCGCAGTCACGGCCAAGCGCGCGCAGTACCTGCACGACGGCGCGCAGGCGCTGATCGCCGCCATCGGCTCCGGCCAGCGCATCGAGGCCGAGCGCGTGATGGCCGAGAAGGCGCAGCCGCTGTTTGCCGCCTTCAGCGCCAGCGCCGACGAACTCGCGGCACTCCAGATGAAGCTGGCCACGCAAAACTACGAGGACAGCCAGTCGATGTTCGGCATGATTCGCGCCGCCGCCATTGCGGGGCTGGCGCTGGGGCTGCTGATCGTCGCCGCGTCCGCCGTCTTCCTGGTGCGCGCGATCACCGGCCCGCTGCGGATTATGCTCGGCCATTTCGATGCCATCGCCGCCGGCGACCTCACGCGCAGGATCGACACGGCGGCGCAGGACGAAATGGGGCAGTTGATGCAGGGGCTCGCCAAGATGCAGAAGAGCCTCGCGCAAACCGTGTCGTACGTGCGCGAGGGCAGCAGCGCCATCGGGCTGGCCACCGGCCAGATCGCCGAGGGCAACCTGAACCTGTCGAGCCGCACCGAACAGCAGGCATCCAACCTGGAGGAAACCGCTTCCTCGATGGAGGAGCTCACCACCACCGTCAAGCAGAACGCCGACAATGCGCGCCAGGCCAACACGCTGGTCCAGTCGGCGGCGGAAATCGCGGTCAAGGGCGGCGCCGTGGTGGCGCAGGTGGTCGACACCATGGGCGAGATCAACGGCTCGTCGAAGAAGATCGTCGACATCATCGGCGTGATCGACGGCATCGCCTTCCAG
>OFCW01000292.1_pt1 | contig 14605 bp, 13 predicted proteins | sample 1520951 | NCBI WGS metagenome assembly OFCW01 (sample SAMEA4349680, study PRJEB24078) | microbial mat metagenome | biome: Terrestrial Biome; feature: Habitat; material: Microbial Mat | place: India | collected 2012-06-12 | depth 10 m | reverse complement strand
GAGCGCGACCAAGTGATCGCCCATGCGCTTGCGCCGGTGCTGTGGGATCGAGTTGGGCGGGATGCTCGCCCGGCAGCTGGGCTATACGGGTTCGACGCTGTTCTTGCTGGCGGCGATGGCGGTTGGCTGGAGCATCTTTTCCGGAATGTCCTGGCTGTGGGCTTTCGAAAAACTGGGCTTGATCCTCGAAGCTTTTGTCGGCTTTTTCTATGGCCGGGTCGATGCCTGGCGCGACCGGCAGATCGGCAAGGAGGTGGCGCAGCAACGCGAAGTCGTGGTCGAGGAGGAAAAGCGCCGCGTCGAACTGCATGAACCGATCGTCATCGAGACGCCGCCGCCCGAGGTGCCGGTGTCGAAAAAGGCAGAGGCCCGCCTGGAACGGGAAAAGCAGCAGATGCTCTTCCCCGAGGCGATCGTCGGCGGCCAGTTGCCCCCGCTGCATTTGCTCGATCCGGCGCCGCCGGCCACCGAGACGGTCGGTGCCGATACGCTGGAATACACCTCGCGCCTGATTGAGCGCAAGCTGGCTGACTTCGGCGTGCAGGTGAAAGTGCTGGCGGCGATGCCCGGCCCCGTCATCACCCGCTACGAAATCGAGCCGGCGGTTGGTGTCAAGGGGGCCCAGATTGTCAATCTGGCGCGCGATCTGGCGCGGGCGCTGGCCATGGTGTCGATCCGTGTCGTCGAGACGGTGCCCGGCAAGTCCTGCATGGCACTGGAGTTGCCCAATCCGAAGCGACAGGTGGTCAGGCTTTCCGAAATCATCGCCAGCAAGCCGTACAACGACATGACCAGCCCGCTCACCGTCTGCCTGGGCAAGGACATCGGCGGTCAGCCGGTGGTCGCCGACCTGGCCAAGACGCCGCATCTGCTGGTGGCCGGCACGACCGGGTCCGGCAAGTCGGTCGGCGTCAATGCGATGATCCTGTCCATGCTCTACAAGTCGGAGCCGGAGCATGTCCGCCTGATCATGGTCGATCCCAAAATGCTGGAACTGTCGATCTACGAGGGCATCCCGCACCTGCTGGCGCCGGTCGTCACCGACATGAAGCAGGCGGCCAACGCGCTGCATTGGTGCGTGACCGAGATGGAGAAGCGTTACAAGCTGATGTCGGCGATGGGCGTCCGCAACATCGCCGGCCTCAATACCAAGATCAAGGAGGCCGAGAAGAAGGGCGAGCATATCCCCAACCCGTTGACCCTGACGCCGGAAACGCCCGAGCCCCTGAAGGCGATGCCGTACATCGTGGTCATCATCGACGAGTTGGCCGACCTGATGATGGTGGTTGGCAAGAAGGTCGAGGAGCAGATCGCCCGCCTGGCGCAGAAGGCGCGGGCCGCCGGTATTCACCTCGTGCTGGCAACGCAGCGGCCATCGGTCGATGTGATTACCGGCCTGATCAAGGCCAATATCCCGACCCGCATCGCCTTCCAGGTGTCGAGCAAGATCGATTCGCGCACCATCCTCGACCAGATGGGGGCCGAGGCGCTGCTCGGCCAGGGCGACATGCTCTACCTGGCACCAGGGACCGGCTACCCGACCCGCGTCCATGGCGCCTTCGTGTCGGATGACGAAGTGCATCGCGTCGTCGAGCATCTCAAGACGACCGGTGCGCCGGAATACGTCGAGGACATCCTGAGCGGTGCTGCCGCTGACGACGAGGAAGGCGGCGGCGAGGGGGGCGACAGCGGCGATGCGGAGAATGACCCGCTCTACGATCAGGCGGTCGACATCGTGCTGAAGAACCAGCGGGCCTCGATTTCGCTCGTTCAGCGCCACCTGCGCATCGGTTACAACCGCTCGGCCCGTCTGATCGAGGCGATGGAAAAGGCCGGCCTCGTGTCCGCCATGGATGGGCGCGGCGGGCGCGAAGTGCTGATGAAGAAGCCGGCCGAATAAGCCGCCGTAGTTACACCCTGAAACAGCGTGGCCGGCTACGGCGCGCTAAGCTTGTCGCATGAATAAGACCTTCAGCCATCTCGCCTCCCTCCTTGCCCTGGCGCTGTTGCCGGCGCTCGCCCAAGCCGGGGCCATCGACCAGTTGCACGATTTCCTGAAGAACACGCGCAGTTTCAAGGCGGATTTTTCGCAGGTGCTGCTGGCCAAAAACGGGCGCAAACCGCAGCAGTCCTCCGGTACGGTGGCTGTCGCCCGGCCCGGCAAGCTGCGCTGGGAAATCGTCAAGCCCTACCCGCAACTGGTGGTCGGCGATGGCGAGCGGTTCTGGATCCATGACCCGGAATTGCAGCAGGTGACTGTCCGCAAGGCCGACAAGGCGCTCGGGGCCTCGCCCGCCGCCCTGCTGTCCGGCAGCAACGACCTGGAGCGGAATTTCAATCTGCGGGAAGCCGGTGAGGCAGACGGCCTGGCCTGGGTCGAGGCGACGCCGAAGACCGGCGACAGCGGTTTCGAGCGCGTGCGCCTGGGCTTTGCCGGTCCGGAACTGCAGGCCATGGCGTTGTTCGACAGCTTTGGTCAGACGACGCTGGTCCGCTTCAGCCGTATCGAACGCAACCCGAATCTGCCGGCGGCCACCTTCAGATTCTCCCCGCCGGCCGGGGCCGACCTCATCGGCGAATAGGTGCGAGCCGATCTGGGCTGCAGCCGGGCCGCCGCTGTCTGCATGGCCGGGCTGGAAACGGGCTGTTCGGGGAACGAAGCGCCGACACCCATGGAACTTGAGACCGCACCTCGGACGATCAGGAGCGAGCGACGCGATTTTGCCGAGTGGCATCGCGGCCGTTCGCCCTATGTCTTCTGGGCGCTCGATGTCGATACGCTGGCAGTGCGGCAGGCGGTGTTGGAGGCCGAATGCCATTTGTCCGGACTGCTGCTCGACGATTATCGGCGCCAGCCGCATGTGACCCTGGATCTGTGCGGCTTTCCGGCTCACTCGCCGGGCGATGCCGAGGAGTTTTCGGGCAGTTGGCTGGGCGATCGTGTGCGGCGTTTGCGGGCGGCCGGGCTGACCGAATTCGCCCTCGAGATTGGCGGACTGCGCAGTTTTGTGTCGGCACCCTATCTGACGGTGCAGGGTGCTGACGACCGGCTGGCGGCCATTCGTCAATGCCTGGCCGATGGCAACGGCAATCGCTTGCTGGGCGACTACGTGCCGCATTGCACGGTCGGCCTGTACGCCGCTGCCTGGCCGGCCGGGCTGGTGGTTGGGCGGCTCCGTGCCTTTCCGGCGCGACCGGCGCTGCGTCTTGCCGTGCATCGCCTCAGCCTGATGAGTTACCAGCCATCCGACATTGCCGGACCGCTGACCGTGCTGGGCGATTACTGGCTGGCTTCCGGCCGCATGGCCTGGTATCCGGCGAGCGCCTGTCTGGGGTTTGGCCAGCTGCCGGATTGACCGCATGTGCACGGCCTCCCCTTCTTGATGCACAATGGCTGAAAGGAGGCGTGTCATGGTGGCTGGAAATCTGGTTCATAAGCTGCGTGCGCTGATGGGGGGCAATGCCGAACGTGTCGCGCTGACGGCCAAGGGCGTCGAGCAATTGCGCGGCCAGTTGCGCGAGTGCGCCGCCGGCCTGGGGGGCGAGGTGTCGGCCCGCGGCCGGGCGGCGCGGTTGGCGGAAACCTATCTGCGCCTGAACGACGAGGGGCGGCAGCGTTTTCTGAAGCTGATTGCGCTGGAGTTCGGACCCGATCCGAAGAAGGTCGAAAAGGCCCATACCGCCTACCAGAAGGCAGTCGGCACGGCCGACCAGTGGAAGGCCGAAGCCGCCTTGCGCGGCGCCATGCGCTCGTCGCGCATCCGCATTCTGACCCAGTTCAACGCCATTCCACAGGGCGTCAAGTTCCTGGTCGATCTGCGTGCCGACCTGTTGCGCTATCTGGAGCAGGATAAGGAGCTGGCCGTGCTCGACCGCGAGCTGGAGTCGCGCCTGAGCGCCTGGTTCGATGTCGGCTTTCTGGAGTTGCAGCGCATCACCTGGCAGTCGCCGGCCGCGCTGCTCGAAAAGCTGATCGAATACGAGGCGGTGCATGAAATCCGTTCCTGGGGCGACCTCAAGAACCGCCTCGATTCCGACCGCCGTCTCTATGCTTTCTTCCACCCGCGCATGCCGGCTGAGCCGTTGATCTTCGTCGAGGTGGCGCTGACCGATCGCCTGGCCGACAACGTGCAGGCCCTGCTCGACGAACACGCCCCGGTGTTCGACAACCGCAAGGCCGACACGGCCATCTTCTATTCCATCTCCAATACCCAGGTCGGCCTGCGTGGCGTCTCTTTCGGCAACTTCTTGCTCAAGCGGGTGATTGATGATCTGCAGCGGGATTTTCCCAAGCTGGCCCGTTTCGCCACCCTGTCGCCGATGCCCGGCCTGGCTGCCTGGGTGCGCAAGAATCCGGCGGTGCTGGGCGAAGCCGGTATCGCTCTGTCGCTGGAGGACTTGTCGACCGGTGCCTGGGCAGGCGACAAAAAACAGGTGCGTGCCCTGCGCGAACCCTTGTCCCGCCTCGCCGCACGCTACCTGGCCAGCGCCCGGCAGGGGGGCGGGGAGAGCGGGCTGCCGGCCGACCCGGTGGCGCGCTTCCACCTCGGCAACGGCGCGCGTGTCGAGCGGTTGAATTTCCTGGCCGACACGTCGGCCAAGGGCTTCCGCCAGTCCTTCGGGCTGATGGTGAATTACCTGTACAGCCCGGACGACATCGAGGCCAACCTGGAGGCCTTCGCCAGCCAGGGTAGCATCGCCATGTCGGCAGCGGTCAGGCGGCTGGCCAAGAAGGCGTAGCTGTTAACTCAGGCCGAGGGCCGCCATCTTGCGGCGCAGGAAGGCGATCTGCGTCTGCAGCGGCAGTTGCTTGGGACACAGGTCGTGGCAGCCGAGCAGTGCCATGCAGCCGAACACGCCGTCGTCGTCGCCGATCAGTTCGTAGAAATCGGCATCGCTGCGCTGGTCGCGCGGATCGAGCCGGAAGCGGGCGATCTTGTTGAGACCGACGGCGCCGACAAAACCTTCGCGCATCTGCGCCGTGCCGCAGCCGGCGATGCAGCAGCCACATTCGATGCAGCGGTCGAGTTCGTAGATGGCTTCGGCGAGAGCCGGCTCCATGCGGGCTTCCAGGGCATCGAGATCGACCGGCGTAGTGTTGTGGATCCAGGTTTGCAGCCGTTCGCTGGTGCCGCGCATCCACTTGCCGGTATTTACCGACAGGTCGCCGATGAGCTCGAAATAGGGCAGCGGCATCAGGGTGATGTGGTCGTCGAGGTCGCGGGTCAGGGTGCGGCAGGCCAGCCCGGGGCGACCGTTGATCAGCATGGCGCAACTGCCGCAGATGCCGGCACGGCAGACGAAGTCGAACTGCAGCGAGCCGTCCTGGTGCGCCCGGATGTCGTTGAGGGCGATGAACAGCGTCATGCCGTCCGCCTCGTCGAGTGCGTAGTCCTGCAGGTGCGGTACGCTGGATGGGTCGGCCGGGTTGCAGCGCAGGATGCTGAGGGTCAGGCGGCGGGGCTGGCCGGCAGTCGGCCGGCGACGGTGCAGGGGAATCATGCTTCTTCTCCGATGCGGGCGTTGGGGCCGCGCAGGTGCGGGGGCAGCAAATGGCGGAAGGGCATCAGTGCCTGCTGCACGGCATGACGGTCGGCGTGGCCGAGGCGGGCGCGGATGGCCGCGATCTCGGCCTGACGGAGGGCGGTGGCCGGGTGCTCGATGGCGTCGCGTGCGCCATAGCCGCGCCAGCCGGGTGGCAGTTCCATGCGTGCCACTTCGAGGGCTTCGTAGTCGAGTCGGGGGCGGGTTGACTCACCATCCGGCCAAGTGGCCAGTGTCCGCTTCAGCCATTCGGCGTCGTTGCGCCGCGGGTAATCCTCGCGGAAATGTGCGCCGCGGCTTTCGGTTCGTTGCAGCGCGCCGCAGGCGACGCATTGCGCCAGCTTGAGCATGCGCTGCAGGCGCCAGGCGGTGGTCAGCTCGGGGTTGGCGCCAGCCCGCGTGGTGCGCAGGCCGAGCTGCCGGCTGCGCCGGATCAGTTGCTCCAGTTCGGCGACGGCGGCGGCCAGCGGGTCGCCGTGGCGCACGATGCCCACCTGTTCGCTCATCACGGTTTGCATGCGCTGCAGCAACGGGGTGGCGTCCTCGCTGCAGCGTCGGTTGGCGATGGCCGCGAATTCGGCGCTGGCTTTGGCCCAGGTCTGGCGCACCAGAGCGGTCGATACCTGCATGTCGCCCTCCGGCGAGGCGCAGAAATCGGCGATGGCCTCGCCGACGATCATGCCGGCGACCACGGTTTCGGCCACCGAGTTGCCGCCGAGCCGGTTGAAGCCGTGCAGATCCCAGCACGCCGCCTCGCCGCAGGCGAACAGGCCGCGCAGGCCATAAGCCTGGCCGTGGGCGTTGGTGCGGATGCCGCCCATCGAGTAATGCTGGGCCGGGCGCACGGGTATCCACTGCTTGGCCGGGTCGATGCCGAGGAAGTAGTGGCAGATTTCCTTCACCTCGCGCAGCTTGTGTTCGATATGCGCGGCGCCGAGCAGGGTGATGTCCAGCCACAGGTGCTGGCCATAGCGCGAGGCGACGCCCTTGCCGCTGCGGATGTGGGCTTCCATGCGCCGCGACACCACGTCGCGCGAGGCGAGTTCTTTCTTCTCCGGCTCGTAGTCCGGCATGAAGCGGTGGCCGTCCACATCGCGCAGCAGCCCGCCATCGCCGCGACAACCTTCAGTAACCAGGATGCCGGCCGGGAAGATGGCCGTCGGGTGGAACTGCACCGCCTCCATGTTGGCAAGGGGCACGACGCCCGTTTCCAGGGCAATGGCGGCGCCGATGCCCTCGTTGATCACCGCATTGGTGGTCGATTGGTAGATGCGCCCGAAGCCGCCGGTGGCGATGCAGGTGGCGCGGGCGACATAGGCCAGCAGGCGGCCGTCGATCAGGTTGCGGACAATGGCGCCATAACAGCGTTCGCCGTCGTGGATCAGCGCCACCGCTTCCCTGCGCTCATGCACCGGGATGCCGGCGGCGATGCTCTGGTCGCTGACGGCGTAGAGCAGGGCGTGACCGGTACCGTCCGAGACGTAGCAGGTGCGCCATTTCTTGGTGCCGCCGAAATCGCGGGCGGTGATCAGGCCGTGCGCGGTGGCGCTTTCGGTCAGCGTGACGCGCTGGCCGTCCATGACCACTTCGTGTGGCCCTTGCTGCACGCGGTTCCACGGCACGCCCCAGGCGGCCAGTTCGCGCACGGCTTTGGGGGCGGTATGCACGAACATGCGGGCGACCTCTTGGTCGTTGCCCCAGTCGCTGCCGCGTACCGTATCCTCGAAATGCACATCTTCATTGTCGCCAGCGCCCCGGGTGGTGTTGCCCAGGCTGGCCTGCATGCCGCCCTGCGCGGCGGCGGAGTGCGAGCGCTTGGGGGGCACCAGGCTGAGGATGATGACCTGCTGGCCGCGCTTACGGGCCGACAGCCCGGCCCGCAAGCCGGCCAGGCCGCCGCCGATGACCAGCACATCGGTGTGGATGGTTTCCATGTCAGTGCCTTCCGCTGGCGGCCGGGGCGCTCAGGCTGGCCGGCACAAAACGCTCGCCGGCACGTTCGGCATGGGCCCGGCCGAGGTCGATGTAGGCGGCAAGCGTGACCAAGCCGAGGGTGATGAAGAAGGCGCTCAGGCCGTGCCTGACCCAGCGCAGCCGGCGGCGGCTGCGGTTCGGGGCGCCGTGATCGAAGCAGCCCCATTTCAGCGCCAGGCGGTAGAGCCCGATGCCGGCGTGCAGTTCGCCGGCGAACAGCAGCAACAGGTAGAGGGGCCACAGGTTTCCGGTCCACACCCGGTCGGCCGACTCGTAGGGTCCGATCAGCGACGGATTCATCAGCATCTGGTAGAGGTGAATGGTGGCCATGAAGAACAGCGCAAAGCCCGTCCATACCTGTAGCCACCACAACGAGGTGTCGCCGTGGCGCAGGCGGTTCTTGTGGGCCACGAAGGCACGGTACTGGCGAAAGCCGGCCGGGAATTTGCGCAGCGCCAGCCAAGCGTGGCCGACGAACAGGGCCAGAACACCGGCGGCGACGCCGGAAACCAGAATCGGGTAGGGCTTGCCGAGGAAGTAGGCGCCCTCGAAGAAGCGGGCGATGGTGTAGAACGCGTCGTGGCTGATCAGGATGGACGACACGAAGGCCATGTGCGCCATCAGGAACAGGGCGAGCAGCAGGCCGGACAGACTTTGCAACAGATCGAGGCGGGCCGGCCAGCGGCTTTGGGCGGGTTTGGGCCGTGTTGCGGCTGCGAGGGGCGTGCAAGGGGGAGTCCCGGCCGCGCTGGCGGCTGCCAAATCCGGGTGTCCGGGGGATGGGTTCAAGGGTGTCATGGTCGCGTCCTCTACCGTTGGCCGGCATGTCGTCTCCACCGCTTGTTTTGAACCACTCTAGCACAGCGGAATGGGGTCGGCAGGTGAAATTGTTGCGCAGCAGCAAAATTCGCCGGCAGATCTGTGCCCGGGGCGCAACAGCGCAGCCGGAAGCAGGCGCGGGTGGCGATCTGTTAAGATTCGCCCCGGTTTTCCGGATTGCTTCCCCTTGCGCTCACTCCCCGACATTTTTTCGCCCGACGGGCCATTGGCGCGTGCCATTGGCGGCTATCGCGTGCGCCGGCAGCAGGTCGAGATGGCCGAGCGCATTGCCGCTGCCATCCAGAATAACGCGGTGTTCATCGCCGAGGCGGGGACCGGCACCGGCAAGACCTTTGCCTATCTCGTTCCGGCCTTGCTGTCGAATGGCAAGGTGATCGTCTCCACCGGCACCAAGACCCTGCAGGACCAACTGTTCAACAAGGACCTGCCGATGGTGCGCGACATCCTGAAGGCGCCGGTCAAGATCGCCCTGCTCAAGGGGCGCGCCAATTACGTCTGCCCCTACCACCTGCAGCGCGCGCTGGCCGACGGCCGTTTCCTGACCAAGGAAGACGCCGCCGATGCCCGTCGCATCTCGGTCTTCGCCAAGACGACGCAGACCGGCGACAAGGCCGAGTGCCTCGAGGTGAACGAAAATTCCCCGGTCTGGAATAGCGTGACCTCGACGCGCGACAACTGCCTGGGCCAGGACTGCCCGGACTACAAGGACTGTTTCGTCATGCAGGCCCGCAAGGAGGCGATGGCAGCCGACCTGGTCGTGGTCAATCACCACCTTTTCTTCGCCGACGTGATGCTGCGCGATGAAGGCATGGCCGAACTGCTTCCGGCCTGCAACACGGTGATCTTCGACGAAGCCCACCAGTTGCCGGAAGTGGCCACCCTGTTCTTTGGCGACAGCGTGTCGACGGCGCAGGTCGTCGATCTGGCGCGCGATGCCAAGTCGGAGGGGCTGACCAGCGCCCGCGACTGCCTCGATATCCAGAGCAGCGCCAAGGCCATGGAAAAGGCGGCGCGCGACCTGCGCCTGTCCGTGGGCGTCGACGCCGGGCGATTTTCCTACGAGCAGTTGCAGGAGCGGCCGGAATTCGCTCCGGCCCTGAAAACGCTGGAGGAGGAAATCGCCAGATTCGCCGCCATCCTCGAAACCCAGGCCCAGCGCGCCGAAGGCATCGAAAAGTGCTGGCAGCGCGCCCTCGAACTGCAACAGGCATTCGCCCAGTGGCAGAGCCTGGCCGATCTCGGCTATGTGCGCTGGGGCGAGGCTTTCACCCAGTCGCTGCAGCTCAATTCGACGCCGCTCAAGGTCGCCGACATTTTCCGCAAGCAGATGGGCGGCCATCCGCGGGCCTGGATCTTCACTTCGGCGACACTTGCCGTGCAGGGCAAGTTTCACCATTACTGCGCCGAACTCGGTCTCGGCGACCCGGACTCGGCCTGCTGGCACAGCCCGTTCAATTACGGCGAGCAGGCGGTGCTCTACGCGCCGCTCGGCATGCCCGATCCGAACGCCTGGAACTATACCGACAGGGTGGTCGAAGCCGCGTGGCCGGTCGTCAAGGCCGCCAAGGGGGGGGCGTTTTTCCTGTGCACCAGCCTGCGCGCCATGCGCCGCACGCATGAGTTGCTGAAAGCGAAGATCGAGGACGAAGGGCTGGATATTCCGCTGCTGGTGCAAGGCGAGGGCAGCAAGAACGACCTGCTGCAACGCTTCCGTCGCCACGGTGCGTCGATCTTGGTCGGCAGCCAGAGCTTCTGGGAAGGGGTGGACGTGCGCGGCGAAGCGCTGTCGCTGGTTGTCATCGACAAGATTCCCTTTGCGCCGCCGGACGATCCTGTCCTGTCGGCGCGTATCGAGCAGATGAAGCGCGAAGGCCGCAACGCCTTCATCGAATACCAGTTGCCGCGTTCCGTCATCAACGTCAAGCAGGGGGCCGGCCGCCTGATCCGCGACGAGAACGACAGGGGCGTGCTGATGATCTGCGACCCGCGCCTGATCGCCAAGCCCTACGGCCGCAAGATCTGGCAAAGCCTGCCACCGATGAAGCGCACCCGTGAATTGCAGGTCGTGCTCGATTTCTTCGCCAAACGCTGAGGCTATGAAAACCACCTTCGACCAACTGCGCGAAACCCAGCCGCAATTTTTCTCGGCCGTCGCCCTCACGATTCCGGAGGCGACCATGCAGGCGATGGCGGCGCTGATCGCTGCCATCGAGTCGGTGATCGCGCTGCCGGCCTACCAGGCCCATGCCCTGGCCCAGGCGCCAGCCATCGCCCGCCTGCCGTGCGCGGCGCGCGGCGCCTTCATGGGCTACGACTTCCATCTGACCGACGCCGGCCCGAAACTCATCGAAATCAACACCAATGCCGGCGGCGGCCTGCTCAATGCCTACCTGCTGGCCGAGCACGGCCGGGCTGCCGAGGGGGCGCGCATCCGTGATGAATTCGTTGCCATGTTTCGGGAGGAGTGGCGTCTGGAGCGGGGCGACGTGCCGTTACGCCGCATTGCCATCGTTGACGAAAATCCGGCCGAGCAGTTTCTGGCGCCCGAATTCACCTTGTTCCGCGCACTGTTCGAGGCGCACGGCATCGCCGCCGTCGTCTGCGATCCGAATGCACTGCTCTTCGACGGTGGGGCGCTGCGCCATGCCGGCCAGCCCATTGATCTGGTCTACAAGCGCCTGACCGACTTCGCCCTCGACACGACGGCCAGTACCGCCATACGGACAGCCTTCGAGCAGGGCAAGGTCGTCCTGACCCCCCATCCGCGGGCCCACGCGCTCTATGCCGACAAGCGCAACCTGATGTTGTTGTCCGATGCCGCTGCCCTGGATGGCCTCGGTGTCGATGCGGCCACCCGGCAGATCCTGCTCGCCGGCATTCCGCAAACCGTCGCCGTCACGCCCGAACAGGCGGAAACCTTCTGGGCCGATCGCAAACGCTGGTTTTTCAAGCCGCCGGCCGGTTTTGGCAGTCGCGCCGCCTATCGCGGCGACAAACTCACCAAGCGCGTGTTCGAGGAGATCCTGCATGGCGGTTACATCGCCCAGGAAATCGCGCCGCCGTCGGAACACGCTGTTGGTGAGCAGACGATGAAGGCCGACATCCGCTGCTATGTCTACAACGGCCATATCCAGCTGGTCGCTGCCCGTCTTTACCAGGGGCAGACCACCAACTTCCGGACGCCCGGCGGCGGTTTCGCCCCGGTGTTCGTTGCCGGGTAAAATTCCGCCATGAAAGTATTCGGCATTGCCGGTTATTCCGGCTCCGGCAAGACCACCTTGCTGGAGAAACTCATTCCCCAGCTCACGGCCCGCGGTCTCCGGGTTTCGGTCATCAAGCACGCCCACCACGGTTTCGATATCGACCGTCCCGGCAAGGATTCCTATCGCCATCGCGAGGCCGGGGCCACCGAGGTGCTCCTCTCCTGCGGCGACCGCTGGGCGCTGATGCATGAGCGGCGGGCGGAGCCGGAACCGACCCTCGATGAACTGCTCGGCCATCTCTCGCCCTGCGACCTCGTGCTGATCGAGGGTTTCAAGCAGGAACCGGTGCCCAAGCTGGAAGTCTATCGCCCCGAAAACGGCAAGCCGCCGCTCTTCCCGGAGCGTGCCGACATCGTTGCGATTGCGACCGATGCCGATCTCGCCACGGACCTTCCCCGGCTGCCGCTGAACGACTATGTGGCCATTGCCGATTTTGTCATGCACACCATGCAACTGCAGGAACGCCCATGCTGACCTACGAACAAGCCCTGGAAAAACTCCTCGCCGCCGCCCGGCCTGTCGAGGAAATTCGCCGCGTGCCGTTGCTCGCCGCGGCCGGCCGCGTGCTGGCCGTCGCCCAGCAATCTGGCGTCTCCGTTCCGCCACTCGACAATTCGGCGATGGACGGTTACGCCGTGCGCACGGCCGACGTGACGACGGCCGGCGTCTGCCTGCCGGTCAGCCAGCGCATCCCGGCCGGCACGGTCGGTGTGACGCTGCAACCGGGCAGCGCCGCACGCATCTTTACCGGCGCGCCGATTCCAGCCGGGGCCGACGCCGTGGTCATGCAGGAACGCTGCGAGCATGGCGAGGGCGGCGTGGTCATCAACCATGTCCCGCAGCCCGGCGAAAATATCCGCCGGGCAGGCGAAGACATTGCCATCGGGACGGAAATCCTGCCCGCCGGTGTCAGGCTCCGGCCGCAGGAAATCGCCCTCGCCGCTGCGGCCGGCCTGCCGGAACTGCCGGTCTATCGCCGGCTGCGCATCGGCATGTTCTTCACCGGCGACGAACTGGTCCAACCGGGTGAGCCGCTGCCTCCCGGTGCCATCTACAACACCAACCGTTTTGCATTGCGTACGCTGCTCGAAGGCATGGGCTGCGAGGTGCGTGACCTGGGGGCGATAGGTGACACGCTCGACGCGACCCGCGACGCGCTGCGCCGTGCGGCCGCCGACAACGACCTGGTCATCACCAGCGGCGGCGTGTCGGTCGGCGAGGAAGATCACGTCAAGCCGGCGGTCGAGGCCGAAGGTTCGCTCGATCTCTGGAAAATCGCCATCAAGCCGGGCAAGCCGCTGGCCTTCGGTACGGTGCGCAAGGCCGATGGCAACGCCTGGTTCATCGGACTGCCAGGCAACCCGGTGGCGGCGTTCGTCACCTGTCTGATGATGGTGCGCCCCTTTGTCATGCGCCTGCAGGGCATCGCCCGGGTTGCGCCGCGCATCCTGAACCTGCCGTGTGCTTCGGCCTGGAACAAGCCGGACGGCGCCCGCCTCGAATTCCTGCGCGGCCGCATCAACGACGCCGGAGCTATCGAGCTGTATGGCAATCAGGGCTCGGCTGTCGCCACCTCGCTGTGCTGGAGCGATGGCCTGATCCTCAACCCGCCGGGCAACTGCATCGTAGCGGGCGATACGGTGCGCTTCATTTCCTTCGCGGAGTTGCAGGCATGAGCGTCAGGATTCTCTATTTCGCCGGCCTCAAGGAAAAGCTTGGCCGGCCAGCCGAAACCATCGATCTGCCGCCAGAAATTCATACCGTCGGTGGTCTGCGCGACTGGCTGGTCGGGCAGGGCAGGGAGGCCTTGGCAACCACCAGGAACCTGCGCTGTGCCGTCAATCAGGACATGGCCACGCTCGATGTGCCCATTCAGGATGGCGACGAAATCGCCTTCTTCCCGCCCGTCACCGGCGGCTAAACAAGGAAAACGCATGTCCATCCAATGGTATCCCGGCCACATGACCTCGGCCCGCAAGAAGGCCGCCGAGACGCTGGCCGTGGCCGACGTCGTGGTCGAGGTGCTCGATGCCCGTCTGCCGCAAGCGAGCAGCAACCCGATGATCCATGAGTTGCGCACCTTCCGTCAGCGCCCTTGCCTCAAACTGCTCAACAAGGCCGATCTGGCCGACCCGGAAGCGACCAAGGCCTGGCTGGCGTATTTCGATGCCCAGCCCAACGTCAAGGCGGTCGCCATCTCCTGCAAGAAGGCTGGCGACGTGGCCAGGATTCCGGCCCTGGCCCAGAAGCTCGCGCCGCATCGCAACGACGCCGTCAAACCGCTGCGCCTGATGATCATGGGTATTCCCAACGTCGGTAAATCGACGCTGATGAACGCCCTGGTCAAGAAAAAGGTGGCCGCTGTCGGCGACCAGCCGGCCGTCACCAAGAGCCAGCAACGCATCGACATCAGCAACCGCCTGACGATCTATGACACCCCCGGCATGCTGTGGCCGAAAATCGAGCATCCCATCGACGGCCTGATGCTTGCCGCCAGCCACGCCGTCGGCGTCAACGCCTATATTGGCGAGGACGTCGCCACCTGGCTGGCCGGCTACCTGCTCGACCACTATCCGGCCCTGCTCAAGGCCCGCTACGGCTTCGAGCTGCAAGGCCTGGACGCGGTTGCCGTCCTCGAAGGCGTCGCCAAGAAGCGCGGCTGCATCATCAAGGGGCGGGGTGGCGAACTCGACCTCGAAAAGGCTTCCGGCATCCTGCTCACCGACTACCGCAGCGGCACCCTCGGCCGCATCAGCCTGGAAACGCCCGCTCTTCGTGCCGAGCGCGCCGCGAGCCTGGCCGAGCCAACGTCCCGGGAAGCCGACGAGGCCTGAATCGGCACCGGATGGAATCCGCAAACGCCGACCATTGCAGCTTTTGCGGAATTGGTTATAATGCGCGCCCTGTCGGCAGCAAATGCTGACAGTGCCGATTCCCCGATAGCTCAGTCGGTAGAGCGCCGGACTGTTAATCCGTAGGTCCCT
>OFCW01000291.1_pt1 | contig 14715 bp, 18 predicted proteins | sample 1520951 | NCBI WGS metagenome assembly OFCW01 (sample SAMEA4349680, study PRJEB24078) | microbial mat metagenome | biome: Terrestrial Biome; feature: Habitat; material: Microbial Mat | place: India | collected 2012-06-12 | depth 10 m | reverse complement strand
CCGCGCGCTCGTCGGCCGTCAGCTGTTCGTTGAGCAGCAGCGGGTCGTCCCAGTGAAAACGTGCTTTGGATGGTTGCGAAGTCATCGTGGATCCTTGGGGTTGTGTTGAGTGGAATTTTTCCCGGCGCGCCTGTGCAATGGCTGGGTCGACGCAAATTCCCCGCCATGGAATACCAGTGCCGGCTTGGGAGAAACATCGCAGCGTTCCACCTCGCCGACGAATATCACGTGATCGCCTTCCGGATAACGGCTGCGGTTGTGGCATTCGAACCAGGCCGATACGCCTTTCAGGATCGGCAGGCCGGTGCGTGACAGTTCGAAATCGACACCCTCGAAACGGTTTTCGATGCGCATCGCAAAGCGCTCCGCCAGTGCGGCCTGGTCCCCCGCGAGGACATTGATAACGTAATGCGAATTGCCGGTAAAAACCGGCAGGCTGCTCGCAGTCTGCGCCAGACTCCACAACACCAGTGGCGGGTCGAGCGAAACGGAATTGAAGGAACTCGCGGTCAAGCCGAGAAAGCTGCCGTCGGGCAGGCGCGTGGTGATAATCGTGACGCCGGTGGCGAACTGCGATAACGCGTGGCGGAAATGGCGCGAATCGAATGCGGGCGGGACCGCGCCGGAAGGCCGTGTAGACATCTGAAATCCATGAAATTTTGGTCATTATGCCAAAAAGACGTTGCTACGACCTACGACCGGGAGCGCCCGGGGCGCTCCTATTTTTGCCGCACCAGCTTGGGGGCGCTCTGCTGCGGCCGCAGCAATTCCTTGAACTTCTTCGGCATCCATGGCCGCGCCGCCACCATGAAGCTGATCGCATACCGGTCCTCGTACGGCAGCTTGGCGTCTTCCTGATGCTGCTGCGAGAATTCGCGCGCCACCTGCGTCAAGCGGTTGAGCAGGGCGGCGATCGATTGCTTCGACAGCATGACATTAACCAGCCGCATCAATTCATTCTCGCCATCGAACTTCGACTCCAGGTAATCGCTGTACGCCTGTTCGCGGAAGTGATTCTGGATAGGGCCGTTCGGAATCCAGCGGAAGGTGCGCGATACCAGCAGCTTCACCCGGTTATTCGGCAACAATTCGATGAACCCGATTTTGTCCAGGCGCACCAGGTATTTCACGACTTCGGCCTCGGTGACCTGATAGGTCTGCACGATCTGCTCCACGGTGAGGTGGTTCAGCACCGACACCGCCACCACGAACAGCTTGGTGTCGCCGATGATTTCCTTTTCCTGCGCATAGCTCAATTCCGAAATCAGCCGCGATTCGTCGTGGGCGATCAGCGCGATGTCGCGGAAATCGATCCCGGTTGCCTTCAGTATTTCATCCAGGCGCTGCAGCGTGAAATTCTTTTGCGAAAACATGCGCTTGATGCTTGCTTCCGACATGCCGATGCGCATCGCCAGTTCGGCATAGGTGATTCCGCGTGCTTTCAGTTCGCGTTTCAGGGAGTCGATGAGTGCGGTGGCCTGCAACATGGGGAGTTCTGGTCGCTGGAAATATGGCAAAAATGATACACCAGTGCATCGCTGCCAATAACGCTGTTGATCCTTCGATCGGATCGGCCGATAAGCAGCAGATTATCGATATGTAATGGAATCCGATAGGCAGTTCCAGTCGTTTGCGCTAAAGTCATAGTGAGAAAACGAACGGAGTCGATCATGGCGACCGAAACAGCGACACTGGGCGGAGGCTGCTTCTGGTGTCTGGAAGCCGTCTATCAGGAATTGAAGGGTGTGCAGCATGTGGAATCCGGATATGCCGGCGGCCATGTGCCCGATCCCACCTATGAGCAGGTTTGCGATGGCACGACCGGCCACGCGGAAGTGGTGCGGATTACCTTCGACCCAGGCATCGTCAGCTACCGTGAAATTCTTGAGATCTTCTTCACGATACACGATCCCACGACGCCGAATCGACAGGGCAACGACATCGGCACGCAGTACCGCTCGGTGATCTTCTACCACACGCCGGAGCAGCAGGAGGTCGCCAAGCAGGTGATTGCCGCCATGGCCAATGTCTGGGATGCGCCGATCGTCACCGAGCTCAAGCCCGCGCAGGACTACTACAAAGCCGAGGACTACCACCAGAACTATTTCCGCCAGCATCCGCTCCAGGGATACTGTGCCTTCGTGGTGGCGCCGAAGGTGGCGAAATTCCGCAAGGTCTTCGCCGACAAGATCAATGCACAGGAATCGCAATGACAACCGTCTTCTCGACAATAATCCGAGGCGAACTGCCATGCGCGAAAGTGTACGAGGATGAGCTGGTGTTCGCCTTCATGGATGCCGGACAGGTCAATCCGGGCCATGTGCTGGTCGTGACGAAAACGCCTTACGAAACGCTGATGGATGCCGATGAGGAATCGGCGGCGGCGCTGATGCGCGCGGCAAACAAGATCGCCAAGGCGGTTCAGGCCGCATTCGCGCCGGAAGGCATCACCATTCTGCAGGCTAACAAGCCGGCAGGCTGGCAAACCGTGCCGCATCTGCACCTGCATGTACTGCCGCGCTACAGCAACGACGGCGTCGGCCTGACCTGGCCGCGCAAGGAGCCGGGCATGGAGACGCTGCTGGAATACGCGGCGAGAATCCAGGTGCGGTAGGCAGCCTGCTGATTGCCCGCTCAGGCGCCGCTGCTGTACATGTAGCGCCGCGACCAGGGCAGGGTGGATGCATCCCGGCCTGCCTTGACGCAGACAATCTGGTACAGCGAAATCCAGTCCTGCATGAATGCATAGGCGCAGCCGGCCAGGTAGACGCGCCAGATGCGGAAGCGCTTTTCGTCGACCAGCGACTTGATGCGCTCCGCGTTCGCCTCGAAATTGTCGGCCCAGATGCTGCAAGTCCGCGCATAGTGGCGGCGCAGGTTCTCGATATCCAGCGCTTCCAGGCCGCCTTCCTGCATGGTGCGCAATACCGTGCCGATATGGTGCAGCTCCCCTTGGGGGAAAACGTATTTTTCGATGAATTCGCCGCCGCCGTACGCGGTTTCGCCGTCGTTGGGATCGGTGCTGGTAATGCCATGGTTCATGGCGACACCATCGTCCGCCAGCAGCTCGCGCATGCGCGAGAAATAGAGCGGCAGGTTCTTGGCGCCGACATGTTCGAACATGCCGACGCTGGTGATGCGGTCATAAGTGCCGCGCACATCCCGGTAATCCTGCAGGCGGATCTCGACCCGGTCCGCCAGCCCCGCGCGTGCCACGCGCTCCTTCGCCAGTTCGTACTGGTTCTGCGACAGCGTGATGCCGACGCATCTGGCGCCGTATTTCTCGGCCGCGCGCATGACCAGCGCGCCCCAGCCGCAGCCGATGTCGAGCAGCGTCTGCCCGGGCTGCAGCCGGATCTTGGTCAGGATGTGATCGATCTTTTGCAGCTGCGCGGTATCGAGGTCTTCGTCGCCGTGCGCGAAGTAGGCGCACGAATACACCATGTTCTTGTCCAGCCACATGCTGTAGAACTCGTTCGACACGTCATAGTGATAGCGGATCGCTTCCTCGTCCTTCTTCTTGGTGTGCTGGAAGGAGCGGACGATACGGGCGAACTTGCCTTCCTGCTTCAGCGTCTGCCTGGCCAGCGCGGTGCCGATGGAAATGATCTCGTTGAGGCGGCCTTCGACTTCGATCTTGCCTTCCACGTAGGCCTGGCCCAGGTTGAACAGCGACGGCGTCAGCAGGTAACTCAGCGCCGATGCGTGCTGCACCTTGACGGTGACATGGGGGGACTGCTGGCCGAAATCGAGCTGCTGGCCATTCCATAACACCAGCCGCAGCGGCAGCGCGCTGCGGTCGCGTATGCTGTCCACCCAGCTGCCGAGCTTCTTTTCCCAGAACATGCCATGTCCTCCGTAAAGCCGTTGGATTCGCCACGGAATCCGGACGAAATTCGGGCGTGTTATCCGGACGTGTTATCCGAATATGTTGGCGGACACGCCCGGGCGGCTGCGGGGACAAGCGTTCTTTACGGCTGCAGCCTCTGCCGTTTCCAGCTGCCGTCCGCCTGCAGGATATACGCAATGCGATCATGCAGGCGCGATGGGCGGCCTTGCCAGAATTCGATGTAATCCGGCGTCAACCGATACCCGCCCCAGTGCGGCGGACGAACCGGATGATCGCCATATTGTTTTTCTACTTCCGCGAACTTCGCTTCCAGATCGTCCCGGCTGGCGACCGGGCGGCTCTGCGACGACGCGATAGCGCCGAGGCGGCTTTTCAAGGGGCGGCTCTGGAAGTAGGCATCGTTCTCGGCGTCGGAAATGCGTTCGACCCGGCCCTCGATGCGTACTTGTCGCTCCAGTTCAATCCAGTAAAACAGCAGAGCGGCATATGGGTTTTGCGCTAACTCATGGCCCTTGCGGCTCTCGTAATTCGTAAACCAGGTGAATCCACGCTGATCAACATCCTTGATCAGCAGAATGCGCGAGGACGGCCGGTTGTTGGCACCGACGGTGGACACCGTCATCGCATTCGCTTCCGGCACCTGCGCCAGGATCGCTTCGCCCAGCCACTTGGAAAACTGGTCTATCGGGTTCGGCAAGACATCTTGTTCGGACAGGCTGGCGCGACTGTATTCCTTACGTAAATCGGCTATCGACGACATCTGGATTCCTTAGTGAGTGGTGCGTGATTCGGCTTGCAGTAAACAGTATGATCACCGGTATGCTGAATTGCAATAACCGCAATATCTGTCATGCCGCAAAACGTCTTGTGGCGGCAGTCTAAAGCGCCGCCCATTTCAGGCGCCTTGTCTTGAATCAATTTTTGCGGAACGCCTTGTGCCAGGCGGATGGGACGCCGGCACCGATCATCGCGCCCATGGTCCAGAACACCGCATGCAATCCCAGTGCCGCGCCCGCGCCGCCGAAGGCGAGCGGTAGAAACACCTGGCAGGCGTTGCCGATGGTAATGCGTACGCCGACGACCTCGGCCGTCCGGCCGGCCGGCGCTGCATGATGCAGGAGCGCCAGCATGTTCGGCTGGCTCGAACCGACTGCCGCGCCCAAGGTGGCGGCAACCAGCATCATCGATGCCGGCTGGCGCACCAGCGGGAACAGCGCGTAGCACACCACCGCCAGCATCAGCGCCGCCGTCAATACCTGCCATTCGGTATAACGACGCGCAATCCACGGCATGGCCAGGCGTACCGCGAAGGTCGCTGCGGAGAAGCTGCCGAGAATCAGCCCGATGGTGGAAGCGCTGAATCCGAGCTGCGAGCCGTGAATCGGCAGCACGAAAGTGAACAGATCCCACGCCGACGCGAGCAGGGTGCCAACTACATAGATGCGGCGCAGCTCATGGTCGCGCAGCAGCTGCAGCGCGCTGCCCGGACATGTGCGCTGTTCCTGCGCGCCCGGCTGCAGCCGCGCGAACCGGCCTTCCACGGTCAGCGCCAGCGCGCCGGCCGCGATGCCGGAAAAAGCCAGATATGCGCTGTTGAAGCGTGCATGATCGATCACGAAGCCCGCGATCACCGGGCCGCAGAAGCCGGAGACGGAAAAGCCGAGCGCCAGCCAGCTGAAGTTGGAAGCGCGCTTGTCGGTCTCGCTGATGGCGCCGACCGTATGTTGCGAGGCAACCTGTACCACCATGAAACCGGTGCCGATGAGGATGGCGGCGAGATATAGAACAGGCAAGCCGTCGACGAAACCCGGCAGCGCGCACCCGGTTCCGATCGCCGCGCAGCCTGCCGTCATCGGCCGCGCAATGCCGATGCGGTCGATGATGCGCCCGGCTTTTACCGCAAACAGCATCGGGAACAGGGAGAACAGCGCGATCAGCGTGCCGATGGTGAATTCGGACGCATGCAGCGACAGCGCATACAAGGAGGTCGTGACCCGCGCACCGGCCAGCGCGCAATGCGCCAGGAGTGAAACAAGAATTAACTGCAGCAGTGGTGCGGATGGAAACACAAAAAAGCAATGCGGGTGCGGCAGCGAAGCGGGGAAAAATCGGAGCGAAAAAAGATTCGCGGCAAAAACATTCTAGGAGAAAATATCGCAGCTTGCTCTCCGTTAAAATGGCGAAATGAACGCTATTCTCACCCTTCCTCCGGTTTCTGATCCTTCTGCCAACGACATCGATTTCGATCGGCGTTTTGGCGGAATTGCAAGGCTGTATGGCGAGGCGGCATTGGCCCGTTTTCGTGCCGCGCATGTCTGCGTGATCGGCGTCGGCGGCGTCGGCTCCTGGATCGTGGAAGCGCTGGCGCGCAGCGCGATCGGCCGCATCACGATGATCGATCTGGACAACGTCGCCGAGTCGAACGTGAACCGCCAGATCCATGCGCTCACCGACACGCTGGGCATGGCCAAGGTCACGGCGCTGGCGGCGCGCATCGCGCAGATCAACCCGTACTGCGAAGTGACCGAGATCGAGGATTTCATCACCGAAGACAATCTCGACCAGATGATCGGCGCCGGCCGCTACGACTATGTGATCGACGCCATCGACAACGTGCGCGCGAAGACCGCGCTGATCGCCTACTGCCGCAATCACGCCATTCCCCTGATTACGATCGGCGGCGCCGGCGGGCAGACCGATCCGACCAAAATCGAGATCCGCGATCTGTCGAGAACCGAGCAGGAACCGCTGCTGGCGAAAGTGCGCAAGCGCCTGCGCGCGTATCACGGCTTCCCGCGCGGGAGCAAGAACAAGTTCGGCATCGACGCCGTGTTTTCCACCGAGCCGCTGCGCTTTCCGGAAACGCCGGCCTGCGCAACGGCGGGCGAGCCCGGCGGCATTACCGGACTGAATTGCGCCGGCTTCGGTTCGGCGATGGTGGTGACCGCCAGCTTCGGCCTGGTCGCCGCCGCCCAGGTATTGCGCAAGCTGGCGCAGGGCGCGCAGCAGGAAACCGAGATGCTTCAGCCGGTTCTCGAACCGGCCTAATTCCCCGCGTTACCCGCGATCCAGACGTCCGTATCGAGCCGGCGCGCTTCCAGCACCTGATACACCGACCCTTCCGGCTTCATCACCGATTGCACCAGCGCGACCTGGTTCGCTTGCCAGGCGATCGGATCGAACACGATATCGGCGGGCGGCGCGGCGTCGCGCGCCAGCGTGATGTGCGGCTTGAACTTGAGCTGGCTGTCGAAGGCGATGCCGTGCCCGGTAAGCGCCTGCGCCAAGCTGCGCTGCAAGCCGAGCAATGCATCGGGCACCGCATGCATGCCGGCCCAGGCGATCCGGTTGCGGCTGAAGTAGCCGATGCGGTCGAGCGTCAGGTTCAGCGTTGCGCTCGGCAGATGCATGAGGATGTCCTTCAGCACGGGAAGCTGCGCGGCCGGCTGCTGGCCGAGAAACGCGAGCGTGATGTGCAGGTTGGCGTACGCGATTCTTCGTCCGCGTATCGCCTGCTGCAGCCGCATGAGCTCGCCGCGTGTCAGGTCATCGGGCCACAGTGCGTAGAAAAGACGCAGCGCTTCCTTGTTGTTCGCGTTCATGTCGATTCCGGCTCCTTCGAATGCTGATGGCGTCGTGCGGGGCGCAACGGCCATTATGCGCCTGGCACGCAACAGCGCTCAATGGCACAACGCGGCCCCACGGTCCTTGAACCCGTCTGCGCCGGCCGGCACGAATTCCCATTCGTAGCCGAGTTCCTTCAGGCTCAGCTTCAGTACGCCATGGGTCGCGTTGTCGCTGACTTCGCTATTCCACTTTCGGAACCGCATCGGCGTCAGGTGCGCGCCGCCGGTGCCGACGACGAATGCGCGGATGCCATGCTTGTCGTCGCGGTTGCCGTCGCCATCCTGCGGCGCGAAGCGTTCGTAGTCGTGGTCGTGCGCGGCCAGCACCAGGTCGGCGCCGGCCGCGGCCAGGATTTTCCAGGCACCGGCCATGCGCGCGTTGTTTCCATGCCCGCCGGAGCTGAACACCGGATGATGCCAGTAGGCCAGCGTGCAGCGCTTCTTGTGCTGCGCCAGATCGGCTTTCAGCCATTCCAGCTGCGCCTGATGTTGCTCCGGCTTGAGGTTGCTGTTGAGCGAGATTACGTGCCAGCTGCCGAGGTCGAAGCTGTAGTAGCCGCGCCGGCCGGGACCGGCCGCACTGCCGAAATAGCCGTAGTAACCGATCGCATTCGGCGTGTAATACTCGTGATTGCCGGGCGCGGGAAAGGTGCGCTCCTTGAACCTGCCCCAGGTCGGTTCATAGCATTCCGTAAATTCGGCAGGCATGCCGACCGGATAGGTCGTATCGCCCAAGGCAAGCACCACGGCATCCCTGTCCTGGTCGAGCCCGGCGGCGATCACGGCTGCCGTGCGCGCCGCGCCGCTGTTTTCGGGCTTGGTATTCTTGCAGTCGGCGATGTCGCCGGCCGCAAACACCGTTACTCCCTTGTCGGACAACAGATCGGCCTGCGCCGACTGCTCTTGCATCCCCTTGCCGGCGAAGCAGCCGGCCGTCAGCAAGCCGGCGAATGCAAGCGCAAGGCGTGCTTTGGGGCGAGCGGTGAACGATCTGGCGTGGCGATGATGGTTGGGCATGGAGCGTCAGTGCAAAAGGCCTCATTTTAACGGCCCTTGGTCCGCGCCTTCATGCGTGCACTTCTGTTCCCTGCGACAGCAGGGCGCTGGCGGCGCCGCCATTCAGAATTCATGTTCCCGAAAGGCACGCTTCGCGCGTTGCTCAGCCGCTTCCCAGGCTTCAGATTCCGACGTAAAAATCCCGGCAGGAATGTAAGTCTCCGCGATTTCCGGTTCGCGCGTCAGCCGGACATAGACTTGGGCTTCGAAGCTGCCGTCCGGCTGCGGCTTGGCAAATATGCGCGCCAGATGATTCCCGCTTTGCAGGATACGTCCTGCGGCATCTTGCGTGCCGGGAGACTGTCCGGGCGCTGTTCCCGGCACGGACTTGACGTCTTTCTCGACATCGGCCTGCCCGGCCGGCTTTTCGCCGCTGCCGATATCCGCCTCGTTCGTGAAATGCCTCGGTTCCTGTGCCATGCAAGATACTCCCGTCAACGCACACCGGAGCATAGCCCCGCTTCCATCCATACGCTGAGATACTGCGGCCAGAAGATAGTTCTGCGCCGCATATGTCGGCGAAAAGCTGCCTATCCGGGTACGTATTGACGAACCATCCTGCTTGCGCCCCGTCTAAATTTGTTGGAAAAGTGATATGCAGGAAGGATCATGGCAAGCAAGGAAGAATGCGACCGCTATGCGGCCGAGTTGACGCAACGGTTCGAAGAATTGACGAAATGGGCGATCGCCAATTGGCCCAAGAAGGAATTTCCCTTGTTGGAATCGGACTTTCGCGAGGCGCGCCGCGAAATCAGCGAAATCGCCGGCCCCAAGCTCGGCGACGGCGAGACGGATTCCACCGCACCCGGCATCCCGGCGGGTGCGGCGCAATTCCGGGATGTCAATCCCATGCCGTGGCCGTGAACTCTGTTACGTATGGTTACTATCTGTTTCCATATTGAATTGACAGAACAGCTAATATGCCTGCCATCGTTTCGGAACGCGCCGAGGCGCAATTCAGAACGCGCCGAGGCGCAATCGCCCGCTTCGGGTTTCATTGTCAACATGACCGGAGAAGAAAAATGATCCAGAAAATGAAGCGCTTGTTCGTCTATATCCTGCTTACCGCCTTTGGCTTTGCCGGATTTACCCAGACCGTGCAGGCGGCAATCATCGGCACCGAGCAGATCCAGGCCGCCAACGCGGCGCAGCAGAACCATGCAAAAATCTCGGCGGCCCTCAACCGCCCCGAGGTTTTGGCCCAGCTTGAGCAGATGGGCGTCAGCAAGGCCGATGCGCAGGCCCGCGTGGCCGCGCTGACCGACGAGGAAGCGGCGACGCTCGCCAAGCAGATCGACAGCCTGCCGGCCGGCGGCGATGTTGTCGGCGCACTGCTGGTGATCTTCTTCGTCCTGCTGGTGACCGATATTCTCGGCCTGACCAAAGTCTTCCCGTTCACCCGTTCCCATCGCTAAGTAGTGCGGACTCGCTGCAGGCGCTCCCGGCATTGGTTCCTGCCGGGAGTGATGGCTCTCCTCGTGTTGCTGCTGGCCGGCTGCGCAACGCAGACCCGCTCCTTGCTGCAGCGCGCGCCGCAGGCGCTGCCGCGGCAGGCCGAACTGAGCGCCACGCCGTTCTTTCCCCAGGAGCGTTACCAGTGCGGGCCGGCCGCGCTCGCGATGACGCTCAACGCCGCCGGCATTGCCACCTCGCCGGATGCGCTGGTAGCGCAAGTCTATGTGCCGCAGCGCGAAGGCAGCCTGCAGCCGGAAATGCTTGCCGCAGGCCGGCGTCACGGCGCGCTCAGCATGACCATTCCGCCGCAGCTGGAGGCCTTGCTGACCGAAGTCGCCGCCGGCCATCCCGTTCTCGTTTTGCAAAACCTGAGCCTGCAATGGGCGCCGCTCTGGCATTATGCGGTGGTCATCGGCTACGACCTGGATCGGGAGGAAATCGTCCTGCGTTCCGGGGTGACGCAACGCCAGATCATGCCGTTGTCGACCTTCGAGCATACCTGGGCGAGAAGCAATTATTGGGGCATGGTGACCTTGCCGCCGGGACGCCTGCCGGCAACTCCGGACGAAGCGAGCCTGGTGTCCGCCCTGGTGGCATTGGAAAAGAGCAGCACTCCTGCCATTGCGCGCCGCGCATATGACGCCGCGTTGCAGCGCTGGCCGCACAACCTGACGCTCCAGCTCGGCTACGGCAACGCCGCATACGCGCAGGGCGACCGCGTCGCCGCCGCCGCCGCATTCCGGCGCGCGACCGAACAGCATCCCGACAGCGCGCCGGCATTCAACAACCTGGCGACAGTGCTGTCGGACCTCGGCCAGTTCGAGCAGGCGAAGCTGGCGGCGGAAAAGGCGGTAGCGCTGGACGGCCAGTGGCGCGACGCAGCCTATGCGACCTTGCAGTCGATCGAGGCCGCGCAACGGAATCGCGGGCTGAAGTAGCCACGGCGTCAAGGAGCAACTGGCTCAGGCCGGCGTTCCGCTCGGCGCTTCCGTCCTGCACCTGGATGCTCTTCCTGATCGACAAGGCGTCCGTGCGCGCGCAGCGCCGGCGGCAGCACCTCGTCCGCAGAGCGGCAGCCGGTTTGACCGGGATCGTTCTGGCCGGATTTTTTCGCCTCATCGGGGGACGTGGGATTCGCTGGTGACCAGAAGATCGAGCAGCGCATGATAATTGGGTTTCCAAGCCTGATCTGGGTAACCGCTTGCCCCCAAAGTTATCCCACTGGTGTCCTGGATGCCAACGGACAGAGTTGGTCGGCAATAAACAAAAACCCACGTAAACTATTGAGTTTACGTGGGTTTTCGGATTTCTTTGTATTACTTAAAACAGCATTTTTGGTGGTGGGGTGATACCCCGCACCAAACGACTATTGAAAGTACGCAATCGAAGCGCTGCGGGCTGCTGCGAACCCGTGCGAACCGGACCGAAAAGCCTGTCGGTAGACCCTTGGGCCGTGGACGATCAAGCGGGTTTTTCGCTTTGATTGGTGCCCGGAAAGGCCGCTCAACCTCGTCTGCTTGCCGGGGTCAGTTCAATTCCCGGTTTGGGAATCGAACCCTCGTCCCGCAGCCCTCAGCGCAGGCCGTACCAGACTCCCCGGCCACTGCCGTGCTGATCAAGCGTGCCGCGTTCGACCAGCGCCCGGAAATGCTGCTTCAGCGTGTTGCGGCTGGCTCCGGTTAGTTTGATGGCCTCGCCGATGGTGACGCGGCCGTGCTCGCGGGCGAACTCCACGATCTGTAGCTGCAGTTCCGGCATGGCTGCCAGCACGATCTTCTCGCGCTCGACTTTTTTCTCCAGGCGCCGCACCTGCTCAGCCAGTGAGCGCAGGAAGAACATCAGCCACGGCTGCCAGTTCGGTGCCTCTGTGCGGATCGTGCCCTGTGTTTGCCGCAAAGCCAGGTAGTACGCCTCCTTGCTTTGTTCGACTACGCTTTCCAGCGAGCTGTACGGCACGTAGGCGTAACCGGCCTGCAGGAGCAGGAGCGTGGTCAGTACCCGGGAGAGGCGCCCATTGCCATCCTGGAAGGGGTGGATCTCCAGAAACACGACGACGCACAGGGCGATGATCAGCAGCGGATGCAGACGCGCCGTCTCGCGCTCCTGGTTCACCCAGGCCACCAGCTCCGTCATCAGGCGAGGCGTGTCGAAGGGCGACGCTGTTTGGAACACGATGCCGATCTGCGCGCCGGTCTCGTCGAAGGCGGCAACGCTGTTCGAGTTGGTCTTGTAGTTGCCGCGATGCCAGGTGTCCTTCTCGCTGTGACGCAGCAGGATCTGGTGCAACTGCTTGATGTGGTTCTCGGTGAACGGGATGTCCTGCCACGACGAAAACACCAGGTCCATCAGCTCGGCGTAGCCGGCCACTTCCTGCTCGTCGCGGGTGGCAAAAGACTTGATCTCCAGATTCGACAGCAGTTGCTCCACCTCGCGGTCGGACAACTTACTGCCCTCGATGCGGGTCGATGAGCCGATGCTCTCGATGGTGGCCACGCGGCGCAGAGCCGACAGGCGGTCGGGCGCGAGTGTGCCCAAGGCGCGCCAGGCGCCCTTGAACTCGTCGATCTTGGCGATAAGGCCCAAGATCTCCGGGGTGATCTGGATGGTGTCAGTTTTGAGCATGCACCAATACTACACCCATTTACACCCATTTTCGAGCTGTATCCATTAAGACGCCCATTTACACCCAATTTGCCAGAGTTGGGATCTTGCGGGGAATGACCGACCTGTTCGCCGCAGAAGATGCGGCGAACAGGCTTCTGCAAGGAGATCGCTTGGCTCTCGGGCGGAACAGCGCCTTCATGGACTCCTGCCAACTCATTCGGAAGGAGACCAAGATGGACGTCGTTCACCTCAATCAAAAACAACTGGCCACACGCTGGTGCATCAGCGAGGCCACCTTGGAACGCTGGCGCAGCGAGGGGATGGGACCCAAGTTCCTGAAGCTCTGTGGTCGGGTGCTCTACCGGCAGGTCGACATCGAAGCCTACGAGGAGTCGTGCCTGGCCACATCGACGAAGACCGCCACGGCGCAGGTCAGCGCCAACTGAGATGTTCCGATTCGTCGGCAAGCATCTGCAAGTACCGACGTTTCGCAACGCGACGGTACCGGCGACCACGCTTGCAAACCAGATTGCCGGGGGAATTGAACGTCCGCAGTCCGCAAGCGCGGACCGATCGAGCAGTTTGTTGAAAATCAACGGCTTGGCATCGGGCCGTGCGGGCTGGTGAGGGTTCCTGCGGGTTCGTGCGGAAAGATTCGAACTCCTGCGGGGTCTGGGTGGGGTGGAACCCTGCGCCAAACCTATGTAACTCAGCGCCTTACAACCGCTGCGAACTCCTGCGGAAAGGTGCGGAATCCAGCCCCGACTGCCGACAATCCTACCAGCTCTGCTCCGGCCAGGTCGCCAACCGAGCGCATCAGACGGGACGCCAGTTCGATTCCCATTTGAGGAATTGAACCCGCGTCCGCCAGACGTCTACGCTGGTCCGATCGCGGGCGACCGGAGCGGGTCACACCAGCCGGACTGGCCGTGCAACTTTTGGCCGGCGAGCTGAACTCGCGGTCTGCAGGTTTGCTTCCCGGCTGAGAATTCGAAGGACCGCTTGGTCATGGTGGAACGCTCGGAATGCCTCAGTCACGGCGCTGTCCACGAATGTTGCCGTGGTCTGGCTGTCAGCCGGGGCGGAAACGATGCCATCCGGGATGTCCCGCGACCAACCCCTGGCAGCCCGAAATCCACTCACCATGTGCGAGAAGTACGGCCATGCGTGGTCAAGGTGTGCGTCGTCAATGGTGACCATCTTTCCGGTCAACTCGCATTCAACCCGGCCCTGATCGTCGCCGTACTGGGCAAACGCCTGCTTCTTGGCCAGGACAAGATCGAGTGCGACCGCCTGCCGGCACGCGTTGTAGAAATCTTGCGACCGCCCCTTCGGCTTGCCCTTGACCGCATCGATGTACGAGAAGTCGGTTTCAGTGCCGTCCTGCCGAACAATCCAGAACCCCGATGTGCTCCAGCCGGTCCCGGTATTCAGGCGTCGCTCAAAGTGAGCAATCTGGCTGGCCCCTTTTGTGGGTTCCCCAAAAGCATCGAGCACTGGGTCAAAGCGCTTGATGAGCGCCACCAGGTCTGTGTGGTCAGCCGGGTCGACGATCCGCTGACCGTCCTGATACCGGTGAAGCATCGCCTTATAGTGGTCGAGGGCGCTGCTCTGGGTCCGGAAGCTCCGTGAGCCGATTACGACAGGTTTAGCCATTTCTCATTTCTCCTGGCTCATTAATCACTGGCCCACAGCCGCTCGTCGTCCTGGGTCGCCGTCCAGAAGTCATCGAACAGCGCCAGCTTGGCCTCATTGGTCGTCGGGTATGTCCTCGGACCGAATCGGTCCCCGATCTTGTAGCCCCAGCGCCTCGTCTTCGTCGGATAGACCACCAGGTTGTAGCCTTCGAGGTTTAGGAAGCTGTTTCCCTTGGCGGACACCCGCCACTTGCGCTGCAGCCAGCGGGTCCGGCGTGCTGCTCGGTTGCGCAACTTGGCCTCGCGCCGCTTCGGTCCTTCGTAGTCGTCGCTCATCTTCTCGGCGCAGACGCAGCCGACGTCGAAGTTCTCGTCCAGATCCGGGTGCTCCATGATGTGGACGTAGCGGATCTTCTCGTTGCCGCACATCTGGCACCAGCGGCGCGCCATCGACGCGATCCTCGACCGCTGCGCCGACCCGGCCAAG
>OFCW01000290.1_pt1 | contig 14820 bp, 12 predicted proteins | sample 1520951 | NCBI WGS metagenome assembly OFCW01 (sample SAMEA4349680, study PRJEB24078) | microbial mat metagenome | biome: Terrestrial Biome; feature: Habitat; material: Microbial Mat | place: India | collected 2012-06-12 | depth 10 m | reverse complement strand
CGCCCCCGGCGACGCGGCGCCCGTCCAGGTACAGGGCCAGGCGGCCGCCCTGGGCGACCGCGGCGACGAAGTGCCAGCGCCCGGGCTGCAGCCGCGCCTGCGATTCCACGCTGCGCCCGTCGCCGAACCAGAACCCGAGCGCACCGCCGTCGCTCTGGAAGAACCGCCCCGCGCCCTGCGGATCGCCGTGGCCGGCCAGCAGCATGCGCCCGGCGGGCACCTCGTCCGCGCGGACCCAGCCATGCACGGTCCAGTCCGCCGCCGCGCGCAGGGCTGAGGCCTCCGCCAGCGGCTTCTCCAGGCCGGTGCCCCCGGACAGCGCCTCCACGTTCCACGGCCCTTCGGCGGCGCCCGAGGGGCACGGCGCGAACAGCGCGGCAGCCAGCAGCCACCCGCACGCGTTGCGCAACACGCGATCCAACATCCGATCCTCCCCAGCCCGTGGCGTCTCCGGCGCGGCGGCGCAATCGCCCCCGCCTCTGCCGGCCTCAGGTAACGTTACCCAATGCCGCCCGCGGTTTCATCTTGCGCCGCAACACGGCGAGGGGAGGGCAGGGATCCGGGGTGGCGCGGCGGGCCGGCCGGCTCAGCCGGCCATCAGGTAGTGCGCGGCGATGCCGGCGAATACCGCCGCGCCGACCCAGTTGTTGTGCAGGAAGGCGCGGAAGCAGGGCCCGCGCTCGCGCCGGCGCGCGATCCAGAACTCCCACGCCACCAGCAGCGCGGCCACGCCCAGGCCGGCCCAGTAGGCCATGCCCAGCTGTGCCTGCCGCCCCGCGAGCGCGAGGGCAAGGAAGGCCAAGGCGTAGAGCACGCCCTGCGCGACCAGGTCCAGGTCGCCGAACAGGATGGCGGTGGACTTGGAACCGGCGCGGATGTCGTCCTCGCGATCGACCATCGCATACCAGGTGTCGTAGGCGGTGGACCAGAGGATGTTGGCGCAGTACAGCAGCCAGCCCAGCGCCGGCACCTCGCCCTGCACCGCGGCGAAGGCCATCGGGATGCCCCAGCCGAAGGCCATGCCCAGGTAGACCTGCGGCAGGTAGGTGTAGCGCTTCAGGTAGGGATAGGTGGCCGCCAGGAACAGGCCGACGAAGCTGAGCAGGATGGTCAGCAGGTTGAGCGTCAGCACCAGGGCGAAGGCCACCAGCATCAGTGCCGCGAACACCGCCAGCGCCTCGCGGCCGGAGACGGCGCCGGTGGCCAGGGGGCGGTCGCGGGTGCGCTCGACCCTGGGATCGAGCCAGCGGTCGGCGTAGTCGTTGATCACGCAGCCGGCCGAGCGGGTCAGCCACACGCCGGCGGTGAACACGAACAGGGTCCAGGGATCCGGCACGCCGCCGGCGGCGAGCCACAACGCCCACCAGGTCGGCCACAGCAGCAGGAGCACGCCGATCGGGCGGTCGCCGCGGACCAGCTTCCAGTACTGCCCCAGGCGTTCGCGCCAGCCGGAGCCCGGCGCGGTGGCCGGCTCGTAACGTTCGTAACCCATGGCGCAAAGGTTAGCAGGCCGGCAACGGGTGCCGGCCTGCTTCCGCTACATCAGGCGTCGGCCGCCTTGTACTCGTAGTAGCCGTAGCTGTAGTAGCCGGTGGCGCGCTTCTCCACCGCGTTGAAGATCGTGCCCTTGACCTGCACGCCGTTCTGCTCGAAGCGCTTGAGCGTGAGCAGGATCTCCTTGGCCTGGTTGAGGCCGAAGCGGGTCACCAGCAGGGTCGAACCGGCGTGGGCGCCGACGATGGCCGCATCGGTCACCGCCAGGATCGGCGGGGTATCGATGATCACCAGGTCGTAGCGCGGCCCCAGGGTGTCGACGATCTGCTTGAAGCGCGGGTGCATCAGCAGTTCGGACGGGTTTGGCGGGATGTCGCCGCGCACGATGTAGTGCATGTTCGGCAGGTCCGGCACCGCGTGGATGGCCGCGTCCAGGTCCAGCTTGCCGACCAGCACGTCGGACAGGCCGTTCTTGTGGCTGATGCCCAGCAGCTTGTGCAGGGTCCCCTTGCGCATGTCGGCATCGACCACCAGCACCCGCTGCCCGGCCTGGGCGATCACCGCGGCAAGGTTGGAGGAGACGAAGGTCTTGCCCACGCCCGGACGCGGACCGGAGATGGTGAGGATGTTGTTCTTTGCCTCCAGCATGGCGAAGTGCAGGCTGGTGCGCAGGCTGCGCAGCGCCTCCACCGCCAGGTCCGCAGGCTCGTCGACGGCCAGCAGGTGCTGGCGGCCGTCGGCGCGGATATGGTGCACACCCAGGCGGTCACGCTTGGCCGTCGGCAGCGCCTTGGAGTTGCTCAGCGGGATGGCCGCATAGACCGGCAGGCCCAGCTCCTCGATCACGGCCGGGTCCTCGATGCCCGGGTTGAGCATGCGCTGGACGAACACGAAGGCGATGGCAAGGAATGCGCCCAGCATCGTCGCCACCAGCACCACAAGCGCCTTGCGCGGTTTGACCGGGTTGGAGGTGTCAGCCACGGCCGGATCGACGATGCGCACATTGCCCACCGTGCCCGCGCGCGCCACATCCAGCTGCTGGGCCTGGTTCAGCAGGGCGGTATAGAGCTCGTTGCTGACCTGCAGGTCGCGGGTCAGGCGCAGCAGTTCCTGCTGGGTATCCGGCAGCTCGCTGACCTGGCGGCGGAAGCTGGCCTTGCGTGCCTCCAGCTCGCCAATCTGGCTCAGCAGGGCACGGTAGGCAGGGTGATCGCGGGTAAAGCTGCGATCCATCTCCGCCTGCTTCAGGCGCAGCTGCTGGATGCTGGTTTCAACCGCGACCTCCTGCTCCAGCAGGCCCTTGGTCTGCATGGTGATGTCCACGGAGTTGGCCGAGGACTGGTAACGGGCCATGGCCTCCTGCGCTTCCTCCACCTGCTTGCGCACGGTGGGCAGCTGGTCCTTGACGAACTGCAGCTGGGCAGCCGCCTCGGCCGAGCTGCGCTCGACGTTCTGGCGGACATAGGCCTCAACGATCTTCTGCACTACAGCTTCAGCGCGCGCCGGATCGGTATCTTCGTAGGTGACAAGGAGAATGCCGGATTCCTTGCCCTGCTCCGCAACATTGATGTCTTGCTGCAGAGCGGCCACGACGTCCAGGCGACGAGCCTTGACGACCTTGAACCTCATGCCCGGATTGGCATGGAGGGTCGAGACTTCGGCCAGCACGGAGCCACGCTCTGCGGGCTCGCCCGCCCGGCCCCTCACCAGTTCATCGCCGTCTTCATCACGCAGTACGTAAGCGCCCTGATCGTCGAGCACCTCAAGGGTCAGCTCGCTATCGACAAGAGCCTGAGGCACCTCCAGACGCTGGAACTCAAGGGCTTCCCCTCCCCAGCCAAAGCTATCCAAGCCCAGGAATGGCTCAGCAACCTCCCCCCCTTCGAGCGGAGTAAACCGGCGGGCCAATGCACCGCCAATCAGAGGGAATCTATACGGCTCAATGAAGATGTCGAGTTTCAACTGATCAACTGCCGAGCCAACGACGGTGCGCGAGCGAAGCAGAGCCACCTCGGTGGTAGACGCGACACTGCCGCCACCGGCCAACGAAGTCAGGTCAGACAAGCCCGGAATGCTGGGCATCTTCGATTCGACCTGCACCATCGCCTGGGCGCGGTACACCGGCGCGGCCAACAGTACATAGGCCACGCTCAGCACGAAAAAGATTGCCGTGGTAGCGATGATCCACCACTTGCGGTCAATCAGTACGCCGACCAGTTCCCGCAGGTCGATCTCGTCTTCAGTGGCGGGCGTTACCGCTGCCTTTTCCTTGCCCATAGTTCTCTTCCAGAGTTGTAAGACCGGGGGAACGTGACGCCGGCAACATCACTTGATGTAGGGGAGCCAGCTGTCGACGCAATCATCAATCAGTTGGTACACGTGCTCGAAGGCTTCGCGATGCTGGCGGTACGGGTCGGGGATCTCGCGCTGCCCCCGCCACTTGCCGAGTAAGAAGGTCTTGCCGCTGACCTGGGGCACTTCGCGCGCGATCCTGGTCTGGTGGGCGTGCTCCATGACCAGAACCAGGTCCGCTGCGGCCAGGATGGAGGGCGTCGCCTGCCGCGCCTGGTGCCCGTCGGGGTCGATGCCCGCCTCGCGGAGCAGGGCGGCCGCTTCCGGATCGACCGGCCGCCCGACCAGGGCCTGCAGGCCCGCGGACGACACTTCCACGCCCGGGCGCCCCTGCAGCCGGTGGCGCATCAGCAGCTCCGCCGTGGGACTGCGGCAGATGTTGCCCACACAGACGAACAGGATCTTTCTGAACACTAACGCCGGTCCCCGCGCTGACTGGTTCCAATGGTCCCGGAGCGCAGTACGTCCCGGCCGCGCGCAAGCTTACCCGATGAAGCCCGATGCTGCAGCGCGGCAGCGTGAAGGTTTCGTGCATAAACCACTGATTGACAAGCCCCCCGGGCCCGCTTATGGTCTGGCCTGTGAAGTAGCCCGTCCATCTTGAAACGGAGTTTCCCCCATGAAGACCAAACTGATCGGTCTGGCCATCGCACTGGGTCTGGTCGCGCAGCCGTACGCGTTTGCGCAGGATTCCGGTAGCGCCCAGCAGGAAGAGAGCGGCGATGCGGCGGGCAGCGACACCGCTGCGGGTGGCGGCGTCGATGGCGAAGCGGTTGCCTGGACTGCGGCTGGCACCGCGCTGGCCATCGGCGTGCTGTCGGTGATCAATGACGATAACGACAACCGCGCCCAGCCGGGTCCCGGCCCGGGCCCGGGTCCGGGTCCTGATCCGGGCACGGGTGGTACCGGCGGTACCGGTGGCACTGGCGGCACGGGTGGTACCGGCGGCACGGGTGGCACCGGCGGCTGATAGCCCGCCCTGGATGTCTTGAGCACAAGGCCCGCCGGCCTTCGATGTCCGGCGGGCTTTTTTGTGTACGGGGCCCCCTCCCCCGTGAACTCGAATGGAAGCGACATGAATCGAGCCTACCGGTCCGGCGCGCTTGCGCTGATGGCGGCGTTTTTCTTCTCCGGTTGTGTCTGGGCCCCCGGCCAGCATCTGGCCCGTACCAAGCCAGGACCAGGCCAGATCCGGACATCCGGCAATGACCAGCTGGATCTCGTGGCGATTACCCCGCGCCTCATTGCGCAGGAACATGCCGGCCGCGCCAGTTCGGAGCAGATCCCGCGCGCCCTGCTGGATTACCACCCCGATCCTTACCGCATTGGAGCGGGTGATGTGCTCTACATCACCGTCTGGGACCATCCGGAGCTGACGGTCCCTGCGGGTCCACAGCAGCAGGTCAATCTCGCGGGTCGCCTGGTCCAGGGCGACGGAACGCTGTTCTACCCATATATAGGGAAGATCCAAGCAGCTGGGCTCACTCCGACCGAGCTGCGAGACAAGCTTGCCGGCCAGCTGGCAGCTGTGATCCATGAGCCGCAGGTGGACGTGTCGATCCTGACCTATGCCAGTCAGAGGGTCTGGGTGTCGGGCGCTGCACGCCAGGCTTCCGTGGTGCCGCTGACCGTGGTCCCGCTGACGCTGCAAGACGCCATCAGCACCGCCGGTTTCGATCCCTCCCAAGCCGATCTATCCGGCGTGCGCCTGACCCGCGACGGCACCACATACGTGCTCGACATGACCCGGCTCGGAGGCACCCCGATCTACCTGAAGGCAGAGGACCAGATCTACATCCCTTACCTGGATGCCAAGGAAGTCTTTGTGGTGGGCGAGGTCAACCAGCCCGGCGCGCAGAACTTCAAGACCGGCAGCATCAGCCTCAGCCAGGCGCTGGGCCGGGCGCGCGGTCTGGCGCAGGCGACGGCGGATGGCAATGCGGTGTACGTGATCCGCGGCGCCAAGCCTGATGCCTTGGAGCAGCAGCCTTCCGTGGTCTACCAGCTGGAGGCCAAGTCCCCCGCGGCTTTCGCGGTGGCCAGCCAGTTCGAGCTGCTGCCCGGCGACGTGGTGTTCGTGGGCGCCGCCGGCATTACCCGCTGGAGCCGCTTCGTGAACCAGTTGCTGCCGTTCACCGGGATCATCAGCAACGCCGCAAGCGCCAGCAACGATCTTTCCAACAACTGACGGCCGCCGTGCAAGCGTCTACCGTCCACCGGGCCCACGGCTCCCGCCGCCGCCCCGGCTCCAGCCTGTTTCCGGCATGCACCAGCGCCCTGGTTTCCCTGGCGCTGGTGCTGATGCTGGCCGGCTGCGGCACGGTGATGCAAACCAGTGTGGACTTCGTCCGTACCGCCGTGGCCGGCAAGGACGACCTCTCCGAGGCCGCAACCAAGGTAGCCGCCCTGCCCTACGCCAGCCTGCTCATGGACGATGGCCAGTACCGCGCGGTGATGGTGCTGGGCAACGATGACGAGGGGCGGCTTTCCTGGCATAGCCGGCAGGCCGTCGTGTTCCTGTGCGAGGGCGGCGTGCTGTGCGGCACCCATGGCCTGCGCGCGGGCCTGGATGATGCCCGGATCGAAGGCGACAACCCGTTCACCGACCTGCGCACGGTGGGCGAGGCGGGCATCACCGTCAGCCGCCGCTACGACTGGCGCAGTGGCTACCGCTACGGCGTGCCGGTCACCGGCGTGCTGCGCCGGGTGGGCCAGGAAACCATGGTGGATCCGCTGGGCCGCAGCCGCACCCTGGCCAGGTACGAGGAACGCCTGGAAGGCCCCGGCGTGGAAGGCACCAATACCTACTGGGTCGATCCGGCCACCGGCATGCTGTGGAAGAGCCGGCAGCTGGCCGCCCCGGACGCCTACCTCGAGATCAGCCTGATCAAGCCTTACCGGCGGAGGTCGCGATGATGCGATCGCGGGTAATGGCCATGGCCGGCCTGCTGGCCTGCATTTCCTTCGCTTCCGCCGCCCAGCCCCGCACGCTGCAGGTTTCGGCCGAGGGCGCGGTGCAACGCGCCGGCACCCTGCAGCTGCCCGAGGGCAGCCGGTTCGACGACGCCGTCGTGGCCGCGATGCCGCGCCGTGATGCCTATGCCCTGGGCGCCTCGGTCTTCCGCAGGGATGAACTTGCCCGGCAGCTCAGGCTGCGCGCCGGCCTGCTCCATGACCTGGAATCCCTGGCCACGGCCACCGAAGCGCCGCCCGCCGTGGCCGCACGCGCCCGTGCCCTGCATGCCTGGGTCTCCGCCTTGCCGGCCACCGGCCGCCTGCCGCTGGAAGGCAACCCGCGGCGGCTGGAGGCGAGCAAGGGCGACCGCAACCGCCTGCTTGCCGATGGCGACCGCTTCCACTTTCCGAAGCGCCCGGCAACGGTGACCATCGTCGGCGCCGTGCTCCAACCCTGCGCGGTGGCGCATGTGCCGCTGCGCGACGCGGCCGATTACCTGCGCGATTGCACGGTGGATGGTGAGGCGGCCAACCGCGACGTGATCCACGTGGTGCAGCCCGACGGCAGCATCCACGAACTCGGTATTGCCCTGTGGAACCGCAGCGAGCCGCTGGCCTTGGCTCCGGGTGCCATCGTCTATGTGCCGCTGCGCGCACGCGCCACGGAGAAGTTCGCGCCCGAGCTGGATGGCGCGATGACCGCCTTCCTCGCCACCCTGCCCCTGCCCCACGACGGGTTGGTGACGCCATGAGCCGCAACACCCTCCGCCGCCGCACCCTGCCCGCCCTGAGCCTGCTCAGCCTGGCGGTATGCGGCGGGCTGCATGCCGAGGTGCCGGCCACGCAGAACGACTGGGGCGGCATCGGCCTGTTGCAGACGCCTACGGCGCGCATGGCCGAGGAGGGCGAGTTTGCCTTCACGGCGAGTCATACCTCGCCATATACCCGTTACAACGTGGCGATGCAGCCCTTTTCGTGGTTCGAGGGCGTCTATCGCTATGTCAACGTGGCAGGCGTGCCGTACGGCCCAGAGTCATTGAGCGGAGATCAGAACTACAAAGACAAATCCATCGATTTCAAGCTGAAACTCTGGGACGAGGGCCGCTGGCTCCCTGCTGTCGCCTTCGGAGCTCGCGACATTGGTGGTACGGGGCTTTTTTCCAGTGAGTACCTAGTTGCAAGCAAGCGGTTCGGGGACCTCGACGCAAGCCTCGGATTCGCCACTGGATACCTCGGTAGCAACGGCGATTTCAGGAATCCGCTGCGAGTCATAGACGACCGCTTTGACATCAGGCCGCGGCAGCGGGGCACCGGTGAGTTCAATACCCAGTCGATGTTCAGAGGCCCCATCGGTATTTTTGGCGGCGTGGCATGGCAGACGCCTTGGCATCCATTGCTCGTAAAGATCGAGTACGACGGGCACGATTACGATCAGGAAGCTCGGCCCAGAAACATTGCTGTAGTCATTCCGCAGAAGAGCCGCATCAACCTAGGAGTGCAGTACACCCCAAAACCCGGGGTGCGGATCACGCTGGGTTGGGAGCGCGGCAACGAGCTGCTGGCCACGCTTACCTTGCGCGGCAACCTGAAGAACTCGCCGCGCCCGACCCGCTGGCTGGACCCGCCGAAGCCCCCGCTTCGCAGCGAAGTCGCCAGGAACACGGATGCGTCCGCAAGCTCCAAGATTCCGGCCGATGCAACCGGCAGCGCGCCACAAGGCGCTGATGCCGAGGCAATCGCAGCATCAAACAACCACCCTCTCCTGCCAGGCCATACCTGGGAGAGCGTGGATGTGGAGCTGCGCCGCAGCGCCGGCTTCTACGTGCAGAAGGTCGAGGTCAACGACCACGAGGTGATCCTGCACGGCACCCAGCTGAAGTATTTCTACCCGACCGAGGGCCTCGGGCGGGCGGCGCGCGTGCTGGATACGGCGATCGATCCCAGTGTCGACTGGGTCACGCTGGAATACACGCGGCAAAACATGCCGATCGCGCAGAGCAGCGTCTCTCGTAATGCGCTCAACGCCTATGCGCAGGGCGATATCGACCTGAGGGAAATGGCGCGCCATGTGGAGGTCAATCCGCCCGGCAGCTCGCGCGAGGGCGAGGTGGTCTACGAGGGACCGAAGGGGCGACGCTTCGATTACCACGTCTCCCCCGGGCTGAACGAGATCATTGGCGGCCCCGACGGCTTCTTCCTGTACCAGCTGACCGCGAACCTGCACACCAGCCTGCGGGTCAATGACAGCACCTGGCTTACCGCCACCACGGCGGTGGACGTGCACAACAACTTCCGCAAGTTCAAGTACGACGCCCCGAGCAACCTGCCGCGCGTCCGCACCGACATCCGCCACTACGTCACCAGCTCCGACGTCACCATCCCGAACTTCCAGGTCACCACGGTGCATGCGCTGGGCCGTGACCTGTATGGCATGGCCTATGCGGGCCTGCTGGAGATGATGTATGGCGGCGTGGGCGGCGAGTTGCTGTACCGTCCCGTCGGCCAGCGCTGGGCATTGGGTGTGGAGGCCAACTGGGTCAAGCAGCGCGACTTCGACCAGAAGTTCTCGTTCCGCGACTACGAGGTCGCGACCGGACACGCGACGCTTTATACCCACTTCGGCGACGACGGCCGCGTGCAGGTGGCCACCTCCGCCGGACGCTACCTGGCCGGCGACTGGGGCGTGACCCTGGATGTCTCGCGCATGTTCCGCAATGGTGTGGTGATGGGCGCGTTTGCCACCAAGACCGATGTCTCGTCGGCGGAGTTTGGCGAGGGCAGCTTCGACAAGGGCATTTACCTGTCCGTGCCGATGGACCTGTTGCTCCCCCGGTCCAGCCAGGTGCGCTCGCGCCTGATGTGGCACCCGCTGGTACGCGATGGTGGCGCGCGCCTGCAGCGCAAGTACAGCCTCTATTCGCTCACCGGCGAACGCGACAGCCACTTTTACTTTGACAATATTGAATACATAGACCCATAACCCGTTGACATAGCCTCCCAGACTGGATGAGCGGGAGGCACAAACTAAGGACTTGCAAGACTTGATGTTGCAATGCAACATCAAGTCTCCCCAGCCGGCGCCTGCCGGCCACGCACAAGGATGAAGGGGAAATACCATGCTGCTCATGCCAATCAGGTCGGAAACCAGTGCCCCACCTCGGACGGCGAGCAAGTTCACGGCCGCCATCGGTGCGCTGATACGAATCGCGGACCCGCTGATCCTCGTTGGCGGTGCGCTGCTGGCGTACCGCATCCGCTTCGGTACCTGGCACTTGCAGAAGGACTACGTCAGCCTGGTGGTGATCACCACGCTGTTCGGCCTGCTGGTTTTCGGGTCCTCCTCCCTCTACCGCAGCTGGCGTGGCCGCGGCCTTGGCGCCGAGCTGATGCATCTGGGCCTGTGCTGGTTGCTGATCTGCACCGGGGTTCTGTTCTACACGACCCTGATCCAGATGATCGGCGAACTATCGCGGCTGTGGCTTGGCGCCTGGTTCGGCCTGAGCCTGGCCGGCGCCGCCTCCATCCGTATCGTGCTGCGCGGCTGCGCTTCGTGGGCCCGTGCACGCGGTATGGACCTGCGTACCGCCGTGATCGTGGGTGGCAACCCGGATGCACAGCGCATCGTCGACACGCTGCATCGCAATCCCTGGATGGGCATCAAGGTTGTCGGCTGGTTTGCCACCAGCGCCGACCGCTGCGCGTTGCACGGCATCCGCCCCATGGGCCGGGTGGACCGGCTGGCCACCTTCGTGGAGGCCCGGCACATCGACCAGGTCTGGATTGCCCTGCCCATGCGCGAGCAGGGCCAGATCGCCTACGTGTTGCGGCAGCTGGATTTCTCCACCGCGGACATCAAGCTGCTGCCCGACCTGTTCGGCCTGCAGCTGCTGAACCATTCGGTGGAGCAGATTGGCGGCCTTCCGGTGCTGAACCTGCGCTCCAGCCCACTGGATGGCCCGGCCCACCTGATCAAGGCCACCATGGACAAGGTGCTGGCCTCGCTGATCTTGCTGATGATCTCGCCGCTGATGATCGCGATCGCCATCGGCGTGAAGCTCAGCTCGCCCGGACCGGTGTTCTTCCGCCAGCTGCGCCACGGCCTGGGCGGCAAGCCCATCGAGGTGTGGAAGTTCCGCAGCATGCGGGTGCACCAGGAGGAAGACGGCAAGGTCACCCAGGCGCGCAAGAATGATTCCCGCGTGACGCCGTTCGGTGCCTTCCTGCGCCGCACCAGCCTGGACGAACTCCCCCAGTTCATCAACGTGCTGCAGGGCTCGATGTCCATCGTCGGCCCGCGCCCGCACGCCATCGCCCATAACGAGCAGTACAAGACCCTGGTGGACCGCTACATGCAGCGGCACCGGGTCAAGCCCGGCATCACCGGCTGGGCCCAGGTCAACGGCCTGCGCGGGGAAACCGATACCGTCGAGAAGATGGCACGCCGCGTGGAGTACGACCTGTACTACATGCAGAACTGGTCACCGGGGTTTGATTTAAGAATTATCCTCCTAACTGTTCTTAAAGGCTTCATAAATAAGAACGCCTACTAAATATAAAGGCGATCAGGGAGCCACAATATAATGACGCTGCAGTAGGACGCTGGGTTTGAGCGCCAATCCGCCACCCAAGCTTCGTGGAAGAAAGACATTAATCTTCCTCGGAAGAATCTCTCTTCTGTGGACTGGCAGCTTTATTGCTGCCGGCCTTACCTTCTTGATCCAAGTGATTGTCTCGCGATCCTTGAGCACTTCAGAGTTCGGTCGCTTCTCCGCCGGACTCGCGTTAGCGTCAATCATGGCCCCCGTCGCATGCTACGGGTTCTCCCACGCTTTGCTCGTGTTCTACGGCAGAAAGGACGTCGACCTCGATAATTGGCGCGCAATAGCTTTTAAGCTTTCGTGCATATTTGCGCTCATATGCGCTGCCTTAATATCTCTTTATGGGATTAAAGTCAGCCCAGGGATATCAAGTCTAGCGATATACCTCGCGTTCTCAGTATATCCGCTCGGACAGGCCATGTTCGAGCTTAAAGGGAGTGTCTACCAGATTGACGCGAAGTATCGCCTACTCGCCATTTGGCAAATAGCTCCACATTTCGCACGTCTCTGCCTGATCTTAGTTTTAGTCTCGGCTGACCTTATGACGAGGGCTTGGCAAGCATCTCTTTGCTATGCCTTTATTGCGATTGCAATTACGTACGTTGCTCGAAGTGGCCAACCAGTTGTCGAGCTGTCCTCAGCTCGCTCGCGTGTAAAAGAGCTATTCTCAGTTTCGACGCCCTACGGCCTCGCTTCTATTTTTAATCTCGTTTACATGCAAAGCGCTATCGTCCTCGTCGCGCTTCTTTTGGGCCCGGACGATGCAGCTCATTACAGCCTTGCAATCAGCATTGTTGCTGCCACATACCTCCTACCGACAGTTATTTTCCAGAAGTATCTTCTACCCAAGGTTCACCGCGCCGCTGGCGAAGGAAAGGCCGAACTGCGCAGGATATATCAGCTCGGCGGTAGGGCGATGTTAGCCTGCGGAGTGTTAGTAATGCTGGCAATCTGGCTTATCGCCGACCACTTCGTTTACTTTGCGTTCGGCGCCAGGTATGCGGCTACGGCAGAAATTCTCTACGTGCTCGCTCCTTCAATTCCCCTCATGTACTTGGCGTTTAGCTGGGGGTGCATCTTGGCAACTGAGCGCCAAATTCGAAGGAAGGTCAGAGTGATGGGAGTTGTGGCCGCTGTGAGCGTGGCTCTCAATTTCGCGCTTATCCTAAAATTTGGCATAACCGGAGGCGCCTACTCGGCCATAATATGCAACTTCTTACTAGCTGCAGCTTACTTCCTACTTTGCCAAACCTATTTTTCAAATGACGAATAAACTAAAGAAAACTGCTAGACTGTTTTACCAGGTTGGGATAGCAGCATGGACTCACTGCTATTACTTAATTAGATTCATCTCTGCCGCAAACCTCTATATCGACAACGCGGACCGTCAGAAGCGCGGCTTTCACCTTGTCCGCATGTATCATGCGCTTGAGAAAAGCATGAGCTTCTCTCGACAACGCCCTAACGCGGGCGCCGCTGCTGTTAATGAGATTACTGAAACGCTTGCCGTATCAACAGAGGCGGAGCCGAATTTTTTTGAATCCGTTGCCCGCGATGTACTCAATAAGTTCGCACAAAGGAAAGACCGATCCAGCGACGTGGTAACCCGCAAAGGATCCGCTCGGGGGGGCGTTATCAAATTGAGCCACGCCGAGTTCGTTAAGGGCCAGCTCGATAATCCCGAGCTGTTCTTTAACAGCCGCTATTCGCTTCGGGAATACTCCGACAGGGTGGTGCCGAATGAGATCGTGTCGCGTGCGGTGAGCCTCGCTCTAAAGACGCCATCAGTTTGTAATCGCCAAGAATGGGTCATTTACCATACCACCGACGAATCAGTAATTGAAAAAGCACTGAGCCTTCAGTCGGGAAATCGCGGATTCGGCGACAAAGTGCGCAATCTCGCGGTGATCGCAACTGACTTAAAGGCGTTTGTACAAGGCAACGAAGCTTACCAGCAATGGATCGATGGCGGCATGTTTGCAATGTCATTTGTCTACGCCCTGCACTCCTTGGGCATTGGGTCGTGCTGCTTGAACTGGAGTCAATCCCCCTCTGCGGACAGGAAGCTCAGGGATAGCATGTCGATCGATTATCATCACAGCATAATAATGATGATTGCCTTTGGCTTTCCCACGGAGAGCAACGTCGTCTGCGCATCAGATCGTCGGCCGGCCTGCGAAGTGCTTCGTGCTCTAGAGCTTAATAAGAGGAACCGGAGGGGAGAATGATTGGTTTAACAACGATCCATCACGCAAACAGTTATGGTGGCCTACTACAAACCTACGCCACTGTTCAGCGACTCAGAAACTATGGGGAAGTGCGCGTTCTCGATTACCGAAAGTCGGCACTTTCCGACGGACTTCGGCCGATCCGGTGGGCGGCGCGCGAACCGAAGGATATCCTAAGAGTAGGCAAGGACATCTTGCGATATCCCTCTCGGTCCACGTTAGTTCGCAAGTTCAACTCATTCATACATCGAAACTTCCCCTTAACCCCAAGTTTCTCGGACCCAGTGGGGGCGGCGCAAATCGTCGAGCAGTGCCGAATAACTCACCTCGTTGCGGGAAGTGATCAGATATGGAATCCCACCATTACTGGCGGACTTGATCCGGTGTTTACGCTGTCTTTCTCCAAGGGGGCTAGGAAGTCATCTCTTTCTTCGAGCGCGGGATCCTTCTGTTACGCAGGTCATGCAGCCGAACTCCTCAAGCGTTCTCTTGAGGAGTTCGATAGTATTGCAGTAAGGGAGCCGGATTTCGCGGATTACATCAGAACCCTTCTACCAGATCGGGAGGTAATGGTCACCCTAGATCCCACTCTCTTGCTGGAGGAGAATCACTGGGTGAATCTGGCCACATCACCTAGCCGGGCGCCATCCTCCGGTTATGTGCTCACATACACATTGGGCTCCCCACCCGGCTTCCAAGAGCTCGTGGAGGCGACACGCCGTAGATATCCGGCACCTGTTGTAGCGATTAATCAGGACCCTTTCCTTGGTCACAAGGCAGATTTCCATCTAAAGGATGCGGGACCGGATGAATTTTTGAGTCTGTTTAGAAATGCCACCGCAGTTGTCACAAACTCGTTTCATGGAGTGGCGTTCTCTATCATCTTTGGGAAGCCCTTTCTAGTCTGCCCGCCATCTTCTGGGGTGAATCGAATCTCAGGCCTTCTAGAGCGCCTTGGAATTTCCAACAGAATTCAGAATAGTGGCCCGGTCGCCGCGGCCGTAGATTCCGATATTGATTATGCAACTGTTAGATCTAATCTAGCGCGCTTGCGGGAGGATTCTGATCGTTACTTGGTCAAGGCGTTTAGTAAATGAAAATTGCACTCGTATTGCGTTCAGACTATAGAGCTAACCCGGGGGGAGACGTCACCCAGGTCTGCTCCTTGATGAACGAGATGCGCAAGGCGGGTA
>OFCW01000289.1_pt1 | contig 14820 bp, 14 predicted proteins | sample 1520951 | NCBI WGS metagenome assembly OFCW01 (sample SAMEA4349680, study PRJEB24078) | microbial mat metagenome | biome: Terrestrial Biome; feature: Habitat; material: Microbial Mat | place: India | collected 2012-06-12 | depth 10 m | reverse complement strand
TCGAGCAGTTCCTGCGCGACAGTGTCAATGATCGCGGCGGACCAGCCGCCCGAAGAGCTGGATCAGGCCGCCGCGCTCGCCAATCTTCATGATGCCCAGCCACAGGCTCATGACGCCGACCAGGCCGAGCGAAATGTCGAAGCCGGTCTTCGCGGTGTCGAACAGGCCGGTCAGTACCCGAGAAAAGATGTCCAGGTCGCCCTGCAGGGTCTGCACCAGGGCCGCGACGAAGCCGAGGAGGATGAAGGCGACCCAGATGATGTTGAGCACGGGAAACGGGTTCTGGCGGGAGGAAAGGGCGTCAGTCTAATCGGCGCCGGCCGGGCTGTCACGGCAGTCCCCAGGCCTTCCGGAAGCGGGCGTATTCGGCTTGTGGCAACTGGACCAGCAGCGGCCGGGCAGCGGCGTCAAGCCAGGCGCAGACGGCGGTCATGTCGGCTAGTGCCGCCGCAGTGCAGCCGGCGGTTGGCGTGGTGGCATCCTGCCAGACATGCAGGAAGATGCAGGAGCCGGCGCCCGGGCGGTGGTCGGGGTTATGTCCGACAACGGCCCCGATGGCGTAGCGCGTATCGGGGCGAAGCATGTCCTCGCACGATGTCCAGTCGAGGTCGGCGACCTCGGATTGATCGACGATCCGGTTGTAGTGCCTGGAGCCCGGGTCGTCGACGCACTTGAGCTCGCCCGTCGCGCAGCGGTAGGGCAAGCCGGCCGATTGCGCGAGTTGGCTTTGCGGACCGGCCGTGCCGAACAGGGCGGTGAGGGCGAAGACGCCAGCCGGGGCGCAGCCGTCGCCTTCGCGCTTGGTTGCGCCGTCATGGACCGGGGCGGGATGCAGCCCGAGGCCCCAGGCCAGTCCGCCGCGGCCAAGAGTGACGGGGATGGCATCGCCGACGACCTGCCAGTTGGCCGTGGCGGAAGTCTTCACGAAGCGCTGCAAGCTGCCTTGCGTGCTGTGCCAGTCCGCCGCCAGAACACGAACCAGTTGTCGTGCGCCGGAGAGCGGTGAAGGGAAAGCAGGCATGATCGATTGCAGCGGCTGAAAATGTTCCATGGTAGGGCGTTTCTGGGCAATCGGCCAAGCGTTCGGGGGGCGGGAACTTTTTCTAGACGACCGGTCTAATCTGCCTTGAAAGCATCCCGCCATGACGACCCGCCACGACTATACCCGCCAGCACATTCTCGAAACCGGCCAACGCATCATCGTCGGCAAAGGCTTCGCCAGTGTCGGCCTGAACGAAATCCTGACCGCTGCCGGTGTGCCCAAAGGCTCGTTCTATCACTATTTCGCCTCCAAGGAGCAGTACGGGCAGGCCCTGCTGCAGGATTATTTCGACCGTTATCTGGCCGATCTCGATCACCTGTTTGCGGGCGACGCCGGTTGCGGGCACACGCGTTTGATGCGCTACTGGCAGCGCTGGCGCGACAAGCAAGTAGACACCTGCGCCGAGCAGCAATGCTTGGTCGTCAAGCTGGCGGGGGAGGTGGCCGATTTGTCGGACGCCATGCGCATCACTTTGCGCGATGGCACCGATCAGGTCGTGCAGCGCATCGCCCGGGTGATCGGCGAGGGGATGGCCGATGGTTCGATTCCGCCGCTGGAGCCGCAGGCCAGCGCGCAAGTGCTTTACCAGTTGTGGCTGGGTGCCAGCCTGCTCGGCAAGCTGCACCGCGACGGCGCCGCGCTCGACAACGCACTGGCCTTCACGCGGGCGATGCTGTCGCCCTGATTGTTTGAAACGCTTTTCCGACAGGAGCTTTGCATGACCACCTTGTTCGATCCGATTGAAGTAGGCGATATCGCCCTGGCCAACCGCATCGTGATGGCGCCGCTGACGCGCAACCGCGCCATGGAAGGCAACAAGCCGGGACCGCTGACCGTCGAGTATTACCGCCAGCGGGCGACGGCCGGCCTGATCATTGCCGAGGCCAGCCCGATCAGCCCGACGGCGCAGGGCTATCTCGACACCCCGGGGATCTGGAACGACGACCAGGTTGCCGCCTGGCGGCCCGTGACCCAGGCCGTGCACGCCGAGGGGGGCAAAATCGTGCTGCAACTGTGGCACGTCGGGCGCATCTCGCACACCTCCTTGCTGCCGGAGGGCGAAGTGCCGGTGTCGTCGACCGACCGGGTAGCCAAGGCTTCGACCTTCACGCGAGACGGCTTCGTGCCGGTATCGCAGCCGCGTGCCCTGCGCGATGATGAAATTCCCGGCCTGATCGAGGATTACCGCCGCGCGGCCCGCAATGCCATCGCGGCCGGCTTCGATGGTGTGGAAATTCATGCCGCCAATACCTACCTTATCGAGCAGTTCCTGCGCGACAGTGTCAATGATCGCGGCGGTCCCTACGGTGGCAGCATCGAGAATCGCGCCCGCCTGTTGCTTGAGGTCGTGCAGGCCGTGACCAAAGAGATCGGCGCCGGTCGCACCGGCATCCGCCTCAGTCCGATGACCACCTTCACGGCGCCGCTCGACAGCAATCCGCAGGCGCTTTATGGCTATGTCGTCGAACAACTGGCCCCCGTTGGTCTGGCCTATCTGCACATCATCGAGGGCGAGACCGGCGGCACGCGTACGCCGGATGGCAAGCCCTTCGACTACGCCGCCCTGCGGCGCACCTTCAAGGGGCCGTGGATGGTCAATAACGGCTACACCCGCGATCTGGCGCTGCAGGTCGTGACCGATGGCCAGGCTGACCTGGTTGCCTTCGGCCGGCTGTTCATCAGCAACCCCGATCTGGTGCGCCGTTTGCGGGAAGGGGCGCCCCTGAACCCCCTGCGTACCGACAAATTGTATGGGGGCGGCGCGGAAGGGTATACCGACTATCCGACCCTGGCTGCCTGAGCGCAGTCTCGCCCCTTTTCTGCCACTGCTCCCGGCCCGGCAGCCCTGTCATTTGCAAGGAAATCCTCATGTCCCATCTGTTCGAATTCACCTACAGCAACCCGACGCAGATCGTTTTCGGCACCCGGAGCTTCGCCCGGCTGGGCGCCTTGATCCCGCCCGAGGCCAGGATCCTGCTGCTCTACGGCGGCGGTTCGATCAAGCGCAATGGTGTCTATGACCAGGTGATGCAGGCCCTGGCGGGGCGGCAGGTGCTCGAATTTGCCGGCGTCGAGCCGAACCCGACCGTGGAAACCCTGGACCGGGCCGTGGCGCTGGTTCGTGAGCAGGGAATCGATTTCATTCTTGGTGTCGGGGGCGGCTCGGTGTCGGATGGTGCCAAGTACATTGCCTGTGCCGCGTTGTACGACGGCGAGGGCTGGGATATCGTCAGTGGCCGGCATGTGCCCGAGCGGGCGCTGCCGGTCGGGATCGTCCTGACCTTGCCGGCAACGGGATCCGAATCGAATGTCGGAGCGGTCGTGACCCGAAGGGCCACGCAGCAGAAAAAGGTCTTTTACGTGCCTCCAGCCCGGCCACGTTTTGCCATCCTCAACCCGTCGGTGATGGCCAGCCTCCCCGATCGTCAGCTGGAAAACGGCATCGTCGATGCCTTCGTTCATGTCTGTGAGCAATACCTGACCTGCCCGGTCGGTGCGCTGGTGCAGGACGGTTACGCCGAGGCGGTCATGAAGGCGCTCAAGACCCTGGCCGACACCTTCGACCGGCGGCATGACGACGCCTGGCGGCAGAACCTGATGTGGGCCGCCAACCAGGCGCTGTGCGGCGTGATCGGTGTCGGCGTGCCACAGGACTGGATCACCCATCGCATTGCGGTCGAACTGACTGCGCTGTGGGGCATCGACCACGGCCGTACCCTGAGCATCGTCCAGCCCTGGTTGCTGCGCGAATTGATCGAGCCCAAGCGCGCCAAGCTGGAGCAATTGGGACGCCAGGTTTTCGGTCTGGCTGCACCAAGCGCCGAGGACACCATCGCCGCCCTCGAGGCTTTCTACCGTAGCCTGCGCATGCCGCTGCACCTGCGCGATGCCGGCATCACCGAACCCGATGCCGCCGATCGTGTCTGGCAGGCTGTCCAGGCGCATGGCAATGCCGCGCTGGGCACCCATGCCGAGGTGGATGCCGTCAAAACGGAGCGGATCGTGCGCGCTGCGTGTGCCTGAAAACACCGCGGTACTGTTGCGAGTTTCTGGCGTTTTTGCCGAAATGGTATAAAGTTCGAATTGTTCAGGCGGTTTCAAGCGAGGTGAATTATGGCCATTCAATCAGTGACTTCCAGTCTCAATGCCTATGCTGGCGGCGGCGTGCAGTCGCAGCAGGCGCAGCAGACCCGGCAGGCCGAACAGGCCCAGCAGACTCGCCAGGCCGAACAGCCATCGAAGGCTGGCGAGCGCGTCGAGCGCAAGGAAGAAATGCCGCGCCCGGTGGTCAATGCCCAAGGGCAGCAAACCGGCACGCTGATCAACGTCGTCGCCTGAAGGTGACGACGCAAGCCGACAGGTACGCGAAATGCCGGCCGCTTCCGTTTCTGGTTTGCCGAGCGTCAGCGGTGTGCTGTGGGCCCAGATTCAACAGCAACAGGCCCAGCGCACGGCCGAGCAGGCCGAGCAGCGGGCGCGCTCCCTGCAGCAACAGGCCCGCTCGGCGCAAAGCGATGCCGATCGCGCTCAGGAAAGGGCGCGCAGCTTGCAGGTTGAATCCAATTCGGCCCGCAGCAAGGCAGGGGAGGCGAAGCGCAATCTGGCCTCGCTCGATTCCCTGCAGGGCTTGCAGGCGCAGTTCGACGACATGCGTCGGCAGATCAGCCAGGTACTGCAGCCGGCCAGCCCCACCCTGGCACCGGTAACCAACGCCCTGGGGCAGGAAACGGGAACCCTGGTCAACGTGACGGCCTGATGGTCTGAAATAACGGCCGCGAAAGGGCGCTTCGGGCGCCCTTTTTCGTGGCCTTTGCTATTGTCTCGAACCTGTTGAAATCGTGTGAAGGAGTTGAGTCGTGCTAGCCAATCACTGGTGTGCCTCGGTCGATGCCACCATCCAGTTGCGGACCGGGTGCAATCCGCTTGAGAAACATGGGCCGCAGGCCGTGCAGGTGCATGCCGATGCCTGGGCGCCCATGGATGCTGTCGCCAATCCGCACGACATCCGCCAGGTGGTCGACTATGAGGTGATTTTCCTGGCCATCCGCAAGCTCGAACAGAACGCGCATTGCGAATGCCTCGAATCGAGCATCCTGGAAGTGATGGATGCCATTTTCGGGATGCCCATCGTGACCTCGGCTTTCATTTCCATGCACAAGCCGCATGTCTACAACGGCCAGGGTACGCCGGCCATTTCCCTGTCGATGACGCGTGAGCAATGGCAACGGATGCGGGCGTGATTTCGGCCATCGGCGCCGTCTCGGCCAACGGCATGATCGGTCTGGAGGGCTGGCTGCCCTGGGATATTCCCGAGGAACTGGCTTATTTCGAACGCACGGTGGCCGGTGCGGCACTGGTCATCGGCCGCCTGACCTACGAATCGATGGATGTCGTACCGGAGGATTCCTTCATTGTTTCGCGGCGCGACGACCTCGATGTGCGTCCCGGCTGCCGGCGTGTCGATTCGGTCGAGGCCGGGCTGCAGGCGGCGCTGGCCACCGGCAAACCGGTTTTCGTGATTGGCGGCGCCTCGTTGTACGCCGCCGCCTGGCGCTATTGCCATCGCTTCTACCTGACGCGGATCGAGGGATCCTACCGCGGTGATTCGCGTTTTCCCGAGACGGTGGACTGGCGGGTCTGGTCGCTGGAAAGCGAGGCTGTCCGGGTTCTGCGCGAGCGCAAGACCGCCCGTGATGTCCGTTGTCGTTTCCAGGTGTACCGTCAGCACGCTCCCTTGCCCCTGGCTGCCGCCGATTGCAATTTGGCCGCCGGCTGAGCAGAATGTCCTGAAAGTCCAATAACAAACGGCGAGAGGAGGCCATGTCGGAGCAAAATGCCCGCTACGGGTACCGTCTGTGGGTAGCGCTGATTGCCCTGGTGGTGGGTGGTTTCTTCCTGCTGGCCTATGTGCTGTGGTCGGCGTATCGGGACGTCTGGGCCGATGCGCAACAGGTGGCCAGCAGCCAGGCGGAAATGCTCGAAGCCCGCCTCGATGCGACGCTGCGCCGGGTCGATGCCACGCTGGAGGATCTGGCGGTCAGGGTTCCCGTCGCGGCCTACGAGGCGTCGGCAGTGGGGCATTTCCGGGCCTCCATCGAGGGCGAGCTGGAGCGCATGCACCAGGCCTTCCCCGAGGTGGCCGGCTTCCGGGTGATCAATGCAAGCGGCGATCTGCTCTATCGTTCCGGTGGCGGTGAATACACCAACATTGCCGATCGCTCGTATTTCCGCATACCGAAGGAAAATCCGGCAGTGGGCCTGTATTTTTCCGAAGTGCTCGTTTCCCGCATCACCGGACGGCCGGCGCTCGTTGCAGCGCGGGCGGTGCGTACCCGTGAGGGGCATTTCGTCGGGGTGATCAGTGCCGCCATCGAACTGACACATTTCGAAGCACTGTTCCGCTCGGCCCGCCTCGGCGCGGCCGGAGCACTGGCCATCTGGCGCACCGATTTGCGGGCGCTGGTCGTGCATTCCCCGCCGGTTTCCGGCGAACTCAACCGGCCGCTTGATCCGCAGCATCCCGTCCTGCTCAGGCTGGAGGCGGGGGAGCGCCAGGGGGTTGCCGAGTTCAATGCACAGGTCGATGGCGTGCGGCGGGTATATGGTTTTCGCCAGCTCGAACGCTACCCTTTCTTCGTCCAGGCCGGACTCGCCAAGGAAGATGTCATGGCGGCCTGGCGTCAGCGCGTACTACTGGTGGTGCTGCTCGGTGGCGTACTGGTCGTCGGCCTGATCCTGGTGGTCATCGGCTTGTATCGCTCGCAGCGGCGCGAACAGGCGGTGGCGCAAGAACTGCGCCGCAACGACGAGCGTCTGAACGCGGCGCAACGTATTGCCCGTCTCGGGAGTTGGGAAATCGAATTGCCCGGGCGGCGGGTGCGCTGTTCGGCCGAATTGTTCCGCATCTTCGAAATTCCCGAGGCCGTTCAGCCACTTGCCCATTACGCCGATTTTCTGGCGCATGTGCACCCGGATGACCGGGAACGGGTGGACAAGTCTCTCGAAGATCTGATCGCCAATCGTCAGCCGGTCGCGCTGAAACATCGGTTGCTGTTGCCGGACGGGCGGATCAAGCACGTGCTTGAGCGCGGCGAGCTCGAGGTGGGTCCTGGTGGCGTGCCGCTCAAAGTGATCGGCACTTCGCAGGACGTCACGGCCGAGCAGGAAATGAGCGCGCAGATGCAGTTGCTGGCCAGCGCCGTGCAGTTCAGCGGCGAGGCGATCCTGATTACCGATGCCGATAACCGGATCGTCACCGTCAATCCGGCCTTTACCGAACTGACCGGCTACGAGGCGGCCGAAGTGATCGGTCGCAATCCGAGCTTCCTGTCGGCCGGCCGGACGACGCCGGACGAGTATGCCCAGTTGTGGAGCAGTCTCAACGAGCGGGGCTTCTGGCAGGGGGAGATCTGGGATCGGCGCAAGGATGGCGGCGTGTATCCGAAGTGGATGTCGATCTCGGTGATCCGGAACGAGGAAGGCAGCGTCCGCTACTACGTCGCGCACTTTACCGATGTCTCCTCCGAACGGGCGGCCGAGGAGCGCCTGCACCACATTGCGCATCACGACATGCTGACCGGCCTGTTCAACCGTTTCAGCCTGAAAGGGCATCTCGACCAGGCCCTCGCCGCAGCGCGCCGGGATGGCTCGCGGGTGGCGCTGCTGTTCATCGATCTTGACCGTTTCAAGGTCATCAACGACACGCTCGGCCATCACGTCGGTGACGAGTTGCTGATCGAGGTGGCCCGTCGGCTGGAGGAAACGGTACGCGACAGCGACGTCGTCGCCCGGCTGGGCGGCGACGAATTCGTCATCATGCTGACCGGCCTGGAACATAGTGCCGCCGCGGCCGTGGTGGCCGAGAAGGTGGTCTTCAATATCGGCCGCTCCTACCAGATCGGCGGCTTCGATCTCTATACCTCGCCCAGCATCGGCATTGCGATCTATCCGACCGATGGCCAGGATGGCGAGACGCTGATGAAGAACGCCGATGCCGCGATGTATCACGCCAAGATGGCGGGGCGGAACAACTTCCAGTTCTTCGACCAGAAGATGAACGATGCGGCGGTCGACCGCCTAAAGATTGAACACAGCCTGCGCCTGGCGCTGGCCAATGAAGAGTTCTGCCTGCATTACCAGCCGGTCGTCGAACTGCCCGGCGGCCGGGTGCGCGGTGTCGAGGCGCTGGTCCGCTGGCAGCATCCGGAGCGTGGCCTGCTGTCCCCGGCCCGCTTCATCGGCGTGGCCGAGGAAACCGGCCTCATCCAGCCGCTGGGCGAGTGGGTGCTATGGGCGGCCTGCCGGCAGTTGGCGGAATTCCGTGCCGCCGGCCTGACCGATTTGCGCATGGCGATCAACATCTCCGCGATCCAGATGCGCAATGGCAACCTGCCGCTGCTGGTGCGGGGCATCCTCGAAGCCTATGACCTGCCGGCTGATCGGGTGATGTTCGAGATTACCGAGTCGGTGGCCATGGAGCAGCCGAACGAAACGGTGCGCGTTCTCGACCTGTTGCACGACATGGGGGTGAGCCTCGCGATCGACGATTTCGGAACCGGCTATTCGTCGCTGAGTTATCTGCGCATGTTCCCGCTCGACCATCTCAAGCTCGATCGCTCCTTTGTCCAGGAGATCGGTCAGGGCACCGATGGCTCGGTCATTTGCGATGCAACCATCGGCCTGGCGCACAGCCTTGGCCTCAAGGTGGTGGCGGAGGGGATCGAGACCGAGGACCAGTTGGCGTACCTGAAAGGGATCGGTTGCGAGATGGGGCAGGGCTACCTGTTCAGCCGTCCGATTCCGGCCGAACAGGTCATTGATTTCGTTCGCCGGCAAGCCGCCTAGAACCCGCTGCCGACGCCCGCTTGAAAACGCTTGCAATGCGTTTTTGTTTTCCCTATGATTCAAACGAACGTATGAATCATAGGAGAGGATGATGGCTGAAGCCCGCTCGGGAGATACCCGCGAGCGCATTCTGGATGCGGCGGAGCGCTTGTTCATGGCGCACGGCTATGAGGGCACCTCGATGCGCCAGATCACCGGCGAGGCCCAGGTCAACCTGGCGGCGGTGAACTACCACTTCGGTTCCAAGGAGTCCTTGATGCAGGAGGTTTTCCGGCGTCGGCTCAACTGGCTGAACGAGGAGCGCATGCGGGTGCTCCGTGCGATGCGGGCGCAGGCCGAAGGCAAGCCGCTCAAGCCGTCGCAGATCGTCGATGGCTTCTTCGGCACCTTGCTGCGCATGGGCGGTGACGAAAGGCGTGGCGGGGTGACCTTTCTGCGCCTGCTCGGCCGCACGCTGACCGATCCCTCCGAGTTCATTCGCGCCTTTCTGGCCCATGAATACAAGGAAGTCATGGATTCTTACAAGGAGGAGCTGTTCCGCGCCCTGCCCGACGTGCCCAAGGCCGAGATCGTCTGGCGCTTCCACTTCATGCTCGGCGCGACGTCTTACGCCATCGCCGGTACGGATGCACTGCGCCTGGTCACCGACTGGCAGATCGAGGCCGATGACGCCACCGATCGTCTCGATCGTCTGGTGCCCCGCCTGATGTCCTTCCTGCTGGGCGGCCTGCGGGCGCCCTTGCCCCAGTTTCAAGACACCGCCGTCGACGGTTTGTAATCGACAAAACAAAAGACATAAAAGGAGTAGACAGCATGTTCAACAGCACCATCCCTCTGCTGGGCATCACCATCCTGGTGGTTTTGGCCGGGTTGTTCTTCGTTCGGCCTGTGCGCCGGGCGCTGATCACCCGGCCCATTTTTTCCGCCTATCGCCAGGTGTTGCCGCAGATGTCGGATACCGAGCGCGACGCGCTCGAAGCCGGAACCGTCTGGTGGGAGGGCGAGCTCTTCCGCGGCAAGCCCGACTGGCAGAAGCTGCAGGCCTATCCGGTTCCCCGGCTGACGGCCGAGGAGCAATCCTTCCTCGACAACGAGTGTGAGGAAGCCTGTCGCCTGGTCGATGACTGGAAGGTGACGCACGAACTGTACGACCTGCCGCACGAGGCCTGGCGTTACATCAAGGATAAAGGCTTCCTCGGCATGATCATCCCGAAAAAATACGGCGGGCTGGAGTTTTCCGCCTACGCCCACTCGCAGGTGGTGACCAAGCTGTCGACCCGCTCCTCCGCGCTGTCGGTGTCGGTCATGGTGCCCAATTCGCTCGGCTCGGCCGAGCTGCTGCTGCACTACGGCACCGAGGAACAGAAGAACCACTACCTGCCGCGCCTGGCCAAGGGCATCGAAGTGCCGGCCTTCGCGCTGACCAGTCCGTGGGCAGGGTCGGATGCGGCGTCGATTCCCGATAGCGGCGTCGTCTGCAAGGGCATGTACCAGGGCAAGGAAGTGCTCGGCATGCGTGTCTCCTGGGACAAGCGCTACATCACGCTGGCGCCGGTGTGCACGGTGTTTGGCCTGGCTTTCCACCTCTATGATCCGGACGGTCTGCTGGGCGACAAGAAGCACATCGGTATCACCTGTGCGCTGGTGCCGTACGACCATCCGGGTGTCGACACCGGCCGCCGTCATTTTCCGCTCAATGCCATGTTCATGAATGGTCCGGTGCGCGGCAAGGATGTTTTCATGCCGCTGGATTTCATCATTGGCGGCCCGAAGATGGCTGGCCAGGGCTGGCGCATGCTGATGGAGTGTCTGGCCGCCGGTCGTTCCATTTCGCTGCCGTCCTCGAACACCGGCATGGCGCAGATGACGGCGCGCGCCGTTGGCGGTTACGCCCGCGTCCGTTCGCAATTCAAGATGGCCGTCGGCAAGTTCGAGGGCGTCGAGGAAGCGCTGACCCGCATCGGCGCCTACACCTACATGATGGACGCCGTGCGCAAGATGACGGCCGGCGCGGTTGATCTTGGCGAAAAGCCGTCCGTGGTCTCGGCCATCGCCAAGTATCACGTTACGGAGCGTGCCCGTCAGGTGGTCAATGACGGCATGGACGTCATCGGCGGCAAGGGCATCTGCCTCGGACCCAGCAACTTTCTCGGCCGCGCTTACCAGCAGGTGCCGGTGGCGATCACCGTCGAAGGCGCCAACATCCTGACCCGTTCGCTGATCATCTTCGGCCAGGGCGCCATCCGCTGCCATCCCTACCTGTTGCCGGAAATGCAGGCGGCGCAGAACCCCAACACCAAGCAAGGCCTGGTCGATTTCGACAAGGCGCTGTTCGGCCACATTGGTTTCACGGTCAGGAACTGCCTGCGCGCCCTGTGGCTGGGCATGACCGGCTCGCATTTCGTCCGGGTCAATGCCGATGTGGCACCGGAAATGAAGCGCTATTACCAGCAGCTGACCCGCTTCTCGGCCGCCTTTGCCTTCCTGTCCGACGTGTCGCTGCTCGTGCTGGGCGGCAGCGTCAAGCGCCGCGAAAAGCTGTCGGCTCGCCTGGGCGACATCCTGGCGCAGATGTACCTGATCTCCTGCACGCTGAAGCGCTATGAAGCCGAAGGGCGCAAGAAGGAGGATGCTGCGCTCGCTCACTGGGCGATCTGGGATGCGATGTACAAGGCACAACAGGCCTTCGACGGCGTGATCGCCAATTTCCCGGTGCGTTTCATCGCCGGTGTGGTCAATCGCATCATTTTCCCGTGGGGGCACCCGTATGTCGTGCCGTCCGACGAAGTGGGCCACCAGGTTGCCAAGGCGCTGATCGTGCCGTCTGCCACCCGCGACCGCCTGACCGCCGAGTGCTTCCTGCCGCTGGTCGAGAACGAACCGGTCGGCGCCATCGAACTGGCGCTCAAGGCAACGCTGGAGGCCGAGCCGATCGAGGCCAAGATCCGCGCTGCCGAGAAGGAGGGGCGTTTCGAGGGCAATCCGCGGGCCAATGTGCGCGACATTGCCGTGGTTGCCTTCGAGGCCGGCGTCATCAGCGCTGCCGAATACGACGTGATGAAACGGCGCAATCACCTGCGCGACATCGTCGTCCGCGTTGACGACTTCCCCTTCGACTATGGCGTGGCGACCGCCAACAAGCCGGCCGACAACCGGATGGCGGCCTGACATGAAGCAGACGATTTACGTGGTCGACGGTGCCCGGACCCCGTTTCTGAAAGCCCAGAAAGGGCCGGGGCCGTTCGCAGCCTCCGACCTTGCCACCCAGGCCGGCCGCGCGCTGCTGTTGCGCCAGCCATTCGAGCCGTCCGATCTGGACGAAGTGATCCTCGGTTGCGCTGCGCCGTCGCCGGATGAAACCAACATCGGCCGCATGGTCGCGCTGCGTCTCGGTTGCGGCAAGAAGGTGCCGGGCTGGACGGTGATGCGCAATTGCGCCTCCGGCATGCAGGCCATCGACTCGGCCATCGCCAACATCCAGTGCGGGCGTTCCGAACTGGTGCTGGCCGGTGGTGTCGATGCCCTGTCGCGGGCACCGTTGCTGTATTCGGATGCGATGGTGCGCTGGTTCGCCGGCATGATGGCCTTGCGTTCGCCGGGCCAGAAGCTGCGGCATTTCCTCAAGCTGCGCCCGGCCATGCTGTTGACGCCGGTGGTTGGCCTGATGAAGGGCCTGACCGATCCGGTGGTCGGGTTGCTGATGGGGCAGACGGCCGAGAACCTGGCGTGGAAGTTCGGCATCAGCCGGCAGCAGATGGACGAATTTGCCGTGCGCAGCCACCAGCGCAGCATCGCCGGCCGGCAGGCCGGGCATCTGGCCGAGATCGTGCCGGTCGTGGATGGGCAGGGCAGGGTTTACACCGAAGACGATGGTGTGCGGGCCGATGCGACGCTGGCCGGTATGGCCAGGCCGAAGCCCTTTTTCGACAAGAAGTACGGCAACATCACCGCCGCCAACAGCTCGCAGATTACCGACGGCGCCGCCTGGGTGCTGCTTGCTTCGGAGGCGGCCGTGCAGAAATGGGGTCTCAAGCCGATCGGCAAGATCGTCGACAGCGAATGGGCCGGCCTGGAGCCGGATCAAATGGGGCTGGGTCCGGTCCATGCCTCGACCCCGATCCTGCAGCGCCATGGCCTTCAGCTTTCCGACATCGATTACTGGGAACTCAACGAGGCCTTCGCGGCACAGGTTCTGGCCTGCCAGGCGGCCTGGAAGGATGATGCCTACTGCCGCGAACAGCTTGGCTTGCCGGGGGCGCTGGGCGAAATTCCGGAAGATCGCCTGAATGTCGATGGCGGCGCAGTTTCCATCGGCCACCCGGTCGGCGCGTCGGGGGCGCGCATCGTGCTGCATCTGCTGCATGTGCTGCGCCGTAACCAGGCCCGCCGCGGCATTGCGACCATCTGCATCGGCGGCGGTCTGGGCGGCGCGATGTTGCTGGAGACGGTGAACTGACATGCGGATCGGTATCGTTGTCGATTCCGCCTGCGATCTGCCGCGTGATTTTCTCGACCGGCACGGCGTGCTGATCATGCCGATCACCCTGCGCATCGGCGACACGCTGATCGAGGACCGCCGGCAGCCGGACGAAACCCAGGCTTTCTACGCGCGGCATCTGGACCGCAAGAGCGAAGATTTTGCCGAATCGATTCCCTATTCAGTCTCCCAGATCGAGCGCCTGTTTCTGGAGCGTCTGGTGCTCGATTACGACTATGTGTTCTGCCTGACCATCACCAGCACGCGTAGCCCGATCTACGAGCATGCCATGCAGGCCTCGCGGACGATCCTCACCAAATACAAGGCCATCCGCCGCGAGGCTGGCATGGAGGAGCGTTTCGGGCTGGCCGTGTTTTCCACGCGCAACCTGTTCACCGGCCAGGCCGTGCCGGTTGCCGAGGCGGTTCGCCTGATCCGCCTGGGCGGTTTGCCGAGCGAAATCGGGGCCCGCCTGAAGCAGTTGATCGACGAGACCCACACTTATCTGGTACCGGCCGACCTCTTCCACATCTACAAGCGGGCATCGAAGAAGGGCGATACCAGTCTGGGCTGGAGCTCCTATACGCTGGGGACCTGGCTGGATGTCAAGCCCATCCTGCATTGCCACCGCGATGTGACGACGACGGTCGGCAAAGTGCGTGGTTTCGCAGCCGGTGTCGAGCAACTGTTCGACATGGCGGTCAAGCGCATCGGCAACGGGCTGGCGGCGCCAAGCGTCTGCATCAGTTATGGCGGCGAGCCCGCCCTGGTCAGCCGCATGCCGGGCTATCAGCGCCTGATCAAGACCGCCGAGGACAACGGGGTCGAAATCCACGTGTCGCCGATGAGCAAGACGGCGGCCGTCAATGTCGGGCCGGGCGCCCTGTCGCTGGCATTTGCCGCACGCGGCCACCCGGCTCACTGAGGACAATGCAATGAATGTGAATCTGCAACACTGGCGGCTGGAGGTCGATGCGCAAGGCATCGCCACCGCCACCCTGGACAAGGCGGGAGAGTCCGCCAATTCCCTGTCGGCCGAAGTGCTGCGCGAGTTTTCTTCGCTGCTCGACCAATTGGATGTCTATCCCCCCAAGGGCCTGATCATCCGCTCCGGCAAGACAGCCGGCTTCATCGCCGGGGCTGACATCTCGGAATTTGCCCGGCTCGATACCGCCGAGCAGGGCCGGGCGCTCGTCGAGCGTGGCTGGACGCTGTTCAATCGCCTGGCGGCCGTCAAGTACCCGACCCTGGCGCTGGTCCGTGGCCACTGCCTGGGCGGGGGGCTCGAACTGGCGCTGGCTTGCCGCTACCTGTTGGCGGTCGATGAGCCGGCTACCAAGCTGGGCCTGCCGGAAGTCATGCTCGGCATCTTCCCCGGCTGGGGCGGCATGCTTCGCCTGCCTGGCAGTCGTCACGCTTTCTGCCGTGTATGCCGTGATTGCGGGCTTCATGACGC
>OFCW01000288.1_pt1 | contig 14823 bp, 16 predicted proteins | sample 1520951 | NCBI WGS metagenome assembly OFCW01 (sample SAMEA4349680, study PRJEB24078) | microbial mat metagenome | biome: Terrestrial Biome; feature: Habitat; material: Microbial Mat | place: India | collected 2012-06-12 | depth 10 m | reverse complement strand
GCGGCGACCCGGTGATGTACCAGCATATCTTCTGGTTCTTCGGCCACCCCGAGGTGTACATCATGATTCTGCCGGCCTTCGGCATCGTGTCGCAGATCATTCCGGCGTTCGCCCGCAAGCCGTTGTTCGGCTATGCATCGATGGTGTACGCAACCGCTTCCATCGCGATCCTGTCGTTCATCGTGTGGGCGCACCACATGTTTACCACCGGCATGCCGGTGACCGGCCAGCTGTTCTTCATGTACGCCACCATGCTGATTTCGGTGCCGACCGGCGTGAAGGTGTTCAACTGGGTCGCGACCATGTGGAAGGGCTCGATGACCTTCGAAACCCCGATGCTGTTCGCGGTCGGCTTCATCTTCGTGTTCACCATCGGCGGCTTCTCTGGCCTGATTCTGGCCGTGTCGCCGATCGACATCCAGATGCAGGACACCTATTACGTGGTGGCGCACTTCCACTACGTGCTGGTCGCCGGTTCGCTGTTCGCGCTGTTTGCCGGCTTCTATTACTGGGGGCCGAAGTGGACCGGCTTCATGTACAACGAAGGCCGCGGCAAGTTCCATTTCTGGGGTTCGATCATCACTTTCAACATCGCCTTCTTCCCGATGCACTTCCTGGGGCTGGCAGGCATGCCGCGCCGTTATGCCGACTATCCGGCCCAGTTCGCCGACTTCAACATGATTTCGTCGATCGGCGCCTTCGGCTTCGGCCTGATGCAGGTGTACTTCCTGTTCGCGGTTGTGCTGCCGGCGATCAAGGGTGGCCAGCAGGCTCCGGCCAAGCCGTGGGAAGGCGCGGAAGGCCTGGAGTGGACAGTGCCCAGCCCGGCGCCGTTCCATACCTTTGAAGTGCCGCCGACTGTCAAGTAAGCTGAAAGGGCGGGTGCAAGCCCGCCCGAATGCATATGTCCGACCAGAAAAACAATCTCAGAACAGCCCTGATCCTGGCTTCGATCGCGCTGATGTTTTTCATCGGCATTTTCATCAAGCGTTTGTGGCTGGGCTGATATGAACGATCCAGGCCAAGCCGGCGAAACACGTGCGCTGAATGCGCAAATGCTGGGAAAGTTGCTGGTGGTGGCGGTGCTGATGTTCGGATTCGGCTATGCGCTGGTCCCGGTTTACAAGAAGATTTGCGAAATTACCGGCGTCAACATCCTGACGCCGAAAGATGCGACGGCGCAGGAAGCTGGCAATACGCAGGTCGACAAGACGCGCACGGTCACCGTCGAGTTCGATGCCAATGCACAAGGCCCCTGGCGTTTCCGTCCGACAGTCGGCAGTGTGCAGGTGCATCCGGGCGAGATGGCGCAGGTAGTGTATGAAGTGGTGAATACGCAGGCGCGCAGTGTCGAGGCGCAGGCGATTCCGAGCTATGCGCCGCAACAGGCGGCAGCGCACTTCAAGAAGCTCGAATGTTTCTGCTTCAAGCAGCAGACGCTCGGCCCGAACGAGGCGAAGCAAATGCAGGTCGTGTTTTACATCGATCCTGCATTGCCGAAGGACGTCAAGACGATCACATTGTCTTATACCTTCTTCGAAGTCGGCGGAACGAGCGGGAAAGCGAGCTGAGGCATGAATGATTTAAGGAAAGCGTCGCAACGCAAGGCATCCTTCGGGGCAACGGTGAAAGCGGTGTTCTGGTCGTTTTTCGGTGTCCGGAAGAAAAGCGACTATGAAAAGGATGCGCAGCAGCTCAATCCGGTGCATGTGATTATCGCCGGGCTGCTTGGCGCGCTGGTGTTTATCGCGACGCTCATTCTGATTGTGAAAAGCGTTGTCGCAAAATAAGGTAACGATTTGATTGATTTGGGGAGATCGAGATGAGTTCTAAGCAAGGTAGCGCGCCGTACTACTTCGTGCCAGGCCCGTCCAAATGGCCGGTGCTGTGCGGCGCATCGCTGCTGCTGACCATGATCGGCGCTGCCGCCTGGGTCAACGGCGTAAGTTGGGGACCGGTGGTCAATATCGCCGGCATCCTGGCGGTGATCGCGGTGCTGTTCAACTGGTTCGGCGACGCCATCCGCGAATCGGAAGGCGGCTTGTACAGCAGCCGCATCGATGTCTCCTATCGCTGGAGCATGGGCTGGTTCATCTTCTCCGAAGTGATGTTCTTTGCCAGCTTCTTCGGCGCACTGTTCTATGCGCGGGCGATTACCCTGCCGGACCTGGGCAGCCTGGATTACAAGATCCTGTGGCCGGACTTCACCGCGCAGTGGGGCAATACGCCGGGCGGCACGGTCGAGCCGTTCACCAAGATGGGACCGTTCCCGATCCCGACCATCAACACCGCCTTGCTGCTGACCTCGGGCGTGACGCTGACCATCGCGCACCATGCGCTGCGCGCCAACCAGCGCGGCAAGACCGCGTTCTGGCTGTTCGCCACCATCGTGCTGGGCGCCGTGTTCATGGGCTTGCAGGCCTACGAGTACATCCATGCCTACCACGAGCTGAACCTGAAGCTGAGCTCGGGCATCTACGGTTCCACCTTCTTCATGCTGACCGGTTTCCACGGCTTCCATGTGACGATGGGGGCGATCATGCTGACCGTGGTGCTGCTGCGCGTGCTGAAGGGCCACTTCACGCCTGAACACCATTTCGCCTTCGAGGGGGCGGCCTGGTACTGGCACTTTGTGGACGTGGTGTGGCTCGGTCTGTATGTTGTGGTGTATTGGCTGTAATGCCATGCAATGAATAAAAAGCCGCACTTCGGTGCGGCTTTTTTTACTGGTGGTGAACGTTCAGCGTCAGTGTATTCCGGTTGGCTGGATCCAGCCGAGGCGGTTCGCAATCAGGATCAGCACGAACAGGGCAATCGAAAAACCGACGCGAAAGGCAAGCGCCCTGACGGTACGATTGCTTTTGCCCTTGTCTTTCATCAGGAAAAACAAGGCCGAGCCAAGACTGGCCAGAATGAGGATAAAGGCAATGGCAACCAGGATTTTCATGTGCAACCTGCGCGGCATGCGAGGTGACGTCGCACATTGGCGCAGCAAGAGAAGATTGGCTAAAGCGACATTGTAATGCGATTCACGTTCCGCTTCCGCTGGCTTCCTTTTGCAGCGGCCGTCGTCGTCGCGGCCATCGGGATCGCGCTGGGGCATTGGCAGACACGGCGCGCGCAGGAAAAGGACGCCATCGAGGCACGCCTGACCGTGCGCGAGGCCGCGCCGCCGTTGGCGCTGAATGCAGGCATGCCCGACGCCGGAGAAGCGGAATACCGGCGCGCGATTTTGCGCGGCGAGTTCGTGCGCGACTGGACGATCTATCTTGATAACCGTCCGTATCAGGGGGCTGCCGGTTTTTATGTACTGATGCCTTTCAGGCTCGCGGCGTCGGGGCAACACATCCTGGTGGCACGCGGTTGGGTGAAACGCGATATTGGCGACCGTACCAGGATGCCGGAGATTCCGACGCCGGCGGGCATGACGGAAATCGAGGGTCGGCTTCGGCGCAATCCCGGCCATGTGCTGCAACTCGGCCGCGCCGAACCGCTGCGCCCGGGGGCAATCGTGCAGAACGTGGATCTGCAGGAATTCGCGCAGGCCAGTAAACTCGACATTGCTCCGCTGATGCTTGAACAGCTGAATGACACGCATGACGGCTTGATCCGCGACTGGCCGCGGCCATCGGGCGGCGCGGACAAGCATCGGGGCTATGCTTTTCAGTGGTATGCACTGGCGGCAACTGCATTGGTATTTTTTGTTGTGACAGGATTTCGACGTGGAACAAAATAAGCCGCGAACCTCAGGGCGATGGAAACTCATCGCCATTCTCGCAGTCTGTGCTGCGCCGGTGATCGCTTCCTATTTCACCTATTACGTTATCAAGCCGCAAAGCCGCAACAATTACGGCACGCTGATCGATCCGCGCGCCTATCCGATTCCCGCGGCGCTTGCCACTTCTACACTCGACGGCAAGGCGGCCGCATTGGATGCCTTAAAGGGGAAATGGATCATGCTGTCCGTGGACGACGCGGACTGCGCCGACGCATGCCGCAAGAAACTGTATGAAATGCGCCAGTTGCGCCTGGCCCAGGGCAAGGACATGGACCGTATCGAGCGCGTCTGGCTGATCACCGATGCGCAACCGGTCGAGACGATGCTGATGCGCGAGTACGACGGAACGCACATGCTGCGCGCCAAGGCGGAAGCGGTCAAGGCCTGGCTGCCGGTCGACGCCGGTACCGTGCCCGCCGACCATCTCTACATGATCGATCCTCTGGGGAACCTGATGATGCGCTTCCCCAAGGATGCCGACCCTAACAAGATCAAGAAGGACCTCGTGAAACTGCTGAAAGCCTCGCGCATCGGATAGGAGCCCGCCATATGCTGATTCAACTGGCGCTCACCGGCATCCTCGCGGCGCTGCTGCCGCTGGCCGTGGTTTGGGCTTCCAGCGACAGGAACAAGTACCGCAAGCTGGTCTGGGTCACCTTGTTCCTCACCTTCGACCTGATCATGTTCGGCGCCTTTACGCGGCTGACCGATTCCGGCCTGGGGTGTCCCGACTGGCCGGGTTGCTACGGCCATGCGAACCCGCTGCAGGCGCATGCCCATATCAGCGCGGCGGAAGCAGCCATGCCTGCCGGCCCGGTGACGGTCATGAAGGCATGGATCGAAATGATTCATCGCTATCTTGCGATGGGCGTTGGCGTGCTGATCGTCTCGATCACGGCGGTCGCCTGGCGCGCGTGGAACAGGTCGGACCGGACAGACAGCCGGGTCGCGCCGCTGCTGCCGGCGCTGCTGCTGGCCTTGGTCTGCCTGCAGGGCGCGTTCGGCGCGTGGACCGTGACGTTGAAATTACAACCTGTCATTGTGACGACGCACTTGCTGCTCGGACTGAGCTTGCTGGCGATGCTGACCTGGCTTGCCGCGCGTCAGAGCAACCATGCGCCTGTCGCTCCTGCAGCCGCGGCATTGCGCGTGCCGGCAGGCATTGCGCTGGTGCTGCTCGCGTTACAGATTGCGCTGGGCGGTTGGGTCAGCACCAATTATGCCGCATTGGCTTGCCTGGATTTCCCGCTTTGCCATGGCAAGGCGATTCCGGAAATGGATTTCGCCAATGGCTTCACGCTGTGGCGCCATCTGGGCCGGACATCCGGCGGCGATTTTCTGCCGTTTCCTGCGCTGACCGCCATCCACTGGACACATCGCAGCTTTGCCTTTGTCGTGGTGTTGTTTGCTGGCTGGCTGGCGCACAAGGCAATCAGGATCGATGGCTTGCGAAAGACGGCGCGCTGGCTGCTGCTGGCGCTCGGCATGCAGCTCGCCACGGGGCTGTCGACCATCTTTCTGAAATGGCCGCTGGCCCTTGCGGTGGCGCATAACGGCGGCGCCGCGCTGCTGCTGCTTTTGCTCGCAATGCTAAACTATAAGGTCCGGATGCCGGCGCAAGCGGCTTCAGACCGCTCTTCACTCCATCTGTCCGCCGCATGAGGTTCAAGTGACTACACTGACCGTCCATCCCAACCGTCTGTCCCAATACTGGGCGCTCACCAAGCCGCGCGTCACGCAACTGGCCGTGTTCTGCGCCGTCATCGGCATGTTCCTCGCCACGCCCGATCTGCCCGACTGGAGAATCGTGATCGCGGGCACGATCGGCATCTGGTTGCTGGCCGGCGCAGCCTTCGCTGTCAATTGCCTGGTCGAGCGCGAAATCGACGCGCGCATGGCGCGCACCGCACGCCGTCCGTCGGCACGCGGCGAGCTCACTGCGATGCAGACTCTGCTGTTTTCCGGCGTGATCGGCGGCATCGGCATGTGGGTGCTGTTCAATTTCGTCAATCCGCTCACCATGTGGCTGACCTTCGCCACCTTCGTCGGCTATGCGGTGATTTATACGATGATTCTCAAGCCCGCCACGCCGCAGAACATCGTGATCGGCGGCCTGTCCGGCGCCATGCCGCCGGCGCTCGGCTGGGCTGCGGTGGCCAATGACGTGCCGATGCAGGCCTGGATCCTGGTGTTGATTATCTTCGTCTGGACCCCGCCGCATTTCTGGTCGCTCGCGATGTACCGCCGCGACGATTATGCGAAATCCGGATTGCCGATGCTGCCGATCACGCACGGACTGGAATTCACCGGTTTCCACATCTGGCTATACACCATCGTGCTGGTCGCGACCACCATGCTGCCGTTTGCGGTGAACATGAGCGGCTTGATCTATCTTGCCAGCGCCGCCGTGCTGGGGGCGGTTTTCCTCTGGTATGCTTGGCGCATGTGGCGGCATTACAGCGATCTTCTCGCGCGCAAGACTTTTGCCTATTCGATCATCTACCTGTCACTGCTGTTCGCGGCATTGCTGGTCGACCATTATTTGAAATTCTGATATGAAGCTTTTTTCCTGGAGAACGCTGACCGCGTGCGCGCTCGCTCTTTTCGTCCTGGCACTGGGCGGCTGCGGCAAGCAGGGCGATGGCGGACAAACGTTTCTGTCGCCTTCCAAGGCCGCATTCACGAACACGGACGTGACCGGCCTCGATTACGCGAAGGATTTCGCGCTGCCTGACTATAACGGCAAGATGCGCTCCCTGGCCGATTTCAAGGGGAAGGCGGTCGTGGTGTTCTTCGGCTACACGCAGTGCCCCGATGTCTGTCCGACCACGATGGCGGAAATGGCGGGCGTCATGCAACAGCTTGGCCCGCTGGCCGACCGGGTGCAAGTCATTTTCATTACGCTCGATCCCGAGCGCGACACGCCGGAACTCCTCGCCAAGTACATTCCCGCATTCGATGCGCGTTTCCTCGGGCTGGTCGGCGACAAGGCCGCCACCGAGAAGGTTGCGAAGGAATTCAAGGTGTTTTATCAGAAGGTGCCGGGCAAGGAGCCGGGCAGCTATACGCTCGACCACACTGCGGGAAGCTATGTTTTCGATCCCCAGGGGCGGCTGCGCCTGTTCGTGCGGCACGGGCAGGGCGCCGAGCCGATTGCGCACGACTTGAAGCTCTTGCTGTCGTAAACGGCTGCGTTTGCCCGGCCGGAATGAAAAAGGCGCCCTTCCAAGGAGCGCCTTTTTTGTTGGCCAACGGTTGCGCTTAGGCGTATGCCGCCAGCGTGCCTTTCATTTTCTTCAGCGCCGCGCTTTCGATCTGGCGGATGCGCTCAGCCGACACGCCGAACTCGTCGGCCAGCTCGTGCAGCGTGGCGCCCGAGCCTTCGTCGTTGGCCAGCCAGCGTGCTTCCACGATGCGGCGCGAACGCGGGTCGAGCTTGTCCAGCGCAGCGTCCAGCCCTTCCGACTGCAGACGGTCATACTGGCGCGCTTCCAGCGCCTTGGTCGGCTCGTTGGCGTCGGACGACAGGTAGGCGATCGGCGCAAACTTGTCGTCTTCCTCGTCGCTCGGCGCGTCCAGCGCGATGTCATGACCCGACATGCGGGTTTCCATCTCGATCACGTCCTCGCGCTTAACGTTGAGCTCCCTGGCCAAATCGTCGACCTGGGCCGGCGTCATCGCATCCAGGCTTTCCTTATGGCTGCGCAGGTTGAAGAACAATTTGCGCTGTGCCTTGGTCGTCGCCACCTTCACCAGGCGCCAATTCTTCAGGATGTACTCGTGGATTTCGGCCTTGATCCAGTGCATTGCATACGACACCAAGCGCACGCCCTGATCGGGGTCGAAGCGCTTGACCGCCTTCATCAAGCCGATATTGCCTTCCTGAATGAGGTCGGCGTGCGGCAATCCATAACCCAGATAACCGCGGGCGATCGAGACAACCAGCCGCAGATGCGACATCACCAGCTTTTGCGCAGCTCCCAGGTCGTTGTGATCCCGCAGACGGCGCGCGAGCGACGTCTCTTCCTCATGCGTGAGCATGGGAATGCGGTTCACAGCCGAGATATACGCTTCGATATTGCCCAGACTGCCTGGAAAACCGAGCGCCAACGCGTGATTACCCCTAGGAACCAATGCAGATTGTGCTCTCATCATTTCTCCTTCCTTCCTGAGCTAAGACCATCGGTAAGCCCGGATGATCCGCTTATTTCTCAAATATATTAGCACTCTCCAGGCAAGAGTGCTAATCGAGATTATTAAACGCAGGGATAGGCCAAACGCTATGATATTTTTGCAATTAATTAAACTTTTCTACTTTATGGGGAATGCCAAAGCAACAATTGCGGGTCATCAAAAGAATCGGGGAAAAGGCGACAGCGGTAGAAACTTTTCAGCCGCTACCCAGCCAAGCGCTTGGGGAGGCGGCTATTCAGGAAAGACGAGCCAAGTGCTTTTTCACCGAAAGCAGAGCTCCCAGCAAGCCCATGCCTGCGCTTATTGCAAGTAATGCAACGGTATTGCCGATATCCAAGGGAACCAGCCGAAACTCCGAGGCGTACAGGCGCGCGAAATCCGCCACGGCGGTATTCAATGGCTGCAAGGCCAAGGCAACGACGCCGAGCGCAATCCCTCCCGCGACCAAGCCAAGCAGCGCGCCCATGTAATAAAACGGGCGGCAAATAAACGCATCGGTCGCCCCGAACATCCGGCATATCTCGATTTCCTCGCGCTGGGTCATGACTTGCAGCCGGATCGTGTTGAACACGACTGCCACCACCACGACGCCCAAAGTTGCCGCAAGGAAAAGAAGCGCAAGCCGCAAGACATGCATCAAGGCGGCAAGACGCTTGACCCATGCCGAATCGACCTGCACGTATTCGACCCCCGGCAACGCCTTGAGTTGCGCGGCCAGTGCGTCAACCTCCAATGCCTGCGACGCATCCTGCAAGCCGGACAGTTTCAGGACATAGCCGTCCGGCAGTGGATTTTCCCCCAAGGCGGTAATGGCGTCGGCGATGCCGGTCCTATCCTTCAGCAAGGCCAGTGCCCGCTCGCGTGGAATGAATTCCAGCCGGGATGTGCTATTGCCCTGCTGGGCGAGGCGGCGGATTTGCGGCGCGAGCGCAGTCGCCCGTTCACGCGGCGTATCCATGGCCATGAAGATGCTGATTTCCGGTTCGACCGCCAATTGCTGGGAAACCGGTCGCACATTCTCCAGCACGGTCAGCCCGGCGAAGGGCAAGGCCAGCGAGATGGCGACCACCAGGACGTTCAGGCTGAAGCTTCCGGGTGTCTTCAGCAAATGCCTGAGCGCATCCGCCAGCGCGAGTCCGTGTTGCCTGAGCCAGCTGTTCATGCGGCACCTCCGGCCGGTTGGTCGCCTGCGTCCGGTCCGGCCAGGCGTCCGTGTTCGAGATAGATGATCTTTTTCGCGTCCTTCAGGATGTGTTCATCATGGGTCGCGATCAGGCAGGTGACGCCCACGCCGTGAAACGCATGGAGCGCTTCCATCACCTTGGCGGCGCTGGCCCGGTCCAGGTTGGCGGTCGGCTCGTCGGCCAGGATGATCTGCGGCCGGTTGACGATCGCGCGCGCAATCGCCACGCGCTGCTGTTCGCCGCCCGACAGCGCCAGCGGTTCGTCGCCGGCCTTGGACAGCAGGCCGATCTTGTCGAGCGCGGCGCGCGCCCGCTTTTCCGCGTCCTGGCGCGGATGGCCGGTGACCAGCAGGGGTAGCATCACGTTCGCCAGCACGCTGCGGTCGTTCAGCAGGCATTGCTGCTGGAAGATCAGGCCGAGATTGCGCCGCAGGTAGGGCAGGCCGGACGGCTTGAGGCGGCCGATGTCGTGGCCGTTGACGGAAATGGTGCCGGAGCTCGGCCGTTCCATGCCCGCGATCATTTTCAGCAAGGTCGATTTGCCGGCGCCGGATGGACCCGACAGGAAGACCAGTTCGCCCTTGGCGATCGACAGCGTGATGTTGGACAGGGCCGCGTGGTCGCGCGTGTACTGTTTCGAGACCTGATGAAATTCGATCATCTCAGCTGAGGAGCGCATCCACGAATTCTTCGGCATTAAACGGCTGCAAATCCTCGATCTGCTCGCCCACGCCGATGAAATACACCGGTACCGGGCGGGTTTTCGCGATCGCGGCGAGGATGCCGCCCTTGGCGGTGCCGTCCAGCTTGGTGACGACCAGGCCGGTCAGCTGCAGCGCGTCGTCGAAGGCTTTCACCTGCGCCAGCGCGTTCTGCCCGGTATTGCCGTCGATGACGAGCAATACCTCGTGCGGCGCGCCTTCCATGCCCTTGCCGATCACGCGCTTGATCTTCTTCAGCTCTTCCATCAGGTGCAGTTGCGTCGGCAGGCGGCCGGCGGTATCGACCATGACCACGTTGACGTTGCGCGCCTTGGCCGACTGCACCGCGTCGAAGGCGACCGCCGCCGGGTCGCCCGACTCCTGCGCGATCACCGTCACGTCGTTGCGCGCGCCCCAGATCGCCAGCTGCTCGCGGGCGGCCGCGCGGAAGGTGTCGCCGGCGGCCAGCAGCACCGATTGATGATGGGTCTGCATGTGCTTGGCCAGCTTGCCGATGGTGGTGGTCTTGCCGGCGCCATTGACGCCGGCGATCATCATGACCAGCGGCTGATGGCGGCCCAGCACCATCGGTTTTTGCAGCGGCGCCAGCATCTCGATCAACAGCGCGCGCAGCGCCGCTTTCACTTGCTGCGCCTCGGTCAGCTTTTCGGCCTTGACCTTTTTCTTCAGCGCGTCGAGCAGGGAGCGGGTCGCTTCCACGCCGGCGTCGGACATCAGCAGCGCCGATTCGAGCTCGTCGTAGAGCTCGTCGTCGATCCGGGCGCCGACAAACAGGGTGGTGAGGTTGGCCGAGGTCTTGGACAGCCCGGCCTTCAGCTTTTGCAGCCAGGTGCGCTTTTGCTCGGCGCGCAACGGCGCGGCGGCGACGATCTCTTCGATGACTTCGGCCGCAGGCGCCGCGGCGACCGGCGCTTCCGCGGCCGGAGCCGGCTCTGCGGCGGGCGCAGCCGGCGCCGCATGCGGCGCGGCTTCTGGCGCCGGCGTGTCTTTTGGTTTTCTTTTGAAGAAACTAAACATGGGAGCAGGGGAGAAACGCGTTCAGGAATGCTTGCGGCAGCATTGCGGAAAGGCGATACAATCGCAAATTCACATTGCATGAAATGCATGCTCAACGGCATGCTTCAACACTGCCATCTATTTTATCAGAGCATAGATTATGAAATTCCGGATTGCCGTATTGCTTGTGGGCTGGATACTCGGTCTGGCGCCTGTCTTCGCGCATGCCGAGCCGGCGCAGGAATTCATGCTGAAAAACGGCATGAAAGTCATCGTCAAGGAAGACCATCGGGCGCCGACCGTCGCGCACATGATCTGGTACCGGATCGGTTCGATGGATGAGGTCAACGGCACGACCGGGGTGGCGCATGCGCTGGAGCACATGATGTTCAAGGGCACCAAGACGCTCAAGCCGGGCGAGTTCAGCCAGCGTGTCGCCGCGCTCGGCGGCCGCGAAAACGCCTTCACCAACAAGGATTACACCGCCTATTTCCAGCAGATCGAGAAATCGAAGCTGGAGCAGGTGATGGCGCTGGAAGCCGACCGCATGACCAACCTGGTATTCGACCAGGACGAGTTCGCGCGCGAGATCCGGGTGGTGATGGAAGAGCGCCGCTGGCGCACCGAGGACCAGCCGATTCCGCAGGTCTATGAGGCGCTCAACGCCGCGGCGTTCATCGCGCATCCGTACCACCATCCGGTGGCCGGCTGGATGAGCGACCTGCGCAACATGACGGTGCAGGACGCAAAAGCCTGGTACGAACGCTGGTATGCGCCGAACAATGCGACCATGATCGTGACCGGCGACGTGGATCCGAAGCAGGTGTTCGCGCTGGCCGAAAAGCATTTCGGCAAGATTGCGCGCAAGACCCTGCCGGTCACCAAGCCTCAGGCCGAGCCGGTGCAGCACGGAATCCGGCGGGTGACGGTGAAGGCGCCGGCGGAAAACCCGTATGTCGTGCTCGCCTTCAAGGCCCCGACCTTGCGCGATGTCGAGAAGGATACCGACTCGCATGCACTCGACGTGCTGGCCGCCATCCTCGACGGGTATGACAACGCACGCCTGAATGCCAAGCTGGTGCGCACCGACAAGGTCGCCAATTCGGTGGGCGCGGGATATTCGAATGTCGCGCGCGGCCCGGCGCTGTTCCTGCTCGACGGCACGCCGGCCAAGGGCACGACGACCGAACAGCTGGAAAAACTGCTGCGCGCGGAAGTCGACCGCATCGCCAGGGAAGGCGTGTCCGAAGACGAGCTCAAGCGCGTCAAGGCGCAGCTCATTGCAGGCCAGATCTACAAGCGCGATTCGATCTTCGGCCAGGCGATGGAGATGGGGACGATGGAAATGGCCGGCCTGTCGCATGCCGACATCGACCGCGTGATCGACAAGCTCAAGACCGTCACCGCCGAGCAGGTGCAGGCGGTCGCGCAGAAGTACTTTACCGATGACATGCTGACGGTCGCGACCCTGGTGCCGCTTCCCCTGTCGGAAAAGAAAGCCGAGCCGCCCAAAGGCTTACGTCATTAACCGGATAAACGATCATGATGAAGCGCTTCCTGTTTGTATTAGCACTTGCTTTCGTTGCCATCGCGCCGGCCGAGGCCGCGCTCAAGATTCAGTCGTGGACGCTGGCCAATGGCGCGCGCGTGCTGTTCGTCGAAAACCACTCGATACCGATTCTCGATGTCAGCGTCGAATTCGACGCCGGCTCGCGCCGTGATCCGGCAGGCAAGGCGGGCACGGCCGAACTGACCAATGCCATGCTGGCGCGCGGTTTGCGCCAGTCCGACGCTCCGCTGCCGGAGCCGGCGATGACGGAAGCGCAGATTTCCGATGCGCTCGCCGACATCGCTGCCCAGCGCGGCGGCGGCGCCGGCATCGATCGCGCCGGCGCGACGCTGCGCACGCTCTCCGGCCGTAGCGAGCGCGACGCGGCCGTGACCTTGCTGGCGCGCATCCTGGCGCATCCGAGCTTTCCCGCCGACCTGCTGGCGCGCGACAAGGCGCGCACGATCGCCGCGATCCGCGAGGACGACACCAAGCCGGAAGCGATCGCCGGCAAGGCCTTCTGGCGCGTCCTGTATGGCCCGCATCCGTATGCCAAGCAGGAAACGGTCGAGTCGGTCGAGGCGATCACGCGTGACGACCTGATCGCTTTCCATCGCGCTCACTATGTCGCCAACCGCGCGGTCATCGCGATGATCGGCGATATCAGCCGCACCGAAGCGGAGGCGATCGCGCAGCAGCTCACGCTGCGCCTGCCGCAAGGTGCGCCGCTGCCGGAAATGCCGCCGGTGGACCTGATACCGGCCAAGGAAGAGCGGATCGACCATCCGGCGTCGCAGGCGCATGTGTTGATCGGCATGCCGGCCCTGGCGCGCGGGGACGCCGATTATTTCCCGCTCATCGTCGGCAATTACGTGCTCGGCGGCGGCGGCTTCGTATCGCGCCTGACGCGCGAGGTGCGCGAGAAGCGCGGCCTGTCCTACAGCGTCTACAGCTATTTCAATCCGCTCGCCCAGCCCGGACCGTTCCAGGCGGGCTTCCAGACGCAGCGCGAGCAGACGGGCGAAGCCCTGAAAGTGCTGCGCGATACGATCGCCGCCTTCCTGCGCGAAGGGCCGACGCCGAAGGAATTGCAGGCGGCAAAAGACAACCTGATCGGCGGATTTGCGCTACGCATCGACAACAACCGCAAGATCCTCGACAACGTGGCCGCGATCGGCTTCTATAACCTGCCGCTCGATTATCTCGACACCTGGACCGCCCATGTCGGCAAGGTCACGATTGCCGACATCAAGGCGGCATTCAACCGCAAGATCGCGCTCGACAAGATGTCGACCGTTATCGTCGGTAATGTGAAGTAGCCCGATGCAGCGTAACCACAAGCGTCCGGCCGCGCCGCCGAGGAAGCAGGCCGCGCATCAGGTGCGCATCATTGGCGGAACGTGGAAGCGCACGCCGCTGCCGGTGCTGGACGCGGAAGGCTTGCGCCCGACGCCCGACCGGGTGCGCGAAACGTTGTTTAACTGGCTGAATCACTTGCTTGATGGTGATTGGAGCCAGGTGAATTGCCTGGACTTGTTCGCCGGCACCGGGGCGCTCGGTTTCGAAGCCGCCAGCCGCGGGGCGAACAGCGTGCTGATGGTGGAAGAGAATGCGGCCGCCGTCAGGCAACTGAATGCGATCAAGGAAAAGCTGCGCGCCGACCAGGTGACAATTCAGCGCGGAGACGCGCAGTCGGTCGCGCAAGGCTTCGCGGCCCGCGGCGGGGCCGGCGCTAAATTCCAGGTGATCTTTCTCGATCCGCCCTATCACCGCGACTGGCTGGCAAAAATCCTGCCCGTTTGCGCGCAATTGTTGGCTCCCGGCGGCTTGGTATATGCTGAATCCGAGATGGCGCTTGATGTGGAGGCGCCGCCGGATTGGCTGGCCGGCTGGAGCGTCGTCCGGGCGGACAAGGCCGGCATGGTTTTTTTTCACTTGTTGCGGCGCAATACCTAGCCGGAAATTCAGGCATAATGCGCGTTCCGGCGGCATGCGCCGTAGCATCGAATCGCATGGCCGAGCCGATATTGTGATGGTGTTTCAATTGTCAGGGAGCCGCGATGGTTACAGCTGTTTATCCGGGAACGTTCGATCCGCTCACCCGTGGGCACGAGGATCTGGTGCGCCGCGCATCGGGCTTGTTCGACAAGCTGATCGTCGGTGTCGCCGACAGCAAGAACAAGCGGCCCTTCTTTTCGCTCGACGAGCGGCTGTCGATTGCCAACGAAGTGCTCGGCCATTATCCGAACGTGCAGGTCGAGAGCTTTTCCGGTCTGCTGAAGGATTTCGTGCGGGCGCATGATGCGCGCGTGATCGTGCGCGGCTTGCGTGCGGTGTCGGACTTCGAGTACGAGTTCCAGATGGCCGGCATGAACCGCTATCTGTTGCCCGACGTCGAAA
>OFCW01000287.1_pt1 | contig 14929 bp, 11 predicted proteins | sample 1520951 | NCBI WGS metagenome assembly OFCW01 (sample SAMEA4349680, study PRJEB24078) | microbial mat metagenome | biome: Terrestrial Biome; feature: Habitat; material: Microbial Mat | place: India | collected 2012-06-12 | depth 10 m | reverse complement strand
CAGCTCGATGTTGCCGAAGGTGAACTTGACCTGGTTCGACGCCAGTTGCACCGAGACGGGATCGTCCACGTCTTCGAGCAAACGTTGGAGTTCGAGAATCGTCTTGCGCGGGATGATGACTTCGTGCCGGCCGCCGGCGCCTGCCGGTTGCTCGCCGGTCTCGACGCCGCAGTAGGCCAGCCGGTGGCCATCGGTGGCGACGGCCATGACCTGCTTGCCGTCAACCACCAGCAGCATGCCGTTGAGGTAGTAGCGGATGTCCTGCTGGGCCATCGCGAAGTGCACCATCGCCAGCAGGTGCTTGAGCGTCTTCTGCGGCAGCGTGATGCGTGCGCCGAAATCGGTGGCTTCGGCCACGGTCGGGAATTCTTCGGCCGCCAGCGTCTGCAGCGCAAAGCGGCTCTTGCCCGATTGCACCGTCATGCGCTTGTCGTTGAGCGTGAGCGCCACTTCGCCGTCGGGCATTGCACGCAGGATGTCGACGAGCTTGCGGGCGGCCACGGTGGTGGCGATGTCGCCGGCGCCGGCGCCGCAATCGGCGTGCGTGGTGATCTGGATTTCGATGTCGGTGGACAGGAAGGAAACCCGTTCACCCTTCTTGGTGATGAGCAGATTGGCCAGGATGGGCAGCGTGTGACGGCGTTCCACGATGCCGCTCACGATTTGCAGCGGACGCAGCAGGTTGTCTCGCGAGGTTTTGACCAATTGCATGAAGGCGATCCTTGCAGTTTGAGGTGGCACCGCGCGCGCCCCTCATGGCGTGTGCCTGCAGGAGCATTTGCGATTGACCCCCAAAGTCTTTGTAAATCAAGGGGTTAATCACAAATTATACCGCAAAGAAGGGGGCGCTGGATAGCGTCGCGCGCGCGGCAAATACGGCTATTGTGCATGAAAAGACGCCCGCATTCGAGCGGGCGTCTGCACGCGGCCAATTCTGTGCAGATGGCGCTGCCATGCGCTTTGGTGGCATGCGGCAGCGCGATGCGCCGTCAACCCTTGAGCGTTTGCTCCAGCACGTGCAGCTCGTGGTTGAGCTGGGCGTCCTTGGTGCGCTCGTCGGCGATCTTGCGCACGGCGTGCAGCACCGTGGTGTGGTCGCGCCCGCCGAACAGTTCGCCAATCTCGGGCAGGCTCTTCTGCGTGAGCTCCTTGGCCAGATACATGGCGATCTGGCGCGGGCGCGCGATGTTGGCCGGCCGCTTCTTGGAGTACATGTCCGCGACCTTGATGTTGTAGAAATCCGCGCAGGTCTTCTGGATGTTCTCTACCGAAATCTGGCGGTTCTGCACGGTCAGCAGGTCTTTGAGCGCCTCGCGCGTGACCTCGATCGTGATTTCTTTGCCGTGGAAGTTCGAGTACGCCAGGATCTTGCGCAGCGCGCCTTCGAGCTCGCGCACGTTCGAGCGCAGATGCTTGGCGACGAAGAAGGCCACCTCTTCCGGCACGGTCACGTTCTCGGCCTGCGCCTTCTTCATCAGAATCGCCACGCGCATTTCCAGCTCGGGCGGCTCGATGGCGACCGTGAGCCCGGAGTCGAAGCGCGAGATCAGGCGGTCATCGATGCCGGTGATCTCCTTCGGATACGTATCGCTGGTGATGATGACCTGCGCGCGGTTGGCGATCAGCGCCTCGAACGCGTAGAAGAATTCTTCCTGCGTGCGGTTCTTGCCCGAAAAGAACTGGATGTCATCGATCAGCAGCAGATCCAGCGAGTGGTAGTAGCGCTTGAAATCATCAAACGCCTTGCGCTGGTAAGCCTTCACTACGTCGGAAACGTACTGTTCTGCGTGGATATAGCGGATGCGCGCACGCGGATTCTCCATCAGCATGAAGTTGCCGATGGCATGGATCAAGTGCGTCTTGCCCAGGCCCACGCCGCCGTACAGGTACAGCGGGTTGTACGACTTGCCGGGGTTGTTGGCGACCTGGATGGCCGCTGCGCGCGCCAGCTGGTTGGCCTTGCCGGTGACGAAGTTGTCGAACGTGAGGATCGGGTTCAGGCGCGAGCGCTCGTGCACGGTGTCGTCCACGGGCGCCTGCGGCGGCGTGGCCAGGCCCAGGTTGGGCGCCACCGCCGGGGCAGCCGGCGGCATGCGGTATGACTGGGCGCTGGCCTCGGCGGCATCCATGACCGGCACGTCGATGTCGGCCACGGCGTGGCTGGCCGTGGCGAGCGCGGTTTCGCGGTACATGGCGGGCGCGGGGCGCATGGCCGCCGCGTCGTGCGTGATGCCGGCGGCAGGCATCGCCTGCGCCGGTTGAATCGATTGCGCCGCCAGCGGCTGCATGGGCACCGGTGCCAGCGCCGGCTGCAGGGCCGCCTGGCGCTGGCCGGCCGTCGGGTCGAGCACGAACTGCACGTCGACGGGCATCTCCCAGTAGTCGCACGCGAGCGACTGGATGCGGCCCGAGAACTGGCTCTTGACCCAGTCGAGCTTGAAACGGTTGGGCGCGGCAATCCGCAGCATGCACGCCTGCTCGTCGAATGACAGCGGCGTCAGCGGCTTGATCCACGTCTTGAATTGTTGCGGCGTCAACTCACTCTCGAGCTGGGCAGACGCCGCGTGCCAGAAATCCTGCATCGTTATCGTTAGGTGTTTGACCGGCGCCACACGCATCGCCCCAGGCGATGCCCCCGTGAGGGCCGACCGCCGGGCCTTGGCGCAGGCCAGAAACCGGGCGGCTTTCGTTATTGGAACGGGATTGTACCCCCGCCCGAAAGTTATCCACAAAGGATAAGTCTGTGGATAACCTGTGGACCCGCTGTGAGTAGCGGTGGACAACCGATTTTGTGCGTTGGCTGCAAACCCAATGCCCGCAAGGCTTTCCGCAAAGCACACCAAGCCGCACAAGGCGCTGGGGACAACTCGCCCCAAGGTGGATTGTTGACGTTTGCCGCACGTTATCCCCAATCGGCGAGGGTTGACAGGCGCGGTAAATATCGTTTAAATGGCGGGTTCTGCGATGCGCGGCAGGGGAGCGCACGCTTGTTCGCGTCAGACGCGGCGGCGGGGTCCAACCCGTTGCGCATGATCCGGCGGGGCCCGCAGCTTTGGCCCGCCATGCCGGTGACGCCCAGACCTGAACAACACAGCGCACGGCGGTCTGCGTGGGCGATTTCTCCTACTGAATCGACACCAGGCTGGACGGGGCGACCCTAAGCCCGGCGCGTGCGGCAGCGTCCGCACCACCCATTAACAAGAGAGTGCATCATGAAGCGTACCTATCAACCTTCCGTTACCCGTCGCAAGCGCACCCACGGTTTCCGTGTTCGCATGAAGACCCGTGGTGGCCGTGCCGTGCTGAACGCACGCCGCGCCAAGGGTCGCAAGCGCCTGGCCATCTGACAGTGCCGCGCCCGGGCAGCGGCCTCCGGCTGTTTGCCCATGGCTTCTGCGGCACGCCGGCGATGGGCCCGCACGCCTACCCCAAGGCCGCAAGGCTGACGAAAACGGATGAGTTCTCATCCGTTTTTGCTTTGCGGCCGGTCCGGCGTAGTCGTCACTTCGTGCTGTACGTCCGCGCGAACGGACATCCGCAGGCACGCCTTGGCGTGGTGATCGGGAAGAAGTTTGCGCGCCGCGCCGTCGAGCGCAATCTCATCAAGCGCCAGTGCCGCGAACTCTTCCGCCTGCGGCAGCCCTTGCTGGGCGGGCGTGACGTGCTGATCCGCCTGCAGGCCAAATTCCCCCGCGAAGACACGCCCACCGTGGCGGCCCTCAAGCGCATCTGCCGCGAAGAGCTGTCTCACCTGTTCGATGTTGCGGCACGCCCGCTGCCGGCCCCACCCGCGCCCAGGCCCGGGGGCGACGCATGACGCGCGTGCTGCTGTTCCTGTTGCGCGTGTACAAGGTGGCGTTCAGCCCCTTCGTGGGTGCGCAATGCCGTTTCCTGCCGACCTGCTCGGACTATGCACGCGACGCCGTGCTGCTTCATGGGCCCGGCTACGGCAGTTATCTTGCGGCAAAACGTCTATGCCGCTGTCATCCGTTCGCTCAAGGCGGGTATGATCCTGTGCCGCCCGCTGCTGGCGACGCTGTGCCCCGCTCCGATTCCGCATCGACCGACGCGACCGCAGCTGACGCTCACGCTGCGCGGCCGTCGATTCACCTTCCCAGACCGTAATCCGACATGGATATCAAACGCACCATTCTCTGGGTGATCTTCTCGCTGGCGGTTGTCCTGCTGTTCGACAACTGGCAACGCGCGAATGGCCACCAGTCGATGTTCTTCCCGACGCCGCAGACGGCCACGGCCCCTGCCGCCGCGCCGGGCGGCACGCCTGCCGGCGACGTGCCGAAGAGCGCCGCCACCGCGGCGGCAGGTACGCAGGCCGCCCCGGCCACGGGCGCGGCCTCGCAGGCGCCGGCTTCGGAGAAGATCGTCATCACGACCGACGTGCTGCGCGCCACCATCGACACGGCCGGCGCGATCGTCAGCAAGCTTGAACTGCTCACGCAGAAGGACCACGACGGCAACCCGGTGGTGCTGTTCGACCGCAGCGTCGAGCGCACGTACCTGGCGCGCTCGGGCCTGATCGGCGGGGATTTCCCGAACCATACGACGGTGTTCGCCGCATCGGCCGGCCCGCGTGACCTGGGCACCGGCAACGATATCTCGATCACGCTGACGGCCGACAAGGGCGGTGCGAAGCTCGCGAAGACGTACGTCTTCAAGCGCGGCAGCTACGTGATCGACACGCGCTTCGCCGTGACGAACGACGGCACGGCGCCGATCAACCCGACGCTGTACATGGAGCTGGCCCGCGACGGCGGCGCCGTGGAGCAATCGCGCTTCTACAGCACGTTCACCGGCCCGGCCGTCTACACCGACGGCGACAAGTACCACAAGATCAACTTCTCCGACATCGACAAGGGCAAGGCGCACGTGCCGGCCCCGACCGACAGCGGCTGGGTCGCGATGGTGCAGCACTACTTTGCCTCGGCGTGGATTCCGGCGGCGAACGCCAAGCGCGAGTTTTACGTCGACCGCATCGACACGAACTTCTACCGCGTCGGCATGCAGGAGCCGCTGGGCACGGTGGCGCCGGGCGCGAGCGTGTCGGCCACGGCACGCCTGTTTGCCGGTCCGCAGGAAGAGCGCATGCTCGAGGGCATCACGCCGGGCCTGGAACTCGTGAAGGACTACGGCTGGCTGACGATCATCGCCAAGCCGCTGTTCTGGCTGCTCGAGAAGATCCACAAGCTGCTGGGCAACTGGGGCTGGTCGATCGTCGCGCTGACGGTGCTGGTCAAGCTGGTGTTCTTCCCGCTGTCGGCGACGAGCTACCGTTCGATGGCCAAGATGAAGGATCTGCAGCCGCGCATGACGGCCATCCGCGAGCGCCACAAGGGCGACCCGCAGAAGATGAACCAGGAGATGATGACGCTGTACCGCACCGAGAAGGTCAATCCGCTCGGCGGCTGTCTGCCGATCGTGATCCAGATCCCGGTGTTCATCGCGCTGTACTGGGTGCTGCTGTCTTCCGTGGAAATGCGCGGCGCGCCGTGGCTGGGCTGGGTGCATGACCTGGCTGCACCGGACCCGTTCTACATCCTGCCGATCCTGATGGCCGTGTCGATGTTCGTGCAGACCAAGCTGAACCCGACGCCGCCGGACCCCGTGCAGGCCAAGGTGATGATGTTCATGCCGATCGCGTTCTCGGTGATGTTCTTCTTCTTCCCGGCCGGCCTGGTGCTGTACTGGGTGGTGAACAACTGCCTGTCGATCGCGCAGCAGTGGTCGATCAACCGCATGCTGGGCACCAACAAGAAGGCTGCGGCTGCCAAGTAAGGCAGGCGCACTCGGCAAAAAGGGCACCTTCGGGTGCCCTTTTTTCATGTGGCTCGGATGGCGCCTATGCGGGTGCATGGCAGACGGCCTCGATGTTGTGGCCGTCGGGGTCGCGCACGAAGGCGCCGTAGTAGTTCGGGTGGTAGTGCGTCCGTATGCCGGGCGCGCCGTTGCCGGTGCCGCCTGCTGCCAGCGCCGCACTGTGGAACGCCTCGACCTCGGCACGCGTATCCACGCGAAACGCCACGTGCAGCGGCGGCCGGTTCGGCGTCTGGCCCGCCATCGCAGCAGAAATCCAGCACTCCGCCTTGCCCGGTGGGCCGAACCCGGCCACGTCGGTGTGGCCCGTCACGGCGGCAGGAAACTCCAGCACCTTGACGAGGCCGATGGCGCCGAGCGCCTGCCCATAGAACCGTTTGCCGGTTTGGAAGTCCCTGAGGACGACGCCGGTGTGATCGATCATCCGAATCCCCCTGGCTGGAAACTGGCGCGCAACTGCGCGGCTGCCGCACAATACCGCCCATGACTGCCGCTGACCACTCCCCGAACTTGCCGAACGCTTCCGAGCCGCCACGCGCGCCCACCATTCCGATCGCGGCGATCGCCACGGCGCCGGGGCGTGGCGGCATCGGCGTGGTGCGCGTATCGGGGCCCGATGTGCGCGCCGTCATGCAAGCCGTGTGCGGTCGGCTGCTGCCGCCGCGCCAGGCGACCTACCTGCCCTTCCTCGATGCGGACGGCAGCGCCATCGATCGCGGCATCGCCCTGTGGTTTCCCGCGCCGCATTCCTACACGGGCGAAGACGTGCTCGAACTGCAGGGCCACGGCGGCCCGGTGGTGATGCAGCTTTTGCTGCAGCGCTGCCTCGCCGCCGGCCGCGAAATCGGCCTGCGCGTGGCCGAACCCGGCGAATTCACCCGCCGCGCGTTTCTCAACGACAAGATGGACCTCGCGCAGGCCGAGGCCGTGGCCGACCTGATCGAAGCCAGCACCGAAGCCGCCGCGCGCTCGGCAGCGCGCTCGCTTGACGGCGCGTTCTCTCAGGCCGTGCATGCGCTGGTGGAGCGCGTCATTCATCTGCGCATGCTGGTGGAGGCGACGCTGGATTTTCCCGAGGAAGAGATCGACTTTCTGGAAGCCGCCGATGCGCGTGGTCAGCTTGCGGGCATCCGTGCCGCGCTGGACGGCGTGCTGGCGCAGGCGCGGCAGGGTGCGCTGCTGCGCGAGGGGCTGCACGTGGTGCTGGCCGGCCAGCCGAACGTGGGGAAATCGTCGCTGCTCAACGCGCTGGCCGGCGCGGAGCTGGCCATCGTGACGCCCATCGCCGGCACCACGCGCGACAAGGTGCAGCAGACGATCCAGATCGAGGGCATCCCGCTGAACATCGTGGACACAGCCGGACTGCGCGACACCGAGGACGAGGTCGAGCGCATCGGCATCGAGCGCACCTGGGCCGCCATCGCCCGCGCGGACGTCGTGCTGCATCTGCTGGACGCGGCGGACTACCGCGCGAACGGCCTCTCTGCGGAAGACGCCGCCATCGACGCGCGTATCGCCGAACACGTGCCGGCCGGTGTGCCGACGCTGCGAGTCATCAACAAAATCGACCTGTCCGGCGTGGCCGTACCCGGTCGCGTGGATGCGCAGCCGCCGGAAGTGTGGCTATCGGCGCGCAACGGTGTCGGCATCGAATTGCTGCGCGCCGCGCTGCTGGAGATTGCCGGCTGGCAGGGCGGCGGCGAGGGCCTGTACCTGGCGCGCGAACGCCATCTGGCGGCGCTGCGTACGGCCAAGGAACATCTGGCCACCGCGGCCGAGCATGCCGATCAGCAGGCGCAATCGCTGGATTTGTTTGCCGAAGAACTGCGCCTGGCGCAGGAGGCGCTGAACAGCATCACGGGGGCGTTCTCCAGTGATGATTTGCTGGGTGTGATCTTTAGCCGGTTCTGCATCGGCAAGTGAGCGCTATGCCTACCTACCCCGTCTCCATCAAGGGCGTCCTGCGCGCGCCAGGCGGTGAGATCGTGCTGCTGCTGAACGAACGCGAAGAGTGGGAGTTGCCGGGTGGCCGCATTGAACACGGCGAATCATCCGCCGAATGCTTGCAACGCGAGATTGCCGAAGAGTTGGGCCTGCGCGTGCAGGTTGGGCCGCTGCTCGACACGTACCTGTTCGAAGTCGTGCCCGGCAAGCATGTGTTCATCGCCACCTACGTGTGCTCGCTGATCGGCGCGTTTGAACCGACGCTCAGCCACGAACACAAACGCCTTGGGCTCTTTGCTGCGGATGCCTTGCCGCGCAATCTGCCCGAGGGATATCGAACGTCGATCGAGACGGCACTCAGGGCATCGGCCTAGTGGGACGTGCATATGCTCGCCGCTGCCGGGCCGTTCAATCGCGCCCCCAGCGCCAGCGCGGCGGCTCGCCCTTCCACCAGCACACCAGCACGAGCAGCGCGCTCACGGCGAACATGTACAGCACAAAGCCCGTCGGCGTACGGTCGGGCGGCAGCCCCACGATGCCCGCAGCGACCAGCCCGGCGTAGACGGCAAACGCGACCCAGCCTTGCCAGCGAGCGGGCCAACCCCATCCCCAGCCATAGCGCTTGGCAGGGAACCAGTAGTCTTCGGATTTCGTAGGCATGCTTGCGCCCCCACGCGTACACAGGATAGGTACGACTGTACACGTGCGCAGGTTCCAGGCAACAAACGCCAACAGCCAGCCGGTCGATCACCGCTGGCAGAGGTCGTTTGCAACAGAGAGAGCACGCCAAGGCGCGCCGAAGCTGCGGAGAACGGCACACAGGCCATCAACCGCGTCTTGCTGGCTGCTGTATCGGGGAGTGGAGCGTTGGCTGGATCCGGAAGGGGCTCCCGGGGCGCACAAGGCGCGACACAGGCCAAGCTCGGCGGACCGGAGGTCGGATGACTTCACGCCGCCAGCGGCAGCACCCGATTGGTGCTACCGAAACAACCGCGCGATCTTAGTAGAGCTTCTTCGGCAGCATTTGCGAGCGCAGGCGCTTACGCGTACGCGACACGGCAGCAGCCTTCTTGCGCTTGCGTTCGGTCGTCGGCTTTTCGTAGGCGGTGCGGGCGCGCAGTTCCTTGATCAGGCCGGTGCGCTCGATTTCACGGCGGAAGCGGCGCAGCGCGACTTCGACCGGCTCGTTTTCTTTCAGGCGGATGGTGGTCATCGGGTCCCTTGCTCAGTATTCGGGTGGACGGCGAAACAGCGGATTATATACCGCCCAGAGGGCGTGCAGTGTAGTTGAATCTGTTTACCGACGCAAGCCACTCCCTGATGTGAAGAGAAGCCCATTTTCTGCTGCATTTTTATGCAGCGGCGTGGTCTGGATACTACGTCAGCGCGCGTCATCTCGCATGGAGGAACGCCGCTTGCTGGGCGCGGGCATACCCCCGGACATCCATCGTGGAACGCGCCCCCGACCTCGCGCCGGCACCTGCCGCCTGCACACCCCTTTTCGCTGAAACGCTGCCGGCGCCCCTGCGCTATGTCGACGACACGCGGCCCGGCTACACGCGGCGGCGCGAGCGCGGCCGCTTCGTCTACTTTGATACGCGCGGCGAGCGCATCCGCGACCCCGCCGTCATCGCGCGCATCAACAAGCTGGCGATCCCGCCGGCCTATACCGACGTGTGGATCTGCCCTCACGCGAACGGCCATCTGCAGGCGACCGGTCGCGACGCCCGGGGCCGCAAGCAGTACCGCTATCACCCCGACTGGCGAGCCTTTCGCGATGCGGACAAGTACGGCCGGCTGCTGGCGTTCGGGGCGGCGTTGCCGCGGGTGCGCCAGGTGGTGACCGCGCAACTGGCGGCACCGGGCCTGTCGCGCGAGAAGATGCTCGCCACCGTGGTCTACCTGCTGGACGTGACGCTGGTGCGCGTGGGCAATGCGGCCTACGCGCGCGAGAACCGGTCGTACGGGCTCACCACGCTGCGCAACCGGCACGTCGAGGTGCGTGGCAACACGGTGCGGTTTCACTTTCGCGGCAAGAGCGGCGTCGAGCACGACGTATCGGTGTCGGACCCCCGCCTGGCGCGCATCATCCGGCGCTGCGTCGATCTGCCGGGCCAGGAACTCTTCCAGTACATCGACGAGGCGGGCGAGCGCCGCGCAGTCGATTCCGCCGATGTGAATACGTACCTGCAAACCCTCACGGGCGCGGATTTCACGGCGAAGGACTACCGCACCTGGGCCGGCAGTGCGCTGGCGCTGGAGCTGCTGCGTGGGCGGGCACCGGCCAGCCCCGCCGATGCGCGACGGCAGGTCGTGGAGGCGATTGCCGCCGTGGCGCAGCGCCTGGGCAACACGCCGGCGGTCTGTCGCAAGTGTTATGTGCATCCCGCCATCGTCGATGCGTTTGCGGCGGGTGAACTCGCCACGCTGGCACCGGCACGCGCGCGCAAGGGCCTGCGCCGCGAGGAAGTCACGCTGATGCGCTTTCTCGAGACTGCCGCCGACCGCGACGCGGCGGACAAGAAAAAGCCCGCCTGAACGGCGGGCTCGGGGGCCTGGCAGAACGCGCGCTTACTTGCTCTGCGGCGTCATGTCGGGCGTGGCCGGCGACACACCTGGCGCAGCCGTCGGCTGGGCCTGCCGGGCCGCTGTCACCGTGCTGTGCTCGTGCAGGCCGCCGCCCAGCGCCGTGTACAGATCGATGGCGTTGGTCAGGCGAGCCAGGCGCGTCTGCACCAGGGTCTGGTCGGCGCTGAACAGGTCGCGCTGCGCATCAAGCACGTCGAGGAAGCTCGACACGCCGTTGCGGTAGCGCTGGTCCGACAGCGTCAGGCGCTCGGCGGTGGCATCGCGGAAGCGCTTCTGCGCGGCCACCTGCTCTTCGAGCGTGCCGCGCGCCACCAAGGCGTCAGACACTTCACGGAAGGCCGTCTGGATCGTCTTCTCGTAGTTCGCCACCGCAATCTTCTGGTTGGCCTTCGTGAGGTCCAGGTTGAAGACGTTGGTGCCCCAGTTGAAGATCGGCAGCGTCAGGTTCGGGACGAACGACCACAGGCCCGTGCCGCTCTTGAACAGGTCGTGCAGCGCCGTGCTGGCCGTGCCGATGTTCGAGGTCAGCCCGATGCTCGGGAAGAACGCCGCGCGCGCCACGCCGATGTTGGCGTTGGCCGCGATCAGCTGCTGCTCGGCCTGGCGGATGTCGGGGCGCTGCTCGAGCAGCTCCGACGGCAGACCGGGCGGAATATCCGCCACGATCTTCTCCGAGGACACCGTGGTCGGGGCCGGCAGGTCGGCCGGCAGCGGCGCACCGACCAGCAGCACCAGGGCGTTGGTCGCCTGGGCGTACTGGCGCGTGAGTTGCGCCACCGACACGCGGGCCGATTCGACCAGTGTCTCGGTCTGGCGCAGGTCCAGTGCCGACGACGCGCCAACGTCAAAGCGCTGCTTGGCGAGCCTGTAGTAGTCTTCGCGGCCCTTCAGCGTCTGCTGGGCCAGCTCGAGCTGCTCCGCATAGGCGCGCTCGTTCAGGTACGCCTTGGCCACCTGCGAGATCAGGCTGATCTGCGCGGCGCGGCGGCCTTCGTCGGTCGCCAGGTAGCTGGCGCGCGCTGACCGCGTGACGTCGCCCACGCTGAACAGGTTGACCTGGTAGTTGCTGATGCCCACGCCGAGCTGATACTGCTTGGTGTAGACGTCGCCACCGGTTTGCGAGATCGACGGCGGCGTATGGCTGCGCGTGTACACCGCGGACGCATTGACCGGCGGCAGCAGGTCGGCGATCTGCAGGCGGTACTGCGCACGCGCGGCCTCGACGTTGAGCATGGCGACGCGCAGGTCGCGGTTGTTCTCCAGCGCCAGGCCAATCAGCTTCTGCAGCCGTGCGTCGGGGAAGAACTCGCGCCAGCCCAGGTCGACCGCGCGCGGGGCGTTCTCGCCCGGCTTGGCGCTGTCCGCCGGCACGGCGTAGCCGGCCGGCGCCTGCGGGTACGTGCCGGTGACCGGGGCATCCGGGCGCTCGTAAGTCGGCGCCAGCGAGCAGCCGGACAGGATGCCGGCGGCCAGCAGGAGCGCCGGCAGCAGCGCGGGGGTTCGGAAAGTCATGTTGTTCTGCATGTTCAGATTTCCTCGTCCAGCGGACGGTGCGCGGCATCCAGGCGGCGTTGACGCTCGCTGCCCTTGAAGATGCGGCGGACCACCACGAAGAACACAGGCACCAGCACCACGGCCAGCACCGTCGCGGTGATCATCCCGCCCATCACGCCGGTACCGATGGCACGCTGGCTGGCGGAGCTCGCACCCGTGGCAATCGCCAGCGGCAGCACGCCCAGGATGAAGGCGAACGACGTCATGATGATCGGCCGGAACCGCAGGTGCACGGCTTCCAGCGTCGCCTCGATGAGGCCCTTGCCTTGCGCCTGCAGGTCCTTCGCAAACTCGATGATCAGAATCGCGTTCTTGGCGGACAGGCCCACCACCGCAATCAGGCCGACCTTGAAGTACACGTCGTCAGGCATGGCGCGCAGCGTCACGCCCAGCAGTGCACCGAGCACACCCAGCGGCACCACCAGAATCACCGCCGCCGGGATCGACCAGCTCTCGTACAGCGCCGCCAGCACCAGGAACACCGCCAGCAGCGACAGCGCATACAGCGCCGGCGCCTGCGAGCCGGATTCCTTTTCCTGCAGCGACTGCCCCGTCCACTCGTAGCCGATGCCCGCCGGCAGCTTGGCCGCCAGACGTTCCATCTCGGCCATGGCGTCACCCGAGCTGGCACCCGGCGCAGCGGCACCCGAGAGGCGAACCGCCGGATAGCCGTTGTAGCGCACGAGCTGCACCGGGCCGACGATCCAGTGGCCCTTCGCGAACGTCGACATCGGCACCATGTTGCCCTGCGAATTGCGCACGTACAGGTTCATGATGTCTTCGGGCTGCATGCGGTTGATCTTGTCCGCCTGCACGATCACACGCTGCTGACGACCGTAGTTCGGGAAGTCGTTGGCGTATGCCGAACCCAGCGCCGTCGACAGCACGGAGTTGATGTCGGTGAACGAGACGCCCAGCGCATTGGCCTTCTCGCGGTCGATATCGACCTGGTACTGCGGCGAATCTTCCAGGCCTTCCGGGCGCATGCCGGTGATGATCTTGCTCTGCGCCGCCATCCCCATCAGTTGATTGCGGGCGGCGATCAGCGCGTCGTGGCCCAGGCCCGCGCGGTCCTGCAGACGGAACGTGAAGCCCGTTGCGTTGCCCAGTTCCGGAATCGGCGGCGGGTTCAGCGGGAAGACGATCGCGTCGCGGATGCCGCCGAACAGCGCACCGAAGGCACGGCCGACTACGGCATCAGCGGTCTGATCCTTGCCCTTGCGCTCGCTCCAGTCCTTGAACGGGGTGAACACGATACCGGCGTTCGGGCCGTTGCCCGAGAAGCTGAAGCCCTGCACGGCCACGATGTTCTCGACCGCCTTTTCCTGCTTGTAGTAGTTCTCGACCTGCTTGATCACCTCCAGCGTGCGGTTGGCCGATGCCCCCGGCGGCAACTGGATGTTGGTCACGATGTAGCCCTGGTCTTCGGTCGGCAGGAACGAAGACGGCAGACGCAGGAACAGGAACACCACCGCAACGATCAGCGCCGCGTAGATGACCATGTAGCGGAAGGTCTTCTTCAGGATGCGTTCCACGAAGCTCTGGTAGCGGCTCGTGGTGGTGCTGAACATGCGGTTGAACCAGCCGAAGAAGCCTTTCTTTTCGTGGTGCGAACCCTTCTCGATCGGCTTGAGCAGCGTCGAGCACAGTGCCGGCGTGAGCGTCAGCGCCATGAGTGCCGAGAAGAAGATCGACGACACCATCGACAGCGAGAACTGTCGATAGATCGCGCCCACCGAGCCCGAGAAGAACGCCATCGGGATGAACACGGCCATCAGCACCAGCGTAATGCCGATGATGGCGCCCGTGATCTGGCCCATGGCCTTGCGGGTCGCTTCGCGGGGGGGCAGGCCTTCTTCGGCCATGATCCGCTCGACGTTTTCCACCACCACGATGGCATCGTCAACGAGAATACCGATCGCCAGCACGAGGCCGAACATCGTCAGCACGTTGATCGAGAAGCCCATCGCGTTCATGACGGCAAACGCGCCGAGCAGCGAGATCGGCACCACGATCGACGGCACCAGCGTGTAGCGGATGTTCTGCAGGAACAGCAGCATCACCAGGAACACCAGCACCATGGCCTCGAACAGCGTCTTGACCACTTCCTCGATCGAGATCTGCACGAACTTCGAAGTGTCGTACGGCACCTTGTACTCCACGCCCGGCGGGAAGTACTTCGACAGCTCTTCGAGCTTGGCTTTCACCGCCTTAGCGGTGCCCAGCGCATTGCCGGTCGGCGAAAGCTGCACGCCAATGGCCGAGATCGGTTGGCCGTTGATCCGCGCAGACGTCGAATAGGTCTGGCCGCCGAGTTCCAGGCGCGCCACGTCCTTCACGCGCACGAGTGAGCCGTCCGGCTTGGCCACCAGCACGATGTTGCCGAACTGCTCGGTGGTCGTGAGCTGGCCTTCCACCACGACCGTCGCCGCGAGCGGCTGGTCGGCCACGGACGGCAGATCGCCGATCGTACCGGCCGAGACCAGCGCGTTCTGCGCACGGATGGCGTTGTAGACGTCCGTCGGGGTCAGCTTGTAGCCGACCAGCTTGGCCGGATCGATCCAGACGCGCATCGCGCGCTCCGTACCGAACAGCACCGCCTGACCCACGCCCGGCACGCGCTTGATTTCGTTCAGCACGTTGCGCGAGATGTAGTCGCCCAGTGCCACCGGATCCATCTTGCCGTCGGTGGATGCCAGCGTGGCGAACAGCAGGAAGTTCGAGCGGGCCTTGTCGACCTGCACACCCTGCTGGGTCACCTGCGAAGGCAAACGCGCTTCCACGCGCTTCAGGCGGTTCTGCACGTCCACCTGCGCCAGTGCCGGATCGGTACCGGCCTTGAACGTCACGGTGATCTGCGCCTGGCCGTTACCGCCCTGGCTGACCGACTCCATATAGAGCAGGCCGTCCGCACCGTTCATTTCCTGCTCGATGATGCTGGTGACGGATTCGTCCAGCGTCTTCGCATTGGCGCCCGGATACGTTGCCGTGATGATGACGGACGGCGGCG
>OFCW01000286.1_pt1 | contig 15158 bp, 13 predicted proteins | sample 1520951 | NCBI WGS metagenome assembly OFCW01 (sample SAMEA4349680, study PRJEB24078) | microbial mat metagenome | biome: Terrestrial Biome; feature: Habitat; material: Microbial Mat | place: India | collected 2012-06-12 | depth 10 m | reverse complement strand
CCGGGTCGCCCATCAGCGTGCGGCACAGCGTCAGCATCTGCTGCTCGCCGCCCGACAACACCCCGGCCTGCGTATGCTGGCGCTCCTTCAGGCGCGGGAACATCTTGTACATGTCATTGATGCTCCAGCGCGACTTTTTCCCCTTCTTCTCGCCCAGCAGCAGGTTTTGCTCGACGGTCAGCGTCGGGAAGATGTCGCGGTTTTCCGGCACATAGCCGAGTCCCTTGTGGGCGATCTCGAACGCCTTCCGCCCGGTGAGCTCCTCGCCCTTGAAACGGATCGAACCGTTCACGTCGACCTGGCCCATCGCCGCTTTCACCGTGGTCGAGCGCCCCACGCCGTTGCGCCCCAGCAGGGCGACGATTTCGCCTTCGCCGACCTGCATGTCCACGCCGTGCAGCACATGGCTCTTGCCGTAGTACGCGTGCAGGTCCCTGATTTCGAGTAGTGCCATTTATGCGGCCTCCGCTGCATGTCCACCGAGATATGCTTCCTGTACCTTCCGATTGCTGCGGATATTGGCCGGCGTATCGCAGGCGATCACCTCGCCGTACACCACCACCGCGATCTTGTCGGCCAGCCCGAACACCACGCTCATGTCGTGCTCCACCATCAGCAAGGTCTTGCCCACCGTCACCTTGCGGATCAGTTCCACCGCCGCGTCCGACTCCGAGCGGCTCATGCCCGCGGTCGGCTCGTCGAGCAGGATCACCTCCGCGCCGCCGGCAATCGTGATGCCGATTTCCAGCGCGCGCTGCTCCGCATAGGTCAAGAGGCCGGCCAGCGTGTCGCGCCGCCGCTTCAGCCCGATCTGTTCCAGCACCTGCTCGGCGCGCTCGTGCGCATCCTTCAGGCCGTTCAGGCGATGCCAGAACGAATACTTGTAGCCGAGCGCCCACAGCACCGCGCAGCGCAGGTTTTCATAAACCGACAGCCGGTGGAAGATGTTGGTGATCTGGAAGCTGCGCGACAGCCCGGCGCGGTTGATTTCGAATGGCCGCTTGCCGATAATGCTCGCCCCGTTCAACAGGATATCGCCCGAGCTGACCGGGAAACGCCCGGAAATCAGGTTGAACAGCGTGGATTTGCCGGCGCCGTTGGGGCCGATGATCGCCACCCGCTCGCCTTTGGCCACCTGCAGGCTGGCGCCCCGGATGATTTCGGCCTTGCCGAAGCTCTTGCGGACTTCCTTCAGTTCGAGGGACCAGGCGCTCATGCTGCATTTCTCCGGATCAGGTCTTCAATGTCGGTATTCGCTTCGCCCCAGGCCTGCGCAAATCCCTTCTTCGCATGCCAGAAGCTTGCCGCGCCGATCGCGAACAGGACGGCGGCGGCTACCCAGCCGGACGGCTGCGCGGTATCGACCGCCAGGCCGAACAGTTTCATCTCGGTGCCGTTTACCGCATCCAGCGTCAGGTGGTACAGCATCTCGATGGCCATCACCACGCCCAGCAGGGCGACTGCGGCGGCGAGGCACACGGCCGCCAGGCGCGGCGCCACCTTGCGGAACTTGCCGTACTTGACGAGGCGCAGGTTCATCATGAGGATGCTGGCCACGCCGCCCGGCGCATACAGCACGATCACGATGAAGAACACGCCCAGATACAACTGCCAGGCCTTGGTGAAGTCCGACAGCAGCACCGTCAGGAACACGCCGATGATGGCGCCGATCATCGGGCCGAAGAAGAAGCCGACGCCGCCGATGAAGGTGAACAGCAGCACCGCGCCGGAACGGACCGCGCTGACGTTCTCGGCGGTGACGATCTCGAAGTTGATCGCCGACAGGCCGCCCGAGATGCCGGCGAAGAAGGCCGACAGGATCAGCGTCAGGTAGCGCGCCCATTGCGTGTCGTAGCCAATGAACTCGACCCGTTCCGGGTTGTCGCGCACCGCGTTGATGATGCGCCCCAGCGGCGTCTGGGTGAAGGCGAACATGCCCACCGTGGACACGAACAGCCAGAACGCGATCAGGTAATACACCTGGATCTGCGGGCCGTAGGTGATGCCGAGGAAGGGTTCGCCGTAGACCCGGTTGGTGGTGATGCCGCCTTCGCCGCCGAAGAATTCCGGGAACATCAGCGAGCAGGCGAACACCAGCTCCACGATACCGAGCGTGATCATCGCGAAAGTGGTGCCCGACTTCTTGGTCGTCACGTAGCCGAACAGCGCGCCGAAGGCCATGCCGGCCAGGCCGCCGACCAGCGGGATCAGGGTGACCGGCATCCAGATCTTGCCGGCCGACGCCAGGTTCATCGCATGGATCGCGAAGAACGCGCCCAGCCCGGAATAGACCGCGTGGCCGAACGACAGCATGCCGCCCTGCCCCAGCAGCATGTTGTAGGACAGGCCGAAGATCATCACGGTGCCCATGGTGGACAGCACCGACAGCGATGCGCCCTTGTTGAAGATCATGGGAGCGAGAATCAGCAGCAGCGCAAAGCAGCCCCACAGCAGCCAGCGGCCGAGGTTCATCGGTTTGTAGGTCAAGGTATTGCTCATCGTTATGGCTTCCATCTCAGCCCTCCCGCGTACCCATCAGGCCGCGCGGCCTGAAGATCAGAATCAGCACCAGCAGCACGTACGGCATGATCGGCGCCACCTGCGAAATGGTCAGCTTCAGCACCGGATAGCCGAAGGTGTCGGCGCCCAGGTTCAGGCCGAAGCCGGAAAACAGGTTCAGGAACGAATAATCGAGCGCCACCGCGAAAGTCTGCAGCACGCCGATCAGGAGCGACGCGAGCAAGGCGCCGGCCAGCGAGCCCATGCCGCCGACGACCACCACCACAAAAATGATGCTGCCGACCGTGGCGGCCATGCCCGGTTCGGTGACGAAGGCATTGCCGCCGATGACGCCGGCCAGTCCGGCCAGCGCGCAGCCGCCGCCGAACACCAGCATGAACACGCGCGGCACGTTGTGGCCGAGCGCCTCGACCATCTCCGGATGGGTGAGCGCGGCCTGGATCACCAGGCCGATGCGGGTCTTGGTCAGCACCAGGTAGATCGACAGCAGCATGAGCAGCGCGATGAGCATCATGAAGCCGCGGTAGATCGGGAAGGTGGTGGAAAACAGGGTGAACAGCGGGCCGTCGAGCTCGGCGGGAATCGGGTACGGCACCGCGGCCTTGCCCCAGACGAGCTGCACCAGCTCAACCATCACGTAGGACAGGCCGAAGGTGAACAGCAGCTCGGGAATGTGGCCGTACTTGTGCACCGAGCGCAGACCGTAGCGCTCGACGACGGCGCCGATGGCGCCCACGGCCAGCGGCGCGATGAACAGCGCCGGCCAGAAGCCGAGCTTGGTGGAAATCGCATAGGCGAAGTAGGCGCCCAGCATGTAGAAACTGGCGTGCGCAAAATTCAGCACGCCCATCATGCTGAAAATGAGCGTCAGCCCGGACGACAGCATGAACAGCAGGAGCCCGTAGCTCAGGCCGTTCAGCAGGGTGATTAATGTGAACTCCACGCGGCACCTCTAAGTCAGATTCGTGTACGACCGTACTATTTTCAGGCGACAAAAAAGCAGCGTGCAGTCTCGCGACGCCCGCACGCTGCAAGGGATATAACTTGTTAGCGGGACGACGGGCGCTTCATCTGGCAGGACGTCGGCTGTGTCGCGACATAGGTGTCGAGCTTCTGGTCGGTCTTCCAGCCATAGCCTGTGTTCTCCTGATCGTAGCGCACATCCTTGCCGTTGACCTTCACCCAGGTGGCGATATACAGCGGCTGCTGCAGCTGATGATCGGTCTTGCGCATTTCGACTTCGCCGTTCAGGCTCTGCACCTTCATGCCTTCCAGCGCGAACGCCACCTTGACCGGATCGGTCGACCTGGCTTCCTTGAACGCCTTGCCGAGCATGTTCAGTCCAGTGTAGGTCGCAAGCACGTAGTAATCGTCGTTGTATTTCTTCTTGTAGCCCTCGACGATGTCCTTGCCCGCGAATTTCTCGTTGTTGACGTTCCAGTAGCCGACATACTTCACCCGGTCGGCCCCGGCGGAACCCATTGCGGTCGGCACGCCGGTGGTGCTGCCGTAATAGGTGAAGAAATTGGCCTTCAGGTCGGCGTCCTTGGCCGCCTTGATCAGCAGCGCAAGGTCGGCGCCCCAGTTGCCGGTGATGACCGCGTCGGCCCCGGACGCCTTGATCTTGGCCACATAGGGAGCGAAGTCCTTCACCTGCCCGATCGGATGCAGGTCGTCGCCGACGATCTGGATGTCGGGGCGCTTGCGCTTCAGGTATTCCTTCGCCGCGCGCGTCACCTGGTGGCCGTGCGCATAGTTCTGGCCGATGATGTAGACCTTCTTGACGCTCTGGTCCTTCGCCATGTAGGAGGTCAGCGCCTCCATCTTCATGTCGGAATTGGCGTCGAAGCGGAAGTGCCAGAAGCTGCACTTGCTGTTGGTGAGATCCGGGTCGATCGCGGAATAGTTCAGGAAGACGATTTCCTTGCCGGGATTACGGTCATTGTGCTTGTTGATCGCGTCGATCAGCGCCAGGGCGACGCCGGAGCCGTTGCCCTGCGCGATATACCGATAGCCCTGGTCGATCACCGCCTTGAGCTGGTTCAGCGACTCCTGCGGGCTCCCCTTGCCGTCGAATCCGACGAATTCGATGGTGTTGCCCGCGCCTGCCCATTTCTGCTGGTTCGCCATCTCGGAAAACATCTGGAAGCTGTGCAGCTGGTTCTGGCCGATCGGCGCGAACGGCCCGGACAGCGTATCGATCATGGCGACCTTGACATGTTCGGCCTGGGCGGACGGCGCCGCAAACGCTGCCGCGATCGAAAGTGTCAGCAGAAGTGGGCGGATCTTTTTCATCATGTGTCTCTTCCTTATGTCGGGTATGTGATTGAAACTGCGGCTTTTCGGCTTCTCTTCGTTATGCAATCCCTTCAGGCCGTCGGCAGCCTGTAGTCCTTGAACTGCTCGCGGATTCTGTTTTTCAGAACCTTCCCGGTCGCGCCAATCGGCAGCGCGTCGACAAACACCACATCGTCGGGCGTCCACCACTTGGCGATCTTTCCTTCATAAAACCTGATCAGCTCCTCCTTGCTGAGCTCGGCGCCCGGTTTCTTCACCACCACCAGCAGCGGGCGCTCGTCCCACTTCGGATGAAACACGCCGATGCAGGCCGCCTGCTGCACCGCCGGATGCCCGGCTGCGATGTTTTCCAGGTCGATCGAGCCGATCCACTCGCCGCCGGACTTGATCACGTCCTTGCTGCGGTCGGTGATCTGCATGTAGCCGTCCGGGCTGATAGTGGCCACGTCGCCGGTCGGGAACCAGCCGTCCTGCAGCACGTCGCCGCCCTCGCCCCTGAAATAGCTGCTGATGATCCACGGCCCCTTGACCAGCAGGTTGCCGTAGGTTTTGCCGTCCCAGGGCAGTTCCTTGCCGGCGTCGTCCACGATCTTCATGTCGACGCCGTAGATCGCGTGCCCCTGCTTCTCCAGGAGCGCCTGTTTCTGCTCTTCCGGCAGATCATCATGCTTGCTTTGCAGCGTGCAGGCGGTGCCGAGCGGCGACATTTCCGTCATGCCCCAGGCATGCACCACCTCGACGCCGTACTGATGGCGCAAGGTTTTCATCATCGCCGGCGGGCAGGCCGAACCGCCGATGACCGTGCGCCGGAAGGTGGAGAATTTCAAGTTGTTCTGTCCGACGTAGGTCAACAGGCCGAGCCACACGGTCGGCACGCCGGCGGAAAAAGTCACCTTCTCCTGCTCGAACAATTCGTAGATCGATTTGCCGTCCAGCGCCGGCCCAGGGAACACCATCTTGGCGCCGACCATCGGCACCGAGTACGGCAGCCCCCAGGCATTCACATGGAACATCGGCACCACCGGCAGCACCACATCGCGCGCCGACACGTTCAGCGCATCGGGCATGACCGAGGCGAAGGAATGCAGCAGCGTCGAGCGATGCGAGTACAGCGCGCCCTTCGGATTGCCGGTCGTTCCCGAGGTGTAGCACAGGCTGGATGCGGAATTTTCGTCGAACACCGGCCACTCGTAGCGGTCCGAATTCCCGGCGATCAGGTCCTCGTAGCACAGCAGGTTTTCCACCTTGCTCTGCTGCGGCATGCGGTCGCGGTCGCACATCATCACGAAACCCTTGACGGTCTTGCAGTGCGCGGCGAACGCCTCGACCAGCGGCAGGAAGGTCATGTCGAAGAACAGGTACTGGTCCTCGGCATGATTGACGATGTAGGCGATCTGCTCCGGATGCAGGCGCGGGTTAATCGTATGCATCACCGCGCCGGAACCGGAGATCGCGTAATACAGCTCCATGTGGCGGTAGCCGTTCCATGCCAGGGTGGCGACACGCTCGCCCATCTGCACGCCCAGCTTGCCGAGCGCATTGGCCATGCGCCGCGCCCGGGTGTGGCAGTCGCGATAGGTGTAGCGGTGGATATCGCCTTCGACGCGCCGCGAAACGATTTCAGTGTCGCCGAAATAGCGGTCCGCGTGCTGGATCAGGCTGGAAATGAGCAAAGGTTGGCTCATCATCTGGCCCATCAAGGGGCTCTTCATGTATTGCGCCATGGTGTCTCCGAATTGTTTTTTTGAATATTAGAATATTTCTACTAATTTATGTCATGATTTTTGAACGACCGTACTAAAATCGTCAATGTTTTTCGGTTGTGCGTCGCACAAATATCATCTTTTTGACATTTCTCTAGGCCACCTCCTTGTATATCGTGTTCTTCGGCCGCGCCATTACGCGGCGCAGCATCGGCTCGAAGAACGACAGCGGAAGGGTGTCGTAGTCCGGGTCGAACGCCGGCGCGTCATATTTTTCGCAGAATTCGACAGTGGCGTCGTACAGCGCCTGCCCGGCAAACTGATCGCGCAGGTTGCGATCCATGCCGAGGTGGTGGAAGAAGTAGTAGCCCTGAAAGATCCCGTGCTTCTCCACCATCGCCAGGTTTTCCGGGCTGACGAACGGCTTCAGGATCGCGGCAGCGATGTCCGGATGGTTGTAGCTGCCGAGCGTATCGCCGATGTCATGCAGCAGTGCGCATACGACGTACTCTTCGTCGCGTCCGTCGCGCCACGCCCGCGTCGCGGTTTGCAGGCAGTGGGTCAAGCGGTCGACCGGGAAGCCGCCGCAGTCTCCCTGCAGCAGGCGCAGGTGATCGAGGACGCGGTCGGGTAAAGCGGCCGCATAGGGCTTGAATTCTTTCGAGATGACCGTCCAGTCTTCCGCGGTACTCTCCCGCATGTCGCGAAATGCGGCGCGCACCGGCTTGTTTGTCTCCATGTTTGTCCCCTTGTTTCAAGTGCGGTAGGAGGGATCGCGCCGGTCCAGCCGCCGCAGCAATCCCGGCCAGGCCAGCATGCCCCCTTGCGCCTTGGTCACGCTCCTGGCCTGCTGCTGCGCGCCCAGGATGATGGCTTCCGGAATCCGGACCAGTTCGCCGCCGCCGGCCTGGGCCCGGACCTGAATCATGCATGCCGACTCGAAGATATACATGTTAAGAAACGCGTCGGCAACTGTTTTTCCTAAAGTTAACAGACCGTGATTGCGCAGCATCAAATAATTTTTATCGCCCAAATCAGCCACCAGGCGCGGCTTTTCGTCCGCGTTCAAGGCCACGCCTTCGTAATCGTGATAGGCCAGGCTGGACAGCACGAAGATCGACTGCTGCGAAAGCGGCAACAGACCTTCCCTTTGCGCCGAGACCGCCACGCCGTTGACGCTATGGACGTGCAATACGCATTGCGCATCGTGGCGCACCGCATGGATGGCGGAATGGATCGTGAATCCCGCCGGGTTGACCGGAAATGGCGAGTCGTCCACCTTGTTGCCATCGAGGTCGATCTTCACCAGCGACGATGCGGTGATCTCGTCGAACATCATGCCGTACGGGTTGATCAGGAACTGGTTTTCCGTGCCGGGGACGCGCGCGGTGATGTGGGTGAAAATCAGGTCGCTCCAGCCGAAATCGGCTACCAGGCGGTAGCATGCGGCGAGATCGATGCGCGCCTGCCATTCTTCGGCGGATACGCGCTCCTTCATCGACGGGATCGACAGCTTTTCTGACGCATTCATATGGGGTCTCCTCTTCTCTGTCAGAATACTTGCATCTTGAGTTGGTACCGATCGCAGATCGAGTACGCCTGCATGATCGATACAGGTCCTGCCAGTATCCGCAGACCGCATCGCACAAGACTGTCAACTATTTAACATTCAACATGCCGAACCGATTTACCGATGACATCGATAAGGCCGCGCTGCTGCGGCAGTCGTGGCTGGACGGTTATCCCGACCACATCGTCGAAGACGCGGCGGCCTGCGCTTCACTGAAGGCAGTGGACGACGGCACGCTGCTGCATGCGCGCGGCGCCGAGGCCGACGGTTTTTATACGATCGCGCGCGGCGCGGTGCGCTTTACCCGCACCACCGCCGACGGCCACGCCACCACCATCGCGGTGCTGGACGCTCCCGGCTGTTTCGGCGAAATCGCGCTGTTCGACGGCCTGCCGCGCTCGCATGACGGCCATGCTTTCGGCCCGACCGTGCTGCTGTTCCATGCCAAGACCGATTTCCAGCGCCTGCTGGCGCGCCATCCGGTGATCTATGAACGCTTTGCCAGGATGCTATGCCAGCGCCTGCGCGCCACCTTCGACCTGGTGGAGGAAGTTGCCACCGCCCCGCTGCCGCAGCGCCTCGCGCGCCGCCTGCTGGAACTGGCGCACCTCAAGCCGTCGGCGCTGAATGTGATGACGCTGCCGCGCGGGCGCGAAGTGCCGCTCACCCAGGAAGAACTGGGACATCTGCTCGGCAAATCGCGTCAAAGCATAGCCAAGCTGCTGCGCGCCTGGGAACAAAACGGGCTGATCAAGACCAAATATGGCCGCGTTTCAATCAGACAGCCGCAGGCGCTTGGCCGCATCGCCTATCCGGAGCGCGCCGGCATGGCGCGCAAGACCGGGCAACAAAATACGCCGCGCGGCGCTTCCAGGCACAAGGAATCGACATGAATGCCCTCGATACCGGCGTCGGCCGCCATCGACTGGATGCCTTGCCGATCGATAATTCGTTCGCCCGGCTGCCGCCGGCTTTCTATACCCGGCTGCAGCCGACACCGGTTCCGGCCCCCTATCTGGTCGCCGCCAGCGCTTCCGCGGCCGAACTGATCGGCCTCGATCCGGCGGAATTCGCGACCGAGCATTTTGTCCAGGTGTTTGCCGGCAACCGCACGCTGCCGGAGGCGCGGCCGCTGGCGGCGGTGTATTCCGGCCACCAGTTCGGCATCTGGGCCGGCCAGCTGGGCGACGGCCGCGCCATTCTGCTGGGCGACGTGCCGGCGGCGGACGGCTTTCCGTGCGGACGCATGGAGCTGCAGCTGAAGGGCTCGGGCAAGACGCCTTACTCGCGCATGGGCGACGGCCGCGCGGTGCTGCGCTCGTCGATTCGCGAGTTCTTGTGCTCCGAGGCGATGGCGGCGCTCGGCATTCCGACCACGCGCGCGCTGTGCGTGACCGGATCGGACATGCCGGTCATGCGCGAAACGCCCGAGACCGCCGCGATTGCCACGCGCATGTCGCCCAGCTTCGTCCGTTTCGGCTCATTCGAGCATTGGTTTTACAACGATCGCAAGGAGGAACTGAAGACGCTCGCCGATTACGTGATCGACCGCTTTTATCCCGATTTGCGCGCCGCCGCCCATCCCTACCGCGCCTTGCTTGAAGAAGTCACGCGGCGCACGGCCGAGCTGATCGCGCAGTGGCAGGCGGTCGGCTTCATGCATGGCGTGATGAACACAGATAACATGTCCATCCTCGGCCTGAGCATCGACTACGGCCCGTTCGGTTTCATGGAGGCCTTCGACTTCCGGCATATCTGCAATCACAGCGATCACCAGGGCCGCTACGCCTACCACATGCAGCCGCGCATCGGCCAATGGAACTGTTTCGCGCTGGCGCAGGCGCTGCTGCCATTGGTGGGCGAGGTCGACGACGCGCAGGCGGCGCTGGAGATCTACAAGCCTGCCTACGACGCCAAGCTCGACCAGTTGCTGCATGCCAAGCTCGGCCTGCGCACCGCCCTGCCGGACGACGGCAAGCTGTTCGACGCGATGTTCGAACTGATGCAGAAAAATCACGCCGACTTCACCCTGTTTTTTCGGCGCCTGGGCAATCTTCAGCTCGACCATCCCGAGCGGGATGAGCCGCTGCGCGACCTGTTCATCGACCGCCCCGCATTCGATGCCTGGGCGGCGCAATACCGGTCGCGGCTGCGGCAGGAAAACAGCGACGATGCGCAACGGCGGCAAGCGATGCACCGCGTCAACCCGAAATATATACTGCGCAACTATCTTGCACAAATTGCCATCGAAAAGGCGCAAAATAAGGATTTTTCCGAAGTGGCGAACTTGCTCGAACTGCTGCAAAAGCCGTTCGACGAGCAGCCGGAAAACGAACGATATGCCCGGTTGCCGCCGGACTGGGCCAGCGAACTGGAAGTGAGTTGTTCATCATGACAGACAAGATAGTGAAGACGGATGCCGAGTGGCGCGAGCAGCTCGACCCGCTCGAATACGAGGTCACCCGCCATGCCGCCACCGAGCGCGCCTTCACCGGCCGCTACTGGGACCATCACGAGCATGGCATCTATACCTGCGTGTGCTGCGGCACGCCGCTGTTCGAGTCGGACGCCAAGTTCGACTCCGGCTGCGGCTGGCCGAGCTATTTCCGTCCGCTCAATCCGGAAAATGTGCGCGAGCGCATCGACCGCAGTCATGGCATGATACGCACCGAAATTCTGTGCAACGTGTGCGACGCCCATCTCGGGCACGTTTTTCCGGACGGACCGCCTCCAACTGGATTGCGCTATTGCATCAATTCCGCGTCCTTACGCTTCGAACCCAGATAAAGGAACCACAACCAGATGAAGTTTTTGTTCGACCTGTTTCCGGTCATCCTGTTTTTCACCATGTTCAAATGGGGAGAGGCCCATCCGGACGCCGCCCAAGCGCTGGCGCAGCAGTACCTGTCCGGCCTGGTATCCGGCGGCACCGCCAGCGCGACGCAAGCGCCCATCATGCTGGCGACTGCGCTGGCCATTCTCGCCACCTTCGCGCAGATCGCCTACCTGCTGCTCCGGAAGCGCAAGGTCGACGGCATGCTGTGGGTATCGCTGGCCATCATCACCCTGTTCGGCGGCGCGACGATCTACTTCCATAACGAGACCTTCATCAAATGGAAACCGACCGTGCTCTACTGGTGCTTCGGCGCGGCGCTGCTGGTCAGCCAGACGATGTTCGGCAAGAATCTGATCCGGCTGATGATGGAAAAACAAATCACGCTGCCCGACACCGTATGGCAGCGCCTCTCGCTGTCGTGGGCGGCTTTTTTCGGTGCGATGGGCCTGATCAACCTGTATGTCGCCTATAACTTCTCGACGGCGGCGTGGGTCAATTTCAAGCTGTTCGGCTTCACCGGACTCATGTTCGCATTCATCATCGGACAGAGCGTGTTCCTGTCCAAGTATGTGAAGGATTCGCGATGAACGACCGCATGGAGCGCATTCGCGGCCGGCTGGTCGCAACTTTTTCGCCGACCGAATGTCAATTGATCGACGAGTCTCATTTGCATGCCGGACATGCAGGCGCCGCCTCGGGCGCCGGTCACTACAAACTACACCTGGTTTCCGACCGATTTGAGGGGTTAAATCGCGTTGCACGGCATCGGCTGGTGTATGATTGTCTACATGACATGATGCATAGCGATATCCACGCCCTCACCATCATTGCATTTGCGCCGTCCGAAGTATCGTCGTAACGCACGGCGTATTTTTGTTTTTTCCACTCATTTCGTAATTTAGGAATAACACGATGACCGTAAAACCCGCACGCCTGTTGATGCTGCTCGTCGCCGCCGCCGCGCTGCCCGTCATGGCTCAAAACATCGCCGTCGTCAACGGCAAGCCTGTCCCCTCCTCCCGCGCCGACGCCATGATCAAGCAACTGGCGGCGCAAGGCCAGCCCGACACGCCGCAATTGCGTGCAATGGTCAAGGAAGAACTGATCAACCGCGAAGTGCTGATCCAGGAAGCGGACAAGCTGGGCCTGTCCAACACCCCGGAAGTCAAGAACCAGGTCGAAATCGCGCGCCAGTCGATCGCGATCCGCGCATTGGTGCAGGATTTCCTGAAAAAGAATCCGGTCAAGGATGCCGACATCAAGGCGGAATACGACCGCTTCAAGGCGCAGGCCGGCGACAAGGAATATCACGCCCGCCATATCCTGGTCGACAAGGAAGAGGATGCCAAGGCCATCATCGCCAAGCTGAAGGGCGGCGCGAAGTTCGAGGACCTCGCCAAGCAGTCCAAGGACCCGGGTTCCGCTGCCAACGGCGGCGACCTCGACTGGGCGTCCCCGGCATCCTTCGTCAAGCCGTTCTCCGACGCCATGGTCGCCCTGCAGAAAGGCCAGATCACCGAAACCCCGGTCAAGACCCAGTTCGGCTATCACGTGATCAAGCTGGAAGACGTCCGTCCGGCGCAAATCCCGTCGCTGGAAGAGGTCAAGCCGCAGATCGCCGAATCGCTGCAGCAGAAGAAGCTGCAGGCTTTCCAGGAAGACCTGCGCAAGAAGGCGAAGATCCAGTAATTTTTCCGCCCCAAACAAAAAGGCGCTCTTTTCAGAGCGCCTTTTTTATTTCCGGCTGAGCATGCGGGTAATGCCCGCGTCGCCGATCATCCCACCCACTTGCGTGCGTTGCGGAACATGCGCATCCACGGCGAATACTCGCCCCACGAATCCGGATGCCAGGAATGCTGCACGGTGCGGAACACGCGTTCCGCATGCGGCATCAGGACCGTGAAGCGGCCGTCCGGCGTCGTCACCGAGGTGATGCCCTGCGGAGAGCCGTTCGGGTTGTACGGATAGCGCTCGGTCGCCTGCCCCTTGTTGTCGACGTAGCGCATCGCGACGATCGCCTTGCCGATGTCGCCGGTCTGCGAGAAGTCGGCGAAACCCTCGCCGTGCGCGACCGCGATCGGGCTCTGCGTGCCCGCCATGTCGGCAAAGAAGATCGACGGCGAATCGGCGACTTCCACCATTGCAAAGCGCGCCTCGAACTGTTCCGACTTGTTGCGCGTGAACTTCGGCCAGTCCTGGGCGCCCGGGATGATGGATTTCAGGTTGCTCATCATCTGGCAGCCGTTGCAGATGCCGAGCGCGAAGGTATCGTTGCGGTTGAAGAAACCGGCGAACTGCTCGGCCAGCCGGGCATTGAACAGGATGGTCTTGGCCCAGCCTTCGCCCGCACCCAGCACGTCGCCGTAGGAGAAGCCGCCCACCGCGATGAAGCCCTTGAAGTCGTCCAGCTTCGCGCGGCCGGCGATCAGGTCGCTCATGTGCACATCGACCGCGGTGAAGCCGGACTTGTGCATCACGTAGGCGGTTTCGATGTGCGAGTTCACGCCCTGCTCGCGCAGGATCGCGACCTTGGGCCTGACGCCGGTGGCGATGAACGGCGCCGCCACGTCGACCTGCGGATCGAAGCTGAGCTTGGGCGACATGCCCGGATCGGCGGTGTCGAGAATGCGGTCGTATTCCGCGTCGGCGCAGGCCGGGTTGTCGCGCAGGCGCGCGATGCGCCAGCTGGTTTCGCTCCAGAGGCGATGCAATTCCACGCGCGGCTGGCTGAAAATCACTTTCGCATCGCGCGTGAACTCGATCACGCCGCGCTCGTTCGGCTTGCCGATGATGTGGCTGCAAGCGCCGAGATTGTACGAACGCAGCACATTCATCACGTCCGATTTTTCCTCGGCGCGCACCTGGATCACCGCGCCCAGTTCTTCGCTGAACAGTGCGCGCAGCGTCATCTCGTTGCGGCGCTCGGCCACCTGGGTCGCCCAGTTCTTGGCTTCGCCCGAGTCGGACGCATGCTCGCCTTCCATGGCCAGGATGTCGAGGTTGACCGACACGCCGCAGCGGCCGGCGAAGGCCATCTCGCACAGCGTGGCGAACAGGCCGCCGTCGGAACGGTCGTGGTAGGCCAGGAGTTTGCGCTCCTTGTTCAGCTGCTGGATCGCGTTGAAGAAGGCTTTCAAGTCTTCTGCGCTGTCGACATCCGGCACGCTGTTGCCGATCTGCTGCATCACCTGGGTCAGCGCGGATGCGCCCATGCGGTTCTTGCCGCGGCCGAGGTCGATCAGGATCAGCGCGGTTTCGCCCAGATCGGTGCGCAGCTGCGGCGTCAGCGCAAGACGCACGTCCGGCACCGGGGCGAAGGCGGACACGATCAGCGATACCGGCGACGTCACCGACTTGCTGCCCTCGGCGTCGGTCCAGGTGGTGCGCATCGACAGCGAATCCTTGCCGACCGGGATGCTGATCCCCAGGGCCGGGCACAACTCCATGCCGACCGTCTTGACGGTGTCGAACAGCGCGGCATCCTGCCCCGGCTGGCCGCAGGCCGCCATCCAGTTGGCCGACAGCTTGATGTCGGCAATGTCGACGATGGGCGCGGCGGCGATATTGGTGATCGCTTCGCCGACCGCCATGCGGCCGGAAGCGGCGGCATCGATCACTGCCAGCGGCGTGCGCTCGCCCATCGCCATCGCTTCGCCGCGATAGCCTTCCAGGCTCATTGCGGTCACCGCGCAGTCGGCGACCGGCACCTGCCAGGGGCCGACCATCTGGTCGCGCACCGACATCGCGCCGACGGTGCGGTCGCCGATGGTGATGAGAAAGGATTTGTCGGCCACGGTCGGCAGGCGCAGCACGCGCTGCGCGACTTCGAGCAGATCCATGCCGGTCAGGTCGACCGGCGGCAGCTCGTTCGGCAGGCGCTTCACGTCGCGCAGCATCTTCGGCGGCTTGCCGAGCAAGATCTCCATCGGCATGTCGACCGGGTTGTTGTCGTGCTCCGGATCGATCACCTTCAGCTGGCGCTCCTCGGTCGCGGTGCCGACCACCGCGAACGGGCAGCGCTCGCGTTCGCACAGATACCGGAACAGCTCCAGGTTTTCCGGCGCGATCGCGAGCACGTAGCGCTCCTGCGATTCGTTGCTCCAGATTTCCTTGGGCGCCATGCCGCTCTCTTCCAGCGGCACCTTGCGCAGGTCGAACACCGCGCCGCGCTTGGCGTCGTTGGTCAGTTCCGGGAAGGCGTTGGACAGGCCGCCGGCGCCGACGTCGTGGA
>OFCW01000285.1_pt1 | contig 15191 bp, 15 predicted proteins | sample 1520951 | NCBI WGS metagenome assembly OFCW01 (sample SAMEA4349680, study PRJEB24078) | microbial mat metagenome | biome: Terrestrial Biome; feature: Habitat; material: Microbial Mat | place: India | collected 2012-06-12 | depth 10 m | reverse complement strand
CGACGAGCTTGCCCTGATCGGCGCCCTTGAAGTTGAAGCGGCCGATGTAGGCGCGGCTGGGCATCTCGAATTTGCCGATCTGCAGGATGTCACTGCCCTGAGCCAGTTCCTCGAACACCGTCTTGTTGCCATCCAGGCAGTCGCGCGACTGGTCGACGTAGGCCAGCTTGACGGTCTGGCCGATCCTGACCTCGCCGGCATCCGGTTGTTGCTGGCCGGTGATCATCTTGAACAGCGTCGATTTACCGGCGCCGTTCGGGCCAATGATGCCGACGATGGCGCCGGGCGGGATGGTGAAGCTGACGTTGTCCATCAGCAGCTTGTCGCCAAACGATTTGGTGACACCGTTGAATTCGATGACTTGGTCGCCCAGGCGCTCGCCGACCGGAATGAAGATTTCCTGCGTTTCGTTGCGCTTCTGGTATTCGTAGGATGACATTTCCTCGAAGCGGGCCAGGCGGGCCTTGGACTTGGCCTGGCGTGCCTTGGGATTGCTGCGTACCCATTCCAGTTCCTGTTTCATGGCCTTCATGTGGGCATCGACCTGCTTCTGCTCGGTCTCCAGGCGGGCTTCCTTCTGTTCCAGCCAGGAAGAGTAGTTGCCCTTCCAGGGGATGCCCTCGCCACGGTCGAGTTCGAGAATCCACTCGGCGGCGTTGTCGAGGAAGTAGCGGTCGTGAGTGACAGCGACCACGGTGCCCGGGAAGCGGACGAGGAACTGTTCCAGCCATTCGACCGACTCGGCATCCAAGTGGTTGGTCGGTTCGTCGAGCAGCAGCATGTCGGGCTTGGAAAGTAGCAGCTTGGCCAGCGCCACGCGGCGCTTTTCACCGCCGGACAGGTTGCCGATCTTGGCCTCCCAGGGTGGCAGGCGCAGCGCATCGGCGGCGATTTCCATCTGGTGCTCGGTATCGGCACCGGCGGTGGCGATGATCGCCTCCAGGCGGGCCTGCTCTTCGGCCAGCTTGTCGAAGTCGGCATCCGGATCGGCGTAGGCGGCATACACCTCGTCCAGCTTGGCCTGAGCCTGCATGACTTCCCCGAGTGCGGATTCGACTTCCTCGCGTACGGTCTTTTCCGGATCGAGCTGCGGTTCCTGCGGCAGGTAGCCGATGGAAATGTTCGGCTGCCACTGCACTTCACCGTCGTATTCCTTCTCGACGCCGGCCATGATCTTCAACACGGTCGATTTGCCCGCGCCGTTCAGGCCGAGCAGGCCGATCTTGGCGCCGGGGAAGAAGGAGAGGGAAATGTCCTTGATGATCTGACGCTTGGGCGGGACAACCTTGCTGACCCGCAACATGGACATGACGTATTGAGCCATTTGCGCTTGCCTGAAAAAATCAAAAGGCGAAGTCTACGGGGCTTCAGCGCAAATAACCAGCCTTCGGCGGACGAAGGCGGGCGGTCGGAGCGATCAGTAGTGGATGTTGCCGAGCGGGCGGTGCAGCAGCACGGCAGGTGCGTTGACGCGCGGGCAGGTGCGCAGATCGCCGATTTGCTGGAACCCCATGCTCCGGCGGTAGTAGCCGGCATGGCGGGGATTGACTTCGATGACCAGGTCGGTGCCGCCAAAGACGGCGCGAACATACTGGTAGATGGCCAGAAACAGCGCGTGGAGCAATTCCGGATCATGGCAGTCGGCATCCACTGCCAGCCGGGTCACTTCGCAGAAAACGCGGGCTGGCGCGCGCAGCCGGTTCATTTCTTCCCGGTACAGGGTGTCGGCCAGCAAACCGGCCGATGAATCGCGTGAGGCAGTGGCGGTGGCAACCAGTTCGCCATTCAGCCAGGCGCCGATGGTGACATGATTGGGGTCGTCCGGCAGCAGCCGATTGGGCGCCAGGCGATAGCCGCGCCAGGCGTACATGCGGCGAACCAGGTTGCTGCAGGCGCGGATCTGCGAATAGGTGACGGCGGGCGCAACGACCCGTTCCGGCGCGACGGTGTCGTCGGCTTCGTCGGGCAGGGGGTAGGTGCCGCCCTGCAGGGCAGCGGGCAGCAAACCGGAAAGGTCAGGGGCGAGGGGGGATGCACTTTGCAAGGCGGGATTCTAGGGGTTGCCTAAATATCAATCAACCGGCGACCGCGCTCAGGGGCAGGACGGTTTCGTCCCGCGGGGGGCGCGTGTCGCTCTTGTCGGCCGACAGCGCATTGATGTCGCCGCATAATTCGCCACCTTCGTTGATCAGCAGCTTGCCGTAGCGAATCTTGCCGCTGACCTTGCCGGTGGCGTGAATGATGAGTTGCGAGCGAGCCGTCAGTTCGCCATCGAAGCGGCCGTGAATTTCCGCAATGTCAATGCTGACCTTGCCGGAGAAAGCGCCCTTGTCGGCGATGCGGATGACGCGGCTGTCCATGGTCGCTTCGACCCGGCCTTCGACGATCAGCGTGTCGCAATCGAGAATCTCGGCTCCTTTGAGCTTGACGTCGGGGCCGACGATCAGGCGGGCGGCGTTCGGCGTATCGCTCTCCGGCGTGGCGGTGGCTTTTCCCTCCCCACCGGCGGGGCCCGTTTCGGTGAGCACTTTGGGTTCGGGGACGGCACCGGCCAGGTTGCTCGGCGAGCCGAGAACGTTTTTCATGTCCTTGCGGGTGAGGGTATCGTTGCGTGGGGTGAGGGGCGGTTTGCTGAACATGGAAACTCCGGTGAGGTGGTTGGCGATCAATGTGGCTCCGGCCGGCTGTCGCGAGAAGCGTGCCATGTTGTAAAAGTTTCGATAAAACAATGACGTGCATGCCGGAAATGGATTGTGGTCGAACATTCCTTCGTCGCCTTGTCGTGAAAAGGCGACAGCTTTATTTTCATCAGGCCACAACACCGTCTAGGCGCAGGAATGGCCTTGTCGCTAAAATGTGACGCCGGATTAATTCACTGATTTATTGGAAAAAATTGTCGCGACATGGCATTTTTTTCCAGCACTGGAAGGCGATGGATGGCCTGCCGGGTCGCGTAAACTGGCAGGAGTTTCACTATCCGCACCGAAATGAACCGAATTTCCTTCCGCCAGGGCATGCTGCTTGGCTTCTTGCTGGTGGTCCTGCTGCTCGGCGGCGTGGCCGTCCAGAGCTGGCTGGTGGTCGAGCGCATGGTCGAGCAGAGCCGCCGGAGCAGCGAGCAGGCCATCCAGCTGACCGCCGCCATTCAGGAGCTGGGTGAGCGCACCGTCGATATGGAGCGCAGCGCCCGGCAATATCTGGTGCTCGACAACCCGGTATTCCGCCAGCGCTTCGACGAGCATCTTGCCCAATCGCTGACGGTGGTCGACCGGCTGGAGGGCATGGCTGCCGAGCCGTTTCCCCCCTTGCTCGGCGGCTGGCGGATGGTGGCCGAAGCCCTGCGCAGCGGGCTGGAGCAGCGTATTTCCCAGGCCGAGATCCTTCCGCTGCTGGCCCGCATGGCGGAATTGAACGGCCTGCTCAAGCAGGCGGGCCAGCGCTGGATCGAGGAGCAGAATCGCAAAGGGCTGGAGCAACTTGAGGCGGCCCGCCTCAAGCTGGGGGGGAGGATCGCGCTGGCCCTGCTCGGCGCGCTGCTGGTCGCCCTGGCTATGGGCTGGTGGCTGGTGCGCCCGGTGCGGCACCTGGAGCAGGCCATCGTGCGGCTTGGCGCCAGCCGTTTCGACGAGCCGATCACGGTTGGCGGGCCGGCCGATTTGCGCCAGCTGGGCAAGCGCCTGGACTGGTTGCGTCAGCGCCTGGCCGAGCTGGAGGCTGATCGCGAGCGGGCCTTGCGCCATGTTTCGCATGAATTGAAAACGCCGCTCACGGCCTTGAAGGAAGGTGTTTCGCTGCTGCGCGAGGAGGTGCCCGGGCCGCTTGGCGAGGGGCAGCGCGAGGTGGTCGACATCCTGCAGCACAATGTTCGCGCCCTGCAGGCGCAAATCGAAAGCCTGCTCACCCTGAACGAAGCGGCTTTCGACGCCCGCCGCCTGCAACGCGCGCCGGTCCGCCTGAAACGCCTCCTGGCCGGTGTCGTCCAGCGCCGCGAGCTGCACAGCCAGGCCAGGCAGCTGAGCCTGCGGATCGAGGCGCCGGACCAGACGCTGCTGCTCGATGCCGAAAAAATGTCAGTGGTTCTCGATAATCTGCTGTCCAATGCCATTGATTTCAGCCCCGAGCGCGGCGAGGTGTGCCTGTCGGTCAGTCGGGCCGACAGCTTGTGGCGCTTCGAGTGCATCGACCAAGGGCCCGGCGTGGCGGAGGAGGACCGGCAGCGGATTTTTGATCCCTTTGTCCAAGGGCAGCGCGCCGCACCGGCGCCGCGCCAGGGGAGCGGGGTTGGCTTGTCCATCGTGCGCGAGCTGGTCAGGGCGATGGGCGGGCGGGTGTATCTGGTGCCGCAGGAGCGCGGCGCCCATTTTTGTGTGGAATTGCCTGATGCGCAGTAATCATGATTTTTTCAGATTCCGGCTGGCCGCTGGCCTGCTGGCATTTGTCCTGGCTGGTTGTGCCGGCCTGATGCCGGCTAAAAAGGGAGGGCGGGTCGACGAAGCAACGCCGGAATCCGCCCTGCAGTATTACCAGGGCTTGGGCAAGATGAGCGGGGCCGAACTGGGCCGTGAGCGCATGGTGCTGGTTGCCGTGCCGCAGACGCCCTACACCCAGGTCAGGATGGCCATGTTGCTCGGCCATCCGCGTGGGCAGCACGATCTCACCAAGGCCCTAGGCCTGCTTGATGCCGTGCTGAAATCGAACGACCCGGTTGCCGTTCCCTTCCATCCGCTGGCCCGGCAGGTCGCCGACAATTATCTTGAGCGCCTCAGGCTCGAAGGACAACTGGACAAGCAGGGGCAGCAGCTGAAGGAAAGCCAGCGCAAGGCGGCCGAGTTGCAGGACAAGCTGGACAGCGTGGCCGATATCGAACGCACGCTGACGCCGCGGCACCGCACGGTGGGGGGCAAGCGATGAGGCCGGCGCTGCGCGGCGAGGGGGCCCATATCCTGGTGGTCGACGATGATGAAGACATCCTGCGTCTGTTGACCATGCGCCTCAAGGCGCGCGGTTTCCGCGTTTCGGCCGTGGGTTCGGCGGAGCAGGCCCTGGTGCAGATCGCCGTCGATACCCCGCGTGTCGTGGTCAGCGACATCCGCCTGCCGGGCCAGGATGGCCTGGGGCTGTTCGAGGAAATCCACCGTACCCGCCCCACCTTGCCGGTCATCCTGCTCACCGCCCACGGCAATATCCCGGATGCCGTCGAAGCGACTTCGCGCGGCGTCTTTGGCTACCTGACCAAGCCTTTCGACAGCCAGATATTGCTCGAAAAGATCGACCGTGCCCTGCAGCTTTCTGAACCGTCGCCGGCTGCCGGCGACGCGGCTGTGGGTGAACCGCGCGAGCGCTGGATGGAGGGGGTGATCTTCCGTAGCAGCCGGATGGCCGCCCTGATGGCCGAGGCACGCATGGTTGCGGCGTCCGACGCCAGCGTCTTGATTCGCGGCGAGAGCGGTACCGGCAAGGAGGTGCTGGCCCGCGCCATCCACCGCGCCAGCCCGCGGGCCAAGGGACCGTTCGTCGCCATCAATTGCGGGGCGATTCCCGAGCAGTTGCTGGAGTCGGAACTGTTCGGTCATGCCAAGGGCGCCTTCACCGGCGCCGCGAGCAATCGGGTTGGTTTGTTCCAGACAGCCCACGGCGGCACCTTGTTCCTCGACGAAATCGGCGATATGCCGCTGGCGCTACAGGTCAAGCTGCTGCGCGTGCTGCAGGAGCGGGTGGTGCGGCCGGTCGGCGCGACGAAGGCGGAAGCAGTCGATGTCCGTCTGCTTTCCGCGACACACCGCGATCTTGATGCGGCGATGGCCGATGGGCAGTTCCGCGAAGATCTTTACTACCGGCTCGATGTCGTCTCTCTCACCCTGCCGCGACTGGAGGAGCGTCGGGAGGACATCCCGCTGCTCGCTGCCCATTTCGTCGGTCTGCTTGCCGAAAAGTACGGCAAGCCGGTCAACGGGTTTGCGCCGGATGCGCTGGAGGCGCTGGTCACCGCAGCCTGGCCGGGCAACGTGCGCCAGTTGTTCAACGTGGTCGAGCAGAGTTGCGCCCTGACCTCGACGCCGCTCATTCCGCTTTCCCTGGTCCAGCGTGCCCTCCGCGTGCCGGCCATGGAGGCGCTGAGCTATGCCGAGGCAAAGCAGCGTTTCGAGCGCAACTACCTTGTCCAGTTGCTCAAGCTGACTGACGGCAATGTGGCCGATGCGGCGCGCATCGCCGAACGCAATCGCACCGAATTCTATCGTCTGTTGCAAAAGCACGACTTGACCCCGGCCATGTTCCGCGGCGAGGGCGAGGCATCTGCCTGATCAGACGGCTGTCGCCGGCGGGCGACGCGGCATAGCGCCTGATGGCAGCTTCTATTGATTAACCGTATGAAAAGCAAGGACAAAACATGCCTGGCATGAAGCTCGCATTAGCCCTCCGTATTCATCACAAGGAGGGCTATGCCATGCTTAAAAAGAAACTGATCGCTACCCTGCTGACTGCCAGTGCCACGTTTGCTGGCCTCGCACTGTCCGCTTTCGCGACTGACGATCCGCAGGTCGTTGCTGCCGTCGTGGCCAATAACGAAGCGCAGGATGCTGCGCTGGGCGATCGTGTCGAGACCCTGTTGCGGAACGATGTCGGCCTGGCCGGCTCGCGGATTCGCGTCGTGTCACGGGCGGCGGTGATTACCGTCGGCGGCACTGTGCCGGATGAATATGCTATGCGGCGCGCTCTCGATCTGGCGAGCAGCGTGCGGGGCGTACGCGAGGTGCGCAATGCGCTGGAGGTCGATCTCCCAAAGTAACCGCGGTGGACGCGATGCGCCCGGCAAGGTGGCTGTTCAGACTGTTTCCGGGTTTATCCGCGGCGCACCTTCTTCGGCCGTATCGCCCGTGGTGACATGAACGGCCACGACGCGGCCGGCGTAAGGGGAGGGCGTCCAGCGCCACCTTGCCCGGTTTCCATCCAGGGGCAGGATGTTGTCGTCCCGCGCGATGTGTCTGCCGAGCCCGACCCGCCGTTCAAGGATGAAAAAACTTCACCGTGTGCGCATGTGCCGCAGCTCGTCCCGTATTCGGGATACCTGGGCATGTGCGCGGAAATCGTGGACATCGGTTTTTTCCGGAAAGCCCTTGCATTCTACGCCCGGCCACGTATAATGCGCGGCTCTGTCAGCGCGCCCGTAGCTCAGTTGGATAGAGTATCTGGCTACGAACCAGAGGGTCGGGCGTTCGAATCGCTCCGGGCGCGCCAATCAAACATGAATGTGGGCACCTCCTTTGTGGGACGTGCCCATTTTCATTTCTTCCTTTCAAATCAGCAAACGGCTGTTCCGAGCCCGGCGATCCGGGCTCGTCCTCGGGGGGGTCAGTGTGTAGCCGGGACGGTGGCACTGGCGGGGGCGCCGACGTTCTTGTGGCCTTCATCGGGATGCCAGCCGAGCACGGCAAGCAGCACGAAGAAGCCTGCGACGTAGGCGACCGGCACATGCCAGCCCTTCCTGACCCATTGCACGGCCGAGCGGGCTTCCGGGTACATGTTGGAGATCGCGACACCAGCCGATGAGCCGAACCATAGCATCGATCCGCCAAAGCCGACGGCATAGGCCAGCACGCCCCAGTCGTAGCCCCCCTGGCGGAGCGCGAGGGCCGTCAGCGGAATGTTGTCGAAGACGGAGGAAATGAAGCCCAGGGTGAGCGCCGACAGCCAGGATGCGGGTGGCAACTGGTCGACCGGCATCATCGAGGCACAGAGGACGAGGGAGAGCAGGAAAACCGAGCCCTTGACGGCATCCGGCAGCAGTTCCCAGTCGTGGCGGCGGACGCCGGCTGTGACGACGAGCGCCAGCCAGACAGCGACGCCGATGAAGGGGAAATGGTCGGCGAGTTGCGGGAAATTCACATTGACCGTGACATTGGTGCCGACTGCGAAAACCAGCATCAGGCCGACGATGAACAGGCGGCCCCAGTCGATGTGTGTGCGCTCGTGCGAGTGCTTGAGGATCGGCGAGTAGGCGTGCTGCTGCTTGGCGGCAAAATAAGCCACGATGAGCAGCGCAACGACCGCCGCGATGTAGGCATCGAGGACGACGATCGGGCTGATGCCGTCGATCCACATCATGGTTGTGGTCGTGTCGCCGACCACGGAGCCGGAACCGCCGGCATTGGAGGCGGCGACGATGGCCGCCAGGTAGCCGATGTGCACCTTGCCCTTGAACAACTGATGTGCCATCGCGCCGCCGATCAGCGCTGCGGCGATGTTGTCGAGGAAGCTGGAGAGCACGAAGACCATCACCAGCATCAGGAAGCCGCCTTTCCAGTCGTTCGGCAGATATTTGGGCAGCACGACCGGGACATGGCTTTTTTCGAAATGCCGGGCAAGCAGGGCGAAGCCGGTGAGCAGGCAGAACAGGTTGGCGATGGTGACCCATTCGTGGCCCAGGTGGCCGATGAAACCTGCCATGCCAGCGCCAGTCTTGAAGCCGGTGAACAGGATCTTGTACAGGCTGATCGTCGCCAGTCCGGTGAGCGCCACATAGAGTGTGGCGTGGTGGAAGAGGGCGACGCCGAGCAGGGTCAGCCCGAAGAGGATGAAATCGATCGGGATTCCGGCGACCGTGGGCAACCGGTCGGCCGCCATGGCTGCAGCGGGCAGTGACAGGAACAGTGCAGGCAAGAGACGGTGCATGATTTTCCTTGTTGGGTGTGATTTCTCGCGTCGTCCTGCGGACAGGTTGGCGAACGGCCCATTGTCCGCAAACTTCAGGCACGCGGAAATGCGGATTATCCCGTAAAACAGCCGGGCCGCTGAGTGTCCGGCCCGCCTTCCGGCGGCAGGAACTGGGCGTGGCTGGGGGGGGCAGACGGCTTTTTCCCGTTGCTATGCCCGGGATATGGCCGGTGACAATGGACGAGGCAAGGCGCCCCTTGTTGCCGGGGGGCATTGCTCAAAAAAGGTAGCTCGCCCTGCGATGGGGCGCAAGGCGGGATGGGCAGGTGATGGGGAGGGCCGCGCAATGCGGCACCGTGCCACGCCGGGATGGTGCGGCGCAGCACGGAAGGTTCGGCCTGTTCAGGCCTCGATGCGGGAGATTTCGACGGCGCTTGGCGGAATCTGGTAATCCGCCGCCAACTGCCGACGGGCGATATCCTCGATGGCCTGCTCTTCACTGGCCACGAAGCGACGAGCGCCGGCAAAGTCCTGCGGAATGCCGGCGCGGTCTTGCGTGATGCGATAGTGCACCTTGACGTTCATTGCTGTTCACCTTTATGTGGTTTTTTGATCCTGCGCGCGAAGTTTAGGTCTTGCCTGTTGCAGCGCAATACGGGATTTCCACAAGGTGGGAACCGGGTGAAACGGACAAAGCCCGGACAGCTTGGGGGGTGGCAGGCTAGCGCTCTGGGTTTGCCGGAGCGGCGGCGACGCGATGCAATTCGTCGCGGGTGTTGATGTTTTCGAAGGCGGTGGCTTCGTCGTCGAAAGCGACTTCAACCGCCTGCAAGGTGGCGTACCAGCGGTCGAACTTGCGTTCGCCGCTGGCCAGGTAGGCGGTGAGGTGCGGCAGGAGATCCCGCTTGCACAGGCAGAAAACCGGGTGTGCTTGATCGAAGGTGCGGGCAACCGCGAGGTCGGCGGCGCCAGTGATGACTGCTTCGCGCAGGCGGGCGACCAGATCGGTAGGCAGGAAAGGCGAATCACACGGGGCGGTGGCGACCCAGGGGTGACTGGCAGCGGACAGGGCGGCATGCAGGCCGGCCAGTGGCCCGGCGAATCCGGGAATTCGGTCGGCAATGACCCGGTGGCCGAGTGCGGCGTAGTGCTCGGCATTCTGGTTGGCGTTGATCAGCAGTTCATCCACCTGCGGCGCCAGGCGTTCGGCGACCCAGGCTGCCATCGGTCGGCCGTGCAGGATCTCCAGTCCCTTGTCAACGCCGCCCATGCGCCGGCCCAGGCCGCCGGCCAGCACGACACCGGTAATGCCGGGAGGGCGCATCAATAGACGAGGCAGCGCCAGGCCGGGTCGAGCGTCCGGGCGACGAAGGCGGTGGCACCCGCGGCACGGGCTTGCGGGATCAGCGTTTCATCGGCGCCGATCCAGCTAGCCCGGGCCATGCTGCAGGCGTAGAGCGGGATGTCGCAGGCGATCACCTCGCGCAGAAAGTCCCCGATCGATTTTTCCCGGCTCGGCGTGGCGTAAAGGGTGTCGGCTATCCCTGCGACGAGCAGGCGCACCGCCGGGCCGGCAAAGTGGATTTCGACTTCGGCATCCAGCGCATGGGCGGCCAGTGCATGTACCAGCGGCGTGGCGCTTAGCGCGGCCCGTTCGGCACCGGCCGAGGCGATCAGAATGGCCAGTCGGTCAGTCAAAACGTGCCTCCGGTTCGATCTTGAGGATATGCCGGCGGTAGGCAGCAGCATCGAGCAGGCCAGCTTTTTCGGCCGCCCAGTCAGTGGGCCGGACACGTACCATCCAGCCGGCACCGTAGGGCTGCTGGTTCACCAGGGCGGGACGTTCCTCCGCTGCCTCGTTGCTGTCGAGCAAGGTGAAGGAAACCGGGGCATGCACGGCGAGCACCGTCTTGCGGCATTCCACGGTTCCGAGCCCCTTGCCTTTACCGACCTCGGCGCCCTTCGGCTTGGCCGTGAAGGCGATGATTTCCCCGGCGAGGAAGAGGCCGAAGCTGGTCACCCCGATCAATGCTTCGCCGCTGCCGAGTAACTGCACCCACATGTCGTGGCGGGGGCAATACAGCCGGTCGTCGGGAACGCTGCCGTGAAAGGGGTGGTGGGCCATGGGGGCAGGAAAAAAGGTTGGAGGCAGGAGTTTACCCTCCTCGCTCCGGCTGTCCAGCTTTCTGCCGGAAGCGGCGGAGCATTGCCGAGGGAGCAAACTCTTGACGCAGCGCAAGACAGCAGGAACATTGAACATGCGACGCCGCTGGAAATTGAGGCGCTGAAAAAGGAAAAACTGATGCTGAAGGATGAGTTATATTCGCTGCTGCGAAGGGCGGAAGCCGCCTGATGCATTCAGACCCCGCTACGGCGGGGTTTTTCTTGGTTGGTTATGCCTGAATTGGCAAATCGGATTGGCCAGCCCGATTTCAACAGTATGAGGCTTCTGCGGATTTGCTTGGACTGTGTTGGATGGGGGGGGCGGAAGAGAGCAGGAGTCGAACCTACCCAAACCTGTTTGACAGGTCCTGCCGGTTTTGAAGACCGGCCGTCCCACCGGGGAACGATCTCTTCCGTTGTTCATGGGCCGAATTGCTCCGGATGGCCACGCAGGACGTGGGTATCGCGGACCCGCCGAGTGTAGCCGATACGGTCGAAGAATTCGAGGATATGGATGGCGACTTTGCGGCCGCCGCCGATCTCGTCGCGCAGCGGTGCGGCGCGCGCGTAACCGTCGCGCTGGCTGAGGGTGGCGACGCGGCGTGCGAGATCGGCGACGGCGGCGGCCGTGAAGTAGTGGTCGTGCGCAACCGGCCACGCGTCGCCGTGGCGGGCGATGCGCTTGAACAGGGCGCGCACGGTGTCTTCGGCCAGGCCGGTGGCCTTGGCGATGTCGCGTATGCGTGGCGGGTTGTAGGGGTGCGCATCGAGCAGCGGCTTCAGGGTTTGCCACAGATCGTGGTCGGCTGCCGCGAGCTGGACGCGATGCGCCGGCAGGTGCAGCCAGGCGTTGGTCTGGTTGATCCGGCCGTCGGCCAGCGGGGCGGCGAGCAGGGCGTCGAAAGCGGGGCGGGAGAGGGTCGGCAGGGTGAGGCGGCGCAGGCGGTCGCGCTCGACGCCGGTCAGATCGGGGGCACGCTCATGCTCGGCGGACAGTGCGGCGAGCAGTTGGTCTTCGAGTGCTGCCCAGCGGGCCGGGGCGAAGGCAGTATCGCCGATGACCTTGAGTTGCAGGCGCTGGCAGAGATTGGCCAATTCGGCGCGGTCGAGGTTGCGGTTCACCGTGTAGGGCGTCAAATCGACGCCGGCAGGCTGCTGTTCGGCGGCCCGTTGCAGGGCGGCAGCCGGATCGGGGTCGGCCAGCGCGGCGAGCATGGCCAGGCGTTCCGGGCTGCGCTTCTTGCGGTGTGGCGGGAAGATGTCGAGTACCTGGCCGCCGCCGATGGTGTGACGGGCACTGGCGTCGCGCAGGATGAAGCGGTCGCCGGCCAGGGCGCCGATCTCGCGTTCCAGCGTGAGTTGTGCCCAGGCACTGCCGCCGGGCGGGATTTCGTCGGCGTCGAGCAGGGCGAGGCGGGCGGGGACGTCTTCGGCCCCCAGGTGCAGGTGGACTGGCGTCCAGTGCTTGAGTGGCGGCTGGCCGGAGAGGACGCGGACCCGGGCGTCGAAGCGGCGGACCGGGGCGTGCAGTGATGGCGCGACGAGCCACATGCCGCGGGCTACGTCGGCTTTTTCGATGCCGGCCAGGGCCAGGGCGATGCGCTGGCCGGCGCTGCCGGCTTCGGCCGGGGTGTCCTGGGTACGCAGGCTGCGCACTCGGACCGGTTTGTCAGCCGGCGAGAGGCGCAACGGATCGCCGACCCGGACGGTGCCGGCAAAGGCCGTGCCGGTGACGACGGTGCCGGCGCCGGAGAGGGTGAAGCAGCGGTCGATGGCGAGCCGGAAACCACCGCGCACCGGTCGGCACTCTGCCGTCCGGGCTGTGCTTTCAAGATGGGCCCGGAGTTCGGCGATGCCGTGGCCGGTGGTTGCGGCGACGGGAAAAACCGGCGCACCGGCCAGCGCCGTGCCGGCCAGCAGGTCGGCGATTTCGGCCTGTGCCTGCTGCTGGCGGCCGGTGCTGGCGGTATCGATCTTGGTCAGCGCCACGGCGCCGCGGGTGATGCCGAGCAGTTCGATGATTTCCAGGTGTTCGCGGGTTTGCGGCATGGGGCCGTCGTCGGCGGCGATGACGAGCAGCGCGAAGTCGATGCCGGTGGCGCCAGCCAGCATGTTGTGGATCAGCTTCTCGTGGCCGGGAACGTCGATGAAACCGAGCGTCGGCGTGTAGGCGTAGCCGAGATCGACGGTGATGCCGCGCGCCTTTTCTTCTTTCAGTCGATCGCAGTCGACACCGGTCAGGGCTTTGACGAGCGTGGTCTTGCCGTGGTCGATGTGGCCGGCGGTGCCGATGATCATGGGGTCAGGCGGCCTGGAAAAAGGTGTCGGCGGCGGCGAGCGCAGCAGTGTCGGAGAGCACCGCATCCGGTGCACCGCCTTTGCCCCAAAGCGGCGGCATGTAGGGCATGGCGAGGAATTCGGCGCACAGACGATAGCTGTCGAGCATCGGTTGCGCCTTTTCCCGGTTACCGCTGGTGGCGATGACCCACAGCCGCTTGCCGGCCATCCGTTCCTTGAAGCCGAGGTCCTGCACCCGCAGCCAGGCACTCCAGTGGTCGAGGTAGGTTTTCAGCGGCGAGGGAATGGAGAACCAGTAGACCGGCGATACGAACACGAGATCGGTCGCGGCCAGCGTGACGTCGAGCATCGCCTTGGCATCGGCCATCGGCATCGGGTAGGTGCCAGCGGTGTGGCGCAGGTCCACAAAGGGCGGCAGTTCGAGATCGGCGAGCTTGATCCAGGTTTGCTTTGTGTCGGCCGGCAGGCCAGCGGCTGCCCGCCGGGCCAGGGTTTCGGTGTTGCCGATATGGCCGGGTTCACGGGTGCTGGCGTTGAGAAAGAGGAAATGCGACATGGGGAAACGGGTTTGACGAAAAGCGTATTCTGACACGCCCCCGCGCCGGTCAGCCGGGCGGGGGCACAAACGCCTCAACCGAACATGTCCTCGTACATGCGGCCGGCCCAGGCGAAGTCCTCGGTTACCACTTCCTCGCGGCGCAGGTTGTCGTCGTCCTGATCCTGGACGATCTGGCCCTTGTCATTGACCCAGTACTTGAAGCGCACGGCGATGTCCTCGCGCGGCTCGGTGTTGACCATCATGAAGCACAGGTTGTCGGGCAGGGCGTATGTCGGCTCGCGTCCCTTGACCCGCTCGGCAATGTATTTGGCAACGATCCTGGCGTGCGCGTTGGCGACGTGGCCGGCCTTGGGGTAGAAGCGGAACAGTGGCGAAACGACGCCCACCGAGTCGCCGATCACGTAGGTATCTGGGTCATCCTTCAGGTTCAGCATGAAGGGATCGACGGCGGCCCAACCGGTCGGCTTGCCTTCGTCGTTGCGGCCGATGACGCCGGCCTTCCAGGCCATGTCGCCAGCCTGGTGCGGGGCCATCAGAATGCTGTGGTCGAAGGTGAAATCGCCGGCGGCGGTCTTGATCTTCTTGTTGAACGGATCGACTTCCTGGATCACCGCCTTGGGCACGTAGACGATCTGGTCCTTGTACAGGTTGGCGAAGGCTTCCTGGAAGCCGCCGGTGATCGGCGCCGGGCTCGGTTTCGGGTCGAGGATGATGACCTTGCCTTTGATCTTGCGCTGCTTGAACAGGCCGGCGATCAGGCAAGCGCGCTCGTAGGGCGACGGCGGGCAGCGGTGCGGCGGTGGCGGCAGGGTCATGACCAAGTCGCCGCCCGTGAAATTCTGGATGCTCTGCTTGAGCTTGAAGTGCTCGGCATTCGGGATGTAGGCGGCCGGGAACATGGCCTTGGTGTAGTCCGCCGCCTTGCGATCGTTGCCAAACCAGGCTTCGTAGTTGTAGCGGATCCCGCTGCCGAGGATCAGGTAGTCGTAGTCGATCCAGCCCTGTGCCGTGATGACGCGCTTTTTCTCGCGCTCGAAGGCGGTGACTTCGGTCTGGATGAAGTGGTAGCCATACTTCTGCGCCACGTCGAGGTAGCTGAAGGTCAGGAACTGGACGTCGACGACATCGACCAGCCACTTGTTGCTCATCGGGCACGAGAAGAACACCGGGTTGCGTTCGAGCAGCACGACGTCGAGCGTCGGGTCGAGCAGTTTGAGGTGCTTGGCGGCGGTCACTCCGCCCCAGCCGCCGCCGCAGATGACGACGCGCTTGCCCTTGGCCTTGGGCAGCAGCGGGTCGGACTGCATCTGGATCAGGAAAGGCAGCGGGCTGGTCGGTGCGGCGATACTCGCCGTCGCCCCCAGCGCCGCGCCGGCGGCGAGGAATTGTCGTCGGTTGAGGGTCATGTCTCAGTCTCCATTCGATGAACCACCCGGACACGGAGATGCCCGGATTTACGGGAGCGGATTGTGCAACCTCTTTTCTGTAAATTTCCGGATTGGTGGTCATGACATTCGGG
>OFCW01000282.1_pt1 | contig 15328 bp, 15 predicted proteins | sample 1520951 | NCBI WGS metagenome assembly OFCW01 (sample SAMEA4349680, study PRJEB24078) | microbial mat metagenome | biome: Terrestrial Biome; feature: Habitat; material: Microbial Mat | place: India | collected 2012-06-12 | depth 10 m | reverse complement strand
ATTTCTCGCTGCGCTATCCGCTGATCGACGGCCAGGGCAACTTCGGCTCGCGCGACGGCGACGGCGCGGCGGCGATGCGCTACACCGAAGCGCGCCTGATGCCGATCTCGAAACTGCTGCTCGACGAAATCGACATGGGCACCGTCGATTTCCAGCCGAACTACGACGGCACCGCGCAGGAGCCCAAGCTCCTGCCGGCGCGCCTGCCGTTCGTGCTGCTCAATGGCGCATCGGGCATCGCGGTCGGCCTGGCCACCGAAATCCCGTCGCATAACCTGAACGAGGTGGCAAAGGCGGCGGTGGCGATGATCCGCAACCCGAAGCTGACGCACGCCGAGCTGATGGAATACATTCCGGGCCCGGATTTCCCGGGCGGCGGGCAGATCATCACGCCGGCGTCGGCGATCGCCGAAATGTACGAGAGCGGGCGCGGCTCGCTGAAGGTGCGCGCGCGCTGGAAGATCGAAGACCTGGCGCGCGGCCAGTGGCAGGCGGTGGTGACCGAGCTGCCGCCGGGCACCTCCGCGCAGAAGGTGCTGGAAGAAATCGAGGAACTGACCAATCCGAAGGTCAAGGCCGGCAAGAAATCGCTGCTGCCGGAACAGCTCGCGCAAAAGCAGATGATCCTGTCGGTGCTCGACACGGTGCGCGACGAATCGGGCAAGGATGCGCCGGTGCGCCTGGTATTCGAACCGAAATCGAAGAACCAGGACCAGACCGAGTTCATGAACATCCTGCTGGCGAACACGTCGCTGGAGAGCAGCGCGCCGATCAACCTGGTGATGATCGGCGGCGACGGCCGGCCGCGCCAGAAGGGGCTTGGACAAATTCTGCGCGAGTGGATCGACTTCCGCTTCGTGACGATCACGCGCCGCACGCAGTTCCGCCTGCAGAAGGTCGACGACCGCATCCATATCCTGGAAGGCCGCGAGGCGGTGCTGCTGAACATCGACAAGGTGATCAAGATCATCCGCGAATCGGACGAGCCGAAACCGGCGCTGATCCAGGCCTTCCGGCTGTCGGAGCGGCAGGCGGAAGACATCCTGGAAATCCGCCTGCGCCAGCTGGCAAGGCTGGAAGCGATCAAAATCCAGCAGGAGCTGTCCGAGCTGCGCAAGGAAAAGGAAACGCTGCACGACCTGCTCGACAACCCGGCGTCGATGAAGAAGCTGGTGATCAAGGAAATCGAAGGCGACGCGAAGCAGTTCGGCGACGCGCGCCGCACGCTGATCGAGGAGGCGGAACGCGCCAGCGTCGAACAGAAGGTGATCGACGAACCGGTGACCGTGGTGATCTCGCAGAAGGGCTGGGTGCGCGCGCGCAGCGGCCACGGCCACGATCCGGCGCAGTTCACCTTCAAGGCCGGCGACAGCCTGTACGGCACCTTCGAATGCCGCACCGTCGACACCCTGCTCGCGTTCGGCTCCAACGGCCGCATCTACTCGATGGCGGTGTCCGCGCTGCCGGGCGCGCGCGGCGACGGCGTGCCGGTCACGACGCTGGTGGAGCTGGCCAGCGGCACGCGATTGCTGCACTACTTCGCCGGTCCGGCCGACACGCAGCTGATGCTGGCCTCGACCGCCGGCTACGGCTTCACCGCCAAGGCCGGCGACATGATCAGCCGCGTCAAGGCCGGCAAGGCCTTCATCACCCTCGATGAGGGCGACGAGCCGCTGGCGCCGCGCGTGATCGGCGGCGATGCCGGCGCGCTGGCCTGCCTGTCGGAGAAGGGGCGCCTGCTGGTGTTCGGCCTGGATGAGGTCAAGAACCTGTCCGGCGGCGGACGCGGCGTGATCCTGATGGAGCTGGAGAAGAACGAGAAGCTGCTCGCCGCGCAGCCGATCAGCCAGAAAGGCGTGATCGTTTCCGGCACCGGACGCGGCGGCAAGGCGCAGCAGCTGAGCCTGTCGGCGTCGGACCTGAAGGAGCACTTCGGCAAGCGTGCGCGCAAGGGCAAGGCGCTGGAGTCGAAGATCAAGCCGAGCGGCCTGGCGGCGGCATAAGGAGCCGGAATGGCGGACGGCAAGTGCATATTCTGTGACATCCTGGCGGGCAGGATGCCGGCGGAGGTCGTGTATCGCGACGATGTCTGCGTGGCGCTGCTCGATGCGTTTCCGTTCACGCGCGGCCACCTGCTGCTGATTCCGCATGAGCATGCGCAGCACATCGAGGAATTGCCCGCCGAGACTGTCGCCCACCTGTTCCGGGTGGGCAGCGAATTTTCGGCGGCGTTCCGCAAGCATGCCGAGATAGCGGCGACCAACCTCATGCTCAATAACGGCAAGGCGGCCAACCAGCATGTGCCGCATGTGCACCTGCACGTGGTGCCGCGGCGGCGGGGCGATTCGCTGAGGGTGATGTGGCGGTTTTATACGCGCTTTTTCAATCCGCTGTCTTATCTTGGGCGCAAGCGCAGATTGGCGCGGGATGCTGCGTATGTGCGGGGATTGATGGCTGGAGGCTCTTCACGCTGACGGCTGATGGCTGATGGCTTATGCCCCTCTCCCGCCTGCGGGAGAGGGGTGTTCAGTCAGATCTTCGCCGCGATCAGCTTGCCCAGCTTGGCGATCCCTTCGCGGATCTTCTCCGGCGGCACCGTCACGAAACTCAGGCGCATGGTGTTCTGCTCGGCCGCATTCGCATAGAACGGCGCGCCCGGAACGAAGGCCACATTCTGCGCAATCGCCTCGTCCAGCAGCTTCATGCTGTCGATATGCTTGGGCAGCGTGACCCAGATGAACATGCCGCCTTCCGGCCTGGTCCACGTCACCGAGGACGGGAAGTACTCGTTCAGCGCGGCCAGCATCGCCGCGCACTGGTCGGCATACAGCCTGCGGATGGTCGGGATGTGCTCGGCGAGGAAGCCGTCCTTGACGACCTCATGCACCACCATCTGCGTCAGCTGCGCGGTGTGCAGGTCGGCCGCCTGCTTGGCCTGCTCCAGCTTGCGCGCCAGCGGCAGCGGCGCCACCACGTAGCCCAAGCGGATGCCGGGCGTGAGCACCTTGGAGAAGGACCCCATGTAGATCACGCCGTTCGGGTTCATCGTCAGCATCTTCGGCAGCGGCTCGCCGCGATAGCTGAGCGCGCCGTACGGGTCGTCCTCGATCAGCGGCAGTCCCAGGCGCGCGCAGGTTTCCACCAGCGCGGCGCGGCGCTCCACCGACAGCGTGCGCCCGGTCGGGTTCTGGAAGTTCGGCAGCGCATACAGCAGGCGCGCGCCCTGAGCAACGCCTGCGACCTGGTCCGGCAGCAGGCCGTGGTCGTCGGTCGGCACCGACACGAACTCCGGCTGGTACACGGAAAACGCCTGCAATGCACCGAGGTAGCTCGGCGTTTCCACCAGCACCTTGCTGCCTTCGTCGATCAGCACCTTGGCCAGCAGGTCGAGCCCCTGCTGCGAGCCCGACACCATCAGCACCTGTTCCGGCAGGATCTTTGCGCCGCCGGTCGACAGCGAGTTCGCGATCCACTCGCGCAGCGGGCCGTAGCCGTCGGACGGTCCGTACTGCAGCGCCACCTTGCCCTCGCGCGCGAGCACGGCGTCGTACGCGGCGCGCATGCGCTCGACCGGGAAGGTCGCGGGCGACGGCAGGCCGCCGGCGAACGAAATCACTTCCGGGCGCACCGTGACCTTCAGGATTTCACGGATGACGGAGCTTTGCAGCTGCTGCGCGCGCTTCGAAAACTGCCATTGGATCGGTGTCGGGTTTTCCATTTTCATGCTTGTCTCACTCGGTTGATGGCGTTGTCCGCCTTGTTGTCAGGACCGCTTGTGGCGGGCCGCTCGTGAACCGCGCCGGGTAGGCGCGATCCGGTTTCAATCGCGCCGGCGCGTCGTTATGCGAGCTCGGCGATCAGTTCGATTTCCACGCAGGCGCCCAACGGGATCTGGGCGACGCCGAAGGCGGAACGCGCATGCCTGCCCTGCTCGCCGAACACTTCGCCGAACAGTTCCGACGCGCCGTTGGTCACCAGGTGCTGCTCGGTGTAGTCCGGCGTGGAGTTCACCAGGCTCATCACCTTCACGATGCGCTTGACGCGGTTCAGGTCGCCGCCGCAGGCTGCCTGCAGAGTGGCGATCAGGTCGATGGCCACGGCGCGCGCGGCCTGTTTGCCTTCGTCGGTGGTCATGTTCTTGCCGAGCTGGCCGACCCAGGGCTTGCCGTCCTTCTTCGCGATGTGGCCGGACAGGTAAACGGTGTTGCCGGTCTGCGCGTACATCACGTAGGCCGCCGCCGGCGTGGCGACTGCCGGCAATTCGATGTTGAGGGCTTTGAGTTTTTCGTAACAGGACACGGTGCTCTCCAATCTGGTTTGTTCGGTTTCTTCTCTATGGCAGAGAGGGAAAAGAGTCGATTTTACCCTCATCGCCTGATGTTCATGCGTCTGCCGGCGGCGACCACCGCCAGCACGGCCAGCGCAAACAGGACGGTGTCCGCATGCAGCGCCTCGCCCAGGATCAGGCTGGCGCCGATCAGCGTGAGAAACGGCTGCAGCAGCTGCACCTGCCCTACCCGCGCGATGCCGCCCAGCGCCAGGCCTTTATACCAAAAAAAGAACCCGATAAACATCGAAAACAGGGACACATAGCCGAATCCTATCCAGGCCTTGGGCGACGCGCTGACGCCGTACCGCCAGCCGAGCCAGAGGGTGGCCGGCAGCAGCAGCGGCAGCGACAGCACCAGCGCCCAGGAAATCACCTGCTGCCCGCCCATCGCCTGCGACAGCCGGGCGCCTTCCGCATAGCCCATGGCGGCGGCGATCACCGCGCCGAACAACGCCAGGTCCGCGGCATGCAGGGTGCCGCCGCCCTGCCACAGCGCGAAGGCGATGACGACGGCGCTGCCGGCGAGCGCCGCGAGCCAGAAGCCGGCCGACGGCCGCTCGCCGAAGCGCAATGCGCCGAACAGCGCGGTCGCCAGCGGCAGCACGCCGATCACGACGGCGCCGTGCGATGCCGGCACATAGCGCATGGCGATCGACGACAGCACCGGAAAGCCGATCACCACGCCGAGCGAAGTGACCAGCAGCGCGCGCAGCTGGGCGCGCGTGGGACGCGGCGCCTGCAGCCACCACAGCAGCAGCGCGGAGGCAATCGCCGCCACCACCGCCCGTCCCAGCGCCACCAGCACCGGGTTCAGCTCGGCCACCGCCATCCGCGTAAACGGCAAGGTCAGGCTGAAGATCGCGACGCCGATCGCGCCGAGCCACATGCCGCGGGTTTCCTGGGTCATGCTTGCCTGCATCGATTTCTCCTCAAGTGCCGGACGCGCCGGCCAGAATGCGCGCGAACTGATCGTGGTCGACATTGCCGCCGCACAGCGGCAGCCCTATCCGGCGACCGCGCAGCCGGTCCTTCATCTGCATGGCCGCCGCCAGCGCCGCCGCGCCCGCGCCTTCGGCCACATTGTGCGTGGCCGTGTAGTACAGGCGCATGGCGGCGGCCACCTCGTCGTCGCTCACGGCAACCACGTCGTCCGCGTATTTCAGGATGATGTCGAGCGACTCGTCGTCCGGCACGCGGCAGGCCATGCCGTCGGCGATCACGGTGGACACCGGCGACTCCAGCTTGCGGCGCTGTTCGAACGACAGCTTGTACGCCAGCGCATGGGCCGACACCACGCCGACGATGCGGGTTGCCAGCCCGAGCGCATTGCGCGCCGCGATCGCCGCGCAAATGCCGGAACCCTGGCCGATCGGCACGAAGACGGTGTCGAGGCCGGGTTGCGCGGTCAGCAGTTCCATCCAGTAGCTGGACACGCCGCTGACCAGGTCAGGGTGGAACGACGGAATCCGGTGCAGGCGCAGATCTTCGGCCAGGCGTGCCGCGTGTTCGCGGCTTTCCTGGAATTCCGTGCCGTGCTCGATCAGCTCCACGCCGAGCGCGCGCATCGCGGCATTCTTTTCCTTGCTGTTGCCATGCGGGACGACGATCGTCGCCTGCAATCCATGCCGGCGCGCGGCAAAGCCGATCGATTGCCCGTGATTGCCGCGCGTGGCGGACACCACGCCGCGTATGTGCGGCGCGCGCCTTGCCAGCGCATCGAGATACACCAGGCCGCCGCGCACCTTGAAGGCGCCGGTCGGCGTATGATTCTCGTGCTTGATCCAGGCCTCGGTGCCGAGCGCCTCGTTGAGCAGCGGCCAGCTGTATTGCGGCGTGGGCGGCATGGCGCGGTAGACGATTTGCGCGGCCGCTTCCAGTTCGCCCTTGGTCGGAAGTCGCATGACATTGCTCCGGATTGAAGTTTGTGAATAGGCTCTGAACTATCCTAATCGACAAAACCGGTACAGTACCAGTACACTTTCTCAAATAAATCCAATAACTGTTACGGCAACATGACCAATACAGCCCAATCGCGTAAAGCCGCCGCGCTCACTCTTGCCACACCCCACGTCCTGTCGCGCGACTCCGGCGAGTCGCTGGTCGACCAGATCGTGCGCTCGATCGAGGCGCGCATCGACGACAAGCTGCTGCGCAGCGGCGCGCGCATGCCGTCGATCCGCGAATTCGCCGGCGCGCACCGGGTGTCGCGCTTTACCGTGGTGGAAGCCTACGACCGGCTGGTCGCCAAGGGTTATCTGGAATCGCGGCGCGGCTCCGGCTTTTACGTGCGCGAGCGCGCGCCGATGGTCGCCGCCGGCAGTGCCCGCGTGATGGAGGCGGCGTCGCAGCAGGTCGATGTGGTCTGGCTGGTGCGTAACATGTTCCGCCAGTATCCGGCGCAGCAGACGCCGGGCTCCGGCCTGCTGCCGAACGAGTGGCTGGACGGCGAACTGGTGGCCAACGGCCTGCGCGCGATCAGCCGGCAGAACCAGACGCTGCTGCTCCAGTACGGCAATCCGCAGGGCTGGCTGCCGCTGCGCCAGCAGTTGCAGCTGAAGCTGGCGGAACTGGAGATCGCCGCCACGCCCGAGCAGATCGTGACCACTTCCGGCGTCACGCAGGCGCTCGACCTGATCGCGCGCCACTTCGCCGCGCCGGGCGACACCATCTTCGTCGACGACCCTGCGTGGTTCCTGATGTTCGGCTCGTTCGCCACACTCGGCGCCAAGGTGGTCGGCATCCCGCGCCTGCCGGACGGCCCGGACATCGCCAAGCTGGCGGAACTGGCCGCCGTGCACAAGCCGAAGTTCTATGTCATCAACTCGGTGCTGCACAACCCGACCTCGACCTCGCTGTCGGCGGCCAAGGCATTCCAGATCCTGAAGATCGCCGAGCAGCACGACTTCACGATCGTGGAAGACGACATCTACTGCGACCTGCATCCCGGCAGTGCGGTGCAGCCCGCCACGCGCATCGCCGCGCTCGACCAGCTCAACCGCGTGATCTACCTCGGCGGCTTTTCCAAGACGCTGGCGGCCAACCTGCGCGTGGGTTTCATCGCCACCTCGCCCGACATGGCGGTCCGGCTGGCCGACCGCAAGATGCTGTCCACGCTGACCACTTCCGACATCGGCGAGCGCGTGGTCTACAAGATCCTGTCCGAAGGCCACTACCGCAAGCATGTCGACCGCCTGCGCGGCAAGCTCGACAGCGTGCGCGACAAGACGATCAAGCAGATGGAGCGCGTCGGCGTGAAGGTCGACATCGCCACGCCGGCCGGCATGTTCGTCTGGGCCGATGCCGGCTGCGACACCAATGTGCTGACCGAGAAGGCGATGCAGGAAGGCTATCTGCTGGCGCCGGGCAGCCTGTTCTCGCCCAGCCAGCTGCCGTCGACGCGCATGCGGGTGAATGTGGCGAACATGGGGGATGCGGGGATGCTGCGGTTTTTGGAGCGGAATATCGGCAGTAGAGCGTAGGGTGCGCCATGCGCACCGCCCTTTTTCGTCGCACGCCATAATTGGGCTCAACCATCATGCATGGCTCGGTGCGCAAGGCGCACCCTACTTCGCCGCATGCGTCGATTGCGCCAAACCGTAGTGCGCGCCATGCGCACCGTTGAATATTGAAAGATTATGCGATGCGCGAAGCGCCCTCTTATATCCACGCTTGCTGCGTTCGCTGCGAAGCCGGGGCTTACCACGGGGAATAGTTCGCGTTTTTCGTATCCTGAAATTGCCGGCAGGCCGCAGATGTGTATCGAAGCGTCGGAAGACGTTAAAAAACTGGCATGACCGGTCTTGAAATTCTTCAACTTGCCCCCATCATCGCCAAAAACCTTATGTTCATCGACTCTTGAGGTAAAAATGGCTGCATCCGAAAAGCAAACCCTGGGTTTTCAGGCAGAAGTCAAACAGCTGCTGCACTTGATGATTCACTCCTTGTACTCGAACAAGGAGATTTTCCTGCGCGAGTTGATTTCCAACGCCTCCGACGCCGCCGACAAGCTGCGCTTCGAGGCGATCAACAATGCTTCCCTGTACGAAAACGATCCCGACCTGAAGATCCGCGTCACCTTCGACAAGGCGGCGCGCACCATCACCATTTCCGATAACGGCATCGGCATGAGCCGCGAGGAAGCGATCGAGCACCTCGGCACCATCGCCAAGTCCGGCACCAAGGAATTCTTTGCCAAGCTGTCCGGCGACCAGCAGAAGGACGCGGCGCTGATCGGCCAGTTCGGCGTGGGCTTCTACTCCGCCTTCATCGTGGCCGACAGGATCACGGTCGAAAGCCGCCGCGCCGGCCTGTCGGCGGCACAAGGCGTACGCTGGGAGTCGAGCGGCGAAGGCGACTTTTCCGTCGAGCCCATCGACAAGCCCTCGCGCGGCACCGACATCATCCTCCACCTGCGCGAAGGCGAGGATGAATTCCTGTCGACCTGGAAACTCAAGTCGACCATCCGCAAGTATTCCGACCACATCTCGCTGCCGATCCTGATGCGGAAGGAGGAATGGGATGCGGACAAGAAGGAAACCGTGCTCAAGGACGAGTTCGAGACCGTCAACCAGGCCAGTGCGCTGTGGACGCGCAGCAAGTCCGACATCACGCCGGAACAGTACACCGAGTTCTACAAGCACGTCTCGCACGACTTCGAAGGCCCGCTCGCCTACACCCACAACCGGGTCGAGGGCCGCAGCGAGTACATCCAGCTCTTGTACATCCCGCAGCGCGCGCCGTTCGACCTGTGGGACCGCAACAAGCGCGGCGGCATCAAGCTGTATGTGAAGCGCGTGTTCATCATGGACGACGCCGAGCAGCTGATGCCGGTCTACCTGCGCTTCGTGAAGGGCGTGATCGATTCGTCCGACCTGCCGCTGAACGTCTCGCGCGAAATCCTGCAGGAGTCGCGCGACATCCGCGTCATCCGCGAGGGCTCGACCAAGCGCGTGCTGGGCCTGCTGGAAGAAATGGCCAACAGCGACGAGCAGGCGCAGAAGGACAAGTACGCGACCTTCTGGAAGGAATTCGGCCAGGTGCTGAAAGAAGGCATCGGCGAAGACCATGCGAACAAGGAACGCATCGCCAAGCTCTTGCGCTTTGCGTCCACGCATAATGATTCCGACGCACAGACCGTATCGTTCGCCGACTACATCGGCCGCATGAAGGAAGGCCAGGACAAGATCTACTACATCACCGCCGAAACCTATGCGGCGGCGAAGAACAGCCCGCACCTGGAAATCTTCCGCAAGAAAGGCGTGGAAGTGCTGCTGATGACCGACCGCGTCGACGAATGGATGCTGTCCTTCCTGCATGAAGTGGAAGGCAAGGAACTGGTGTCGGTGGCCAAGGGCGACCTCGACCTCGGCAAGCTGGAAGACGAGGCCGAGAAGAAGCAGCACGAGGAAACCGAGAGCCAGTACAAGGACCTGGTCGAGAAGATGAAGAAGGCGCTGGAGTCCAAGGCCAAGGACGTGCGCGTGACCTTCCGCCTGACCGATTCGCCGGCCTGCCTGGTGGCCGACGAGCACGAGCTGTCGGGCAACCTGGTGCGCATGCTGAAGGCCGCCGGCCAGAATGCGCCCGAGACCAAGCCGATCCTGGAAATCAACCCGGACCACCCGCTGGTGCAGCGCCTGAAGTACGAGGAGGCGAAGTTCGACGACTGGTCGAACATCCTGTTCGATCAGGCGATGCTGGCCGAAGGCGGCACGCTGGCCGATCCGGCCGGGTTCGTGAAGCGGCTCAATGAAATGCTGCTGGGGGTGGCGGGCCGGTAAGCCAACTCTCCCGTTCGCGAGAACCGCTGCATTGCCGATGGCATGCAGCGGTTTTTCTTAGGCGGGATTCTGCCGCCGATACTGCGCGCTCCTTTGCTGCGCGCATTGTTCCAGCCAGTCCAGCGCCTGCCGCCACAAGGTCTCCTGAAACTCGGGCCGGAAGAAGCCGAAGTGGCCGATGCGCCTGGCCTGCGCTTCCTGCGGCGCGATGTGCCTGCGCTCGACCTGCGCATTGCGGTAGAAACCGGTCAGGCTGTCGATGCTTTGCCGGCTCAACAGTTCATCGTCGGCAAAGCTCAGCGCCAGCAGCGGCACGCGCATCCGCTCGAATCCGGCGTGCAGCGGCCGGCCGTCGTCATCGACCAGGTAATGCGGGCTCTTGCACCAGCGCGCCCACTGGTAAATCACGCCCTTGGGCAGATCGCCGACCATCCTCAGCTTCTTGCCGGGGAAATAGCCGAACACGGGCGTGCACAGCGGCACGGCGACATACCACATGAGCCAGACCATGCGCTTCAGCTGCGGCGCGTTGTAGCGCCAGTAGCCGCTGCCGGCGGCGACCGTCAGGATGCCGTCCACCAGATGATTGTCCGGCATGAGGGCCGGCAGCTGGCCGCCGAGCGAGTGCCCGACCAGCAGCAGCGGCACGCCTTTCTGCCACGCCCGCGCTGCGCGCAACGCCGCATTGTAGTCCGCTGCCCAGTCGTGCAGGTCGGCCTTGAAACCGCGCAGCGAGCGGGAAAAGCGCGGCGGCACGGATGCGCCCGCGCCGCGGTAATCGAAGGTCAGCACCGCGAAGCCCTGCTGCGCAAGGAATTGCGCGAACGGGAAATAGAATTCCTGCTTCACGCCCATCGCGGTCGGCATCACGACGACCGCTTTCGCTCGCCCTTCCGGCGCAAAGCGCCTGGCGGCGAGCGCATGGCCATCCTGCGTATTGACGGTGATCGCTTCCATCGTCAGCTCCGGCAGCTTACTTCAGGTTCATCGTGATCGTCGCGGTGAAGACGCGCTTGCCTTCCGTGTCGAATGCCTCGACCGGCACATCGACATTGCCGATCCGGTCCCAGGCCACGCTCTCGCCATTGGCCACCACGCGCATGTCGGTCCTGGCCTTGGCCAGGTATGCCACCGTCATGCCGACCGGGATCCACTGCCGGCCTTCCGGAATCGACACCGTCGTCATGGTGCCGGCCGCCAGCTCGGCCGCGTTGCACAACGCGATCGCATGCACGGTGCCGATATGGTTGTGGACTTCGCGGCGGTTGGCGAAAGTCACCTCCGCATAGCCGGGCCGCAGTTCGGTAAACGTCGGCTCGATGGTCGAAAAGTACGGCGCCAGAGTGGCGACCGCCTTGCTGAACGCCTGGTTGCCCATGTTCTGGTACATCGCTAATGCCTGATTCATGCTTCCCTCCTTTAAATTGGAACGCGGCTGGCGCGATACTCCTTTACCGCGGCACTTTTCCTGCGCTAAGGTGCCGTTTTTGCAACCGGCCTTTCCAGAATATTATTCTAGAATATAATTCTAGTCAAACCGCGATTTTCACCATGACCACAGTCAAGAAGAGCAGGAAGCAGGAAATCCTCGATGCGGCGCTCGCCTGCTTCAACGAGAACGGCATCGAAGCGACCACCATCGACATGATCCGCGAGCGCTCGCAGGCGAGCGTGGGCAGCATGTACCACCATTTCGGCAGCAAGGAGAGCATTGCCGCCACGCTGTTCGTGGAGGCGCTGGCTGAGCACGGCGCCTACCAGCAGTCGCTGCTGGATGCGGCAAACAATGCGGAGGAAGGCGTGAAGGCGCTGGTGTACGCCTATTGCGACTGGGTGTCGGCCAATCCGGAAAAGGCGCGCTTCGTGCTGTACAGCCGCGGCGCACTGGCCAAGAGCGACATGGCGGGAGAACTGGAAAGCAGGACCAAGACCAAGATGACCGATGTGCGCCGCTGGTTCCAGCCCTACCTGGAAAGCGGCCAGTTGAGAAGGCTGCCGTCGGAATGTTTTTCCTCGCTGATCATCGGGCCGTCGCACGATTACGCGCGCCTGTGGCTGTCGGGCCGCGCGAAGACCGACATCAAGGCATACCGCGAGATTTTCGCGGACGCCGCCTGGAATGCGGTGAAGCCCTGACCGAAGCGCAGCGCTCGATATTCGCCATTCGGGCGCCGGCACACGAAGCCGGGCACGACAGCGGCCCGGTCAGCAAAAAGCGCAGGGCGCATGCGTTTGCCGCATCGGCATCTCCGCCCCCGAATCTCCGCCTCCGACGCAGGTTTCCTCGCTTCGGTAGAATCAAAGGCCATGGAAAGAAAGCGCAGTTTTGCCCCGGTCGTCGACGAGCATGTCCGCCTGCTCATTCTGGGCAGCTTGCCGGGCGAAGTGTCCCTGGCGCATGAGCAATATTATGCCCATCCTCAAAAGATATTTTGGTCAGTTTGACACCTAAATTCGTAACCTCATCCATTTAGTAGCCCACTCTAAAATCACTTCGGCCGTTTCGCATAAGCCATCGCGCAATTTCGTAACACTCTGATTTTTAGAGAGAAAATATGTACTTCCTCCAAAAAGCTGGTTAGTATTTTCTTGTCGTTATGTCAATTTTATGGAGGATCCGCATGGCCACGAATACAAAACCCGAAATCAAACAATCCCCCAATACCGGAGCTACGTCACCGTCCAATCCGCAGCAAGAGATGGCGCAATCTGCCACTCCGGCTAACGCCTTGACGGCCAAAGAAAAATTCAAGGCTGCAATCGAGGAATTGGATGCTGAGCGCACCGCTCTCGTCAAAAACACAATCGAAAATCTGAAACCCGGCAAGCCCTTCGACCACACAGTCATCCGGGCCATCAACAAGATCGAGACAAAGAAGAATCGCCTGATCATTTCGCGACTCGCGGCCATGCTGAAGAAGAACGAACCCGGCGTCATGCCGATCGTCCATCAGATCATCGACATCTGATTCGCTGTTCTCGACACCAGCGGCACGACACAATTTTCAGCGTGCCGCTGTCCTTCATGTCCCAATACGGAGATTGATAATGAAAGTCGAAAACGCGGTTCAGCAAATCGGCACCCCGCTATACCAGCAACTACTGGTGCTGATCCCTCTTTTGAAAATCATTGAAGATACACGCCGGTCGAGCGCCAGCCGATTGGTGCCGTTACGGCTTGATTTGATGCATCGAATTTCCGGCGAACTTACAGTCGCTCTGAGCGAAACGCGATTATCCGGCGATGTCAAAGACAAGCCGGAAATGGCTATAACCATTCAAAGCCATACCCGGAATAATAATCCGCTGACCTACCAAGACACGTTCATTTTTGCTTGGACATTCTTCTGCAATATGAGCTCCACGGACGAGCTAACACAGAAAGCAATGTACGAACCGTTCATGAAAGCTTGGTGGACGTATGTGCTCCGGCACGAGCAGACAATACAGACAATGGGCCTTGTATGAGTGTCAGACATACCAGCGAAAACATCTACACCCTGATCTATCAACGATTGCTGGATGTGATACCCGATCTGCTTTCCATCGAGGAAAGTGGCAGGTCGGAAGTTACAGGGTCGATGCCACTGAATCTCGATGTCATTCAACGCACTCCGGAAAAGTTGGTCATCGCATTGAGTCACTATTACCGCCACGAATCAGGTGACATGATCGCCGATCCTGACATGGAAATTGCAGTCTATGTTGAGCGAGGAATGGCGGAAGCGTTGACCTATCAAGATGCGTATACGTTCAACTCGGTCTATTCACCAGACAGAAGCCATATAGATATTCTGGCAAAGCGAGCATTGAACGATTATCTGCATATTTGGCTCGGAAATCTGATCGCACAGGGCCATTCGATCAAATATATGAAGGGCGATGATTAAGTGCGATCAATCGCCTAGAATCACGCAGCCCATAGTACGTGCATGAATTGTGACTTAAACTGACAGAATACCTCCGGTCTAAATTTCTGAGCCCCTCCCGAAACAACTGCCGACTGTCTACCAAATACCATCTATCAATGGAGCACGCACAACCAGCGTCTTCATCGAACCACGACTGTCCGCCAACGCAATGTTCTTAAGTGATTTCGGCGGTTTACGAAACCAAGCCAAGCAGACTTTCAATAGGTCGCCAAACTGAACTGACTGGCTGTCGATTAGCGAATCTGCGAGAGATGGATCGTGGCTAATGAAAAACTCTCCAACGTGCTGAATTTCTCCAATATTTGCCTTTCTGTCTGCCAAATTCTTCTGCAACATACGACGTGGGACATGCCAGTCATAACCATCCTCGCGCAAGGAAATGCCCATAATCGGAGCCATGAAATCAATCAACCACCCGTCGCATTCCACCCACGCATGAAATGCGTTCTTGTCATTCACGAAAACGCCATTATCTTCACGTCCATACACTGCAACGTTTGCCTTCTGCTCGTCGACCATAAGTGCCATACAGCCAGCACTTATGGTCGCTGGAAAATCGTATTGTTCTCGCAGTATCATTGTCCCGGCCGCCGCAAAAAATAGGCACGCCCGATGTGTGATAGCTACTCCCGAAGCCTCAAGAACGCTGTAGATGATCTGGTAAATACGCTGATAGTCAGGTAGAGGCAGTAAAAGTCGTCGGGTCATAGTTCAATTGTATTGGCACATGCATAGAGGCGTTCCCTCACCGGGAAAAATATCTCTATTCGAGCACTGTAATCATTGAAGGTCGGCACTGTCACTCATTCATTTTGCATCCCGAGGCAAATAACCCGTTATGCATTATTTGGATTCATAACACAATCAACGAATCGTTTTGCAGAACGTCGCAGCAATGTGCTAGCGTAGCAGCCAGATTAACAGAAGGATATATGCGATGCCTAATATCGCCAGCATACTAAAAAGTGAAATCATCCGAATCGTACGGAAGGAGATTCGTAACGAAGTCCAATCAACAAAGAAAATCATGTCGGACTTTCGGACACAGATCACCCAGCTAAAGCGTCAGGTGAAGGCTCTTGAACAGCAAGTGACGAAGACATCCAAGGCGAACGACAAGTTGGCCGCCGCTTCGTGCGTAGATGGCGATACTTCAAACATGCGGTTCAGTGCTAAAGGGCTTGCGGCACAGCGTAAGAGGCTAGACCTGTCCGTAGTTGCAACTGCCAAGATTTGAACCGCCCCGGCTCTTGAGGAGACCGGTTGGTGTGAGTCAAGCCGGAATG
>OFCW01000281.1_pt1 | contig 15384 bp, 11 predicted proteins | sample 1520951 | NCBI WGS metagenome assembly OFCW01 (sample SAMEA4349680, study PRJEB24078) | microbial mat metagenome | biome: Terrestrial Biome; feature: Habitat; material: Microbial Mat | place: India | collected 2012-06-12 | depth 10 m | reverse complement strand
TCGGCGCCCCCGCTCAATCTCGGCCCGCTCGCGACGTTTTTCAACAGCCTGCTAAGCGGATGGCTGCGGCGCACTTGCCGCTGCCCTCATCCCGGCCCTCCCCCCTGCCCATCCCCCGCCTGCGGGACAGGGGTGTGGCCGGCCTGCTTGCGGAAATCCTTCGAGTGGATGCCGTGCTTCTTCAGCAGCATCTGCAGGTGCGAGCGGTTCATGTCGCAGCGCCGCGCCAGTTCCGCCACGGTGCCGCCGACTTCCCTCAGCCCGCGCTCCAGGAAGGCGCGTTCGGCTTCGTCGCTGGCCGCGCGCTTGGCCTCGCTCAGGGAGGCGGGAGCCACTGCGCCATCGCCGTTCGTGGCGCCGGAGGGCGCCAAGACGCTCAGCCTGGGCCGGATATCTTCAGGCAGATGCGCGATATCCGCCGTCTCTCCCGCCAGGCAGGACAGCCGGTACATCAGGTTGCGCAGCTCGCGGATATTGCCCGGATAGGCGTAATTGAGCATGAAACTGCGCAGGCGCGGCGTCATCTTGACCGGGCGCCGCTTGAGCGCCTCCGCTGACTCGTCGCCGTAATACGCGATCAGGAGCGGAATCTCGTCGCGCCGCTCGCGCAGCGCCGGCAGCGTCACGTGGATCACGGAGAGGCGGTAAAACAGGTCTTCGCGAAACGTCCCTTCGACGATCAGCTTGCGCAGGTTCTTGTTGGTGGCGGCGACGATGCGGGTGTCGACGTGGATGATTTCGTCGGAGCCGACGCGCTGGATTTCACTCGACTGCAACACGCGCAGCAGCTTCACCTGCCCGGGCAGCGGCAGCTCGCCGATTTCGTCGAGGAAGATGGTGCCCTTGTGCGCGCTTTCGAACTTGCCCTTGCGGTCGTTGGCGGCGCCGGTGAACGCGCCCTTCTTGTGGCCGAACAGTTCGGACTCCAGCAGGTTGTCGGGAATCGCGCCGCAGTTGACGGAAATATAGGGTTTGTCGGCGCGCGCGCCGTTCGCATGGATGACCTTCGCCATCAGCTCCTTGCCGGTGCCGCTTTCGCCGTCGATCAGCACCGGCAGGTCGGTGGGCGCGGCCTTTTCCGCGACTTCCAGCGCGTCGAGCAGTTTCGGGTTGTCGCCGAAGGTGCCTTCGAACACGAAGCTGCGTTCGAGCAGCGCGCGCCGTCGTTCGCCCGGCGTCTGATCGAGCGGCGCGGGTTCGGCGGGTTCGGACGATGCGGCCTGCACGAAACGCTCCTTGTGCGACAGCTGCATCACCTCGTCGCGCAGCGCGTTGAACTGGCGCAGCAGCTTTTCGATGTCGGCGCGTTCCAGCTTCGATGACCAGCGCAGCGTGGAGCGCAGGATCTCGATTTTTTCCAGGAGCCCGGCGTAGGAGATGGCGGAGCCGGGCCGGCCGCCGGGATTGAACAGTTTCATGCCGCGCTCAGCTGTTTCTGCACCAGTTCGTAGTACATGCCGCGCCGGTTCACCAGTTCCTCGTGCCGGCCCTGCTCGACGATCGCGCCTTCGTACAGCACGAGGATCTTGTCGGCGCGCATGATGGTGGACAGCCGGTGCGCGATGATCACCGCGGTGCGCCCTTTCAGGATCTCGCCCATGTTGCCGATGATGTTGCTCTCGGATTGCGTATCGAGCGCCGAGGTCGCTTCGTCGAACACCAAAAGGCGCGGATCGTGGTACAAGGCGCGCGCGATGCACAGCCGCTGGATCTGGCCGCCGGACAGGCCCACGCCGCGCTCGCCGACGATCTGCTCGTAACCGAGCGGCATCTTGACGATGAACGCATGCGCGTCGGCCATCTTCGCCACTTCCTCGATGCGGCGCCGGTCGGGGCTTTCGTCGCCGCTGGCGATGTTTTCGGCAATCGTGCCGGAAAACAGCAGGTTGCTCTGCATGACGTAGCCGACCTGGGCGCGGTAATACTCCTTGTCGATCACCGAGACGTCATAGCCGTCCACCACGATCTTGCCTTCCGAGGGCGTGTAGAAGCCGACCAGCAGCTTGGCCAGCGTGGTCTTGCCGGAGCCGCTGCGGCCGACGATGGCGATCAGCTCGCCCGGCTTGATGTCGAGGCTGATGTTTTCCAGCACATAGGGCGTGTCCTCGCCGCCATAGCGGAAGTAGACATTCTCCAGCCGGATCTCGCCCTGCAGATCGGGCAGCAAGACGCGCGACGGCAAGTCTTCCGGCCGCTGCTCCGGTTCCATGTCGAGCACGTCGCCCAGCCGCTCCATCGCCACGCCGGCGTCGTTCAGCCGGCTCCACAGGCCGACCAGGCCCATCAAGGGCGCAAGCACGCTGCCCATCAGGGCGTTGAACGCGATCAGCTGGCCGATCGACAGCTGGTGATCCAGCACCAGATCGGCGCCGACCCACAGGATGGCGATGGTGGTGGCGGCATTGAGCAATTGGCTCGCGAGTCCGACCAGGATGTTGAAGGTCTGCGCGCGGTACTGCAGTTCGAGCGATTTCGCGTATTTCTTTTCCCATTTCAGCCGCATCGGACGCTCGATGCCCATGCCCTTGACGGTTTCGACGCCGCCCAGCGTCTCCATCAGGAAGGCCTTGGCCTCGGTGACGGTGTTGAACACTTCGCGCGCGTAATTCTTCGCCTTCGGTGTCACCAGCACGGTCAGCGCCATGATCGGGATCACGAACGCGATCAGCACCAGCGTCATCTTCACGTTGTAGAGGAACATGATCGTGAAGTAGATGAACACCATCAGCACATTGAGCATGGTGGTGATGGTCGACTCCGTCAGGAACGAGCGGATCGTCATGTTCTCCTCGAAGCGCGCCAGGATGTCGCCGGTCTTGCGCTTGGCGAAGAAGGAGAACGGCAGCGACATGGTGTGCTTGAAGAACTGCGACATCATCGCGAAATCGAGATTGCGCACCATGAAGTTGGCGAGGAAGGCGCGTATCGTCGTCATCAGCTGGGTGAACACGTTCGACACGATCAGGCCGACGATCAACAGGTGCAGCAGGCTTACGTTCTGGTGCACGATCACGCCGTCCAGGATGTTCTGGATGATCATCGGCGGCACGATGCCCAGAACCTGGATCACGAAGGTCGCCATGAACAGGTGCAGCAGGATCTTCTTGTAGGGTTTCAGGTAGGCGACGAAGCGGATCCACGGCGAGCGCGCCGCCGCCAGCTGCACCAGGTTCTGGCCGGGCGTAAACACCAGGCAGGTGCCGCTCCAGCCGCGTTCGAATTCCTCGATCGTCATCTTCTTGAAGCCGATCGCCGGGTCCGCCACCCAGACATGTTCCTTGGAGATGCCGTACACCACAATGTAGTGATAGCCCTCCCAGTGCACGATGAAAGGCAGCTCGAAGCCCAGCAGCGCCTCGTAGGTGCACTGCACGCCGCGCGTGGTGAAGCCGAGCGACTCGCCGGCCCGGGCCAGGCTGTCGAGCGTCGCGCCCTGCGTCGTGACATTGGCCAGCTCGCGCAGTTTTCCGAGGGTCATGGAGATGCCGTAGTGCTTGCACAGCATCGCCAGACACGCGGCGCCGCAGTCCATTTCCTCGGCCTGCTCGACCAGCGCGAAGCGACGGATGATCTTCTCGCCGAATTCGGGCTTGGAATGCAGGTCGAGGATGACCGGCCGCTTGCGCCGCTCGGCCAGCTTCTTCTGGCGCTGCAATTCGCGCTCGACGAAGCGGATGCGCTCTTCCAGCACCTCGCGCAGCTTCGGATTGCGCTCCAGGACGACATGGATGGTCTTTTCCGGGATCACCAGCAGCGTCGTATCGGTCGATGCGATCACCGATGCCATCTGCTCCTGCCGCATCAGGCACGCCTTTTCGCCGAAGATCTCGCCCTGGCGCAGCGTCGCCAGCGGGTATTCGGTGCCTTCCTCGGTGCGCACCAGCTTCACCTCGCCGTGGCGCACGACATACAGGCGGCGGTCCTCGCGCGTATCCTGCTTCAGGATCTCGCGTCCCGCCGCGACGCGCTTGACGCCGACGCTGCGGATGAATTCCTCCAGCTCGCTCTTGTTCACCTTGCCGCGCAAGTCGAACAGGCGGGTGACGAAGCCGCCGGCGGAGGCGATCGCGACATAGCTGGTGACGAAGTCGAGCGCGGCGCGGTTGCGCGCGATGACCGGCGCGATCGCCTCGCGCGGAATGAACAGCAGCTCCGTCTTGACCGACGCGCGCACCGAGGATTCGTGCCAGTAGTCGCGCAGCATCGCCAGCTCGGCGAACACCTCGCCGGCCTTGCGCACGCCCATGCTGATTTCCTTGCCGTTTTCCTCGGTGAACACGCGCACCGAACCGGACCTGACCACGAACAGGCCGCCGGCCGGGTCGCCGGCATTGCAGACGGTGTCGCCGAAGGCGTAGAAGCGCGATTCGGCCTGCTCGCCGAGCTGCTCCAGTTCGTCATGCGTGAACGGGGACAGGATTTCCACGGCGGCCAGGAAATCGGCCAGGGATTGCTGCTCAGCGGGGGCGTCCATGGGCATATTGAACCGGGAGTTTCCGACCGTAGGGTGCGCTATGCGCACCGATGCTTAGATAACGGTGCGGTGCGCAAAGCGCACCCTACAAATTTATCCGGCGACGCGGCGCTTACCGCGCCTCGATCACGTGTTCCTGCGCGCGCTGCATCAGCCACTCCTCGCGCAACAGGCGCTTCACCTCGGACACGGTTTCGTCGTCCAGCGTGGCCGGGTGTTTCGCATTGACGCGGAAGATCTCGAAGAACGAGCGGTCGGCCGACGGGAACGGCCCCAGGAGGTCGCCGGCCTCGGCGTTGAACACCTTGGCCTCGATGTCGGTCTTGAGCGAGCCGCGCAGCACCTTGCCGATCAGGCCGCCGCGCTCGCGCGTGTCGGCGATCGAATGCTCGCGCGCCATTTCCTCGAAGCTGTCCGGGTCGTCCGCCAGCACCGACATCATCTCCTTCGCCTTGCCTTCGGCGTCGAGCACCATGTGGCTGACCTCGATGCTGTCGAACTTCGGCGAGTTCAGCTTGAAATACGCCTCGATCGCCTTGTCGCTGCATACCTGCGCCATCATCTTTTCCTGATACAGGCTGTCGGTGATGAAGGCTTCGAATTCGTCCAGCGACACGCCCAGCGCATTGAGGTAGTTGTTCATGTCGGCCGCGCGGTGCAGCCCCTGCACGCGGCGGAACTGGTCGGCGCGCTCCTGTATCTCCTCCGGCGACAGCGGAATGCCGAGCTTTTTCGCCGACAGCACCGTCAGTTTCTCCCTGACCATCTGCTCGATCAGGCTCTCGAACTGCCCGGTGAGTTTCAATGTCCTTACGAAATCCTCGATACCGATCTCTTCGTTATCGATACGCACAATCGCCGCCATGTCGTCCGCTCCTTAACGATGATGTCCGACTCGGGAAAGAAATTTAGATTTTCGGCGCCGGCGCCCGGTTCGAGCGGCTGGTGCATGCGATTGGAGAATGCGCAAGCCTCGCGCACATTGCACTGGCGCCATGCTGTCTAGCCGGCGGTGCCGCCGGCCTCCTTGTCCGGCGCCGCCGACGGCCGCCAGTCGCCGCTTTCATGGTCGCGCGTCTCGACCAGTTTCTTGAAGCGCGCCAGGTCTTCCCACATGCGCTGCGCCAGCGCGCGCTCGGCGTTGCCGTCGTGCGGGCCCAGCATCTGCTGCGGATCGCATTCCACCGTCAGCGTGACGCCCGCCTTGTCGCGGCCGATCTCCTGCAGTTCGACCTGGCCGGCATTCTGCGGCCCGCTCACATTGCGCCAGGCAATGCGGCGGTCCTCGATCCGTTCGGTGATTTCGCAATCCCATTCCATGCGGCGGCCCGCCATTCTTGCCGACCAGTGCAGGTGGGAGGCGTCGGTCTGGCGCACCGTTTCCACGCCCTCCATGAAGCGCGGATATTGGTCGAACTGCACCAGCTTGCCGTAGGCGGCATGGACCGGCACGTTGACCTCGATCGACTGCTGAATTCTTGCCATGGCATCCCTCCTTTTTTGCATCCGGTAACAGCCTGCTAATGCATGCAACCGTGCATATTCAGAGCGCAAGTCGCGCCACAAGTTGCCGCGAACGGGTACTACCATCGCACTAACCCTGTCCACATTTACTGTGGCCAATTCTGTGGATAAGCCGGGATAAGCTTTCCTATCCCCATGATTCAAAAAGGAAATTTCTTATTGCTTAAAATCAAAGCAGGGCCAAAGCAGGGCCAGCCGCCGCTCCCGTGCAGGCAGCACAGTATGGCCGCACGGCCTATGCATTTCTTCCATTGCAGACTTACCAACAGGCAAAAAAAATCCTGCCTTATGTCAACCTAATGCGGCTTGCCGCGCTACTATGGGCAGAATTAATCGAACTGTCCGTCCATGATTTCCGCACTTGCCGACGCCGCTCCGTCCGTCATTTCCCCATTGCTTCCTGCCGAAGCCCCGGCCTGCGACCGCCCCATCCTGCTCGGCCCGGTACGTCCCGACCTGATCCGCGACGAAATCCTGGCCGACCTCTTGGAAGCGACCGCCGCCAGAACGCCGGACCAGATCGCGCTGGTTTTCGGCGAACGCCGGCTCACCTACCGCGAGCTGAACGAGCGCGCCGACGCCGTCGCCTCGAAGCTGATCGGCGCCGGCGTGCGTCCGGGCCAGATCATCGGTCTGTGGCTGCCGCGCGGCATCGACCTGCTGGTCATGCAGGCAGGCATCGCCAAGACCGGCGCCGCCTGGCTGCCATTCGATGCCGACACCCCGGTTGACCGGATTGCAATCTGTCTGGAAGACGCAACATCGCCGGGCATCGTCAGCTGCGCCGAATTCGCGCCGCGCCTGGCGGAGCTCGGACGCACGGTGTGGACGGCCGAACAACTGCTCGCGCCGGCGCAGGAGCCGCTGCTGCGGCGCAGCGGCGCGCTGCCCTCGCACCCGGCTTACGTGATCTACACCTCCGGCTCGACCGGCAAGCCGAAAGGCATCGAAATCAGCCAGGGCGCGATCTGCCATTTCCTGCGCAGCGAAAACAGCGTGCTCGGCATCCGCGGCGACGACCTGGTGTACCAGGGATTCTCGGTCGCGTTCGACATGTCGTTCGAGGAAATCTGGATCAGCTACCTGGTCGGCGCCACGCTGTGGATCGCGCCCAAGGAACTGGCGACCGATCCGGAAGCGCTGCCGCTGGCCCTGGCGAAGAACCAGGTCACCGTGCTGCACGCGGTGCCGACGCTCTTGGCGCTGTTCGAACAGGACGTGCCGAGCCTGCGCCTGATCAACCTGGGCGGCGAGATGTGCCCGGAGGCGCTGGTGGCGCGCTGGGCGCGTGTCGGCCGCCAGGTGTTCAACAGCTACGGCCCGACCGAGGCGACGGTATCGGCCAGCATGGCCGAACTGCATGCGAACGAGCCGGTGACCATCGGCAGCCCGCTGCCGAACTACGGCCTCCTGGTGATCGATCCGGCCGTCGAGAACGGCCTGAAGCTGCAGAACCGCGGCGACACCGGCGAGCTGTGCATCACCGGGCCGGGCGTGGCGCTCGGCTATCTCGGCCGGCCCGAGCTGACCGCCGAAAAATTCCTGCCCAATCCGTGGTCCGGCGACAGCCGCCATCATGCGCGGCTGTACCGCACCGGCGACCTGGCGCGCATCGACGCCGACGGCCGCGTGCAATGCCTGGGCCGCACCGACGACCAGGTCAAGATCCGCGGCTTTCGCGTCGAGCTCGGCGAAATCGAGGCGGTGCTGGCGCGCCAGCCGGGCGTGGGCACCGCCGCCGTCGTGCTGCGCAAGGATGACGGCATCGAGCAGCTGATCGCCTTCATCGTGGCCGAAGGCGGCGCCAAACTGTCCGCAGCAGACCTGCGCGGCGCGCTGGCCGAATGCCTGCCGCCCTACATGGTGCCGGGCCACTTCGAAATGCTGGACGAGATGCCGCGCCTGATCTCCGGCAAGATCGACCGCAAGGTGCTGAAGGCGCGTCCGCTGACCGCGGCAAGCGCCGCCGACGGCTCGGACACGCCGCAGACTCCCGCCGAGGAAGCGCTGTTCGCCGCCCTGGCCGGCCTGTTCCCGGGCCAGCCGATCAGGCGCGAGGCCGACTTCTTCTCCGACCTCGGCGGCCATTCGCTGTTCGCCGCGCGCCTGGCGTCGGCGCTGCGCGCGCATCCCGGTTTCACCCATGTGACGGTGCGCGACATCTACCAGAACCGCAGCGTCGGCCGCATCGCGCAGGCGATCGCGCAGGCCCAGGACAGCGCGCCAGCCGACAATGCCGCCGATACCAAACCGGCCGCCCGCCCCTCCACGCTCAAGCGCTGGATCTGCGGCGCGGCGCAGGCGGCGGCGGTGCCGGTCTTGGTCACCATCCGCATGGGCCAGTGGCTGGCGCCGTTCTTCACCTACCATTTCTTTACCGGCGATCCGGGCGACTCGATCCCGCGCGCGATTGCCGCGTCGGTCGGCGTGTTCCTGCTGGCGACGCTGCTGGAATTCGCGATCGCCATCGCCGGAAAATGGCTCATCGCCGGCCGTCTCAAGCCGGGCCGCTATCCGCTGTGGGGCCTGACCTATTACCGCTGGTGGCTGGCCGACCGGCTGGTGGAGTCGGCGCCGACCTATCTGCTGGGCGGCTCGTCGCTCTATACCTGGTGGCTGCGCGCGCTGGGCGCGAAGATCGGGCGCGAGGTGCTGATCGGCTCGATCACGCTGCGCGCGCCCGACCTGCTCTCGATCGGTAACGGCGCCAGCATCGGCAACGCGGTCAACTTCGAGAATGCGCGCGTGCAGGACGGCGAGCTGCGCCTGGGTACGATTACGCTGGGCGACGATGCCTATGTCGGCTCTTACGCCGTCCTCGAAGGCAATACCGCGATTGACAAGCTCGGCCACCTGGAAGGCCAGTCGGCGCTGATCGACGGCGCCCGCGTGCCGGCATCGCGCGTCTGGACCGGCTCGCCGGCGCGCGATGCCGGCCCCTTCGATCCGGCGTCGCTGCGTGCGCGCCCGCCGGTTTCGCGCCTGCGCCTGGCCGGCGAGGCAGTGTTCTTCCTGCTGGGCGCGCTGGCGATCGCCGCGCTGTTCTTCCTGCCGGTGTTCCCCGCCTTCATGCTGATCGACTGGTTCTCCGATCCGGACCACCTGGCCTGGATGCAGACCAGCTCGCCCTGGCTGCTGCTGGTGAAGTATTTCGTGCTGGCGCTGCCGGCGTCGGCGCTGCTGATCGTGTGCACCGCGCTGATTTCGGCCGGCGTGCGCTGGAGCGTGCTGCCGCGCATGAAGGCCGGCTCCTGGCCGGTGCACAGCGCGGTCTACTGCGGCAAGTGGCTGGTCAACCAGATCCAGGAATCCAGCCTGAACATCCTGCACGGCGTGTACGCGACCATCTACGCGCCGTTCTGGTACCGCCTGCTGGGCGCCAAGGTCGGCCGCAATGCCGAGATTTCCTCGGCGCTGGGCGTGGTGCCCGACATGCTCACGCTGGGCGACGAGACCTTCATCGCCGACGCCGTGATGCTGGGCGACGAGCAGATCGACGGCGGCTGGATGTCGGTGCAGCCGACCGTCATCTCGCGCCGCAGCTTCGTCGGCAACGGCGCCTACGTCCCGGACGGCACCACGCTGCCGGAAAACGTGCTGATCGGCGTGCACACCCGCACGCCGCGCAACGAGCAGATGCGCGAGGGCGACACCTGGCTCGGCTCGCCGCCGATCAACCTGCCGGCGCGCGAACAGCTGAGCGGTTTCCCGGAATCGCTCACCTTCCGCCCGTCGCTGCTGCGGCGCGTCTGCCGCGGCCTGATCGAGGCGTTCCGCATCGTCGCGCCGCACGCGATCGTGACCGCGGTCGGCTACACCGTGGTGCTGAACGTGATGTCGGTGGCCGGCGCCGGCCGCTGGTTCGACGTGATCGCGAAACTGGCCATCGCCGGCCTGCTGTTCGGCGTCGGCACCCTGCTGTTCGTCGCCGCCCTCAAGTGGCTGCTGCTGGGCCGCTACAAGGCCGCCACCGTGCCGATGTGGACGCCGTTCGTCTGGCTGTCGGAAGCGGTGACCAACATGTACGAAGGCATCACCGTGCCCAACTTCATGCGCTACCTGCGCGGCACGCCGCTGCTGCCGCTGGCGTTCAACCTGTTCGGCTGCCGCATCGGCCGCGGCGTGTACATGGATACCACCGACATCACCGAATTCGACTGCGTGAAGATCGGCGACCACAGCGAGATCAATGCGCTGGCCTGCCCGCAGACCCATCTGTTCGAGGACCGCGTGATGAAGATCGACCAGGTCACGATCGGCAAGGGCGTCTACCTGGGGCCGCGCAGTGCGGTGCTGTTCAGCGCCAACGTGGCCGACGGCGCGAAGATCGGCGCGCTGACGCTGGTGATGAAGGGCGAATTCATTCCCGCCGGATCGAGCTGGCGCGGCTGCCCGGCGGCGCCGGCCCGCAACTAGGCGGCCAGGCGGCTGAAATGCAACAAGCCACGGATCGCCCGGCGCTGGAGGTATGGCGCTGGGACGGCCCCGGCTCCCTGCCGGCGGAAGCGTTGCGCACCGATGCCGGCCCGATCGTGCTAGGCATCGCCACGCCCGACACCCCGATTCGCGATGCCGCGCGGGCATTGGGGCGCGCCGCGCTGCGCGAAGCGCTGGGACGCCTGCTCGACCGCGCGCCGCACGACATTCCCCTGATGTCCCGCCCCGGCGAGCCGCTCCGGCTCGGCCTGCCGGACATGCATATTGGCCTATCGCTCAGCCACGAGCCCGGCCTCACGCTGGCCGCGATCAATATGCGGGGCGCGGTCGGGGTCGACCTGATGCGGGTTGAAAAGAATGCGGACTGGTTATCCGGCTGGGAAGCGGTTGCGCGCGATTACCTCGGAGCGCAGGCGGCGGCCCGCATCGGCAGCCTTCCCGCCGCACAACAGGCGCACGCGTTCGCGCATGCCTGGACGCGGCTCGAAGCCTGCCTGAAGTGCCGCGCCCTGCCGCTGCAGGAATGGCGCCCGGCGCTGGAACGGCAGCTGGCATACTGCCGGACATACGACATCGCCTTGCCGCAAGGCCTGGCCGGAACGCTCGCCGTTTGCGCCTGACGCGCCCGCGGATAGCGCGGTTACTCGAACGACGGCAAGGCCGGCTTCGCAACGGGCTTTCCCGCGGCGACCCAGGCGTCGAATCCGCCGGCGATCGACTTCACGCGCAAATAACCCATGTCCTGCAGCGCGCAGGCCGCCAGCGCCGCCCGGCCGCTGGTCTTGCAGTACAAAACGATATCGAGGTCGCGCGAACTCATCTCCGGCATGCTGCTCATCTTGAATTCGAGCATGCCGCGCGAAATATGCACGGCGCCGGGGATGTGGCCGGCGGCGAATTCCTCCGCCTCGCGCACGTCCAGCAAGACATCCGCGCCGCGGATCGCCTGCTCGGCCTGGTCCGGCGAAATTTCCTGAATGCGCGCCTTGGCGGCGGCGACGAGATCGTGTGCGGTTTTCATGTTTACCCTCTTGCTGAAGAATCCTATGCCGCGGCCGAAAACTGCTCGAACGCCGCGACGGCATTCGCGGAATACATCAGCGACGGGCCGCCGCCCATGTAGACCGCCATTCCGAGCGCTTCTTCGAGCTCGGCCTTGGTCGCGCCGAGCTTGACCAGCGCCTGCACATGAAAGCCGATGCAGGCGTCGCAATGCGCTGCCACGCCCAGCGCCAGCGCGATCAGTTCCTTGGTCTTCTTGTCGAGGGCGCCGTCGCGCGTCGCCGCCCGCGCCAGTTCGCTGAAGCCCTTCATCACGTCGGGAATATCGCTGCGCAGCGTGGCAAGGTTTTTCGACACGGACTGCGTCAGTTCACGGTAGTCGGGCGGGAATGTGCTCATGGTTTTCCTCTCTGAAATTACGGTGTGTGTATCCATTACAGCTTTCGCGCGACCAGCCCGATCAATGCCGAGCGGCCGCGATGCCGTGAACCTTCGTCGAGCTCGTCCTCGTATTCGAGCAGCTCCATGATCTCGGCCTGCGCGAAAGCCGCGCGCAGCATTTCCTGCGTGTACAGGTGCGAAAGCTGCGGCGGCCCGCCGGTCTTGTAGTCGAGCTGGCGTGGCGTATAGCCCTGCAATATCAGGATGCCGCCCGGTTTCAGGCAGGCCATCATGTTCGCGAACAGTCTTTCGCGCATGGCCGGGTCGGCGAATTGCACGAAGATCGCCGCCACGCCGTCGTAGACTTGCTCCGGCCAGCGCAGGCTGTCGCAGTCGGCCACCGCGTAGTTGACCGACACGCCCGCCTGCGCCGCCAGCGTCCTGGCCTTCGCGACGCCGACTTCGGAAATATCGAAGGCATCGACCCGCAGCCCCTGGCGCGCCAGCCACACGCTGTTGCGCCCCTCGCCGTCGGCCACGCACAGCACGCGCCGGCCCGGCGTCCACAGGCCGGCATGCCGGCGCAGCCAGGCATTGGGCTCGGTGCCGAAAATGTATTCCTCCTCGCGGAAGCGCTCGTTCCAGGTCGCGGCGGCTTCGGCCGGCGGCGGCAACGCATGGTCCTTGGCGTGATCCTTGGCGCGATCGTTGCTCATTTCCGCTCCTTCGCCCGTCCCGCGTTCTGCACGAAAGCCTGCCGCTCGCGCGCCGACTGCTCGAACTGGCGCGCGATGCTGCCGCACACCAGGTCGCACAGCTGGTAAACCGATTCGTCGGCGATCCGGTAATACACGCTGGTGCCGCGGTTTTCGCGCGCCACCAGCCCGTGCTTGCTCAGGATCGCCAGGTGGCGCGAGATGTTGGCGGAAGTGTAATCGCACAGTTGCGCCAGTTCCCCCACATTGCGCTCGCCCTCGCGCAGCAGGCTCAGGATGCGCAGCCGGGTCGGCTCCGACAACGCCTGGAAATACGCGGCCACCTGGCCCAGCGCTTCAATTGGTAATCCTTCCATAGTTGTTGCACTCACCTCACATGTCAGGCCCTCATTGTGCACCATCGACCTCCTGCTGTACATGAGTTTAGCTAATTACGTGCTTGCGTATTTAATTCGATAGTTACATAATAGACGAAAAGGCCGCCGGATGCACGCGCTTTCGGCGGTTTCGCAAGAATCCAACAGGAGAAGATGTATGCGAAGAAAATCTCGAATCGGCACGCTGGTCGCCCTTGCCCTCATGCACGGCGCTTTTATGCAGGGAGATTTGGCGCTGGCGGCGCCGGCCGGACTCGCCACCGCCGTGGTGCAAAGCACGGGAGCGGCCGACAGCGCCGGCTTCGACGGCGTGGTCGAAGCGGTGCGGCAGACCGTGATCGCGGCCCAGGTCTCCGGCGCCGTGGTCGCGCTGGAGGTGAAGGCCGGCGATGTCGTCAGGCAGGGCCAGGTGCTGGCGCGCATCGATGCGCGCGCCGCGGCGCAGAACAGCGCCGCCAGCGAAGCGCAGGTGCAGGCCGCGCGCTCGGCGCTGGATGTCGCCACCCGCGACGTCGAGCGCCAGCGCCAGCTGTTCAAGAAGCAGTACATCAGCGAAGCCGCGCTGGAACGGGCCGAGGCGCAGTACCGCGCCACCTCCGCGCAGCTGAAGGCGCAGATCGCGCAGGCCAGCGCGGCCAACATCCAGTCGAACTTCTTCGTCGTCAAGGCGCCCTACGCCGGCGTGATCGCGGACGTGCCGGTGGCGCTCGGCGACATGGCGCTGCCCGGCCGGCCGCTCCTGACCATGTACGATCCGGCGGCGCTGCGCGTGACCGCTTCGGTGCCGCAGACCGCCCTGGCGCGCATGGCCGCCGGCCAGCCCGCCCGGGTGGAACTGCCGGGCCTGCCCGCCGGGCGCCAGTGGCTTGCGGGGCCGCAGCTGCAGGTGCTGCCGACCATCGACGCCGGCACGCATACGGCGCAGGTGCGCGCCGCGCTGCCGGGCGATCTCAAGGGTGTCACTCCCGGCATGTTCGCCCGCGTCTGGCTGCCGCTGGAAGGCGCAAGCGCGGCGCGCCTGTACGTGCCGGCCTCCGCCGTGGTGCGGCGCGCCGAAATGACCGGCCTGTATGTGATCGATGCGAACGGCCGCCCGGTATTGCGCCAGGTGCGGCTCGGACGCAGTCAAGATAACGCGGTCGAGGTGCTGGCCGGCGTGGCCGCCGGCGAGCGCGTCGCCACCGATCCGCAAGCCGCGGCGAAGGAACAGCGATGAACGAGCGTTTGGGAATTTCCGGCCGCATCGCCGCCTTCTTCCAGGGCGCGCGCATCACCCCGCTCCTGGCGCTGGCCGCGCTGCTGCTTGGCGCGTTCGCGGTGCTGGTCACGCCGCGCGAGGAAGAGCCGCAGATCAATGTGACCATGGCCAATGTGCTGATCCCCTTCCCCGGCGCCTCGGTCGGTGACGTGGAACAGATGGTGGCGACGCCGGCCGAACAGGTGCTGTCGCAGATCGCCGGCGTCGAACACGTGATGTCGGTGTCGCGTCCCGGCATCGCGGTGATGACCGTGCAGTTCAAGGTCGGCGTGCCGCGCACCGAGGCGCTGGTGCGCCTGTACGACACGATCAACTCCAACGCCGACTGGCTGCCCAAGGGCCTGGGCGTGCTCGATCCGCTGGTCAAGCCGAAAGGCATCGACGACGTGCCGATCGTGACATTGACCCTGTTCAGCAGGAACCCGCAAACCGGCGCCTACGACCTGGAGCGCATCGCGCACAGCATCGAGGCCGACCTCAAGCGCGTGCCGGGCACGCGCGAAGTGACGACCGTCGGCGGCCCCGGCCGCGCGGTGCTGGTCGAACTCGACCCGGCGCGCATGACCGGCTCCGGCGTCACCGTGCAGGATCTGCGCGCCGCGCTGCAATCGGCCAATCTCGGCCTGCCGGTCGGCGAGCTGTTGACCGGCAACCGCACGGTCGCGGTCGAATCCGGCCCCTTCCTGAAGGATGCGCGCGAGGTCGGCGAACTGGTGGTGGCGGTGCGCGACGGCAAGCCGGTCTATCTGCAGGACGTCGCCGCGGTGCGCGACGGCCCGCTGCCCGCCGCGCGTTACGTGTGGCACGGAACCGCCGGCAAGGACGCCGGCGAATACCCGGCGGTGACCATCGCCGTCACCAAGAAGCCGGGCGAAAACGCGATCGATGTCGCCAACGCCTTGATGCGCCGCGTCGAGGCGCTGAAGAACACGGTGATCCCGCCCGAGGTGCAGGTCGCCGAGACGCGCAACTACGGCGCCACCGCCAACGACAAGGCGCAGAAGCTGATCCAGAAGCTGCTGTTCGCTACCGCCTCGGTGGTGGCGCTGGTGTTCATCGCGCTCGGCCGGCGCGAAGCCGCGATCGTCGGCACCGCCGTGATCCTGACGCTGACCGTCACGCTGTTCGCCTCCTGGGCCTGGGGCTTCACGCTCAACCGGGTGTCGCTGTTCGCGCTGATCTTCTCGATCGGCATCCTGGTCGACGACGCCATCG
>OFCW01000279.1_pt1 | contig 15679 bp, 13 predicted proteins | sample 1520951 | NCBI WGS metagenome assembly OFCW01 (sample SAMEA4349680, study PRJEB24078) | microbial mat metagenome | biome: Terrestrial Biome; feature: Habitat; material: Microbial Mat | place: India | collected 2012-06-12 | depth 10 m | reverse complement strand
GGCGCGAGGTGCAATTACCTTGGCGGCCTACGGGGCAGTCAACGCTATAGTGCCGCCGGCATGAGAGGATCTCAGCCGCCCAGCACGGTCACCACCACGCGGCGCTCCTGCGCGCCGGTGCGGTGCTCCCACAGGTAGATGCCCTGCCAGGTGCCGAGCAGCAGGCGGCCGGCGCCGACCGGCACAGTCAGCCCGGTGCCGGTGAGCACGCTGCGCGCGTGCGCGGCCATGTCGTCCGGTCCTTCCAGGTCGTGGCGGTAGGCCGGGTCGCCGTCGGGCGCGAGGCGCGCGAGCACGGTGTCGAGGTCGCGCCGCACGTCGGGGTCGGCGTTTTCCGTGATCGTCAGCGAGCAGCTGGTGTGCTGCACGAACACGTGGACGATGCCGGCCTGCACACCGGACTTGGTCACCGCCTGCGCGACCGCATCGGTGATGTTGCGCGTGCCGCGCCCCGGCGTCGAAAACGAGAGGATGGTCTGGTAGTTCATGGCGTTATCGGTTGATCGTACGGGCGCCGGGCGGCCGATCGCTCGCTGCCGCTTCAGCCTGCCGGCTTGCGGCCCATCGCCTCGCCCATGCGGATCGCGCGCCCCGGCTTCCAGTCGGCATTGAACTCCAGCACGCCGCGCGGGAACAGCATCACGACGGTGGAGCCGAGCAGGAAACGCCCCATTTCCTCGCCCTTTTTCAGCACGATGTCCTGGTCGTCGTAGCGCCACTCGCGCACGCTGCGGGTGCGCGGCGGATTGACCACGCCGTACCAGGCAGTCGCCATGCTGCCGACGATGGTGGCGCCGACCAGCGTCAGCACGAACTGGCCGAACGCCGACTCGAACACGCACACCACGCGCTCGTTGCGCGCGAACAGCCCCGGCACGCCGCGCGCAGTCGCCGGGTTCACCGAGAACAGCGCGCCCGGCACGTAGATCATGCGCGTCAACCTGCCGTCGCAGGGCATGTGGATGCGGTGGTAGTCGCGCGGGCTCAGGTAGAGCGTGGCGAAGCTGCCGTGCTCGAACTGCGCCGCCAGTCCGGCATCGCCGCCGACCAGCGCGGTGGTCGAATAGCGGTGGCCCTTGGCCTGGATGATCTGGTCGCGCTCGATGGCGCCGCACTGGCTGATCGCGCCGTCGACCGGGGACACGAAGTCGGCGTCGGCCAGCGGCCGCGCGTCCGGGCGCAAGGCGCGGGTGAAGAAATCGTTGAAGCTGGCATAGCTCGCCAGGTCGGGATCGAGGGCTTCGTCCATGTTCACGCCATAGCGCTTGGCGAACCAGCGGATCAGCTGGGGCGTGAAGCGCCCGTCCTCGGCGCGCGCGACACTGCCGGCGAGAGTGGTGAGCGCCTGCTTCGGCAGAAGATATTGATGTAATACGGAAAGCTTGGGCACAGCCACCTCTTGGAAAAGAACTGGCGAGATTATAGCGTCATGCATTGCGCGGCAAGCCGCGGCGCGGGACAGGCGTAATGGTTGGGCGCCGTCTTTCATGGCTCGATATGCCGCAGCACGCGGCACGGATTTCCGGCTGCAAACACCCCGTCCGGAATGTCCCGGGTCACCACGCTGCCGGCGCCGATGACGCAGCGGTTGCCGATGCGCACGCCCGGGCAGACGATCGCCGCGCCGCCGATCCAGCAGTCGTCGCCGATCTCGATGGCTTGGCCGAGTTCGAGCCCGGTGCTGCGTTGCGCCGCACCGAGCGGGTGCGGCGCGGCATAGAGTTGTACGGCCGGGCCGAACAGCACGCCGGAGCCGATCCGCACGGGCGCGACATCGAGCACGACGCAATTGAAGTTGAAGTAGACCTTGCCGGCGAGACAGATGTTGCTGCCGTAATCGCAGTAGAACGGCGGCTCGATCCAGCCGCCCGGGCCGGCAGTCGGAATGAGTTCCCGGACGAGGCGGGCACGCTCCTCGATCTGGTCGTCGCGCGTGTCGTTGAAGGCCTTGAGCAGCAGGCGGGCGCGGCGGCGCTCGTCGCACAGTTGCCGGTCGAGCGGGTCATACAGTTCGCCGGCAAGCATCTTCTCCTTTTCCGTTTTCATGTCCTTCCCGATCGCTCATGCTGAGAATGGCCCGATGGCGGCCTGCGAGTCGGGTAGACCGGCCAGGGGAGGGCAGGTTCGCCGCCGGCGATGGCGAGCCCCACCGAGCCTGCGGCGGGAATCGTCCGGCATGCACTTTTGCGGGCGAAAATCTTAAGGAAGTGGAATAATTACCCTACAGTAAGCGCGTGCCGCCGCTCGGCGGCCGCCACCTTGTAGGAAACCATCTTGGAAGCAGACATCAAGCCGCGCGAACGCCTGGCGCGGAGCGCCGCGCAGCTCGCGGCACGTATCACGGCACGCATTGCGGGCTATTTCAAATCGATCATCAACCCCGCGCTCCCCTGGACTGTCAGGCTGCACTCCCTGCTCAAGGCGGGCATGGCCAGCGGCGCGATCGGCATCCTGCTGCTGTTTGTCTATACGATTATCCTGATCCCGTTCACGCCCGGCATTGCCGACCTGCGCAAGGCCAAGGCCGAGACGCCGAGCGTGCTGATGTCGGAAGACGGCAAGCAGCTCGCGGTGTTCAAGCGCCTGAACCGCGAATGGGTCGAACTCAAGGACATCTCCCCGCGCGTGGTCGATGCGCTGATCGCCACCGAAGACCACCGCTTCTACGAACACCACGGCGTCGACCTCAAGCGCACCGCCGCCGGCATCGTGCGCACCCTGCAGGGACGGCCGGAAGGCGGCTCGACGCTGACCCAGCAGCTGGCGCGCAACCTGTACCCGGAAGAGATCGGCCGCAACCGCTCCCTCACGCGCAAGCTCAAGGAACTGATCACCGCGCTGAAGATCGAGTATGCGTACTCGAAGAAGGAGATCCTGGTCACCTACCTGAACACGGTCCCCTTCCTGTACAACGCGTTCGGCATCGAAATGGGCGCGCGCACCTATTTCGACAAGTCCGCCGCCGAGCTCGACGTGCTGGAGAGCGCGACCCTGGTCGGCATGTTGAAGGGGAACAGCTACTACAACCCGGTGCTGCGCCCCGAGCGCGCGCTGGAACGCCGCAACGTGGTGCTGGCGCAGATGGCCAGGCGCGGCGTGCTGAGCCAGGCCGAATTCGAGCGCCTGAAGAAGCGTCCGATCCGGCTCGACTTCGAGCGCCAGCCGGAGCCGGCGGGCGCCGCGCCCCATCTGGCGGTGGAAGTGCGCAAATGGCTGATCGACTGGGCCGACCGCAACGACTACAACCTGTATTCGGACGGCCTGGTGGTGGTGTCGACCGTGAACGCGCGCCTGCAGCAGTTCGCCGAGCAGGCGGTGGCGCGCCAGGCGCAGACGCTGCAGGCGCTGGCCGACACCGAATGGGGCACCGGCGCCGAGCGCCGCCTCGTGGCCAACCCGGACGCCCTGCGCGGCCTGCGCCGGGTGCGCCAGTCCGGTTACCTGTGGCGCGCGCGCGGCGAGCTGCTCGACGCCTTCGTGCGCGAGTCGGCCGCCTACCGCAAGGCGGTGCAGGATGGCGCAGCGCCTGAAGCGGCGCTCCGGCAGGTCAAGGCCGACGCCGGCTTCATGGCGCGGCTGGTCGCCGACAAGACGCGGCTGGAGGCCGGCTTCGTCGCGCTCGACCCGGCCACCGGTCAGGTCAAGGCCTGGGTCGGCAGTCGCGATTTCGAGGCCGACCAGTACGACCACGTGTCGCAGGCGAAGCGCCAGCCCGGCTCGACCTTCAAGGCCTTCGTGTACGGCGCCGCGCTGGAAGACGGCATGACGCCGGACACGCGCTTCACCGACAAGGAAGTCGAGATCCCGCTGGGTAACGGCAGCGTCTGGCGCCCGACCGACATGAACGGGCCGAGCGGGCGGGAAATGACGCTGCGCGACGGCCTGGCCTATTCGAAGAACACCATCACCGCGCAGGTGATGCAGCAGGTCGGCCCGAAGAAGGTGGCCGCTTTCGCGCGCAAGCTGGGCGTTTCCCAGAGCCCGCTCGAACCGGTTCCCGCGCTGGCGCTCGGCACCAGCCCGGTCACGCTCTTGGAGATGGCGACCGCCTACGGCACCATCGCGGCCGGCGGCGAGCTGCGCAAGCCGATCCTGGTCAGCCGCATCCTCGACAGGAACGGCAATGTGCTCGAAAGCTTCACCAGCGACGGCAAGCGCGTCATATCCGGCAAGATCGCCCATGACCTGACCGACATGCTGCGCGGCGTGATCGACCGCGGCACCGGGCACGCCATCAAATGGCAGGTCGGCGCCCGCGCCGACCTCGCCGGCAAGACCGGCACGACGCAAAACAATACCGACGCCTGGTTCATTCTGATGCACCCGCGCCTGGTCGCTGGCGCCTGGGTCGGCTTCAACGATGCGCGCATCACGCTGCGCAGCAACTACTGGGGGCAGGGCGCGCATGCCGCGCTGCCGCTGGTGGGCGACTTCTACCGGCGCGGCTTCCAGGCGCGGCTGATCGATGCCGGCGCCCGTTTCCCCGAGCCGCCGCGCTCCTTCTTCGAATCGATGCTGGACAAGGTGAGCGGGCTGTTCCACTGGAGGAGCGCGCCGCCGGAGCCCGCGCCCGTGCGCGCCAGGCCGGCGGCTCCGCCGCCCCAGCCGCAGCCTGCGCCGCAGGAAGCGCCGGACCTGCGGAGCGAGGAAATGGAGCGGATCACGAACCAGGCCGACGATGCCGCGCAAGGCGGCGCGGAAGCCGACAACCGCAGCCAGATCGTGCCGGCGGAGCCGGCGCTGCCGGGCGAGGCGGGGAGCCAGGAAACCGCTCCGGCCGGCGCGGCGGACGGCGGCGCCCCGGCAAAATAAGCCGACGGAGCAAGACACCGGGCACGCTGCCGGCGGCGTCAACCGAGCGCCGCGCCCTTCAATTCTTCGGCTTGATCCGGCCCGGTTTGAGAAATCCCACGCCGGTAATCATGGTCACCGCTTCCGCCGCCCGGACCGCGGCCTGTTCGGTGGCGTCGATGCCCAGTTCGGCGAGCTGCCCTTCGATCAGCAGCGCCGCCAGGCCATGCACGGCCGACCAGGCGGTCAGCGTGATGTGCTCGACGCCGAAGTCGTGCAGCAGGCCCTGCTGCTGGCAGGCCGCGACCGTCTCCCGCATGCTGGCGAAGGCCCGGTCGCAGGCGGCTTTCAGCGCCGGGAAGTCGCGCTTGTCGCTCAGGTCGGGGTGATACATCGCCAGGAAATAGGGCTGGTGCGCGACCGCGAACTGCACATAGGCCACCCCCTTGCGGCGGAAACACTCGACCGGATCGCCGGCACAGCCGGCATCGATCGCGCCGAACGCATCGGCCAGCTGGCGGAAGCCGGCTTCGGCGATCGCCGCCAGCAAGGCGCGCTTGCTCGGGAAATGCCTGAACGGCGCGGCGCTGCTCACGCCCAGCGCGGCGGCCAGTTCGCGCAGGGTGAAGCTGACTTCGCGCGCCTGTTCGATATGGCCGATGGCGGCGTCCAGCAGCGCATTGCGCAGGTCGCCGTGATGATAGCCCTTGGATTGCTTTTTCATACGCGCATTATCGCCGCTTCATTTCCGGCACGCACCGTTTCGGCAAGATGTAATCGATGCTCACATTTTAATTGACGCAGGTAGACCACGGTGCTATCGTGAGCCGATCTGATGTAAGCATCGATAACATCTTGCTCCGGGTTGGGGGACAGACCATGCAAAAGGAAAAAGACAAAGCCCGCTTCGACGCCATCGTCATCGGTTCCGGCATCGGCTCGCTGACGACAGCGGCCTTGCTGGCGAAAGAGCGCGGCATGCGCGTGCTGGTGCTGGAAAAGCATTTCAACCTCGGCGGCCAGACCCACGAATTCAAGCGCAAGAGCAAGTACGAATTCGACGTCGGCCTGCACTACATCGGCGGCATGGACCGGGGCAGCGGCAAGGCGGTGTTCGATTACCTCACCGAAGGCCGCCTGCGCTGGCAGAAGATGCCGGACGAGTTCGAGAAATTCGTCTATCCGGACTTCGAGTTCGACGTGCCCTCCAACGGCGCGCGTTACCGCGAGCGGCTGATCGCGCGCTTTCCGGCAGAGCGGGCCGCCATCGAACAGTATTTCCGCGACGTGAAGATCGCCGCGACCTGGTATTCGCTGGGGCACATGGAAGATGCGCTGCCGGCCGCGCTGCGGCCGCTGCTGAAACTGGCGTTCAGGTGGAAAGGGCGGCTGGCCGCGCTGACGGTGGAGGATTACCTGCAACGGCATTTCCGGGATGCGCGGCTCAAGGCGCTCTTGGCGTCGCAATGGGGCGACTACGGCCTGCCGCCGCGCCAGGCGGCGTTCGGCATGCACGCGCTGATCGTCACCCACTACTGGCGCGGCGGCTGGTATCCGGTCGGCGGCGCCAAGCAGATCGCGCGCGCCATCATTCCCGTGATCGAGCGCAGCGGCGGGCAAGTGCTGTCGGGCCGCACCGTCACCGAAATCCTGATCGACCAGGGCCGCGCCACCGGCGTGCGCACCATCGCCACCCTCAAGCCGGAGCGGCCGCCGGTGGACTACGCGGCGCCGATCGTCATCTCCGGCGCGGGCGCGGTCAACACCTATCTGAGGCTCATCCCGCGCCACGTCGACATCCCGTTCCGCGACAAGCTGGCCGACCTGCCGCGGGGCACCAGCGCCATCTCCGTCTATCTCGGCCTGAAGGCGTCGCCGGCGGCGCTCGGCATCCGCGGCGAGAACCACTGGGTCTACAGCGGCTACGACCACAACCTGGCGGCGGCCGATGCCAGCCTGACCCAGGGCTACTACCTGTCGTTCGCCTCGCTGAAAAATCCGCAGGCGAAGTCGCATACCGCCGAGATCATCACCTTCGCGCAGTACGACCGTTTCGCCCAATGGGCCGGCGGCCGCTGGAAGAAGCGCGGCGACGAGTACGAGCGACTCAAGCAGGACATCGCGCGGCAGCTGATCGATAGGGTTGACCGGCGCATTCCCGGCTTTGCCGCCCTGGTGGACTATGTCGACGTCTCGACGCCGCTGACGATGGAGCATTTCCAGGGCAATCCGCGCGGCGAGTTCTACGGCCTGCCCGCCACGCCGGACCGACTGTTCCAGCCGTGGACGCATGCCGCCACGCCGGTGCGCAACCTGTACCTGACCGGCTGCGACGTGATGTCGCCGGGCGTGGTCGGCGCCATGATCGGCGGCGTGAAAACCGCCGGCGCGCTGATGGGCAGCTTCGGCTTTTTCCGGCTGATGAAGGCCATGAGCGAGGCCGAGCGGCGCGCACGCATGGAGGGGACGGCGGCGCCGGAGGCCGCTCCCGCCGCCTGAAGGCTTACACCAGTTCGAGGATCGCCCCGTTGGGCGCCACTCGCACCATGTCTGCGATCGGCATCACCCTGGTCTTGCCGGACGCTTCCTCGATGAATAGCCAGTCGCCGGCGATACCCGACACCACGCCGCGGAATGCCGCCACGGCCGGCGATGCGCACCTGGCCGCGACCTCGCGCCGGAATGCGACGGTATCGCCCACCCGAATCCTGCTCATTACCTTACTCCGAAAGCATTGACTACCGCGTAGACAGCTTCCTGGCTGCAATGTTCCAATAAGCAATTTTTCAACGCGGTCGACGCGCACGGATATTTTCCGATTGGTAACGTTCTCTTACAGCTGATACAACTTACGTGGCTCTCATGACGCGGCTCCGACCGTAAGATGGTTGCGCATTGACCAACCCATTAACGCTATCGGGAGAAACCATGAAAAGCACCAAGACCGCAAGCCACGCCTTCATCCTGAGCGCGCTCGCTTGCGCCATGCTGTCGACCGGCGCCGCCATCGCCCAGACGGCGGTAACCACGGACACGGCTGCAACGACGACCACGTCGACGGCTGCGACCATCGGCACAACGAGTGCCAGTTTGACCACGGCGACAACCACCTCCACCACGACGGCGCCGGCCGCCACCACGACGGCCGCATCGGCGACGGCCACCGTGACGAGTGCCACCGCCAGCGCGCCGGTGGCGAAGAAGGGCGCCACCGTCTACAAGCCGGGCGCCACCCTGCCGGCCGATGTCACCGCGAAAAAGCATGGCGCGACCGTCGTACTGCCGGCCACGGCCCTGGCGGGCAAGGCCAAGGCAGCCGAGAACAGGGAGGCGGCCATGGAAAGGCATGAGGCCGCTGCCGCGATCAAGGCTGAGATCAAGGCCGAGAAGCTGGCGAAGATCGAACGAATCGAGAAGGCGGAAAAACTCGAGAAAGTTGAAAAAATCGAGAAGGTGGAAAAGCCCGAGAAAGTTGAAAAAGCCGAGAAGGTGGAAAAGCCTGAGAAAGTAGAGAAAGCCGAGAAAGTTGAAAAGGTAGAAAAACCGGCCCGGGTCGAAAAGGTCGAGCGCCCCGAGAAAGTCGAGCGCGCACGCCGCGGTTGATCAGTTGTTTCTCCCTTTTGCCGGGCGCCGCAGGCTGCCCGGCTTTTTTATTGGACTTGCGATTGTTATGCGAATGAAAACACTGGCTATCGTCACCGCCGTGCTGCTGGCGCCGCTGTTTACGACCGTGGCCCATGCCGAAGGCAGCCTCACCCTCAAGACCGGCTACGACTACACCACCGGCACCTACGGCACCGGCAGCCGCACCGAGATCGCCTCGATCCCGTTTATCGCCAACTATGAAACCGGCAACTGGACCTTCAAGGCGACCCTGCCGTATATCCGCATCACCGGCGCCAGCACCGTCATCGCCGGCGTCGGCGCGGTGCGCAGGACCGCGAGCGCCACGCGCACCGATTCCGGCCTCGGCGACCTGACGACGGCGGTCACCTATTCCCTGTTCGCCGATGCAAAAACCCAGTCCGGCCTGGACGTCACCGGAAAAATCAAGTTTGGAACCGCCGACAGCGACAAGGGCCTGGGCACCGGCAAGAACGACTACTGGCTGCTGCTCGATCCCTACAAGAAGATCGGCAACGTGACCTGGTTCGGCGGCCTCGGCTACGGCATTCTGGGCAGTTCGGATACCCTGCAACTGAAGAATGTCATCAGCGCCAATGCCGGCTTCTCCTACAAGCTTGACCAGCGCGCCAGCGCCGGCGCGATGTTCGACTACCGCAGCAAGTCGAGCGACGCCGGCTTCGACCAGCGCGAACTCACCGCCTTCTACTCACACAAGCTGGGCGACGCCTACAAGCTGCAGGCATATGCATTGAAGGGGTTTGCCGACGGCAGCCCCGACTGGGGCGCCGGCCTGACGGTAGGTTACAGCTACTGATCCGAACATCGGGATCGCGCCGGCGGCCACCTGCCCCGCCAGCGCGGCATTCTGCGGCGCGATCTCGTCCATCTGCGCCATCTGTGCCATCTGCGCGATTGCCCGGCCGACCTGTTCGATGCCGGCATCCCTTCCCGCAGCAGATACGCCACGCCGCTAACCGGCAGCTTCCGGCGCATCGAGTGTCTCCTCTAATTTCTTGTTTCCGGCCGCCATGGACGTTGCGCCAAATATATGCGGCTATGCAACATTTCCGCCTGAAAACGTTTATGCAGGTTGCATGTACTTGATTTGAATCACGATTTCTAAAGCAGGAACGGGAGCGGGAAGGCGATCTGCTGCATGGCACGCGACTATCCGCCTATCCGGTCAGGGCCGGCCCCACCCGGATTTGTGGCCGCCCGGAACAATAATTCCCTATCCCAACTTTTTCGATTTCATGGGATGATGGCCAAAAATCCAACACAGATTGGAGTCGCGATAAAACATTGGGAGAGGAGAACCATGCAATTCATCAATCGCTTCATGCACGGCGTGGCAGCCGTCATCCAGGCCGAGCGCCGCCTGTTTCAACGCTTCCCCAAACTGAAGCTGGCCGCCTTCGTCGCGCTGTTCGTGCCGGCGCTGTATGCCGCGGTTTATCTCGCCACGGTATGGGATCCGCATGCGAAAACCTCAGCCTTGCCGGTCGGGCTGGTCAACCTGGACGGCGGGGCGAGCTTCCGCGGGCAGGACGTCAAGTTCGGCAACGACGTGGCCGCGGCGCTGGAAAAACAGGGATTGTTCGGCTACCAGCGCTATGCCGATGCGCGTGCGGCGCAGCAGGCGGTGCAGGACGGGAAGCTGCACTTCGCGGTGCTGATCCCGAAGGACTTCAGCCAGAATGTCGTGACCGGCGCCAAGCCGGGCACCGCCAGGGTGGCCATCTATACCTCGGAAGGCGGCAACTATGTCGGCGCCGGTTATGCGAAGCGCTTTGCGCCGGAACTCACGCAAAGCGTCAACGCCATCGTCAGCGCCAAGCGGGCCGAACTGAGCGCCGCCGGCTCGCTGCAAAGCCTGGCGAAACTGAAGGAAGCGATCGTCCGCCTCAACGTCGGCGCCTCGCTGTTGACCTTCGGCCTGGAAAGCGCGGTCAAGGGCAGCGGCGAACTGGAAAAGGGCACCGCCGCCCTGAAGGACGGCGCGCTGCAACTGCAGGAGGGGGCCAAAAAGCTCAACGCCGGCACCGGCGAGCTGGTGCCGGGGATGAAGCAGCTCGGCGCCGGTTTGCGCACGATGGATGCGAAAAAGCCGGCCAACAGCGACCTGCAGGCGCTGGCCGACGGCGCGCACGGCCTGGCGGCCGGCGAAGCCGAGTTCGGCAAGAGCCTCGCCCAGCTGCAGGCGGGCGCCAGGCAACTGGCCGGCGGCGTGCATCAGCTCAAGGAAAAAGCGCCCGACCCGATGATCTCCCAGGCGCTCTCGCCGCTCGATGCCGGCGCGGCGCAGCTGGCCGGCGGCATCGGCAAGGCCGCCGAAGGCCAGGCCCGGCTGGCGGAAGGCGCGCGCCGCCTGGACGAAAACACCGGCAAGCTCGCCGCCGGCCTGATGAAGTTCAATGAAGGCATCCACACGATGGCCAGCAAGATACCGGACGACGCCCGGATCGACGCCTTTGCCACCGGCATGAAGCAGCTCGCCGACGGCACCGTCACATTGGCCGGCGGCACCGCGCGCCTGCACGACGGCACCGCCAAGCTGGCGGGCGGCCTGGTGAAGTTGAACGAAGGCGCGGCCCAGCTGTCCAGCGGGCTGCAGCAGGTCGATGCTGCGCTGCCGGCGCCGGGCGCCGAAACCGATACCGGCGCCGCGATCGCGACCGGTCCGGTGCAGGTCGACCTCCAGGTAACCGCGCCGGTGGCCAACCGCGGCAGCGGCGTGGCGCCGCACCTGATGACGGCGGCCTTGTGGCTGGGCGTGGTGATGACCGCCTTCCTGTTCCATTTGCGCCGCCTGCCGGCATCGCTGCAGCAGGTGCCCGGCTTGTCCCGCATGATCGGCAAAATGGCCGTGCCCGGCGCCATCGTGCTGCTGCAGGGTGTCATCCTGCTGCTGGCGCTGCATTTCCTGCTCGATGTGCATCTGCCCAACCTGGCCGGCGGCGCCGTCACGCTGCTGGCGGCGGCCTTCGCTTTGCTCGCCATCCTGTTCGCCCTGGTCCGGGTCTTCGGCGATTTCGGAAAACTGGCCGCGGTCCTGCTCCTGCTGGTCCAGTTGACGTCCGCCGGTGCGTTGATGCCGGTTGAAATGACCGTCGGCGTCTATCACGCGGTGCAGCCCTATCTGCCGATGAGCGGCGTCGTGAATGCATTGCGTGCGAGCCAGTACGGCGTGACCGACGATGCGTGGCTGGCCGCGCTGGGCCTCGTGCTCCTGGAAGGCGTCGTCGCCTTCCTGATCGCCGCCTTTGCCGGCAGCTGGAAGTTCGTCAAGACCGAAGAGTACCGTCCGGCGCTGGATGCGGAAGCGGTCGGCCGCGCCGGCCAGCTCGCGGAAGCGGGCGCGCTCGCCGGCGCCGCAAAGTAAGACCTGCCGGCGGGCCCGGCAGCGGGAAGCTGCCCGGCTATGTGTTCCTGCGTGGCCGCCGGCGCGTGATCGGCAAGAGCCGCCTTTTCGGCAAGAGCCGCCTTTCCGCCGGCTCTTGCCTTGACGTCAGGCCGCCTCGCGCACGACCCGCTTCGCACGGCCGGCACTCCTGGCGCCGGCCTGCGGTGCGGCTTCGTTCAACGGCAGGGGCGTGACGCTGGCGGTCGCCTCGTCCGCGCCGATACGCGGCTTGGCCGCCTTTCTGGCGGGCTTGCGCCGGGCGGCCGGCTGTCCGCCGGCGGCTTCGCCCTGCAGCAGCGCCATCAGCTCCAGATGCGCTTCGCTCATGAACTTCGCCAGCTCGCGCAAGTCCGGCATCCTGCGCCGGCAGGCGATCAGTCCGAATTCGAGCGCGCCGTCATAGCTCATCACCGTGATGTTGAGTCCGACGCCATGCAGCGGAATCGATACCGGGTAATAGCTCGCCAGGCGCGCACCCGCCAGGTAGAGCGGCTCCTGCACGCCCGGCACGTTCGAGATCAGCACGTTGGCGATCGGCGGCATCTTCTCGGCCAGGCGCGTGCGGCCGTAGAGCGACGCCAGCGCGCTCATCAGCCAGGGCACGCCCAGGCTGGGAAGATCGGTCGGCAGCACCGCTTTCACCCGGTTGAGCGTCGACTTCAGCGAGCTGGAGGATTGCACGATTTCCTGCATGCGTTCCTTCGCGCCGGCCTGGTTGGTTGGCAGCCTGGTCATCACCAGGCTGAACTGGTTGTTCTGTTCGGTGTTGCCCTGCGCGCGCAGGTTGACCGGCATCAGCGCCTTCAGGGGCTCGGCGGGCAGCGCCTGCTTGCCCTCCAGGTAGCGGCGCAGGGCGCCGCTGCAGATCGCCAGCACCGCGTCGTTCAGGCTGCCGCCGAACGCCTTGCCGATCGCCTTGGCGTCCGCCAGCGGAACGCGCACGGTGGCAAACACGCGCTGGTTGGTGAGTGCGCCGTTGAGCGGCGTCTTCGGCCCCGGCTTGAGCTTGTCGGCCAGGCCGCCGCCGCGCCTGCCGCCTTGCCCCCTGGACGGCAGCATCAGGCTGCCGACGGTCCTGGCCGTGGTCGGCAGGTATTTCACGATCTTCCAGTACTGCGTTGCGGTGTGGCGCAGCATGTTGGCGAGCATCGCATTGAGGCCGGGCTGGCCGGCATTGCCGCCGCGCTCGGGCAGCGCCGGCAGCTCGCGCGGTTGCGGGCTCAGGTCGAGCACCGCGCGCGCGATCGATTCCGCGCCCACGCCGTCGATCGCCGCATGGTGGACCTTGATGTAGAGCGCGGCCTGGCCCGACTTCAATCCCTCGATCACATGGAATTCCCACAGCGGGCGGCTGCGGTCGAGCAGCTGCGAATGCAGCTTGCCGACCAGCGCTTCCAGCTGCACCATGGTGCCCGGACGGGGCAGCATGGCGCGCTGCACGTGGTAGTCGAGATCGACCTCGGCATCCTCGACCCACACCGGATTGGCGAAATCCAGGGGCAGGTGCGCCAGCTTCTTGGTGAAAAGTCCGGCCAGATGCATGCGGCTTGCCACGTGCGCCTTCACGTCTTCGTAAAAATCGCCGCGATAGTCTTCCGGCAGATCGATCAGATGCAGGGCGCCGATATGCATGGGCATATCCGGCAGTTCCAGATGCACGAATGCCGCATCCAGGCCGCTGAGTTGTTTCATTGCTTCTCCTATAGTGGACTGACTGATGGTGGACTGACTGGGTCGGAAAACGCGTCAGTTTTTCACAATGAAGAAGTCGGTTTTGGACTTTCCTCAAACAAATAGGTCGGTTGACCAGTAGTAGGTGTTCTAATCGGCTTCAGTGCCGGCTGAAGAATTCCCACATCACGTCATCGGCCGAGATCGCCTGCGACGGCGGTTCGTCGGCGCGCGGCTTCTGCCCGCCCGGCCAGGAGTGCCCGCCGCTCGCGGTCACGCACAGCTCGACCTCGGTCATGCCGCGGCACGGCGCATACACGTCGCAATAGGCGCCCGGCGTGTCGAGCACGCGGCGCGGCGTGGCGCTGCAGCCGTCCTGCCGCACCCACTTGGCGATGGTGTCGGGCACCGACGTGAAATTGGTGACCTTCGATTCGTTCGGCACGCCGGGGCCGGCGCCGCCGTTGAACAGCACATGGTCGTCGTTCTGCGCATGGATGTGCAGCACGGATACCGGATGCGCGGGATTGCAGCTCAGCGTGTTGTCGGTGCCGGCCACCGGGGCGATGGCCTTGAACACGTCGGACATTTCGCAGGCGAGCCGGTAGGCCATCATGGCGCCGTTGGACATGCCGGTGGCGTAGATGCGGTTGCGGTCGATGTTCATCTGGCGCGTGACATTGGCCACGACCTGGCGGATGAAGCCGACGTCGTCGACGTTGTTGTCGCGTGCGCCGCCGCAGCAATTACCGGCGTTCCAGGTCGCGAACTTGCCGGAGTTCAGCTTGCTGAAGCCGTTCGGGAATACGGCGACGAAGCCTTCGCGCTCCGACTTGCTGATCAGGCCGTAGCGCGCATCGTCGGCCTGGTAGTCCATGCTGCCGCCGCCGCCATGCAGCGCGACCAGCAGCGCCGCCGGCTGCGCCGGTGTGTAGCTTGACGGCACATGGATGCGGTACATGCGCGTGAGCCCGCCGTGCTCGATCCGGAACGTGTAGTCGCCCGGCTGCCTGATTGCGCCATCGGTGCCGGGATTGTCCTGCGCGGCGTTGTTCTGCTGGCGCTGCAGCCGGCGCTCCTTCAGCCACTGCCGCAGCGGCCCGTCCTGTGCGGCACCGGGCGGCGGCAGAAAAGCAATACTGCAGGCAAGCAGTGCGAGAGCGAGGGCCGGGCGGGCGGCAGGTTTCATGGATGACTCCAGAGGTCAGAACTGCGAGAATTCTTCACGATGCAAATTGCAATCGCCTGGCAAGCGGCGCAGGCCGTCATCTCTTTGCGGAATGCCGGGCGGCGCTTTGCGCAACTATAATCAGGAATCATGGAAAAATGATGGAAGATTTCCAGGCATTCGATCACGAATTGCTTGACAGCGCAGGCCTGAACCGGCAGGCGGTGTTCGATATCGATACGCTGCCGGCCGACATCGCCGCATCCATCGCTGCCAGCAACACTGCCGGCCTCGCCTTGCGCCAGCTTATCCTGATCGCACATGCCGGCAGGACGCTGTGGGAAGCCGTCACCGCGTCCGGCATCCGCTCGGAAGATCCGATCGATGATTTCACGGTGCGCACGGTGACGCAGTGGTTTGCCCGGACCCTTCCGCGCAATCGCTGCCAGATCCTTTACCCCGGCACCCAGGCAATCGGTTTGCAGCGCCTCGGCCAACTGGCCGGCTGGCACCACGCCAGCCCCTTCATGGTCGGCATCGATCGCCAATGGGGCACCTGGTATGCCTACCGGGCGCTGGTTGCGGCCGATACCCGCTTCGCGCCGACGAAGCCGGCTTCCGGCGAGCATCCCTGCGCAGGCTGCCGGCACAGGATTTGTGTTGCCGCTTGCCCGGCCGGCGCCCTGGACGGGGCGCGATTCGATCTGGCCAAATGCATCAGCTATCGCAAGCGCGAGGATTCACGCTGCAAGGCCACCTGCCTCGCCCGGATCAGTTGCCCGGTGGGCAGCGAGCATCGTTATTGCGACGAACAGATCCGGCATACCTACCTCGGCTCCATGCGCGCCATCGAACGCTATTACTGACAGGCCGGACAGGCGGCATCGCCCCTGCCTGGCCCGATGGGCGGATGAAAACTCCCCCGTTTCGGCGCAAACGTGGTACACTTGCGGCCCTCGCGGCTGTAGCTCAGCTGGATAGAGTACTTGGCTACGAACCAAGGGGTCGTGGGTTCGATT
>OFCW01000278.1_pt1 | contig 15769 bp, 16 predicted proteins | sample 1520951 | NCBI WGS metagenome assembly OFCW01 (sample SAMEA4349680, study PRJEB24078) | microbial mat metagenome | biome: Terrestrial Biome; feature: Habitat; material: Microbial Mat | place: India | collected 2012-06-12 | depth 10 m | reverse complement strand
AAGAACCGCGAGCTGATGGGTGCCACCGACCCGAAGAAGGCCGAAAAGGGCACCATCCGCGCTGACTTCGCCGAGTCGATCGATGCCAACGCCGTGCATGGCTCGGACGCTCCGGAAACCGCTGCCGTGGAAGTGGCTTTCTTCTTCCCGGGCATGAACGTCTACGCCGGCCGCTAAGCATCCCGCATGACCGTCAATCTGCTGGATTTCGATGCCGATGGCCTGACCGCCTGGTTTGCCGAGCAGGGCGAAAAGCCCTTCCGTGCCCGGCAGGTCTTGCGCTGGATGCATCGGTCCGGCGTGGCGGATTTCGATGCCATGACCGACATCGCCAAGAGCTTGCGCGAAAAGCTCAAGGCGAGGGCGGTCGTGGCTCCGCCGGCCGTCGTGTCCGACAAGCTGTCGGATGATGGCACGCGCAAGTTCCTGATCGATGTCGGAAATGGCAATGCCGTCGAAACGGTATTCATCCCCGAGGACGATCGCGGAACACTCTGCATTTCCACGCAAGCTGGCTGCGCCCTCGACTGCGCCTTCTGTTCGACCGGCAAGCAGGGCTTCAACCGCAACCTGACCGTGGCCGAAATCATCGGCCAGCTCTGGCAGGCCAACAAGGCCCTCGGCGTCGTCCATGGTGACGAACGTGTCATCTCCAACGTCGTCATGATGGGCATGGGCGAGCCACTCGCCAATTTCGAGAACACCGTCGCCGCGCTCAAGCTGATGCTCGACGACAACGCCTATGGCCTGTCACGTCGGCGGGTCACGGTCTCCACCTCTGGTCTGGTGCCGGTCATGGACCGTCTGCGCGAGGAATGCCCGGTGGCCCTGGCGGTTTCGCTGCACGCCCCGAACGACAAGCTGCGCGACGAACTGGTACCGATCAACCAGAAATATCCGTTGAAGGAACTGATGGCTGCCTGCCAGCGTTACCTGGAAAAGGCGCCGCGCGACTTCATTACTTTCGAATACACCATGATCGACGGCATCAACGATTCCGAAGCCCACGCCCGCGAAGTGCTGGCGCTGGTCAGGAACGTGCCGTGCAAGTTCAACTTGATTCCCTTCAATCCCTTCCCGGGTTCGCCATTCCGGCGCTCGCCGGCGGAGCGGGTTCGCCGTTTTGCCGACATCCTGATGCAGGCCGGCATCGTCACCACGACGCGCAAGACGCGCGGCGACGACATCGACGCGGCATGCGGCCAGCTGGCCGGGCAGGTCAAGGACAAGACAAAACGCACTTCCGGACGCGTAATCCCCCTGATGGAGGCTAGATCGTGATGTTTGCATCCTTCGCCGTGAAGCAATGGGCGCTTGCTGTCAGCCTGGCTGCCTGCTGTGCCCTGCCGGCCGTTGCCCAGCAATACCAGTTCAACAATCCGGCAGGCCAGGAGCCGAAGAACACGGATCCGCGCAACCGGGCCCGGATTCATACCGAACTGGGCGCTCTGTACTTCCAGGCCGGCAATTATGCGGTCGCCCTCGACGAACTGCAGATTGCGCTCAATGCCGACTCCAGCTATTTCCAGGCATACAGCGTACGTGGCCTGGTCCATACGGCGCTCAAGGAAAACGACAAGGCCGAGAGCGATTTCCGGCGCGCGCTGGATATTGCGCCGAACGATCCCGAGGTCAACAACAACTACGGCTGGTACCTCTGCGAAACGGGCAAGGAGCGCCAGTCGATCGCCTATTTCCTGAACGCGCTGAAAAGCCCGCTGTACGAAACGCCCGACCGGGCCTACACCAACGCGGGTACCTGCGCGCTGAAGGCAGGGGACCTGGAAGGGGCGCAGAATTATCTTCTCAAGGCGGTTCAGCTGTCGCGCGATGGTGCGATGACGGCGCGTCTGGAACTGGCCAAGTTGTTCTATCGCCGCGGCATTCTCGAAGAATCGCGCATCTACCTGAACGATGCGCTGAAGATGATGGAGCCACCAACGGCCGAGGCGCTCTGGCTCGGCCTCCGCCTTGAACGGCGGCTCGGCAACCGGAGTGCCGAGGGGGGGTTCGCCTCGCAATTGCGCAGCCGTTATCCGTCGTCAGCCGAATATCAGGAATTCCTCAAGGGTAATTTTGAATGAGCGAGCAGGTCAGTAGCCAGGATGCAGTGATCGAGGATACGCCGCCCCCCGTTGCCGAAACGCCGGTGGGGACGCTGTTGCGCCAGGCCCGTGAAGCGCGCGGGCTGGCACTTGCCGATATCGCGCAGACGCTCAAGCTCGGCTTGCGCCAGGTGGAGGCGCTGGAGGGGGGGGATTGGCAGCACCTGCCTGGTCCGACCTTCATTCGCGGTTTCGTGCGCAATTACGCCCGTCTGGTGCAGGTCGATCCGGTGCCGCTGATGGCTCAACTCGACCGCATTCTGGAAAAACCGGTCGATAATCTCGGCAAACAGGAGACCGGTCCGGCGCCGCTTCCTGCCGCGATGGCTTCGGGCAGCAATCGCCGCGACCGGCAGATGATGGCGCTCGGTCTTGGCTTCGTCGTCCTGGCCGCCGTGCTGTATTTCCTGCTGCCCGGCGATTTGTCGGCCTGGCGCGAGCGCGCCCAATCGCTGATCGATTCGCTGTCGCGCAAGGAAGTCGCCGCGCCGGCGCCGGCCGCGTCTACGGCACCAACGAACGAACCGGTGGCCAGTGCGGCCAATGAGCCGGTTTTCCCGCCGGGATCGACGCCGCAACAGGTCATGTATCCACAGGTCCTGGCGCCGGCGGATACCCCGGCGCCAGCCGTTGCCCCGACGCCGGCGGTTGCGCCGGAAGCCCCGTCGCCGACACCGGCTGCCGCTGCGCCCCAGTTGCGTTTCCTGTTCGACAAGGACTCCTGGATCGAAGTGCGTGATCGCGACAACAGGGTGATTTTCTCGCAGCGCCTTGGGGCGGGGGCCGAGCAGGCTGTCTCCGGCCAGGGGCCATTGTCGCTGACCATCGGTTATGCGCCGGGCGTTCGCCTGTTCTGGCGTGGCCAGCCGGTTGATCTGGCGCCGCACACCAAGGGCGACGTCGCCCGCCTGGTTCTGGAGTAAACCGTGAGCGCCGTGAGTAAGCGTCCAACCCGCGCCACATCCATCGCCCATGTCCGCATCGGCGGCGATGCGCCGGTCGTCGTCCAGTCGATGACCAATACCGATACCGCTGATTACCTGGCTACCGCCATCCAGTGTGCCGAGCTGGCCCGTGCCGGTTCGGAATTGGTGCGGATTACGGTCAATACGCCGGAAGCGGCGGCTGCCGTGCCGAAAATCCGCGATCATCTCGACAAGATGAACTGCAATGTGCCGCTGATCGGCGATTTTCATTACAACGGCCATCGGCTGCTGCTTGACGAACCGGCCTGTGCCGAGGCGCTGGCCAAGTACCGGATCAATCCGGGCAACGTCGGCTTTGGCAAAAAGAAGGACGAGCAGTTTGCCCAGATGGTCGAACTTGCCTGCCGTTACGACAAGCCGGTACGCATCGGTGTCAACTGGGGCAGTCTCGATCAGGAATTGCTGGCTCGCCTGATGGACGAAAACAGCAAACGGGCCGAGCCGCTCGACGCGACGGAAATGATGCGTCACGCCATGGTCACCTCCGCCCTCGAGTCGGCTGCCAGGGCCGAAGAACTGGGTCTGGCCGGCGAACGGATCATCCTGTCCTGCAAGGTGTCGAGCGTGCAGGACCTGATCGCCATTTATCGCGAACTGGCGAAGCGTGCCGATTACGCCCTGCATCTCGGACTGACCGAAGCGGGCATGGGGTCCAAGGGCATCGTCGCCTCGACGGCCGCCCTGTCCGTGCTGCTGCAGGAAGGCATCGGTGACACCATCCGCGTTTCGCTGACGCCGGAACCGGGCGGTGCGCGTGCGCAGGAAGTCATCGTCGCCCAGGAAATCCTGCAGACCATGGGTTTGCGCGCCTTCACACCAATGGTCGCGGCTTGTCCCGGCTGCGGCCGGACGACCAGCACGTTCTTCCAGGAACTGGCCGGCGAGGTCCAGGATTTCGTGCGGGCCAGGATGCCGGACTGGAAACTGCATTACGACGGCGCCGAGAATATGACACTGGCGGTCATGGGCTGCATCGTCAATGGCCCCGGTGAATCGAAGCACGCCAATATCGGCATCTCGCTGCCGGGTACCGGCGAAGCGCCATCCGCCCCGGTCTATGAGGATGGCGTCAAAACCGTGACGCTGAAGGGCGATAACATCGCCAGCGAATTCAAGGACATCATTGAGCGCTACGTCCAGCGCACCTACAAGAAGAAACTGCAAGCATGAGTCAAACCCTCCAGTCCGTACGCGGGATGAATGACATCCTGCCGGACGAAGCCGAATTCTGGGAAGTTTTCGAGGACATCGTCCGGTCGTGGCTGAAAGCCTACGGCTACCGGCCGATCCGCATGCCCATCGTCGAACCGACGCCGCTGTTCAAGCGCGCTATCGGCGAAGTTACCGACATTGTCGAGAAGGAAATGTATTCCTTCGAAGACAGCCTGAATGGCGAGGCGCTGACGCTACGGCCGGAGGGAACCGCCGGTTGCGTCCGGGCGGTCATCCAGCATGGCCTGGCGAATCAGATTCCGCGCCGCCTTTACTATTTCGGTCCGATGTTCCGTCACGAGCGGCCGCAGAAAGGGCGTTACCGCCAGTTTCACCAGGTCGGTGTCGAGGCGATCGGTTTTGCCGGGCCGGACATCGATGCCGAAATGATCCTGATGGGTGCCCGACTGTGGAATGACCTCGGCCTAGACGGTATCGAACTGCAAATCAACAGTCTCGGCCAGCCGGAAGAGCGGGCTCAGCATCGCGCTGCGCTGATCGCCTATTTCGAGGAACATGCCGAAATTCTCGATGAGGATGCCAAGCGCCGCCTGTATACCAACCCGTTGCGCATTCTCGATACGAAGAACCCGGCCCTGCAGGATATGTGCGCCGCCGCGCCGAAGCTGATCGACTATCTCGGCGAAGCATCGCTGGCCCACTTTGAAGGCGTGCAGCGCGTGCTGCGCGATGCCGGTATCCCGTTTATGATCAATCCGCGTCTGGTGCGCGGCCTCGACTATTACAACCTGACTGTGTTCGAATGGGTGACTGACCGCCTTGGCGCCCAGGGTACGGTCTGCGCTGGCGGCCGTTACGACGGTTTGGTCGGGCAACTGGGCGGCAAGCCGACGCCGGCTTGCGGCTTCGCGATGGGTGTCGAGCGCCTGATCGCCTTGATCAGGGAGTCCGGCGGAGCCCCGGCCGGCCCGGCGCCGGACGTTTACGTCGTACATCAGGGGGATGCAGCCTCCCGCCTGGCCTTCCGCGTCGCCGAAGGCCTGCGCGACGAGGGAATCGATGTGCTCCTGCATTGCGGTGGCGGTTCCTTCAAATCGCAGATGAAGAAAGCCGACAGCAGCGGGGCGACGTTTGCCGTGATCATCGGCGACGACGAAGCGGCGACCGGCGAAGCGCAACTGAAGGCACTGCGCCAGGAAGGCGTCGAACAACGTAAACTGAAAGTCGATGATCTGGCCGAAGCCATTTTCGACCAACTGATTGATTCGGAAGACGAAGAGGAATAAGCAGCATGGCGCATTACGACCTCGAAGAACAGGAACAGATCGACACGCTGAAAACCTGGTGGAAGCTTTACGGCAATCTGGTCACCGGACTGGTCATGGCTGGCGCGCTGGCCGTCGTCGGCTGGCAGGGCTGGAACTGGTACCAGGGGGGGCAGGCCGCCAAGGCCGCGGCCATCTACAGCGTCCTCGAACAGGCAGTGGCGGCGGGAGATGCGCAGAAGGTCAAGGCAGCCGCCGGCGAACTGGCCGAGAAATTCGGCGGCACGAGCTATGCCGCGCTGGGGGCCATGCTGGCAGCCAGGCAATCCTTCGACAATGGCGACCTGAAAACCGCGAAAACCCAGTTGGCCTGGGTGGTCGAGCATGGCAAGCACGAGGCACGCGACCTGGCCCGCTTGCGTCTGGCGGCCGTGCAACTCGACGAACAGGCTTACGATGATGCCCTCAAGCAGCTGGAGGCAGCGCATGCACCGGCCTTCGCTGCCCGTTTCCTGGAGCTGAAAGGCGACGTGCTGAGCGCCCAGGGTAAGACGCCGGAAGCCCGTGCCGCCTATCAGGCGGCCCTCGATAAACAGGGCGACAAGCCGTCGGCAACGCGTGAATTGCTCCAGCAAAAACTTGACAGCCTGGGCGGGGCCACCTGATGTCCCGCCGCCTTGCCGCCCTGTTCGCTGCCGCCGGCTTGCTGCTCGGTGGGTGCGCCACCATCGCCGATGGCCTGGATGCCATCAATCCCTTCTCCAGTTCGGGGCCGAAACTGGCGCCGCTGCCGCCGCTCAAACCGACGGCCGAGCTGCGGATCGCCTGGTCAGCCAGTATGCCCAAGTCCGGTGATTACACCTTCACGCCGGCGGTAGTCGACGGCGTCGTCTATGTCGCCGGGGCCAAGGGCACGCTGAGCCGCATCGAGGACGGCAAGACGGTATGGAAGATCGATGCCGGCCAACCGCTGTCGGCCGGGGTCGGGGCCAATCACCGGCTGGTCGTCGTTGCGACGCCGAAGGGTGAAGTGCTGGCCTTCGCCGCCGAGGATGGCAAGCCCTTGTGGAAGGCCAGTGTTTCGTCGGAGGTGCTCGCCTCTCCCGTGGTCGGGGATGAGGGCGTCGTCGTCAAAAGTGGCGACAATCAGGTATTCCTGCTCGACGCCACGGATGGCGGGCGCAAATGGGCGTACCAGCGGGTGACGCCGCCGCTCTCCGTGCGTAGCGCAGGGGCTCCGGTTCTCGCCGATCGCTACGTATTTGTCGGTTATCCGGGGGGCAAGCTGGTCGCCCTCGCCATCCAAAACGGCGCCCCGGTCTGGGAGGGTACGGTCGCCTTGCCCAAGGGGGCAACCGAACTGGATCGCGTGGCCGATGTCGTTGCGCCGCCGGTGGTCGATGGCCGCCAGATTTGTGCCGTCGCCTTTCAAGGGCGCGTTGCCTGCTTCGACATGGGGCAGGGCGGTGCCATGGTCTGGTCGCGGGAAATTTCCTCGGTCAGCGGTCTGGCGATGGATGGCCGCTACCTGTTCGTGACCGACGACAAGGGTACCGTCTACGGGCTCGACCGTCTCTCCGGCAGCAGCCTGTGGAAACAGGACAAGCTGAAGAACCGCCGCCTGACGGCACCTGTCATCCGGCGCGGCCTGGTGGTCGTGGCCGATGCGGAGGGGATTGTTCATTTCCTGTCGCGGGAAGACGGCAGTTTCGCCGCCCGCCAGAAAACCGACGGCACGCCGGTTCGCGCGCCGCTGCAAGCGCTCGGTTCCGCCGTGCTGGTCCAGACGACCGGTGGCGAGGTCAGCGCGATCGAGGTGCAATGAAACCGACGCTCGTTCTGGTTGGCCGTCCCAATGTCGGCAAGTCCACGCTGTTCAACCGCCTGACCAAGTCGCGCGACGCCATCGTCGCCGATTTGCCCGGCCTGACCCGCGACCGCCATTATGGCCACGGCAAACTGGGCAAGAAGCCCTATCTGGTCGTTGATACCGGCGGTTTCGAGCCGCTGGTCAAGGATGGTATCCTGCATGAAATGGCCCGCCAGACCGAGCAGGCCATCGCCGAAGCCGATGCCATCATCTTCGTGGTCGATGGCCGCACCGGCCTGACGCCGCACGACAAGGAAATCGCCAACAAGCTGCGGCGCATCGACCGTCCGGTCTTTGTCGCGGTCAACAAGGCCGAGGGCATGAACGCCGGCATGGTCGAGGCCGATTTCCACGAACTGGGCCTGGGCGAGCCCCATGCCATTTCTGCCGCCCACGGCGAGGGGGTGCGCGGTCTGGTCGAAATGGCCCTGGAAAATTTTCCAGAGCCGGAAGAGGACGAATGGCACTCGGATGCTGTGCGTGTCGCCATCGTCGGGCGTCCGAATGTCGGGAAGTCGACGCTGATCAACACCCTGCTCGGCGAAGAGCGCGTCATTGCCTTCGATGCGCCGGGCACGACCCGCGACGCCATCGAGATCGACTTCGAACGCGGCGGCCGTAAATACGTGCTGGTCGATACGGCCGGCATGCGCAAGCGGGGCAAGGTGTTCGAGGCAGTCGAGAAATTTTCGGTGGTCAAGACCCTGCAGTCCATCGAGGATGCCAACGTCGTCATCCTGATGGTCGATGCCCAGGCCGACGTATCCGACCAGGATGCACACATTGCCGATTTCATCGTGCAATCCGGTCGCGCGCTGGTTGTCGCGGTCAACAAGTGGGATGGCCTCGACGCCTATACCCGTGAGCAGACGCGCCAGGTCCTGCAGCGCAAGCTGAAATTCCTCGATTTCGCCAAATTCCATTTCATTTCGGCACGCGAGAACATCGGCTTGGAAAATCTGTTCAAGTCGGTTGATGCCGCCTATGCCGCAGCGATGGTCAAGATGACCACGCCGCGCCTGACGCGCGTTCTGATCGATGCCGTGGCCAGGCAGGCGCCCGCCAAGCACAACGTTTTTCGCCCGAAGCCGCGTTACGCCCACCAGGGGGGATCCAATCCGCCGATCATCGTCATCCACGGCAATGCGGTGGATCACATCACCGACAGTTACCGGCGCTATCTGGAGCACACCTTCCGGGATGCCTTCAAACTGCAGGGAACCCCCTTGCGCATCCAGTTCGTCACCACCAAGAACCCCTTTGCAGACAAGGACAAGAAATAATCTGCAAATTCTTTGGCAACGCTGTTCAATTTTGGGTACATTAGGACCCTCATAACAACACCATGGAGTCCACACCATGAGCAACAAAGGGCAACTCTTACAAGACCCCTTCCTCAACGCGCTTCGTCGCGAACACGTTCCCGTCTCGATTTATCTGGTCAACGGCATCAAGCTGCAGGGTCAGGTCGAGTCTTTCGATCAATACGTCGTTCTGCTCAAGAACACGGTAACCCAGATGGTGTACAAGCATGCCATCTCGACGGTGGTGCCGGCGCGTCCGGTTAACCTCCAGCAGGAACAGGCGGCCGAATAATCAGCTCCTGTCCGGCAGCCCGCCAATTCGGCGGGCTCGCGTTTCTCTCTCCCGGAATTTCCCATGATTGAACGACCGGCCGCCGGTGAACGCGCGGTGATCGTTCAGCTCGACTTCGGTCAGGCCGACATCGAGGACCAGCTTGAAGAGGTTCGCCTGCTGGCCGAATCGGCGGGCGGTTTCGTCGCTGCCGAGGTGCGAGGACGGCGACAGAGCCCCGATCCCAAAACCTATGCCGGCAAAGGCAAGGTCGAGGAGATCCGGGCCATGGTGGCGGCTGGCGAGGCTGATTTGGTCATTTTCAACCATGATTTGTCCCCCGCCCAGCAGCGGAACCTCGAACGCGAGTTGAAGTGCCGCGTCATTGACCGGACCAGCCTGATTCTCGACATTTTCGCGCTGCGTGCCGCGAGCGCCGAAGGCAAGCTGCAGGTCGAGCTGGCGCAGCTGGAGCATCTCTCCACCCGGCTGGTGCGCGGCTGGACCCACCTCGAAAGGCAGCGCGGGGGGATCGGTATGCGCGGTCCGGGTGAAAAGCAGCTCGAAACCGATCGCCGTTTGCTTGGAAATCGCGTCAAATTGCTCAAGGAGCGCCTGCAGAAATTGACCCGGCAGCGTGGCGTACAACGCAAGGCCCGGATGCGCGGCGATGTGCTCAGCGTATCGCTGGTCGGCTATACCAATGCCGGCAAGTCGACCTTGTTCAATGCGCTGACCCATGCCGGGGTCTATGCGGCCAATCAATTGTTCGCCACCCTCGATACCACATCGCGCAAGTTGTGGATCGAGGGTGCCGGCAATATTGTCATGTCCGATACGGTGGGTTTCATTCGCGACTTGCCACACTCGCTGGTCGATGCGTTCCATGCCACCCTGGAAGCAGCGACCGATGCCGATCTCCTGCTGCATGTCGTGGATAGCGCCAGCCATGCGCGGGATGAGCAGATTGCCGAAGTCAACAAGGTGCTGGCGGAAATTGGTGCTGAACGCGTGCCGCAGGTGCTGGTCTGGAACAAGATCGATCTTACCGAGGCGGCAGCCGGAGTCGAGCGGGACGAGTATGGTAATATCGCGCGCGTTCGTGTCAGTGCGCGCTCGGGCGAGGGGCTTGACCTGTTGCGCGAATCCCTGGCCGAATACGCCCGTGCCAAGGCCGAGGCGCGCCGCAAGGCGCTCGACGAGGCTGAACGCGAAGCTCATAACGACTACATCTCTTGAATCCCCAAAATTCATGATTCCTACCGTAGGTATATTCATGTCGCTCAATGACCCGCAGTGGGGCAGTCGTGGTGGCGATGACGGCCAAAACAAGCCGGGCGGCAACGGGCCGCGTCGTCCCAATGATGGACCGCCCGATCTGGAAGACCTCTGGCGTGACTTCAATCGCAAACTGAACGGGATGTTCGGCAACAAGCGGGGCGGGGGTGGCGGCAACGGCGGCGACGGTCCGCGCATGCCGCAGATCGATTTCAATCCGAAATTTCTCGGCGGCGGCATCGGCTTGCTGATCGGCCTGATCGTCATCGTCTGGCTGGCTTCCGGTTTCTACATCGTCGACGCCTCGCAGCGGGGCATCGTGCTGCAGTTCGGCAAGTTCAATGAAACGACCGAGCCGGGCCTGCGCTGGCGCTTGCCCTATCCGATCCAGTCGCATGAACTGGTCAATCTGACCGGTGTGCGCACCATCGAGATCGGTTATCGCGGCAGCGAGCGCAACAAGGTGCTCAAGGAAGCCCTGATGCTGACTGACGACGAGAATATCGTGAATATCCAGTTTGCCGTCCAGTACATCCTGAAGGACCCGGTCGAGTATCTGTTCAACAACCGTCATCCGGACGATGCGGTGATGGGGGCGGCCGAGACGGCGGTGCGTGAAATCGTTGGCAAGAGCAAGATGGATTTCGTGCTTTACGAGGGGCGTGAGCAAATCGCGACCCAGGCGGCCAAGTTGATGCAGGACATTCTCGACCGCTATCAAAGCGGTATCCAGATTTCCAAGGTCACCATGCAGAATGCCCAGCCGCCCGAACAGGTGCAGGCGGCCTTTGACGATGCCGTCAAGGCCGGTCAGGATCGCGAGCGCCAGAAGAACGAAGGCCAAGCCTACGCCAATGACGTGATTCCCAAGGCCAAGGGCACGGCTGCCCGTCTGATGCAGGAAGCCGATGGCTACAAGCAAAGGGTGATTTCGACCGCCGAAGGGGATGCGTCCCGCTTCAAGCAGGTGGTGGCCGAATATGCGAAGGCGCCCGAGGTGACGCGTCAGCGGATGTATCTCGAGACCATGCAGCAGATTTACGCCAACACCAGCAAGGTCATGGTCGACGCCAAGGGGCAGGGGAATCTCCTTTATCTGCCGCTCGACAAGCTGATGCAGGCGGCTGCTGCCACCGTGCCGCAGCAGGCGGCGGAGGCTCAGTCGCCGTCGGCGACCGTTCGCCCAAATGCGCCGCTGTCTTCGGAGGCCCCGCCGCAAGTGGAAAGTGCCCCGAAGGTGGGGGGCACGTCGTATTCTTCGAGTTCGCGCGATGGTTCGCTGCGTTCGCGTGACCGGGAGGGGCGTTGATGAGCTCGCGATTCAATCTTTTTGGGGCGGTCGTCGCAACCGCTCTGGTGGGTCTGGCGATGTCGATGTTCACCGTCGATCAGCGCCAGTATGCCGTGGTGTTCCAGCTGGGCGAGGTCAAGCGGGCCATTTCCGAGCCGGGGCTCTATTTCAAGGTGCCCATGGTGCAGAACGTGCGCTATTTCGAAAAGCGCATCATCACGCTGGATAATGCCGAGCCGGAGCGTTTCATCACCTCCGAGAAGAAGAATGTGCTGGTCGATTCGTACATCAAGTGGCGCATCATTGATCCCAAGCTCTTCTATATTTCGGTGGGCGGGGATGAGTCGCGGGCCAAAACCCGTTTGAACCAGACCGTCAATGCCGGGTTGCGCGAGGAATTCGGCAAGCGCACCGTGCATGACGTGGTGTCGGGCGAGCGCGACAAGATCATGGAGCAGATGCGCGAGAAGGCCGATTCCGACGCGCGCAAGATCGGTGTGCAGATTGTCGATGTCCGCGTCAAGCGGGTCGAACTGCCGACCGAAGTCAGCGATGCCGTCTATCGCCGTATGGAGGCGGAACGCAAACGGGTGGCCAACGAGCTGCGTTCGGAAGGTGCCGCCGAGGCCGAGAAGATCCGTGCCGATGCCGACCGCCAGCGGGAAGTCATCATCGCCGAAGCCTATCGCGATGCCCAGAAGATCAAGGGCGAGGGCGACGCCAAGGCAACCAGCACCTATGCCCAGGCTTTTGGCCAGAATCCCGAGTTCTATGCCTTTTACCGCAGCCTCGAAGCCTATCGCAGCAGTTTCAAGAGCAAGAACGACGTCCTGGTCGTCGAGCCGAACTCCGAGTTCTTCAAGTACATGAAGAGCACGGGGCGTGGAAACGACAAGGGCAAATGATCTCGACGCTGTTGCTCGCCTTTGCGCTGATGCTGGTGCTCGAAGGCCTCATGCCTTTCGTTGCGCCGGCTGCCTGGCGTGAAACCTTTCGCCGTCTCATTCAATTTTCGGACGGGCAGATTCGCTTTGTCGGCCTGACCTCGATGCTGATCGGCCTGATCCTCCTGATGCTTTTCTCATGAACTGGCTGTTACCCGAATACCTTGCCGATGCGCTCCCCGCCGAGGCCGAACGCATCGAACGCCTGCGCCGGACGGTGCTCGATCACTTCCGCAGTCGCGGCTTCGAGCTGGTCATGCCGCCGATGCTGGAGTATCTCGAATCGCTGCTGACCGGGGCCGGCCAGGATCTCAAGCTGCGCACCTTCAAACTGGTAGACCAGTTGTCCGGCCGGACCCTGGGGGTGCGGGCCGATATCACCCCCCAGGCGGCGCGTATCGATGCGCACCTGCTCAACCATCGGGGCGTTACCCGCCTGTGTTACTGCGACAGCACGCTGCACACCCTGCCGGCGACCATTTCCGCCAGCCGCGAGCCTTTGCAGATCGGCGCCGAATTGTACGGTTACGCCGGCATAGCCGCCGATCTGGAGATCATTCGCCTGATGGCCGGAGCATTTGACAAGATCAAGTTGCCGTTGAGTCGCATCGATCTCGGACATGTCGGCATTTTTCAGGCGCTGGCCGAGGCGGCCGGCTTGCCGGAAGAGGCCGAAGAAAACCTGTTGAGCCTGCTGCAGGCCAAGGATGTGCCGGGCCTGATCGAGGCCTCTGCGGAAGTGCCGGCGCCTTATCGCGAGGCATTGCGGCGCCTGCCGCAACTGTACGGCGGGGCCGATGTGCTGGAACGGGCTGCCGCCGAGCTGCCCCCGCTGCCGGCGATCACCGCCGCGCTGGATGGCTTGCGCCATCTGCTGGCCGGGGCGCCCGAACTGCCGTTCTCGATCGACCTGTCCGATCTCCGGGGCTATCACTACCACAACGGTGTGGTCTTCGCGGCCTATTGCGATGGCTATCCGGCAGCCATCGCGCTGGGCGGTCGCTATGACGGCGTCGGCAAGGCCTTTGGTCGGGCACGTCCGGCGACCGGCTTTTCGATGGATTTGCGCGAGGTTGGCCGACTGGTGCCGGCTGGCAGGTGTGTCGGTGCGATCCTGGCGCCGCATGTCGGGAAGGATCCGCGTCTGGCGGCCCACATTGGCGCCCTGCGCGAACAGGGAGAAATCGTCGTCGAGCTGTTGCCCGGCGAAACTGCCTGCGAAGGGCCGGTTTGTGACCGCAAGCTGGTCTTGGTCGGCGAGCATTGGATTATTGAAGCAATACAAGAGGACTGAAAAATGGCCAAGAATGTCATCGTGGTGGGGACCCAGTGGGGCGACGAAGGGAAGGGCAAGATCGTCGACTGGCTGACCGATCACGCCAAGGGGGTGGTACGTTTCCAGGGCGGCCACAATGCCGGCCATACGCTGGTCGTCGGTGAAAATGTTTACAAGCTGAACCTGGTGCCGTCGGGCATCGTGCGCGAGGGGGTTGATTGCTATATCGGTAATGGCGTTGTCCTCGACATCCACCACCTGATTTCCGAAATCGCCGAGCTGGAAAAGGGCGGCATCGACGTCCGTTCGCGTCTCAAGATCAGCCCGGGTTGCCCGATCATCCTGCCGTACCACTCCGCCATCGACAAGGCCCGCGAAGCGGCCAAGTGCAGCGACAAGAAGATTGGCACGACCGGCAAAGGGATTGGCCCGACCTATGAAGACAAGGTATCCCGTCGTGGCCTGCGGGTCTATGACCTCTTCCATCCGGAGCGCTTCGCTGAAAAACTGAAGGAAGTGCTCGACTATCACAACTTCGTGCTGACCCAGTATTTCAAGGCCGAGCCGGTCGATTTCCAGATGGTCTACGACCAGGCGATGGCCGATGCGGAAATCATCCGGCCGATGGTGGTCGATGTCTCGGCGGCGCTGTACGACGCCAACAAGGCGGGCCATAACATGCTCTTCGAAGGCGCCCAGGGGACCCTGCTCGACATCGACCATGGCACTTATCCGTTCGTCACCTCGTCGAACTGCGTTGCCGGGCAGGCTGCGGCAGGCGCCGGAATCGGTCCGGGCATGCTGCATTACGTGCTGGGCATCACCAAGGCCTATTGCACCCGGGTGGGCGGCGGTCCCTTCCCCAGCGAGCTGGATATCGATACGGAAGGTACGCCGGGCCACCAGATGTTCTCGGTGGGCAAGGAGTTTGGCACGGTAACTGGGCGCAAGCGTCGTTGCGGCTGGTTCGATGCCGCCCTGCTACGCCGTTCGGCGCGCATCAATGGCCTGACCGGCCTGTGCATCACCAAGCTCGATGTGCTCGACGGCCTCAAGGAAATCAAGATCTGCACTGGCTACAGGCTGGGCGACAAGGTTATCGACCTGTTGCCGATTGGTGCCGATGATGTGGCGCGTTGCGAACCGATCTACGAAATCATGCCGGGCTGGGAGGGGACGACCTTCCGCGTCAAGCGCTGGGAAGACCTGCCGGTTAATGCCCAGGCTTACCTGAACCGTCTGGAGCAACTGTGCGAGGTACCGATCGCGATTGTGTCGACCGGTCCCGAGCGTGATGAAACCATCCTCAAGCAGCACCCCTTCAAGTAAGCCGACATTGTCTGCGCAGGATCGACAACGGGCCTTGCCGGCCCGTTGTTTTTTTTAGCGGGCCGGTACGGCCTGCCAGCCTTCCGGGCAGGCATGGGTGTAGGGATAGTATTGTCCCGAAGAGCCGCAGTAGTACCACAGGCTGCTGCTGGCCGGTGGCGCGACATAGACCGGTGCGGGCTGAACATAGACGGGCGCAGGCGCCGGTGCAGCATAGGCGTTGTTGTAGGCCGCTGCGCCAATGGCCAGGCCGGCGATGGCCAGGACGGCGGCCGGGCCGACCCAGCCCGGGCCTCGATGGTGGTGATGGTGCATCGGTGGCCGAAAATCGCCACGGTAGCGTCCCCAGTCGGCTTGAGCAGCGGTGGTGGCGCTCAGGCCAAGGCAGGCAGCGATAGAGAGGGCGAGGATCTTTTTCATGATTTTGCTCACGGCGAGGGGTTGCACAAGCCGAATAACGAGCCGCCCGGCACAGCGATGACGCGCGTTGTGTACGAATGTGTGAGCAATTGTTACGCCCTCGCTGTACTCGCGGAGAAGAGGGCGCCGGAAATGAAAAAAGGCTTCGATTGCTCGAAGCCTTCAATCAAAATCGCTGGTGCCCAGGAAGGGACTCGAACCCCCACGGAGTTACCCGCTAGTACCTGAAACTAGTGCGTCTACCAATTCCGCCACCT
>OFCW01000276.1_pt1 | contig 16173 bp, 17 predicted proteins | sample 1520951 | NCBI WGS metagenome assembly OFCW01 (sample SAMEA4349680, study PRJEB24078) | microbial mat metagenome | biome: Terrestrial Biome; feature: Habitat; material: Microbial Mat | place: India | collected 2012-06-12 | depth 10 m | reverse complement strand
TATTAGAGCGCCTTTCCGGCGGTTCCGCCGACCTCTTTGTGAAATTTCAGGGCTAAAGCGATTCGTGAGTTTCGAAATATTTTTGGGCAACAAGGTTCATTGTATTTTTCGGCTGATCTCCTGCATGAAGCAAGCGCGCAGCCAAAGAAATGATCGCTAACCCATCATTCCACCGGACCTGCGCGAAAACCGTCCCTGGTGCCCGGAGCGTGTTTGAGCCGGTTCAAGGTCCACTTGCCCGCCTGCGATTAACAACCGCTTCGAGCGAAATACTCCCCCGAATACGACAGCGCCGCCCGCAGGCGGCGCTGTATGGCGGCCGAGGCGGTCGATCAGTGCTTTTTGCCCATCCACTGGGCGTTCTTGCCATCCGAGGTTTTTTCGCAGATGACGACAACACCGGAGAGGGTGGCCTGGGTACCGACATCCTGAAAAGCGCCGGTATCGCCGTTCCAGCATTGCGGTACTTTTTGGGCTGCCGGCGCTGCGGCGGCGGGTACAGCCGGCTTTTCGGGGGCGGGAGGCGTCTGGGTGGCGCAGGCATTCAGGCCGAGGGCGATGGCAGAAGTTGCCAGGAAGGAACGCATGAAAGTCTCCTAATATTGAGTAGGGCAGATAACGGCGCGCATTGTGGTCATCGAATGTTTCCGTTTCTTTGCAATGGGCGTTTCAACCAGTCGGGCAACGCGGCAGCAAACTCATGACTCGGCCCTGTGCTTTGCGAAGAGTTCGACACCCCTCGGCGCAACCTGCGCGCCGCAAGCGGCTGCCGGACGGGTAAAATAGTGCGCTTAATCAAAGAGGTTTAACCCGTGAGCAGCCCGAACCAGCCCGCCAATACCCCGGCCCCCGCCGCCAATTTCATCAAGAACATCGTCGAGGCCGATCTCGCGGCCGGAAAATACGCTCAGCGCCGCTGGGCCGGCCGCCCCGGCACTGCCGCCGACCATGCCGCCGCACCGCTCGATCCTGCCCGGATTCGCACCCGTTTCCCGCCCGAGCCGAACGGTTACCTGCATTTCGGCCACGCCAAGTCGATCCTGCTGAACTTCGGCCTTGCCGAACAGTACGGAGGGCGCTGCCACCTGCGTTTTGACGATACCAATCCGGAGAAGGAAGAACAGGAATACGTCGACGCCATCATCGACTCGGTGAAATGGCTCGGTTGTTCGTGGGAACAGGCTGGCGAAACCAATCTCTACCAGGCCTCGAATTACTTCACCTGGATGGCCCGCTTTGCGGAATACCTGATCAGTACCGGCCACGCCTATGTCGACAGCCAGAGCGCCGAGGACATGCGCGCCAACCGCGGCACGCTGACCGAGCCGGGCAAGGATTCCCCTTTCCGCAATCGCAGCGTCGAGGAGAACATGGATCTCTTCAAGCGCATGCAGAAGGGTGAATTCGCCGATGGCACCCATGTCCTGCGCGCAAAAATCGACATGGCCTCGCCCAACATCAACCTGCGCGACCCGGCGATCTACCGCATCCGCCACGCCACCCACCACAACACCGGCGACACGTGGTGCGTCTATCCGATGTACACCTTCGCCCACCCGATCGAGGATGCGCTGGAAAACATCACCCACTCGATCTGTACGCTCGAATTCGAAGATCAGCGCCCCTTCTACGACTGGCTGCTTGAACGCCTGGCCGAAGGCGGCCTGCTCCAGCGCCCGCTGCCGCAACAGATCGAATTCTCGCGCCTCAACCTGACCTATGTCGTACTCTCCAAGCGCAAGCTGATCCAGCTGGTCGAGGAAAAGCACGTCGAAGGCTGGGACGACCCGCGCATGCCGACCCTGGTCGGCGCCCGCCGTCGCGGCTATTCCCCGGAAGGCTTCAAGCTCTTTGCCGAACGCATCGGCGTTTCCAAAAACGACTCGCTGATCGACTACGTGCTGTTCGAGGACGCCCAGCGTGAGGTGATGAACGAATCCGACGAACGCCGCGTTGCCGTGCTCGATCCGCTGAAGCTGATCATCGACAACTATCCGGCAGGCCAGTTCGAGGACTGCGTCGTCACCAACCACCCGCTGCATCCGGAACGCGGTACGCGCACCATGCCCTTTGGCCGCGAACTGTGGATCGAAGGCGAAGACTTCCAGGAAGTCCCGGAAAAGGGCTTCCGCCGCCTCTTCCCCGGCAACAAGGCACGCCTGAAGTACGGCTACATCGTCGAATGCACCGGTTGCGACAAGGACGAAAACGGCAAGGTCATCGCCGTGCATTGCACCTACCTGCCCGACACCAAGTCCGGCACGCCGGGTGCCGATAGCGTGAAGGTCAAGGGCAACCTGCACTGGGTTTCGGCTGCGCACGCCTACCCGGCCGAAGTGCGCCTCTACGACCGCCTGTTCAGCGTCCCCGCCCCCGGCGCCCGCCGCGAAGGTGATGCACCGGAGTTGGAACGCGATTTCCTCGACGACCTCAACCCGACCTCGAAGACCGTCATCACCGCCATGCTGGAGCCCTGCCTGAAGGAAGCCCAGCCCGAACAGCGCTTCCAGTTCGAGCGCCACGGCTACTTTACCGTGGACCGCATCGACTCCAGGCCCGGCGCCCCGGTCTTCAACCGCACCGTGACGCTCAAGGACTCCTGGGGGAAAGGAAACTGACATGGCCGGAAGCTGGGGCTGCCCGCACGAGGTCAATGACCGCTGCACCAAGATCAATAATCTGCCGTGCAACCCTGGCATGAAGGGCTGCGAACTTGCCGGCCGCTACCGCTTTGTCGACGAGAGCAAGAACGAACGTTACTGGGAAAAGAAGGCGCGGGAAAAGGCAGTGGCCGAGCGGGCTGCTCATCCAAAGGCCGACGATCGCCGCTGATGCCGCTCGACGTCGCGCAACTCGGCCAGGTCTTCACGCCCCCCCATGTCGTAGCCTTCATGCTCGACCTGTGCCGCAACCGGGGCCGGGTGCTTGAACCGTCGGCTGGTGACGGCGCATTCTTCGACACGCTGCGCCGGCGCGGCGCCGATGTCGTCGGCATCGAAATCGACCCGGCCGTGGCACCGCCCGGGGCGCAGGTCGGCGACTTTTTTACCTACCCGCTGAGCGAGCAATTCGACACCATTATCGGCAACCCGCCTTACGTTCGGTATCAGGATGTCGCCTGGGAAACCAAGCGGCACCTTCGTTCCGCGTTGTTTGACGCGCGCAGCAACCTTTTCCTGTTCTTTATCGAAAAGGCGGTTCGCCACCTGAAACCGGGCGGCGAGCTGGTTTTTATTGTGCCGCGCGAGTTCATCAAGCTGACCGCCGCCAAGAAACTCAATGCCTGGCTGTACGCGCAGGGCAGCATCACGCACTTCTATGAAACCGGCGACGTGCGCGTCTTTCATGGCGCGACGCCTAACTGCGCCATCTTCCGCTTCGAGAAGGGGCGCTTCGACCGCTGCATGGCCGACGGCCGCATGTTCACCGAAGTCGATGGCCAGCTGATGTTCCTGCGCAACGATCACCGGATCCGGTTTGCCGACGTCTTCACGGTCAAGGTCGGCGCGGTATCCGGAGCCGACGCGCTCTTTGCCCACCCCAAGGGCAACATGGAATTTGTCTATTCCAAGACGGTCGATACCGGCGAGACGCGCCGCATGTTTTACGGTATCAAACACCCGCACCTCGAACGGCACAAGGCCGAATTGCTCGCCCGCCGCGTTCGCAAGTTCGACGACAGCAACTGGTGGCAGTGGGGCCGCCATTGCCCGATCAACGACCTGCCGCGCATTTATGTGAATGGTCGGACGCGCCGCCCCGAACCCTTCTTCCTGCACGACTGTCCCGCCTTCGATGGCGCCATCCTCGCCCTGTTCACCAACGACCGCCGCATGCAGCGCCGCGACCTGATCGAGTGCACGATGATGCTCAACAAGGAAGTCGATTGGCAGCAGCTGGGTTTCGTCTGCGACGGCCGTTTCATCTTCACCCAGCGCAGCCTGCAAACCTGCCTGCTACCGGACAAGTTCGCCCGCTATTTACCCAAGGATCCGTTATGACCTTCACCCAGCAACTCGCTGCCGCCTGGCAGAAGAACGACTCCCTGCTTTGCGTCGGCCTTGACCCCGACCCGGCCAGGTTCCCGGCCCACCTGAAAGGCCGTGACGACGCCATCTTCGAATTCTGCAAGGGCATCGTCGACGCCACGGCCGACCTCGTCTGCGCCTTCAAGCCGCAGATCGCCTACTTCGCTGCCCGCCGCGCCGAAGACCAGCTGGAAGCGCTGATTGCGCACATCCACGAACGACATCCGGGCATCCCGGTCATTCTCGACAGCAAGCGCGGCGACATCGGCTCCACCGCCGAGCAGTACGCCGTCGAGGCCTTCGCGCGCTACCAGGCCGACGCCGTCACCGTGAACCCCTACATGGGCCGCGACTCGGTCGAACCTTACCTCGCCTATCCGGACAAGGGCGTCATCCTGCTCTGCCGCACCTCCAACCCGGGCGGCTCGGACCTGCAATTCCTCGAAGTGGATGGCGAAAAGCTGTACGAGCGTGTCGCCCGTCTGGCCGCCAACGCATGGAACACCACCGGCCAGATCGGCCTCGTCGTGGGCGCCACCTTCCCGGCCGAAATCGCCCGCGTGCGCGCCCTCGTCGGCGACATGCCGCTGCTCGTGCCGGGCATCGGAGCCCAGGGCGGCGACATCGAGGCCACGGTCAAGGCCGGCAAAACCGGCCATGCCACCGGCTTGATGATCAACTCGTCGCGTGCCATCCTGTACGCTGGCACGGACGACGGATTTGCCGCAGCAGCCCGCCAGGCGGCGCAGGAAACCCGCGACGCGATCAACCGGTACCGCTAGGAGGCCAACCGCCATGCGCATGGACGACTACCGCGAGAGCGACAATATCGAAGACCGGCGAGGTGGCGCTAGCATCGGCCGCGGCGGAGTCGGCATTGGCGGCATCGTCCTTGCGCTCGTCATCAGCTATTTCACCGGCATCAATCCGATGACCCTGCTCGGGATCATGGAACAGACGCCGCTCGCCCGCCAGGAAGCGCCGGTCGCACACAAGCCCCCGGCCCATGATGAAACCGCCCGTTTCGTTTCCAAAGTGCTGGCCTCGACCGAGGATGTCTGGAGCCAAGCCTTCCGCGAAGCCGGGCGCCACTACGAAAACCCGAAGCTGGTGCTGTTCACCGGCGCGACACCGACCGCCTGCGGCACCGGCCAGACCGCCATGGGGCCATTCTACTGCCCGGGCGACCACAAGGTTTATATCGACCTCGCTTTCTACCGTGAACTGAAGGACCGCTTTCACGCTCCGGGCGAGTTCGCCCAGGCCTATGTCGTCGCGCACGAGGTCGGCCATCATGTGCAAAACCTGCTCGGCATCGCCGACCAGGTGCACAAGGCCCGTCAGCGCGTCAGCCGTGCCGAAGGCAATGCGCTGTCGGTCCGCATGGAACTGCAGGCCGACTGTCTGGCCGGCGTCTGGGGCAAGCGCACCGACACGATGAAACAGGTACTCGAACCGGGCGACCTGGAAGCCGCACTGACCGCCGCCTCGGCCATCGGTGATGACCGTCTGCAACAGCAGGCGCAGGGCCGCATCGTGCCGGAAAGCTTTACCCACGGCACCTCCGAGCAGCGCGTGCGCTGGTTCCGCCGCGGTTTCGAATCGGGCGACATGAACCAGTGCAACACCTTCAAGACCGACCGCCTGTAAGCCCCCGCTTGAACAACGACTCCCCTCGCAAAAAAACCGGCTGGCGCCGCTGGGGCATCGAAGCCCTGATCTTCATCGCCGGCATGGTCGCCCTCCAGCTCTGGCAAAACCGGCACGCCCCCAGCGGCCCCGCCCCGGCCATCACCGGCCAGAGCATTGCCGGGCAGCCGTTCGACCTTGCTGCCTGGCGAGCTGCCCATCCCGGCCAGCCGGCCCTGATCTACTTCTGGGCCGAGTGGTGCGCCATCTGCAAGACGACCGCCGGCACGGTCGAGAACGTGGCCCGCGACTGGCCGACCGTGACCCTTGCCATCCAGTCCGGCGATGCCGCCGCGGTCGCCCGTATCGTGCAGCAGCGTGGCCATGCCTGGCCGATCACCCTCGCCGATCCCCAGTCCGAGCATTTCCGGCACTACGGCTTGCAGGGGGTGCCCGCCATGGCCATCCTCGATCCGGCCGGCAACCTCCGTTTCGTCAGCCAGGGCTACACCAGCGAAATCGGTCTTCGCCTGCGCTTATGGTGGGCCGGACTGAACTAGCCATGCGCCATCTCCTGCTCCTGTTCGCCCTGTCCCTGCCCCTGCTGGCTGGTGCCCTGCCAAAGCAGGCAGCGATTCCGGGCGGCGTCGCCGTGATCGACCTCGGGCCGGCCAGCGATACGCCGCCAACCGCCCATTGGGGCGAACAACCGCTGGCGGTCATCCAGGAAAATGGCCGCTGCTTTGCCCTGCTCGGTATTCCGCTCGACACCCTGCCCGGCGAACTGGCAATACGCATCAGCCGGGGGGGTACGGTAGAGACGAAAGCAGTCGCCATCGGCATCAAGCATTACCCGGAACAACGTCTGACCATCCAGGACAAGCGCAAGGTCGAGCCCTCAGCGGCAGACTTGGTGCGCATCGCACGGGAACAGCAAATGACCGAGGCGGTCAAGAAACGCTTTTCCGATGGCCAGCCGGACACCGCGCTGGCCCTGCCGTCCGCCGGGCCGCTGTCGTCCCGTTTCGGCCTGCGCCGCATTTTCAACGGCCAGCCGCGCAACCCCCACGCCGGGCTCGATGTGGCGGCCGTCACCGGCACACCGGTGCGCGCCCCGAGCGATGCCGTGGTCGCCAACACGGGCGATTACTTTTTCAACGGCAACACCGTTTTTCTCGACCACGGCCAAGGCCTGATCACCGCCTACATGCACCTCTCGCGCATCGACGTCCAGCCCGGACAGCGGGTCAGGCGCGGCCAACTGCTCGGCGCTGTCGGCGCCACGGGCCGGGTGACCGGCCCCCACTTGCACTGGGCCGTCATCCTCAACAACACGCCGGTTGATCCGGAACTGTTTCTGACGCGCCGCTGAATGCGCGAGGAAATCATCCATCTCCACCCGGCTGCACCGCCCAAGCCGCCGGCTGGCCAGCCCTGCAACGGCTGCGGTGTCTGTTGCGCGCTGAGCACCTGCCCGGTGGCCCGCCTGCGCTTCCTGCGCGTCAACGGCCCCTGCCCGGCACTGGCATGGGAGCCTTCGGCGCAACGGTATCGCTGCGGCCTGCTCAGCGAAACGGCCCGCCATCTGCCCGGCCTGCCGGCCCGCACCATCCCCCTGGTTCAACGGCTGATGCAGCGCTGGATCGCCGCCGACCGGGGGTGCGACTGCGATGTCGACATCCTCGGCTGACGCCCCCCGTCAGTCTCCGCAGGCGGCCGTGATCGCCATTTCGACCCGCCAGCCCGGCTTGGCCAGCCGGGCCTGTACACAGGCCCGGGTCGGCGCCTGGCCGTCGGGCACCCAGGCATCCCAGACGGCATTCATGCCGTCGTAGTCGGCCATGTCGGCGAGATAGACGGTGACCATCAGCAGTTTGCGCTTGTCGCTGCCCGCCCGGGCCAGCAAGGCATCGACCCCGGCCAGCAGGCTGGCGGTCTGGCTGGCGATGTCACCCTCGGTACTGGCCGGCACCTCGACCAGATAAACGGTGCCGTTATGCACCACGCAGTCGGAATAGCGGCGAGTCGTGCCGTGACGCTGAATCTGCATTTCGTGTCCCCCAAAACGTGAAGCCCATGCGTTTCAGGCACGGGCTTCGGTTACTGCAACCCCGGCTCTTTCGGCAGGGGCATACGGCATATCGCCGTCACGGAGTACTAAACGGTAATCTCAAGAAACAATCCCTGTGATAACTGCCATAGACTCTCCCGCAGCGCAGCGGGTGTTGCCACAACATGCCGGCTTTGCTGCACAACCGGCACGCTTTCAGATTAGCACGACCCGCCGAAAAAACCAGGGCCAACTCAGCGCCCGACGATCACGTTCGCCCCGCGCGGCAAACGGGCAGCCGGAACGTAGCCCAGAGCGCCTGGCGTGCTCTGGACGTATTTGATCAGCTCGTCGACACCGCCCAGTTCGAGTGGTGGCGTTCCCTTGCCGACATAGCGGCGGACCAGCCAGTAGCCGGTGTATTGCTCTTCCTTTTGCCCCAGGTAGTTGAACAGGAATTCGTCCCGCACCGGGTTGCCCGGTGGCAGATTGACCGGCACCACCGCCTGTTCGCCGAGCAACACGACCCGCCCGGTGTAGATGCGCTGCACGGTGAGCCGGTCGGTTTTCGGCAAGGCGGGATGGCCGATCACGACGACCTCCTCTCCGGCCAGAACCGCCCCGCTCCTCAGGAAGAGGCTCGCCAAGCCGAGGAGCAAGAAGCGCTTCATGGGTCAGAAGGTGAAGCTGTACGACAGCGAGAAGATATCGATGCGGCGGTTGCCGCTTTCCCCGCCCACCGGCGCATCGACGAAGCTGGACACGGCGCCGGTATCGACCCGCGACCATTCCGCCTTGATGACACTCCTCGGATTGAGCCAGTACGAGGTACCCAGCGCCACCGTGGACTGGTCGTAAGCCGCCAGCAGATCGGCCATCAGTCGCTGGTAGCTGCGATATGCCGGATTGACCACATTGGCATTGTCGTTGAATTGCCGGTAAAGCGAACGGGCTTCGTCACTCGATTTGAGCCGGGCGTAATAGACATAAGGCGTCCAGGCGCCCATGCGCTTGGACAGCGCGAGATAGGCCCCCCAGCGGTTCAGGCCGCGACTGGCGGAATCGATCCGCATCCTGCCGTATTCGCCGGTCAGCCGGACATTCTCGGGCAGGCTGACGCTGGCAGCGAGGGTGACGATCGGCACGCGAATCTTGTCCATGCCGCTTGGCGCCAGGTTGTAGCAATAGGGTGGCGGCAGCCCCCCGCCGCCGGGGAGGGGGCAAGGACCGTAATTAAAGCCCGCGCCGGTTTTCTCCCCCGGCCGGGAAGCCTCACCTTCGTGGTACCCCACCCGGAAGGTGTGTTCGAGACTGCGCGCCGTCAACACCAGGCCGCTGCTTTTCATGTCGATCGGCAGGAACCAGCTGCCCGGCTTGTTTACATCGTACTGGCGCTCCCGCCCGTAGTAGCGCCAATAGGTGCTGGCCTTGCCGGAGTATGCCTCGGCCGTCCAGTCCAGGGTTTCACCGAACCAGGTCTTGCTGACGCTCAGGCCGACCACGTCGGTGGTCGGGGCAATGGAATAGACCTCCTGCGGCAGACGGACAAAATCGTAAGTCGCACCGACATCGGCGTTTTCGGTGTTGAGCATGAAAGGCAGACGCAGCTTGCCGGCCCGAATCAGCCAGTCGTCGCTCGGCCGCCAGGAAACGAAGGCCCAGGCCAGCGAGGCCTGCCATTGCGCATCGTCATGATCGGAGGGCGCCAGCTTGACCTGTGCGGTGGCCCCCCATTGCTGCGAGAAACGCGCATCGACCTGGGCGCCCAGGATGCTGTCGCGCTTGAACGTTCCCTTCTCATCGATGAAGCGCTGGTAATTGACCGGCGCATCGGACCGGGCATAGCCGAACGTGCCGAAGCCGGACCATGCCAGATCGACGGCTTGCACCGGGCTGGCCGCGGCAAGCAGCAACGGCATGACCCCCGCACTGAAAATGCCTCTGAGCGTATTCATTGGAATTATTCTTGTCATGACAAATCATTCGTCCGCCAGTTTAATCGCAATTTCGCCAAATACGGCCTCTTGTGCCAAAAAAGCCTCAACCAGCAAGGGGTCGAACTGGCTGCCCCGCCCCGCGACGATCAGATCGACCGCCTCGGCATGGGAAAACGCTTTTTTGTACGGACGATGCGAACGCAGCGCGTCATAGACATCGGCCACGGCCATCAGCCGGGCAGCCAGCGGAGTCGCCTCGCCGGCCAGGCCGTCGGGATAGCCGCTGCCATCCCAGCGCTCGTGGTGGCCGCGGGCGATCTGGCAGGCGAAGGCGAGCATGGCGTGATTGCCCCCCATCTCGCGCAACGACTGTTGCAGCATGCTCTCGCCCTTGATGCTATGCGTCTTCATGATGGCGAACTCTTCCGGCGTGTGCTTGCCCGGCTTCAACAGGATGTAGTCGGGAATGGCAATCTTGCCGATGTCATGCAGCGGCGAGGCCTTGGCGATCCGGTCGATCTGCTCCGGCGTCAGGAAGGCCGCGTCGCGCGGCTGCCGGCTGAGATATTCCGCCAGCAGGCGGACATAGGTCTGCGTCCGCCGGATGTGGTTGCCGGTACATTCGTCGCGGAATTCGGCCAGCGACACCATCACCCGGATCGTCGCCTCCTGCAGGCGGGACACCTCGCTGACCCGGGCCTCGACCTCTTTCTGCAACCAGGCGCTCTTGTCTTCGAGGAAGGTCTGCCAGTTGCGGATCTCGAGCTGTGTCCGCACCCTCGCCAACACAACCGACGGCGCGATCGGCTTGTGAATGAAATCGACGGCGCCGAGCGCCAAGCCATGCTCCTCATCCTCCGTTCCCGACTTGGCGGTCAGGAAAATGACCGGAATACGGCGGGTGGCCGGGTCGGCCTTCAAGTGCGCAAAAACCTCATAGCCGTCCATTTCCGGCATCATGATGTCGAGCAGGATCAGGTCGGGGGGGGCCTGGGTCGCCAGTTCCAGGCCGCGCTGGCCGCTATTGGCCAGCTTGACGCGGTACTGGGTGCGCAGCAGCTGGTTGAGCAGGCTGAGATTGCCCGGCGTGTCGTCGATCACCAGAATGCTTGCCCGATCTTCATGCATGACGGTCTCCTTCATCCGGCTGCCCGATGCGTTCGAGTATCGACAGGGCTTCGCCAAAATCCCACTGATCCATGGCATGGGCCAGCGCGCCAGCCCGCTGCGTTCCCAAGGCAGCGGCCAGCCGTGCCCGGTTGGCCCGCCACAGTTCCTCCACCTCGCCATCGCCCTGCCGCAACTGCTCACACAGACGCCCGACCAGTTCAGCCAGGCCCTCGTCGGCCGCCGGCTCGCCGGCTGCGCCATCGCCCGTCACCGCTGCTTCGCCGGGCAAGGCGTCCAGCGCCGGCAGCAAGGCCGACAGGCGTTGTTCGACCTCGGCCTGCATCGCCCCGCCATCCCGCCCTTCGGCCAGCGCCGATTCCAGGCCGCCCAATGCAGCGTGCAGGCCGGGCATGGCAAAGGTGCCCGCCAGACCCTTCAGGCTATGCGCCTGGCGCCGAGCGGTCTCGATGTCGCCGGCAGCCAGATGAGCGGCCAGCGTCGCGGACCAAGTCCGGCAGTCGCCGGCAAAACGCCGCAAGGCGCGCCGCAGGAAGGCCTCCCGCCCGGCAAAGCGCCGCAACAGGACAGCCGAATCGATTTCCCCGCTGGCTGCCAGCCCCCGGGCCCAAGCGGCATCCGGGGAGACGGGAGGCAGCGGCTGCACCCCGCCCCCGCGCGTTTGATCGGCCCGCCAGAAACGGAGCAGCATGTCGCGCAGGACATCGGGCTCGAACGGCTTGGCGACGAAGGCGGTGATCCCGTCCGCACCGGGCGCGTGCAAGCCATGGCCGACGACATGGGCGGTCATGGCGATGATCGGCAGATCGGCATAACGCCCGTCCGCCCGCAGGCGGCGGGTCGCCTCGCGACCATCCATCACCGGCATTTCGATATCCATCAGCACCACCGCGTAATGATCCGGCGCATGGGCAGCCAGCCGCTCGATCGCCTGCTCGCCGTTGCGGGCAATATCGACATGCGCCCCCCAGCTGCGCAGCAGTTCGCAGGCCACCTGACGATTGATTTCATTATCCTCGACCAGCAGGATCGGCATCCCTTCGAGCTGCAGCGAACGGCTCAACGGCAAGGCCGGGGGGATCTCCCGCCGGCCCGTCCCGGCACCGCCCAACTGGCGCAGATCCATGGGTTGCAAGGGTTTCTGGAGCACCAGGCTGACTGCCGGCGGCAACCCGGCCTGGCTGAGCACGGCCGGGTCACTGGCCGACACGACGATGACCGTTCCGGGCATTGCGCCCCCGGCCGCCTGCAGCCGACGGAGCAGTTCGCCGCCGGTCATATCCGGCAAGGTCCAGTCGATGACCAGCAGATCAAAGCCGGGGGCTTCACCGCCAGGCGCCGACAGTCGGGCGAGGGCCGCAGCGCCCAACGTAACCCCGTCGACACGGCTGCACCCCAGTGCGGCAAGCAAGGCGCTCATGCTCTGCTGCGCCGGAAGATAATCGTCGACGACCAGCGCCCGGCGCCCTGCCAGGGGCTGTGCGGCGGGCGCCTCGTCATCGGCCTCCAGGGCAACCGGCAAGCGCAAGGCAAAGTGAAAAACGCTCCCCTCGCCGAGGCGGCTTTCCGCCTGCAGATCGCCGTGCATGGCCGCGACCAGACGCTTCGAGATGGCCAGCCCGAGGCCGGTGCCGCCATACTTGCGCGTCGTCGATCCGTCGGCCTGCGAAAACTCGCTGAACAGGCGCCCCATTTGCTCGGCGCTCATGCCGATCCCCGTATCCTCGACCCGGAAGGCAATGCTCACCGTCCGGTCATCGTGGCCGCTGGCGAGCACCTGCAGCCGGACATGGCCCCGCTCGGTGAATTTGACGGCGTTGCTCAACAGGTTGATCAATACCTGGCCGAGACGCAGGGGGTCACCCACGACCTGATGCAGTGCGCGCGCCGGCCGAAAATCGAGAATCAGCTCCAGCCCCTTGCTTTCCACCTTTTCCTGCACCATGAACAGGGCATTCTGGATCACCGCCTCCAGGTCGAACGGCACGGCCTCCAGCACCACCTTGCCGGCTTCGATCTTCGAATAGTCGAGGATGTCGTTCAGGATACCGAGCAGGGAGCGCGCCGCCGTGTGGATCTTCGACACGTAGTCGTGCTGGCGCGGCGGCAGGCCGGATTTGAGGGCGAGGTAGGCCATGCCGATGATGGCGTTCATCGGCGTCCGGATTTCATGGCTCATGTTGGCCAGAAAAATCGCCTTCGCCTCGGCAGCCACCTCGGCCCTTGCCCGGGCCTCGCGCAGCGCGCACTGCGCCGCCTCGCGCTGTTCGAGATCGCGCTCGATGGCGCTGGCCATGCTGTCGATCGTATTGGCCAGCGCATGCACCTCTTCGACCCCCTGCACATCACCAATCCGCTCCCCGAAGGATTTTCCGGCCAACGCGATGGCGGTGCGATGCATCGCCGTCAGGGGGGCCAGCAGATGGCGCCTGAGGTAGTAATAGCCGAAAACCAGTACGGCGATGGCCCCGATCAGGAAGGCCAGGGCGATGACGATCCAGCGTTGCAGCTTGTCACCGGCCTTGACCAGCGAATCCCGGGTCCGCCGGTCGACCTGGGCCGACAATTCGGCAACGGCAATCGCCAGGTCGGCCCGCAGCTTCAGGTAGCGCGATTCATGCAGCAGACGGCCGGCAAATTCCGGATGCGGCTCGGTCTCGGAAACCATTTCCCCCTTGACCGGATCGTAGAGGCCCTGGGTCGCGGCAAAGGCGATCTGTTCGACCTCCTTCATGTCGTCGGATAGGCGGAAAACACGTGACAGCAGCGCCTGCTCGGCGGCGTCAAAACCCAGACGCCCCGCCCGCTCGGGCAAGGGCACCCCCGGCCCGGGCGGGGGCGGCACATACGGCCGGGTACCACCGACCACCTCTTCCCAATAGGCCGCGCCCACTCCCTGCAAGGGCGGCTTGCGGCCCTCGCGAATGGCCAGCACATCGTAGTAGTAGATCAGGAAGCGGGGATTGGCGGTCGCCACGTAGGAGGCCACCAGTCGGCTGAGCAGATCGACCTCGCGCCTGACCTCGACCATCAGTTCGAGGGACTCCTGGCGATGCGTCGCCGCCTCGTGGGCGTCGTCGTACGCCGAGAGCGCCATGAAGGTTGCCAGCGTAATCATGCCGAGCATCGCCCCCAGCGCCAGGAGAACGGACAGGAGGGCCTTGCGCAGGCTGACCCGCCGCTCGCGCCCAGTCGATCCGCTTGTCCGCTTTCCTTGAATGAGCACGCCCCGTCCCCTCGGCATCCCGCCTGACACAAGAATAGCAAATCATATGACAAGAACAATAATGCCAGGTGATTCACATTTCCCCGCCCGGCTCCGATTGGCCTAAACTGCGCCTTGCCCCACAATATTGACGACACCCAGACCCCGCCGCATCATGGACAACCTGATCAAGGACACTGCTACGCTGGAGCTGTTTTGCTGGCTCGACGCCGGTGCCGAACTGCCGGGCTGGGACATCCTGAAAGGCAGCCCCTTCGGCGCGACGCTGGCCGCACCGGAAGGCGGGGCGCCGCAAGCGGGGGACCAGTTGCTGTCGGTACAGAACTACTTTGCCGAATACCATCTCGAATATTTCCGCCAGCGCCGCTACAACCACTTCCCCAGCCGCCTGCACGCCCTGCTGCAGTTCGCCACGCGCACCGACGCGATGACCTTCCGCCACAAGCATCCCGACCGCGTCTTCGGCAAAAACCTGGTCTGCGCCCGAACCAAGGGCCCCTACATCTGCTCGTTCCACGATGCGAGCTGGCTCGACTACCTGCGCCTGCCGCACAGCCTGTCGCTCGCCGCGCTCGATGAGGTTGCCGACCACTACTGGTCCGGGCGCACCGTCGAGGAAATCGGCCTGACCTTCATGGACGAGCCCTGGCCCGAACCGCCGGTCATCGAGGCCCTCTACCAGGGTGCGCTGGAACCGGTCTGGGGCCATCAACAATCGGGCTGGCTGCCCGGCTTCCGTTAGGACTTCCATGCGCCGCATCGCCATCGCACTCGCCATCCTGCTGCTCATCGGCGGCGGGCTGTTTTTCATCAGCCGCCCAAAGCCGATCCCGGTGGTGCTGACCGAAGTCGGCCCCGGCCGCGTCGAGGCGACGCTGGCCAACACCCGGGCCGGCACCGTCGATGCCTGCCAGCGCACCAAGCTGTCGACCATCATGGGCGGCCGCATCGAAGTTCTCGCCGTCAAGGAAGGGGACCGGGTGAAGCAGGGCCAGCTGCTGCTCAAGCTGTGGAACGACGACCAGAAAGCCCAGGCTGGCCTGGCCCGGGCACAGGTCACGCTGGCTGCTAAACGCAGCGAGGAAGCCTGCATCGCCGCGACCAACGCCGAGAACGAGGCCCGGCGCCAAGCCGATCTGCGCAGCAAGGGTTTCGTCTCGGCGAGCAAGGAAGAAGCGGCCCGTACCGAAGCCGAAGTCCGCCGCGCCGCCTGCAACACGGCCAAGGCCGACGTCGCGCAGGCCGAAGCCCGGCTCACGGCGACCCGCGTCGAGCAGGGGCGTGTCGCACTTTACGCCCCGTTCGACGGCATCGTCGCCAAGATCGTCGGCGAGCTCGGCGAATATTCAACACCCTCGCCTCCCGGCGTGCCGACCCCGCCGGCCATCGACCTGATCGACGACACCTGCCTTTACGTCACCGCGCCGATGGACGAAGTTGACGCGCCGAAAATCGTCGTCGGCCAGCCGGTCCGCATCACCCTCGACGCGCTGCCGGGCAAGACGCTGCCCGGCAAGGTGCGGCGTGTCGCCCCCTACGTCTCGGCCGTCGAAAAGCAGGCGCGCACGGTCGATATCGAAGTCGATTTCGACAACCCGGGCGACGCGGGCAAGCTGCTGGTCGGCTACAGCGCCGATGTCGAGATCATCCTTGCCGCGCGCGACCATGTGCTGCGCGTGCCAACCGCCGCCCTCCAGGAGGGCAACACGGTGCTGGTATACAACCCCGCCAGCGGCCGGCTGGATGCGCGCCCGGTCCGGATCGGCCTGGCCAACTGGGAATTCAGCGAAATCACCGAGGGCCTGCAGGCTGGCGAACGCATCGTCACCTCGCTCGAACGGGCCGGCATTACAGCCGGCGCCCGGGTGAAGCCGGACGAAAAGCCGGCCGGCAAATAGATGGCGCTGATCGAACTGGCCGGCATTGCCCGCCGCTTCCAGCTCGGCGACACGACGGTCCACGCGCTGGCCGGACTGGACCTGCAGATCGCCGCCGGCGAATACGTCTCCGTGATGGGCCCCTCCGGCTCCGGCAAATCGACCCTGCTCAACCTGCTCGGCCTGCTCGACCGGCCACAGTCCGGCACCTACCGGCTCGACGGACGCGATGTGACGACACTGTCGCCCGACGAGCAGGCCCGTCGTCGTACGCCGAGAGCGCCATGAAGGTTGCCAG